>Ga0209656_10000357_pt1 | contig 30329 bp, 31 predicted proteins | sample BogFormECP12_OM2_FD_188239 | JGI IMG/M metagenome (GOLD analysis project Ga0209656, IMG submission 188239) | Bog forest soil microbial communities from Calvert Island, British Columbia, Canada - ECP12_OM2 (SPAdes) (version 2) | ecosystem: Environmental > Aquatic > Freshwater > Wetlands > Bog ...
TGGAAGCACCTGGCCGGCTTCAAGACGCCCAAACACGTGTTCTTCGTCGATTCACTGCCGAAAAACCCCAGCGGCAAACTGCTCAAGCGTTCGCTGCGGGATCGGTTCACCCTCGAATCCAATAGTCACTGAAGGGAATACAGTCTGTGTATAAAGGGCGCATCGCACGATTCGACGCACCCGGCCAGCCGTTCGAGATCGAGACCGTCAGTCTGCCGGAAGTGGGTCCCGGTCAGATCCTGGTCAAGGTGGCCCGTGCCAACATCTGCGGCTCCGACCTACACGCCTGGAACGGCACTTTCGCGACCGCCGGCCTGGGTGGTCAGCTGCCTACCGTCCTGGGCCACGAGATGGTGGGCGCCGTCGAGGCGCTGGGCGAGCGTGTCACCGCGGACTCCAACGGCATGTCGCTTCGGGTCGGCACCCGTGTCGTGTTCCCCTACTTTTTCGCGTGCCACACATGCCGAAACTGCCTGGTCGGCAGGCGCAATGCGTGCTTGAACCTGAAGATGGCGATGCTCGGTCGCGCCGACGAACCGCCGTACTTCGTGGGCGGTTACGGAGACTACTTCCTGCTGCCCGCCGGCGCGGTGGTCTACACCGTGCCCGATACCGTCTCCGACGATATCGCCGCCGGCGCCAACTGCGCACTGTCGCAGGTGATGTACGGCCTTGAGCGGGTCGGCCAGCAGCTCGGTGAGTTTGTGGTGGTGCAGGGCGCCGGCGCGCTCGGCCTGTATGCGGTAGCTGTCGCCAAAGCGCGGGGGGCTGCGCGTGTCATCGCGATCGACGGGGTGCCCGAACGCCTTGAGTTGGCAACGGCATTCGGTGCCGATGCGGTGATAGACATCACCGAAGTGAACGCGGAGAAGGACCGTGCGAAGCTGGTGCGCAAGCTGACTGACGGTCAGGGTGCCGATGTGGTGGTCGAGGTGGTCGGCAACCCCGCGGCCATCGACGAGGGCCTGAAGATGCTCGGACAGTTCGGTCGGTACGTCGAGATCGGCAATATCAACATAGGGAAGACCTTCGAGTTCGACCCGTCGCGATTCGTGTTCGCCAACAAGACGATGGTCGGCGTTTCGCTCTACGACCCGGTCGTGTTATCGCGGGCGCTCGCCTTCCTCGAGCAACACCAGGACCGGCTGCCACTCGACCGGCTTGCGGCAGCGCATTATTCACTCGACGACATCAACGAGGCGTTCGCCGCCGCCGAGGGCAAGCGTGATGTCCGTGCCAGCATCGTGCCCTGACCACAGAAAGCAGACGATGACCATGCATGACTACACCCGCAAAACGCTGTTCCTCGACGGGCGGTGGGTGACGCCAACGGGTACCGACGTGATCGAAGTGATCGACCCGGCGACCGAACAGGTAATCGGCAGCGTGCCCAACGGCACCGCCGCCGATGTCGATGCGGCGGTGGACGCCGCACGGCGCGCCTTCGACCCGCTCATCAGTATCGCCGAACGCCGCGACCGAGTGACTGCTGTCATCGCGGCGATGGAAAAGCGCCTGCCGGACATCGCCAAAACCATCACCCGGGAGATGGGCGCGCCGGTGCGCATCGCGCAGACCGTGCAGACGCAGGTCCCGCTCGCGGTGGCCCGTGGCTTCGCCGACGTGCTCGACACGTTCGAATTCGAGGAACGGGTGGGCAATTCGCTGGTGATCCGGGAGCCCTACGGCGTAATCGGCGCGATCACACCGTGGAACTACCCGCTCTACCAGGTGGTGGCCAAGGTGCTGCCGGCGATCGCGGCGGGCTGCACGGTGGTACTCAAGCCGAGCAACGAGGCGCCGCTATCGGTGTTCGAGTTCATGGAGGCCGTCGAGGATGCGGGCCTGCCGGCGGGCGTGGTGAATCTCGTATCCGGCAGCGGTCGGGTGGTCGGCGAGCGCATCGCCTCCCACCCGGGCGTCGACTTCGTGTCGTTCACCGGCTCCACCGGTGTCGGACAGCGGGTGGCCGAACTCGCCGCGCAGTCGGTGAAAAAGGTGGCGCTGGAACTCGGCGGCAAGTCGGCCAACGTCATCCTCGACGGCGGCGACCTTGCGACCGCGGTGAAGGTCGGTGTCGGCAACGCCTTCCTCAACGGTGGCCAAACCTGCATGGCGTGGACGCGGATGCTGGTGCCGGCGTCCCGCTACGGCGAAGCACTCGACCTGGTCGAGGCGGCGGCCTCGAAATACACCGTGGGTGACCCGTTCGACCCGGCCACGCGGATCGGTCCGTCGGCCTCGGCGGCGCAGTACGAGATCGTGCGGGGCTTCATCGAACGCGCGCAGCGCGATGGTGCGCGGCTGATCACCGGCGGCGGCGAGAAGATCTGCGATAGTGGCTATTTCGTCGCGCCAACGGTTTTCGCCGACGTCGACCCGGACTCAGAGCTGGGTCAGGAGGAGGTGTTCGGCCCAGTGCTCGCCGTCATCGGATTCAGCCACGAGACCGACGCACTGCGGATCGCCAACGGCACTTCCTACGGCCTGTCCGGCGCGGTATGGGCGAAGGACACCGACAGCGCTATCGCATTCGCGCGCGGCGTGCAGACCGGTCAGCTCGACATCAACGGCGGCAGGTACAACCCCATCGCGCCGTTCGGCGGCTATAAGCGATCCGGCATCGGCCGCGAGCTCGGCCGTGCCGGCTTCGAGGAGTACTTACAGACCAAGTCCCTACAGTTGCCAACATGAACACCCCCTTACACATCAGCGGTTCCGGACCAACGCAGGTCTGGACGATAAACCAGCCCGACGTGTCGCACCATGCGGACCAGCTAGGGGTTGACCGCACGCGGTTGTGGTCGTCGGCGACAGCGCATGTGGCTCGCTGGCCGCCGCCGTCGCCCTAGCTGCGCGGGACCACGACGGCCCGTACATCCTCCGTCAGGTGCTGCATTATGCCGACGTCGACCGCGACATGGCGGTGCCGTCGATCACCGAGGTCAGACGACAGGCTGATGAACCACCCGCCTATCCAATTCCGTTTGGTGTAAAGGAGTTTCCACCATTTCAACCCTTCAGATGTTGCTCGACGAGCGTGACATCGTTCGCGCGCTTGCCCGTTTCGCACGCATCGCGGACAGTAAGAAGTTCGATGCACTTGACGAAGTCTTTGCGCCGGATGTCCTCTTCGACTACGGATCCGGGCGCCTCGAGAGCGGCCTCGCCGCGCTTCGTGCACTACTTGCGCGTCACCTCGACCGGTGCGGTGGAACCCAGCACCTACTCGGCAGCATCACCGTCGATATCGACGGAGACACCGCCGTCAGCCGCGCCTACGTCCAGGCGCGCCACCAACGCGTGGGTGATTTCGTCGGCCCGGTATTCGACTCGAATGGTGAGTACGTCGACCGCTGGGAAAGGCGCACAGACGGATGGCTCATCGTGCACCGGACTGCGACGTGGGCGGCGAACACTGGGGAAGCCGAGATCCTCGCCGGGGACGGTCAACTGGGTTGACTTCCACAATCGCGAATCGCGCCGAGTTGCCGAGAACCCGCGGAGGACGCATGAGCAGATGACAGCTTCGATCATCACCGGCCCCGAGTACTTACAGACCAAGTCCCTACAGTTGCCAACATGAACACCCCCTTACACATCAGCGGTTCCGGACCAACGCAGGTCTGGACGATAAACCAGCCCGACGTCGGAAACGCGATCACCGGCAAGGACTTCATCGGCGCCTTCGAGGCCGCGGTCGACGAGGCCAACTCCACCGCCAACGCCGACACCGCCATCCGCGCGGTAATCCTCACCGGAGCGGGCAAAATCTTCTCCGCCGGCGGCAACGTTAAAGAGATGGCCGACCGAGGCGGAATATTCGCTCTGGACGCGATCGATCAGCGTCACGCCTACGTCGACGGAATCCAGCGGATTCCGCGGGCACTGGGTCGTCTCGAAGTGCCGTTGATCGGCGCCATCAATGGGGCCGCCATCGGCGCCGGCTGCGACCTGGCGATGATGTGCGATATCCGGATCGCTTCTGAGCGGGCGTCGTTCGCCGAGAGCTTCGTCCAACTCGGCCTCATCCCCGGCGACGGCGGCACCTGGTTCCTGCAACGCGCGATCGGCTACGAACGCGCCGCCGAGCTGACCTTCACCGGCGACCGCGTCGACGCGGCGACCGCACTCGGCTGGGGCCTGGTCAGCCGCGTGGTGCCGCACAACGACCTGCTCCCGGAAGCGCGCGCCCTCGCCGAGCGCATTGTCAAGAACCCTGCGCACGCATTACGGATGGCCAAGCGTCTGCTGCAGGAGTCGCGGACCGGTTCGCTCGAGTCAACGCTGGGAATGGCCGCGGCGATGCAACCGCTGGCTCATCACGACCCCGAGCACGAGCAGCGCATCGCAAAGTGGAGAACCCAGTAATGGCCCCGCCGTCGCTTCCCCGATTGGTGCCGCCCGCCAGCATCGATCCGGCGTCGACGGACTCCCTGCGCGCCGAGGTCCGGCAGTTCCTTGCAGAACAGCTCGCTGCCGGCGCGTTCACGCCATCCGTTGACGCGTGGCTGTCGGGTTGGGACGAGAAGTTCACCGCCGCGCTGGCCGCGCGTGGCTGGCTGGGTATGACGGTGCCCGTCGAGTACGGTGGTCACGGGCGCTCATTCCTCGAACGGTTCGTCGTGACCGAGGAACTGCTGGCGGCCGGCGCGCCCGTGGCGGCGCACTGGATCGCCGACCGGCAGATTGTGCCGTCGCTGCTCAAGTACGGTACGGAAGTTCAGAAGTCGGAGTTCCTGCCGCGAATCGTGCGTGGCGAGTGCTTCTTCGGTATCGGCATGAGCGAGCCCGACTCCGGCTCCGACCTGGCCAGTGTGCGCACCCGGGCCGTGCGCGTCGGCGGCGGCTGGTCGCTGTCGGGCACGAAGGTCTGGACATCGGGCGCGCACCTCGCGCACGCGTTTATCGTGCTCGCGCGCACCGCACCGGTAGATCGCGAGGATCGGCATGCCGGGCTCAGCCAGTTCATCGTGGACCTGCGCGGGCCCGGCATCGAGATCCGCCCCATCGTCTCGATGAACGGCGCACACCACTTCAACGAGGTGATCCTCAGCCAGGCGTTCGTGCCCGACACCATGGTGTTCGGCGAGATCGGCGAAGGCTGGAGGCAGGTGACGTCGGAGCTGAGCTTTGAACGCAGCGGGCCTGAGCGATTCTTGTCCACCTTCATGCTGCTCGCGGCGACCACCGAAGGCATGGCCGCGCAACGCATTTCACACGACGCCAACCTGGGCCGCCTAGTGGCGCGTATCGCTGGCCTGCATCAAATGTCGTCAGCGGTGGCCGGTGCGCTGCAGCGGTACGATCCCGCAGACGTACCCGCTGCGGTAGTCAAGGTGCTCGGCACCAACACGGAGGGCGACATCGCCGACTTCGCCGACCTGCACGGCTGTCAGGATCCCCGGTTCGCTGACCTGGTGACGGCCGCAGTAGACCAGCGTCCGGGCTTCACGCTGCGTGGCGGAACCAACGAGATACTGCGGGGTGTGATCGCCCGGGGATTGGGGCTGCGATGACAGTCATTCCGAGCGCCGTCGACCCGGCCCTGCTCGACATGATGGAGGCCGTCTTCGCTGGTTACCGCGAGACGTATTCGCCCGCAATGCCCTTTGAACGTGACACAGAACTATGGCGGCGGCTCGAGGAGCTCGGGCTGGTGCGGCTGACCGGCCCGGAGCGGGCGGGCGGCAGCGGGGCCGGTTGGTATGAAGCGGCCGAACTGCTCGCCGCCGCAGTCCGTCACGGGGTCCGCATTCCGTTGGCCGAACATGATTTGTTGGCGTGCTGGCTGCTGGACGCGAACCAAATGCCCTGCGACGGCGCGGTGCGGACGGTGTGCATGCTCGACGAGCACGGAGTAGCCACCGGAGTACCGTGGGCCGCCGGCGCCGACCGGATCGTGGTCGTCTGGCAAACGGGTGGCGAGTACCGCGCGGCCGATGTCCCGGTCGGGTCGCTGGCAATCACTCGTGGCAGCAACATGATCGGTGAACCGCGCGACGCAGTAGTTGCGGACCCCGCGACCCGGCAGGGTGTACCTGTAGCCGCGGCTCTGGCCGCTCAGCTAAGGCTGAAGTCAGCGCTCGTGCGGTCGATCCAGGTGTGTGCCGCACTGGATCGGATCCTGGAGCTCTCGATCGAACATGTGACCTCGCGCGTCCAGTTCGGTCGGCCGCTCGCGAAGTTCCAAGCGATACAGAACCTGGTCGCCGACATAGCCGCCGAGGCCGCGCTCGCCCGTGCCGCGACCGAGGCCGCGCTCACCGCGGCCGTCGCCAGCCAGTGGACGGCGTCGAACCTCGACTTCCTTGTCGCCGTGGCGCGTTCGTGTGCGGGCCACGCCGCCTCGATCGTGGTACGAAACGCCCACCAGGTTCACGGCGCGATCGGTACCACTCGCGAGCACCGGCTGCACGAGTTCACGCGGCCCGCACTCACGTGGCGTTCGGAGTTCGGTTCGGTTCAATACTGGGACGACCAGGTCACCAGCGCGGCGCTTGAGGCGGGTGCGATCGGGCTATGGAGCCTGATCACCAGGTAACGATGCGTCCCCGGTTATGTGCAACGGGTTGGGGGTGCACGACTGCCCTGGTCCCAGGGAATCGACTGCAGCAGCAGCTGGGCAGGCAGGCCGGCGAGTTCGCGCAGCAGTCCGTCTCGCAGCTGCAGTACGGGCCGACTCCCGATGAGTGGGCATTGCGGTGCCGATCGCGTTGACCCGAAGCTCTAATGACCGGTACGGATTATGGCCTCGTACTGTTCACCACCGACAAAGGCACTGCGCCGGCGCTGGCGGCGAGCATCGCCGAGAAGCATGGGTTCAGCTCGTTCTCGGTACCCGAGCACACGCATATCCCGGTCAACCGGGAGGCGATACATCCAGCTACCGGCGACACCTCACTGCCCGACGATCGGTATCTACGGACGCTTGATCCCTGGGCGAGTCTGGCCACCGCCAGTGCCGTCACGAGTCGGATCAGGCTATCGACAACGGTGGCCCTGCCTGTCGAACACGACCCCATAGAGCCCTCGCGAAATCTACTGCGACCCTGGACTTTTTGTCGGCTGACCGGGTACGCGTCGTGCAGGCTTCGGCTGGAACACCGACGAACTGCGCAATCACGGTGTGCCGCCACAGCGGCGGCGTACGGTGTTGCGTGAGTACCTGGAGGCGATGCGGGTGTTGTGGACCGAGGAGGAGGCCTGCTACGAGGGCGAATACGTTCGCTTCTTTCCGAGCTGCTGTTGGCCCAAGCCGGTGCAGGCTCATGTGCCCGTCCGTATCGGCGCCACCGGCAACGGGAAAAACTTCGCCTGGATCGCACGCCACGCCGACGGATGGATCACCACGCCCCGCGAAAGCGAACTCGCCACGCCCGTCGCGCAACTCAACCAGGCGTGGGCGGCCGCAGGCCGCAGCGGTGCACCCGAGATCATCGCACTCGACGTCGATATCGAACCCTCACCGGACAAGCTAAGACAGTGGTCAGAACTCGGGGTTACCGAGGCCCTGTACGGCTTCCCCGACGGACGCGAAGCCGAGGCCGAGGCCTATGTCGGCGAACTGGCCGACAAACTCGCCGCGATCGGGCCGCTGCCGCCGAGTGCCCAGCATCGTCGTGAGCGGCAAGTAATGCGGATTGACCACTGTGTGCGAATCGGCAGTTCGGCGCCGGGCAGAGAGTGTTCCACTGACCGGGCATCCCCGGTGTTAACGGGGCCACACCGGGGTTGACTCGCTGTCATGCGCAACGACATCACACTGCCGGAATTGCAAGAGTTCGTCGCCGGCTTCTGGTACCACTACGACGAGGCGCACTACGACGAGCTGGCGGCGCGCTATGCCGAGAACGTGCGCTACGCGAGCCGAAGCGATTCGGGCGCAAGCCCTTTCGAGGAACTGATGTCGCCCGAGCTGCACGGCCGTGACGCCGTCATGGAGTGGCTGTCGGAGCATCGCAAACAGAGCCCGTACCCGCTCCGCCACCACGCCACCAATGTGCACCGCACCGGTACCGACGGTGCTATTACCCGCGCGCGTTTCTACATCTTCGTCAACCAGATCGCCAATTTCGTGCCGTTCGCGGTGTCCAGCGGCGTAGCCGAGGTCGGTGTGCGCCGCGGGGCCAACGGGTTGGAGTTCACCGAGATGGACGTCATACTCGACACGACCAACTCGGTGCTGTTATCTGAGCTACACGCCGACACCTCCACCGGTTCGTGAGCGCCGGCGAAAACTTCTCCGGCGGCGTGGCCGTCATTACCGGCGCCGGCGCCGGCATTGGTGCGGGACTGGCGCGGTATGCCAGTCGATTGGGCATGACCGTGGTTCTCGCCGACGTGGACGCCGCCGCCATCGCAGCATTGCGTGACGAGCTGTGCGCAGCCGGGACTTCGGCGGTAGACGTCGTGTGCGACGTGCGCGACCCCGGGGCCCTGCAGCAGCTCGCCAACAAGACCTACCTTGATGTCGGCCCAGTGCGGCTGTTGGTAAACAACGCCGGGGTCGAACAGTTCGGCTATCTGTGGGACACACCGGTGGCCAACTGGCAGCGCGTCATCGACATCAACATCAGCGGCGTCTTCTACGGCGTGCGGGCGTTTCTTCCGATGATGATGGCGACCGGCGAACAGGCGTGGGTGTGGAATCTGTCTTCGGTCGGCGGGGTGGTGGCGGCTCCCTTACAGGCGCCCTACATCATGAGCAAGCACGCAGTGCTCGCGTTGACCGAGTGTCTGCATCTCGAGGTTCAAGCAGCCGGACACGACAACCATATTCACGTGCAGGCCGTCCTGCCTGGCGCGGTGGCCTCCAACATCTTCGAAGCCGCCGGCGCAGTGACCGACGGCGACGTTGCGGCGGCCGAATCGCAGCGCTCGGCGATGCTTGACATCAAAGCCGACGCCATGGATCCGCTGGCAGCTGCCGAAAGGGTCTTTGAACAGGCCGCCGAAGGTCGGTTCTACCTGCTCACCCAGCCGGAGTTCGTCGGGTCGGCAATGGCCGAACGCGCGAATGTGCTTAGTGCACAACGGCCTCCGGTGCTACTGACACAGCGCCGATTCAACCCCGCAAAACAGTGACATGGCGACTCCCAGACTAGATCCCGACGCCGCCGCGCGAGTCGCCTCGTTCGGTGACATCCCGCCGATGCGCCAACGGGGCTTGGCTGCGGTGCGCGTGGCGGTCGAGTCTGCACCGCTACCCGACGAGCTGCCCGAGATGGCCAGCGTGACCGACGCCGCCGTTCCAGGGCCAGCGGGACCAATTCCGATCCGGATCTACTGTCCCACCAGTGATTCCAGCGGTCCGGTGCTCGTGTACCTGCACGGCGGCGGGTTGGTCATGGGCTCCAACCACTCGTTTGAACCGCTGGCACGCGCATTGGCATCGGCCTCCGAGGCTACCGTGGTGGCCGTCGACTACCGGTTGGCCCCCGAGTCGCCTCCGCCCGCCCAGTTTGATGACGCCTACGCCGCGTTTGAGTGGGTGTCGCGAAACGCCGACGACCTGGGGGTCGACGCAGGCCGACTGGCGGTGGTCGGCGACAGTGCGGGCGGTTCGCTGGCGGCCGCGGTTGCGCTGGCGGCGCGTGACCGTGACGGGCCGCCGATCTTTGCGCAGGTGCTGCTGTACCCCGGACTGGACCGCGACATGACGGCTCCGTCGGTCACCGCACTGGCCGATGCACCGATGCTCACCCGTGACGACATCGATTACATGCACTCCCTTGCCGACGGCGACGCGGGCCTGCCCCGCGACGCGTACCTCGTTCCGGCCTATGCCGCCGACCTGTCCGGCCTACCGCCGGCGATCGTGGTGAGCGCGGGCTGCGACCCGATCCAAGACTGGGGTGATCGGTACGCGGCGCGGCTGCGCGACGCCGGCGTGCAGACCACCGACACCCGCTACCCGGGGATGTACCACGGCTTTCTCATGCGGTCTGACGCGACAGCGCGCGGTCGGCTGGCCATCGCCGAGATCGGGGCGTTGCTCCGGGCGAAGTTCGCCCATCCGCTCCGGTTTGATGTCCCGATCACCGGACATCACGCAACCGCTGCGCAGTAACGCTGCACACAATCACAGCAACCCAGAACTGGCAGAAGGAGACAGCTGATGCTCACCGACGAGCGGCGGATGGAGCTTTCCGAAGTATTGCGGCCGGCCGCACCGCCTCGCGAGATCGACAGCGTCTACACCGATGACCAACGCGAGCGTCTGCTTGACGTCGTGCATACCGAGGGCCCGTGGAAGCTCATCATCGCCCAACACTTTGCGTCGGCGGACGAACTGATCGCGACCATGAGCGGCGTCTTCCCCGACGGGTTTACCCCGTCGCTGGACCTGTTCCTCACCCCGACCTTCCGCGGCTACCTCGCCAACGGCGGCGCGGTGCTCTACCCGCAACTGCATGACTGCTTTTACAATGCGGGATTTCTAGAGATGGCCAAAAGCTACTGGAATGCCGAATACGCCAAGCCGCAGCTGATGTTGTTCAACATCAACGGACCGTGCGCCAATCGCGATCCGGGACACCTGGATTCGCCGAGCTTCCGCGGCGTACGGCACGAGAACGCGCCCACCTGGCTCACCAGCGTGATGGGCAAGTCTGGCCTCTTCCAGGACTACCTGATCAAGATGGCGCAGGTGATCACCTGGTTCTCGCTGGATAGCGGCAGCGGATTCACCTATTGGCCCGACGGGCCGTTGCATGCGCCCAAGCGCGTCCTGCCGCCGATCAACAACCACGGCGTCGTGGTGCAGAACGAAATGATGGTGCACCGCGGTGAGGCGAACGGGCCACTCGATCAACAGATTCCGGCTGGCTTGGCATTCGACACGGTGTTCACCGGCGATCCCGACGACCGTGACCGCTGGCTGCTGAAGAACGACGACGAGGTCATTGCGCGCCACCACACCGACGAGCTGCGGTTCCTCGTGCACTGGTCGGCCGAGGTGTTCTCAGACTACGACGAACTGAAGAAAAACATGGAAGGCTCCGATGACCTGACCATCGAGCAAGCGATCGACACCATGGTCAAGGACGTCAAGGCGCAGGGCATCAAACTTGCGATGCCCGAAGACCCGCTCCACGACCCTCAGTTCATTCAAACGTTGAACGCGGCCTATGACCTCGGCGGTCCGTCGAGCTATCCGGAAGAGGCACCGATCAGCGCCTTCCAGCTTGCGTGACGTAACGAAAGGCGTCGTATGCTAAGTCGATTCGACGATCACAGAATCATCATCACGGGAGCGGGTTCGGGCATCGGTCAGGCCACGGTGGCTCGGCTGCTCGATGAGGCCGGTACGGTGGTTGGCTACGACGTTTCGTCTGACGGGCTGGCCAAAACTGTCGCGGCGGCAGAAGCCGCCGGCACCGCAAAAAGGCTGACCACCGCGGTACTCGACGTGTCGGCCGAAGACGCAGTGATCACCGCCGTCGGCCGGGCGATCGATGATCTCGGCGGCCTCGACGTGCTCGTCAACGCCGCCGCCATTCAGCGCTGTGCCAACACCCACGAACACAGCCTCGACGATTGGAACCAGACGCTGGCGGTCAATCTGACCGGCACTTTTTTGATGACTCGCGCGGCGCTGCCGGCATTGTCCAAATCAGGACGAGGTGTCGTGGTGAACTTCACCTCGACCGCAGCATCTTTCGCCCATCCTTACATGGCCGCCTACGCCGCCAGCAAGGGCGGAATCCTGTCGTTCACCCATTCGCTGGCGCTCGAATACGCCAGCCAGGGTCTACGCGCGATCAATATCCAGCCTGGCGGGGTTTCTACGGCCTTGGCGCTCAGCACTCTCGACAAGATGCCGGAAGGCTACGATATAGGCTTGTGGGCCAAGCAAACTCCGCTGCTGCACGGCTCTGACGGAGGGGTTCTGGGCGATCCCAGCGCGGTCGCCTCGGTGATCGCCATGGTGGCTTCCAACGACGGCGCCTTCATGACCGGCACCGAAATTCGGGTGGACGGCGGCGCACACGCCTGACCCACGAGCTAGGTTGCCACGTCGACCGTGTCATCGGCCACCGGCAAGTCACCGTGACGGACCGCGTCGACAATCGAGGCGGCCAGCGCAGAACAGCCCAAAAACACACGTCGCCCCGAGTATGCGGCTAAATTCTGGGCGTCACGGCGCTCGAGGCAGCCGGTGGATGCTTCGGCATTCCATTGCACACTGGTCTGGTTCCAGCTGCCCTTTCGCACCAGCACGCAGCCGCCGCAACGACGGCAGGCCACCGACGCCATCGGACAGTCGCACAGCCGGTTGTCGATCCGGATGGTCATCAGCTGGTTCCCGCCACTGCCCCGGTGGCGAGGTTAGCTTCGACCGCCTTCATCCACTCCTCGCGTGGGCTGGTGGTATCGAGTTCATGTTCAAAGCGATCCACCATGTCCGGCGTCACGTCACCGATATCGACATAGAATTGCTGATACCAGCGGCGAAGCTGATAAACAGGACCGTCCTCCTCGCACAGCAGCGGATTGTCGATGCGTGCCTTGGTCTTCCAAATCGCCACGTCCTGTTCGAAGCCCACCTTGACCCAGTCGCCCAGCGCAATTGCGGTCTGCATCGCGGCCGCCTCGGGTAGCTGATCAGACTTCTTGACGATGATGCCGTACTGCAGCACAAACGAATTCGCATCGATTGGATAGTGACAGTTGATCAGCACCGTGTGTTGGTCTGCGTCCTCGAAGTGGTACGTCAGATCGTCGATCATGAATGACGGCCCGAAATACGAGGCGGCCGAAGTCGTGCCGAGCATCCGTGGCTGGCCCTCCGGGTCGGGTATGTCCGGGCGCGCGCCGCTGTTCATATATTGCGTCGCGATGTGGCCTTCGAAGATGTTCTTGAAGTGTGTAGGCATCGACCCGTGCACGTAGAAGAAATGTGCCATGTCCACGACGTTGTCGATGATTTCGCGGCAATTGCTGTTGACCACTGTCGTGTACCAGTGCCAATCGGTCCACTCGTCGCTGGTGGCGCCCTCGATCCGCGGGATGATCACCTCCGCCGACGGTGGGTTGCCTTCCGGGTCGTTCCAGACGAACAACATTCCGTCTTGTTCTAACGTGTTCCACTTCATGGTGCGGGCCAGTTTGGGCACCCGCTTGCTGTAGGGCACACCCTTGCACCGGCCGTCGCCGCCCCAGCGCCAATCGTGGAAGGGGCAGGCGATCTCATTGCCCTTCACCTCGCCCTGGGTGAGATCGCCGCCCATGTGGCGGCAGTAGCCGTCCAGTGCGTTGATCTTGCCGTCCCCGCTTCGGAAGACCACCAGCTTCTTGCCGAAAGCATGCACGGCGTGCGGCTTGCCGTCGCCAAAGTCTTTCGTCAGGCCCAAGCAGTGCCAGCCGCGAGCGAATCGGGTTGGGGCCGCTGCGGCTTCGATCTCCCGAATCTCGTCAATGTTCGACTGCAACGTCATGTCGTTTGTTGTACAACCGTTGGCCCGGTTATGGCGGCGACCGTCCCGCTGGCAGGGAGAAAGCAGCCACGGCGCCGCTTCCACGACCTAATGTCGTCTGCGTGACGACTGTTCAACCAGCCACGATCCCTGCCAGCATGCCAGTGCGCGACACTGTGGTCGACCTCCTCGTCGTGGGCTCCGGCACGGGTATGGCAGCAGCGTTGGCCGCCCACGAATGCGGATTGTCGGTGTTGATCGTGGAGAAGTCGTCCTATGTCGGCGGCTCGACCGCCCGCTCGGGCGGTGCCCTATGGTTGCCGGCCAGCCCGATTCTCGAGGAGAAGGGCGCCGGAGACACCATGCAGCGTGCTGAGACGTACCTGCAGTCCGTGGTGGCCGCGACGGCCCCGGCCGAACGGTCCGCCGGTTACCTGCGGAACGTGACTGGAACCGTTGAGCTGCTGCGGCGTACCACGCCGATACGGCTCAGCTGGGCCAAGGACTATTCGGACTACCACCCGGAGGAGCCGGGTGGAACCGCGGCCGGTCGCACGTGCGAGTGCCGGCCGCTGAACTCCGCGATCCTCGGTAACCAGCGAACCCGGCTGCGACCCGGAGTCATGGAGGTGAAGATCCCCATGCCCACCACCACCGCTGACTACCGGTGGATGAACCTGATGGCCCGTATCCCGCGCAAGGGCATACCGACCATCGCCAAGCGCCTTTGCCAAGGAGTGGGCGGGCTGCTGCTCGGCCGCCGCTACATCGCCGGTGGGCAGGCGCTGGCTGCCGGACTATTCGCCGGTGTTCTACGTGCGGGGATCCCCATTTGGACCAACACCGAATTGCAGCGCTTGACCACCGATGGCGGGCGGGTCACCGGCGCAGTGATGAGCCACGACGGGCGCGAGGTCACCGTCGCTGCGCGTAGGGGCGTGGTGTTGGCCGCCGGTGGGTTCGACCACAGCATGGCCATGCGGTGGAAGTTTCAGTCGGAATCCCTCGGCGAGAACATGAGCCTGGGCGCGGAGACCAACACCGGTGACGCGATCCACACCGCTCAAGACATTGGCGCCGCAACCGATCTCATGGACCAAGCGTGGTGGTTTCCGGCGGTAGCGCCGCCTCGGGGCGGGGCGCCGTTGGTGTTGCTGGCGGAACGGTCCCTACCGGGTTCGCTGATCGTCGATCAGCACGGCACCCGGTTCGCCAACGAAGCAATGGATTACATGTCGTTCGGGCAGTGCTTGCTGGAGCGGGAGCACTCGGGGAATCCGATCGAATCCATGTGGATCGTGTTCGACCAGCAGTACCGCAACAGCTATGTCTTTGCCGGCGAACTGTTTCCGCGCATGCCGATTCCACCGGCGTGGTATGAAGCCGGCATTGCCCATCGGTCGGATGAGCTCGCTGAACTCGCCGACAAGATCGGTGTTCCCGAAGCAAAGTTCAGGGCTACCGTGACGCGATTCAATGAGATGTCACGAGCCGGAATTGATGTGGATTTCCACCGCGGCCGCAGCGCCTACGACCGCTACTACGGCGATCCCACCATCACCCCGAACCCCAATCTGCGCCCGCTCGATAGGAAGCCTTTTTATGCGGTGAAGATGGTACTCAGCGACCTCGGCACCTGCGGCGGACTGCGAGCCGACGACCGCGCTCGGGTACTGCGCGAAGACGGCAGTGTCATCGAGGGTTTATACGCGATCGGGAATACCGCGGCCAACGCGTTCGGGACCACATATCCCGGTGCGGGCGCGACCATCGCCCAGGGGCTGGTGTACGGCTATATTGCGGCCCGTGACGCCGCAGGGCGCTGATCAGTCAGGTTCGTCGGCGGCGGCCTTCTTTTCGATTTCGTACCAGAATTCCGGTGTGGGCCAAGGGATCTTGGTAGGTCCACCTTTTCCCGGCTGAGGGAATGCGGCTTCCGCCTCGTCAAGCTCCTTGATCATCTTTAGGGCAAGCTCCCGCTCGTTGGCGTAATAGCGCTCCGCCCACTGCAACGCGACGCGGGCGTATGCCCAGGACGGATCGGCGCTGGCCCACCGCGCATCCTTCGCCGCCTTGCGGTGCATCTCATCGGCATACGCAAAGTGTTCCTGCAGCAGCTCCTTCAGCCTCTCCGGTCTGGTGAGATGTCCGAGGGTCACCCGCAGCAGTGGGCCATGCTTGAGCGTTGGCGGGTCGACCGGCGCCTCGTTCGCCCACTGGGTCACCGCGTCCAGCCCCTCGTCGGTGATCTTGTACAACCTGCGATTGCGCGTGCCGCCGGTGTTCTCGACGCGCGAAGTCACCAAGCCGAGCTTCTCCAGCTTCTTCAGCTCGGAATAGATGTGGCTGTAGGCCGGGCTGTCGTAGAAGAACCGCATGCTCCAGTCGATCCACTTGCGGATGTCATAACCCGAAAGCTCGTGCTCGTATGACAGCATGCCGAGCAGCGCCCAGCTGGTCGCCGCCAGATTCGGCTTGCCTGACCGATTGCTGCCTTCCATTTGCCCAGGTTAACAACCCGGGCCGCCGGCCCTTCGCCAACTGACCACTGGCTGGGAGGCGCTATTGCCGGGCGAGCGCGCCACGACGGACGCTTTGGCCGTGACAACTAGCGGGCAGATGGCGAAGCTCGAGTCGGTATATCGGCCATTGGCCGATTCGGTGCGCCGTCTTATCGATGCCACAATCAGATCGCAAGTCGATGCGGCGACTCTGGTCGCCGCGAAAGAGAAGATCGATTGCGCCACTGAGGAATTGAGTGCGACGCTGATGCCGGTTTCGTTCGGTGTGCGACAGACCGACGATGGTCAATCGATGGCCTGGGGCAACGTTGTGATCGGTCTGCGCAACCCAGTCGCCCCGCCGCTCGCGATCAACCACGAAGCTAGTGGACTGGTATGGACCGAGTTCACTCTTGGCGCCGCCTACGAAGGTCCGCCCGGACACGTGCATGGCGGAGTGTGCGCGATGATCCTCGACCATGTCCTGGGCGCAACCGCGCACAAGCCGGGAAGACCCGCGGTTACCGGCACTCTCAGCGTCCGCTATCTGCGCGGCACGCCGCTCGGCCCGCTGCACGCAGAAGCACACGTCGACCGCGTGGAGGGCGTCAAGACGTTCGCTAGCGGCCATATTGCCGACGCACAGGGCATCACCGTGCAGGCTGAAGGCGTGTTCGTCCACCCGCGCAATCGCGGCACGAATAGCTAGTTGCGAGCTGGAGCAAGGCGTTTCAGCGCTAGCCCGCCTTCAAACGGCCGGTACCCAAATGCGGCCGGTGCCCGATAGCCGGTGTCCTCAAGCGGCGTGTGCACCTCGGCAACCGTCGGCCCGATCTTCGCGGCGACCGGCGCAAGTGCATCGAGGTCGAAGCGATATAGGCGACCGGCGTTACCGCCCAGAATCTTTCGGCAAGCGTCTTCTGATCTGTTGTGCAGGGCCCAGCGGATGGCCAGCTTAGAGTGTGGCGTGAAGCCTTCCTCGTGCGGATAGTCGCTGCCCCACATGATGTGCTCCGGGCCCATGAAGTCGATCATTCCCGAGTCGAACGGCGCCAATTCGCTGGCCAGATAGCAGTTTCGCTGGACGTATTCGCTCGGCGTCATAGTCAGCTCGTCGACGGATGACCCGCCGAACATCCCGTAGGTGCGGTTGCCGGCCTCGGACTTCATGGTGGGCACCATGGCGTCGAGCATGCCGAGTTGCCCCGGCACCCACAGCGTGCCCTGCTCGGTCGGCGCGAACCGCAGCGTCGGGTACCGCTCGAACACCCCGGCCAGGATCAAGTGTCCCAGCGTGCGGTTGGCCCATAGGGCCATCTCGGTGATCAGTACCGCGTTGGACGCCGGCTGGTCCATCGGCATCTCGGGACTGCCGGCACCCGCGTGCTGTACGACGGTCAGGTCCAGATCCGCGCAAAGCGCCCAAAGCGGTTCGTAGCGGGTGTGGAAGAGCGGTGCGACCTGGGGATCACCCGGCGAGACCGGCGGGACGAGCACCCCGCCGAAACAGTTCTGCTCGGCACCCCAGCGGATCTCATCCATGGCCAGCTCGACGTCGTTGGGAAAAACCTGAATCAACCCGCGGCGACGGTCCGGCGCCAGCGAACAGAAGTCGATCTGCCAGCGGTTGTGGGCCTGCACCCCCGCCCAACGCTTCTCGAACTCGTCGCGTGTCCGCGGCAGGCTGATGGTGATGTTCGGGGTGGTCGGGAAGAACGGCGGGACGGTGTTGGGCAGCAACACCTCGGCGGCCACCCCGTCGGCGTCCATCTCGGCGATCCGGAGATCGCTATCCCAGTTTCGGTTGGCGGTAGCGATGATCAGGTCGTCGAACGGGCTGACGTAGGTCTTTGCCCATGCGTCGAACTCGTCGTGTAGGCCCGCCGGCAAATATTGCTTGTAGTCGCCGATATCGGCCCCGGCGTGGGTATCCGTCGAGATGACGACATACCGATCGATCGTGTCCCAAGTTGTAGGCATCGCGTCCTCCGACGTTGTCGCTATAAGAGGCTAGCCTTCCGAATAGCCCGACGACCGCAAGATCACCATCTCATTGAGCGGACCATCGGTTGGATCTCCGGACCTTGCCTCAGACCACTCCTCTTAGCCCGTCGGCGCCGAACACCGGTTCCAGCATCGCGCTGAAGTCCGGGCCGCGTCGCAGCATGAGCCCACCGTCGACGTTGATGACCTGCCCTGTCACGTAGCTGGCAGCATCGCTGAGCAGAAACATCGCCACGTTCGCGATGTCTTCGACCTCGCCGGGCCGAGGTAGCGGGGTGATCACGCGGTAATCCTCGCTCAGCTCCGGCGAATCAAATATGGGAGCAACCATCTCCGTGCGGATCAGGCCCGGGCGGATGCTGTTGACCCGCACCCACGACGCTCCGAGTTCGTCGGCGGCCAACTGCATCAGGTGGTCCAGCGCCGACTTGCCGACGCCGTAGGCGCCGAACCAGCGGTGGGTGTTGCTGGCCGCGATCGACGAAATGCCGACGAACGAACCGCCGCCACCGCGCACCATCTCGCGGGCGGCGTGCTTGAGCACGTACATGGTGCCGTTGACATTGAGGTCGATGGTCCGTCGCCACAACTCCGAGTCGATCTGGGTGATCGGCCCGATGGTCTGCGATCCGCCGGCGCAATGGACCACGCCGTGCAGCCGGCCGTGCCAGGCCGTCACGGCATCCACCGCGCGGGTGGTCTCCTCTTCGCTGGTGATATCGGCGGGCTCGTAGCGAATCGAGCCGCTGCTGGCCTCGAGCGATTCGATCTCTTTGACGGCCTCCGCGAGCCGGTCGGGGTTGCGCCCGACGATCATGACCGCGGCCCCGGCGGCTACCAGCCCGGCGGCCACCCCCTTGCCGATTCCACTGCCACCGCCGGTGACCAGGTAGGTCCGGTTTGTGAACGAAAGCTGCACGCCAGCCCCTCACGCCAAAACTGAAACAGGTTCTAGCTATCGAACCATGCGCCCGTCGGTGGGGGCGCTACGGAGTATCGCGGCGGGCCACTTTCGACGGCTTTGCGTTGCGCCAGTCCTCGACATCGGGCGGCAATCCGATCGGGTACCTGTTCTCGTTGTGCGCCGCCCAGTGCGCATGGCCCAGCTCGTGGATGTGAAACGCGTGGCGCAACGCTTCGGTGAAACCCATCGCGTCCGACGCCGCGTTCACCGAATCCTTGATCAGCAGGGCCGCCATCGTGGGCCGCTCGGCAATGCGCCGAGCGAACTCCACCGTCTTCTCGTCGAGCTCATCGAGCGGGAAGACTTTGGACACCATGCCGAGCCGGTAAGCCTCGTCGGCGTCCAGCGAATCACCAGTCAGCAAAAGCTCTTTGGCTTTGCGCGGGCCGAATTCCCAAGGATGCGCGTAGTATTCGACGCCGGGCATGCCCATGCGGACACCAACCACGTCGCTGAACTTCGCGTTGTCGGCGGCGACGATCAGATCGCAGGCCCAGATCAGCATCAAACCGGCGGAGATCGCATTGCCCTGCACCTGGGCGATGGTGATCTTGCGCAAATCGCGCCAACGGCAAGTGTTTTGGAAGAAGTAATGCCATTCCTGAAGGTATGTCTTCTCCGCCACCGCATCGCGGTTGGAGCCATTTATCCGGAAGCTGGGCAGCTGGTCCGGGCCGGGCGCCCGCTCCGCCAATGCCAACTCCGAACCCATGTCGTGACCGGCGGAGAAATTCCTACCGCGCGCCGCCAAGATCACCACGCGAACGTCGTCGTCGGCCTCGGCGCGCAGAAACGCCTCGTCAAGTTGAACCAGCAGGCCGCGGCTCTGGGCGTTGTGCGCATCCGGCCGGTTGAGCCAGATCCGGGCGATGCGGCCTTCGTCGAGCGTTTCGTAGGTCACCAGCTCTTCATGCTTCGCGTCAACCGCGTTGGTGCCCACCTCGTTGGGGACTGCCATTAGCCACCTCACTCGCCATGGTTTAGACGCTTACACATTACGGCCAGCACGTAACGCGCGGGTCGGCGGGTTGGTCCGTGGCTAGACCGTTGCCAAGCACGATGAGTATCGTTCGAATGACCCCTGCCCGAGCGAAGAAATCAATCCGTCAACGATTGATGTGCCGACTAATCCCGTCCCGCGCCCAGGCTCGGACATCAACCTCGTCCAAAACTTCTAGGCACGTGGAAATTAATTCCGTGACGCGATTGTTTGCCGGCTTTAAAGTGGTTTATTACATCGGCTGGCGACGAATGACGTCGCTCAAACGAGTAGGAGATGAGAAGTGAAGATCACCACGATGACAATGAAGTCAGTGGCGGCCGTGACCATGGCAACGATTGGCATTGCCAGCGCCCCGGCTGCGTCGGCGGCTTATCCCATCACGGGCAAACTTGGCAGCCCGTTAACGATGGTCGATTCGGTGGGCCAAGTCACCCTCACCTGGACGGTCAGCAACCTCCAGCCCAGCTCCGACGTGCTGCCGGACTACCCGGTAGCCGGCAAGCTCTGGGAAGCCACCGCCACCGTCAACGCCGTCTCGGGCCCCGTCACCCCGGCTGTTTCGCAGTTCAACGCGGTCGCCCCTAACCAAGCCAGCTACCGGGTTTTGTGGCTAACCGCTAGCCCGACCAACATCAGCGGGGCCACCATCCCCCAAGGCGCACAATCGACCGGCAAAATCCACTTCGACGTCACCGGTCCAGCGCCGACCACCGTCACAATGAACAATGGAATGGAAGACCTGCTCATCTGGGGCTAATAAACAGTCGTCCATAACAGACTCGGCAGGCAACTCTCCCGGAGGTTGAGTTCGCGGGCTTATGCCGACGGGGGCGTGCCAGCCGGGGCTCACAAGCACTTGTATGCGCACTTCGCATAGAGTTAAGTCATGCCCGCGAAATCTGATCATCACGACATCGACGATGTGGAACCGCTGACTGACAGCACCGCAAGCCAGGCCAGGCGCGTCGTAGCGGCCTACGCGAACGACGCCGACGAATGCCGCATCTTCTTGTCGATGCTCGGCATTGGGCCGGCGAAAATCGAGGTCTGATGCCCCCCGCGCGAAGCTCGGGCTCGAAGGAACCTACCGCCGGAGAGTCCGACTTCGTGGTGGTCGCCAATCGGCTGCCGATCGACATGGAGCGGCTGCCCGACGGAAGCACCACGTGGAAGCGCAGCCCCGGCGGCTTGGTCACCGCGTTGGAGCCGCTGCTTCGCCGCCGTCACGGGGCATGGGTCGGCTGGCCGGGGATTGTCGACGCCGACGAGGAGCCGATCGAGGCGGAGGACCTTCGTCTTCACCCGGTACGCCTGTCCGCCGACGACGTCGCCGAGTACTACGAGGGATTCTCCAACGCCACGCTGTGGCCGCTGTATCACGACGTCATCGTCAAACCGATCTACCAACGGGAATGGTGGGACCGCTACGTCGACGTCAACCGCCGATTCGCCGAGGCGGCCTCACGTGCGGCTGCCAAGGGGGCAACCGTCTGGGTGCAGGACTACCAGTTGCAGCTGGTGCCTAAGATGCTGCGCGAACTGCGACCCGATCTGACCATCGGCTTCTTTCTGCACATCCCTTTCCCGCCGGTCGAGCTGTTCATGCAGCTGCCCTGGCGCACCGAGATCGTGGAAGGACTGCTCGGCGCGGACTTGGTGGGATTCCATCTGACCGGAGGCGCCCAGAACTTCCTGATTCTGTCCCGACGCCTGGTCGGCGCGAACACCTCCCGGGGTTCGGTCGGCGTGCGGTCTCGATTCGGCGAGGTCGAGGTCGACGGGCGCACCACGCGAGTGGGCGCCTTCCCCATCTCCATCGACTCCAGCGAGCTCGACCAAAAGGGCCGTGACCGCAACATCCGCAAGCGGGCCAGGGACATCCGGGCCGAGGTCGGCAATCCTCGCAAGGTTCTGCTTGGCGTCGACCGGCTCGACTACACCAAAGGTATCGACGTGCGGCTCAAGGCGTTTGCCGAGCTGCTCGCCGAGGGCCGCGTCAAAGGCGAGGACACCGTGCTGGTCCAGCTCGCAACGCCCAGCCGCGAGCGTGTCGAGAGCTACCAGGTCCTACGCAACGATATCGAGCGCCAAGTCGGCCACATCAACGGCGAATACGCCGAAGTCGGCCATCCGGTGGTGCATTACCTGCATCGTCCGGTCCCGCGCGACGAACTCGTCGCGTTCTTTGTAGCCAGCGACGTCATGCTGGTCACCCCGCTGCGGGACGGGATGAACCTCGTCGCCAAGGAGTATGTCGCGTGTCGCAGCGATCTCGGCGGTGCGCTGGTGCTCAGCGAATTCACTGGTGCCGCAGCCGAACTCCGGCAGGCTTATCTGGTCAATCCGCATGACACGGAAGGCGTCAAAGACGCGATCGAGGCAGCCCTCAACCAAACCGACGAGGAGGGGCGGCGCCGGATGCGAGCGTTGCGACGCCAGGTGCTCGTCCACGACGTCGACCGTTGGGCGCGATCGTTTCTCGAGGCGCTGGCCGAGGCGCATCCGCCGAACCGCTGAATCGCTGGTATCGGTGGTGTCGCCACAGGCGCGCTGGAATACTCTTCTACACCGAGCCGGAAGGGGAGCGCGACGATGGGTTTCTCCCGCGGCCTGACCGCCGCTGCTGTCATGGCACTCGTGGCTTGCGAGACGGCGAGCCCGGCCAAGGCATTGGGACCACCGCCCGACGGCATGTACAGCTTTAACGAGGCCGGGGTGCCCGCGGCATCGTGGAAGATCGACAAAAGTTAGTAGTTTTGCCAGGTCAGCGCATTTGTGCGGTAGTTCGTTCTGCAACGTGTTCTAGTTGCTGCGGATTAGACGACGCGTCTTGTAGTCCGGACCGTCATTCCAATAGCCAGGTCGCCCCGAAATTCCGTTTCGGGTCGCGCACAGCAAAGTAATCGTGCAGCGTGGTGCTGAGTTCTTGCGCATCCCAAGCCTGCGCGTCGGATGTGAACCTTTGCTCCAGGCTCGGTGCCGACAACAGCGTCACCTGTGGTCCATAGACGACGAAAACCTGGCCGTTGACCGCTTGGGCTGCCGGCGAGGCGAGGAAGCGCACCAACGTGACCACGTGCTCAGGCGAGAGCGGGTCGATCTCGCCGGCGCCGACCTCGGGCGTCTCGCCGAACACGTCGGCCGTCATCGCGGTCCGAGCGCGGGGGGCGATCGCGTTGGCGCAAACTCCGTAGCGGCCCAGCGCCCGGGTCGCCGACAGGGTCAGCGCGATGATGCCCGCCTTGGCGGCGCCGTAGTTGGCCTGTCCCACCGGCCCGGTCACCCCCGCCTCCGATGAGGTGTTGATGATGCGGCCGTAGACCGAGCCCTCAGCCTCCTTGGCCTTCTGTCGCCAATAGGTGGCGGCGTTGCGGGTCAGCAGAAAATGGCCGCGCAGGTGCACGGCGATGACCGCGTCCCACTCCTCATCGGACATGTTGAACAGCATCCGGTCGCGGGTGATACCGGCGTTGTTGACCACGATGCTCAAGCCCCCGAGCCCGTCTGCGCAGCTGACCAACTCGTCGGCGGTCGCGCGTTGACTGATGTCGCCGCTGACCGCGACAGCCTTGGAACCAGCGGCTGTGATTTCGTCGATGACGTCGGAAGCGTCCAGCGCGGCGGCGATGTCGTTGACCACGACAGTGGCACCGGACCGTGCCAAGCCAATGGCTTCGGCGCGGCCTAACCCTGCGGCCGCACCGGTCACCACCGCGACCTTTCCGGACAGATCGGTCGCTTTCGTGCTGCTAGTCAATTTGTGAATACCTCTAGTCTTCGCGCAGGAGGGCAGCCCGCGGGCATTCGGCGATCGCCTGCTCGGCCAGCACCTCCCGATCGGCCGGAATCGGATCGGTCTTCACCACGGCGTAGTCCTCGTCGTCGAGGTCGAAGATATCCGGCGCGATTCCCAGGCACACCGCGTTGCCTTCGCAGCGGTCGTGGTCGACTATCACCCGCACGGCGTCCTCCTAAAACGTGGGCTGTGAGTAGGTATGACCCACCATACGACCAGCTGCGAAAGTGTTCGGCGTGGTGGTCGCTGGACCCTCAGACTAGAACGTGTTACAACCAGGGTGGCGAATGGGTGGCCGTTGATGCAGGCTGCCGCGCAATTCACCTAACTAGGAGGAGGGTGGCCGGAATGCGCATCAGTTATACCCCCGAGCAGGAGGAACTGCGTCGCGAGCTGCGGTCGTACTTCGAAAAGCTGATCACCCCGGAACGTCGCGAGGCACTGAGCTCGACGTCAGGTGAGGTCGGCGAAGGCAACGTCTACCGCGAGACGGTCGCCCAGATGGGCAAGGACGGGTGGCTCACCCTCAACTGGCCCAAGGAGTACGGCGGCCAGGACCGCTCGCCGATGGACTCGCTGATCTTCACCGACGAGGCCGCGATCGCCGGCGCACCGGTGCCATTCCTGACCATCAACAGCGTCGCGCCGACCATCATGGCCTTCGGCACCGAGGAGCAGAAGAAGCTCTACCTGCCGCGCATCGCCGCGGGAGAACTGCACTTCTCGATCGGCTACTCCGAGCCCGGTGCGGGCACCGACCTGGCCAACCTGCGGACCACCGCGGTGCGCGACGGCGACGACTACGTCGTCAACGGCCAAAAGATGTGGACCAGCCTGATCGCCTACGCCGACTACGTCTGGCTGGCGGCCCGCACCAACCCCGAAGCCAAGAAGCACCGCGGCATTTCGATGCTGATCGTGCCGACCAGCGCTGAGGGTTTCTCGTGGACCCCGGTGCACACCATGGCCGGCGTGGACACCAGCGCCACCTACTACCAGGACGTCCGGGTCCCGGTCGCCAACCGGGTCGGCGAGGAGAACGGCGGCTGGAAGCTGGTCACCAACCAGCTCAACCACGAGCGTGTCGCGCTGGTGTCGCCGATGCCGATCATCATGGCGCTCAACCAGGTTCGGGAGTGGGCACAGAACACCAAGGACGGCACCGGCGCGCGACTCATCGATTCGGAATGGGTGCAACTCAACCTGGCCCGAGTGCACGCCAAGGTCGAGGTGCTCAAGCTGATCAACTGGGAGCTCGCGTCGTCGGAATCCGCCACACCGTCACCCGCGGATGCCTCGGCGGCCAAGGTGTTCGGCACCGAGTTCGCCACCGAGGCCTACCGCCTGCTGATGGAGGTGCTCGGCACCGCGGCGACCCTGCGTCAGGATTCACCCGGAGCGCTGCTGCGCGGCCGAGTCGAGCGGATGCACCGGGCCTGCTTGATCCTGACTTTCGGCGGCGGCACCAACGAAGTGCAGCGCGACATCATCGGCATGGTGGCCTTGGGCCTGCCCCGAGCCAACCGCTAACGAATTCTGGAGACCTAATGGACTTTTCGACGACCGAAGCCGCAGTTGATCTCGGCGGCCTGGTCATCACGATCGTGGACGCGGTGTGCACGCCCGAGCATCAGCGCAGACTCGACGGGCTCGATCAACGGTTCGACCGCGAGCTGTGGAGCAAGCTGATCGACGCCGACATCCTCTCCACCGCTGCACCAGAATCGTTGGGCGGCGGTGGTTTCGGTGTTCTCGAGGAAATCGCCGTTTTGGTCGGCCTGGGCCGCCAACTGGCCGCCGTGCCCTACCTGGAATCAGTGGTGCTGGCTGCGGGCGCGCTGGCCCGGTTCGGTTCACCGGAACTTCGGCAGGAGTGGGGCGCTCCCGCGGTGAGCGGCAAGAAGATCCTCACGGTCGCGCTGGACGGTGAAATGGGTGACGGTCCAGTGCAGGCCACCCATGTCGGTGACGGCTACCGGCTGTCAGGAACCCGCACCCAGATCGCCTACGGGCCGGTGGCCGACGGATTCTTGGTGCCGGCCGAAACCGATTCCGGTACCACCGTTTTCCTGATCGCTACCAGCGACCCCGGCGTCACGGTGACGACGCTGGACACCACCGGGTTAGGCAGCGTCGGGCACCTGCGGCTGGATGGCGTCGAGGTGGACCGTCAACGGGTTGTCGGCGGCGAAGACGTCGTCAGCTGGATCGCCACGCTAGATTTACTGGGCCGCAGCGCATTTCAGCTCGGCGTCCTGGACCGTGGCCTGCAGTTGACAGCCGAATACGCGCGCACTCGTGAACAGTTCGATCGCCCGATCGGCAGCTTCCAGGCGGTGGGGCAACGGCTGGCCGACGGCTACATCGACGTCAAGGGTCTGCGCCTGACCCTGACCCAGGCTGCGTGGCGGCTCAGCGAGGATTTGCCTGCCGACACCGAGGTCGCCACCGCGGCCTTCTGGGCGGCCGACGCCGGGCATCGGGTGGCGCACACCATCGTTCACATACACGGCGGCGTCGGCATCGACACCGACCATCCGGTGCACCGGTACTTCCTGGCCGCCAAGCAAACCGAGTTCGCGCTGGGCGGCGCCACCGGGCAATTGCTCAAGATCGGCCGTGAATTGGCCGATACCCCCGCCTAGCTGTGGCAGCCCCCCTTCCCACCGTCGTCGACCTGCTGCAACCGCTCGTCGATGTCGAGGATCGGGGCGTCTACTTCGAGGATGCGTTCGTCAACTGGCGTGATCATCTCCGGCACGGCGCCGCGGTGGCGGCAACGCTGCGCGAGCGGCTCGACCCGGCTCGGCCGCCGCATGTCGGGGTGCTGCTGGAGAACACGCCGTTCTTCTCCGCGGTGTTGGTTGCAGCCGGGATGTCGGGAATCGTCCCGGTGGGCCTCAACCCGGTGCGTCGCGGCGCCGCGCTGACCCGAGACATCGACCATGCCGATTGCCAGCTCGTGCTGGCCGACGCGAATTCCGCTGCAACACTTGGCGATATCGATCACATCAACGTCGACGAAGGCGAATGGGCGGACGAGGTGGCCGCACACCACGCCGAGGTGTGCTTTCGGTCCGCCCAGCCCGACGATCTGTTCATGCTGATCTTCACCTCGGGCACCAGCGGTGACCCCAAGGCGGTGATGTGCAGCCACGGCAAGGTCGGGATCGCTGGCGTAACGATGACCGACCGATTCAGTCTCGGCCCAGACGACGTCTGCTATGCGTCGATGCCGCTGTTTCATTCCAACGCGGTGCTGGTCGGATGGGCGGTATCATTGGCCTGCCGCGGCTCAATGGTGTTGCGGCGCAGGTTCTCTGCATCCGGATTTCTGCCGGACATCCGTCGCTACGGCGCCACGTACGCCAACTACGTCGGCAAGCCATTGTCCTATGTGCTCGCCACACCCGAGCGTCCGGACGACGCCGACAATCCGCTGCGTGCGGTCTACGGCAATGAGGGAGCACCCGGCGAGATCGAGCGTTTCGCTGACCGGTTCGGCTGCCTTGTCATCGACGGCTTCGGGTCGACGGAGGGCGGGGTGGCGATCAGCCGCACACCGGATACGCCGCCAGGCGCACTTGGTCTGCTGCCCGACGGCATCGAGATCCGCGATGTCGACACCGGTCAGCCCTGTCCGGTTGGCGTGATCGGCGAGCTGGTAAATGTCGGCGGCCCAGGCCGTTTCGAGGGCTACTACAACGACGCCGAGGCCAATGCGCAGCGTATGGCCGGCGGTATCTATCACAGCGGCGACCTGGCCTACCGCGACGAGGCCGGCTATGCGTATTTCACCGGCCGGCTTGGTGACTGGCTGCGCGTCGACGGGGAAAACCTGGGGACCGCGCCCATCGAGCGGGTGCTGCTTCGCCATCCGGACGTGACCGAGGTCGCGGTGTATGCGGTGCCCGATCCGGCCGTCGGCGACCAGGTGATGGCCGCGCTGGTGATGCTGCCCGGCGCCGAGTTCGACCCGGACAAATTTCGCGGGTTCCTGGCCGAGCAGACCGACCTTGGGCGCAAGCAGTGGCCGTCGTACGTCCGGGTGGGCACGACCCTGCCACGCACCGCGACATTCAAGGTGCTCAAGCGGCAGCTGGCGGCCGAGGGCCTCGACTGCGCCGACCCGGTGTGGCCGATCCGCCGTTAGCATCGTGAAGCGCGCACTCGAGACCAGCTTTGAGGAGCTGTCGGAAACCGTCCCGGCGACGATTGGCGTCGCGATCGCTGCTACCGGCTCGGCGGTATCGTTCGGTGCGTGGTCGACCGGCGTCGCATGGTCGACGATCAAGGTGCCGTTGGCGATTGCGACGCTGCGGGCAGGTGTGGGTAGCCGCGAGTTGGTGGCCGACGCGATCATTCAGTCCGACAACGCGGCCGCCGAAGAACTGTGGTCGCAACTCGGCGATCCAGCCGAGGCGGCACGGCAGGTGCAAGCTGTCATTCAAGACGCCAGCGACACAACCACCACCGTCGAGTCGCGGCGACTTCGCCCCGGCTACACCGCATTCGGTCAAACGCAATGGTCGTTGACCCGGCAAGCGCAATTCGCCGCCCAGCTGCCGGGCATACCCGACGCGTCCGGCATCGTCGATTTGATGGGCAACCTCTGTGCCGATCACCGCTGGGGATTGGCCGCCAAAGGCTTTGCCGCCAAGGGCGGTTGGGGCCCCGGGACGGCCGGTGACTACCTGGTCCGGCAGTTCGCGATCGTGCCGATCAAAGCCGGGCATGTCGGCGTCGCGCTGGCGGCCGAAGCCCACGACGGCGTGTTCGAGACCGGAGTCGACGTGCTCGAGAAGCTGGCGGACTGGCTGGTCGACCACCTTGCCGAGCTATCCCATGATTGACGGCACGACGGCGTCGATCAGATGCGGTCCGGGTTCGGCGAAGGCGGCGCGTAGGGCATCGGCGAGTTCCTCGGCGGTTGTGACGCGCCGCGCTGGAACGCCCATGCCCTCGGCGATCTTGACAAAATCCATGTTGGGACGCGATAAGTCGAGGAGATCAAGCGCTTTGGGACCCGGCGCTGAACCGGCCCCGACCCGCTGCAGCTCGATTCGCAGAATGTCGTAGGCGCTGTTGTTGTAGATGACCGTGGTGACGTCGAGGTTCTCCCGTGCCTGGGTCCATAGCCCCGAGATCGTGTACATCGCCGAGCCATCGGATTCCAGAGAGAGCACCGGCCGGTCGGGCGCGGCGACCGCGGCCCCGACCGCGGTCGGAATGCCGTAGCCGATCGCCCCTCCGGTCAGCGTCAGCCAGTCGTGCGCGGGCGCGCCGGCGGTCGCCGCCGCCAGCGGCACGCTCGACGTGTTGGATTCATCGACGACGATCGACCGCTGGGGCATCAGCGCCCCGATCACGTCGGCCACCGCCACGGTCGTTAACGCACCGGTGGGCAGCCGCGGACGCGACGCGGGCGCCACTGGGGCGGCGGTACCCAGCGCGAGCTCATCGGCCAAAGCGACCAATGCGTCTGCCGCGCCGGTGTGTTCGGCCAGCATGTGCACCTCGCAGCCTGCCGGCACCAGGTCGCTGGGCTTGCCGGGGTAGGCGAAGAACGACACCGGGCTCTTGGCGCCGGCCAGCACCAGATGCTTGACACCGTCGAGCTGGGCCACCGCGGCCTCGCCGAAATAAGCGAGCCGATCGACGGCGGGCACGCCGGCGCCGCGCTCAAGCCGCGTAGGGAACGTCTCGCACAACCAGCGCGCACCGGTTGCCTGCGCGATCCGCGCGGCCGCAGCTAGCCCTGCAGCGCGAGTCGCGTCCCCACCGACCAGGATCAACGTGGGCTCGCCCGACCGCAGCACTTCTTTCACCGCGGGCGCCAGCAGCGGGTCGGCACCCGTTGGCTGCGCGGCCATCGCCGGGGCGGGCTGGGCGCCGTCGGACCAGGAGACATCGGCGGGCAATATCAGCGTCGCGATCTCCGCACCCGCCCGGCTGACGGCGATCGCCTCGGCCGCGTCAGCTGCGACGTCACCGTCGGAGCGGCGCACCCATCCCGACACCGTCCCGGCGAGCGCATCGATGTCGGATTCCAGTGGGGCGTCGTACTTCTTGTGATAGGTGGCGTGATCGCCGACGACCACCAGCATTGGCACCCTGGCACGCCGGGCGTTGTGCAGGTTGGCCAGGCCGTTGCCCAGCCCGGGGCCGAGGTGCAGCAGCACCGCGGCGGGACGATCGGCGATGCGGGCGTAGCCATCGGCGGCGCCGGTCGCCACACCTTCGAAAAGCGTCAGCACTCCGCGCATTTGGGGAACCGCGTCCAACGCCGCGACGAAGTGCATCTCGGACGTTCCGGGGTTGGCGAAGCATACGTCGACGCCGCCGTCGACGAGGGTGTTGATGAGGGCCTGGGCACCGTTCACGGTTCGACTGTAAACGCGGTCAGGCGGCCAGCGCGGTGCGGGCCGCGTCATGCGCCTGCTGCGCGTACCCGCCGCCGAACAGCACGACATGGGCCAGCAGCGGAAACAGTTGGTGCAGCCCGATCCGGTCGCGCCAACCGGGCTTCAGTGCGCGCACTTGCTGGTAACCGGCAACGACGGCCTCGTAGTGCGGGCAGCCGAACAGCGCGAGCATCGCCAAATCGGTCTCGCACTGACCACCGTGCGCCGCCGGGTCG
>Ga0209656_10000358_pt1 | contig 30296 bp, 24 predicted proteins | sample BogFormECP12_OM2_FD_188239 | JGI IMG/M metagenome (GOLD analysis project Ga0209656, IMG submission 188239) | Bog forest soil microbial communities from Calvert Island, British Columbia, Canada - ECP12_OM2 (SPAdes) (version 2) | ecosystem: Environmental > Aquatic > Freshwater > Wetlands > Bog ...
GCCAGCGCAACCAGCGTCGACGCTCTACAAGTAAAGTCCAGATGGCGATGGTCAAGGTCAGGGTAACCAGTGTCCCGGCTACCATGCGATGACTCCACTCATAGCGTATGCCGCCAACAAAATGCGGCACCTTCACGAGGTAGCCGAAAGACGTTGGCCAGTCAGGAACCGAGAGGCCTGCATCGTTGCTGGTAACTAGAGCGCCGGCTGTGATCACTACGAAAGCCGCGCATGCGGTAAACACCGCGAAGATATGATGGGCGCGGTTGTAAGTTGTCGGGATGGCTTTCAGAGTATTTCCCCTTGGGTCGCAGCGCGGGAAAGACCCGCGTTCGGAGGGGGCTGGACCGGTTGGCCCAGCCCGCCACTCCAAGCACAGATTTTAGCAGAGCGGCATCTGAAGGCAAGCCGCAAAACCGCGGCGAAACTTCGTCTACTCGGCTGCGGCCTTAAAGCTCTGATCCACCGTCTTGGTTTCTTTCGGGCCGACGGTTACCTTCTGGTCCTGCTCTCCAAGTTTCTCTTGCACAAAAGCAATCGTGTAATCGCCGGGCGGCAGGCCTTTGATTTCATATTTACCGCTCTTGTCGGTCACCGCAAAGAAAGGACTCTTCACCACGTTGATGTACATCTTCATCCACGGATGCTGATTACACTTTACCGGCAGCATGATTTCTTCCCGGGCGAAATTCTTTTCGATCGCGGGCGAGGACGGCGGCTGCGATTCGTTCCACTCGCGATTGTCCTTGGGAGTGGGATGAATGTTGTGCGTGGTCATATCGTCATTCTTGATCTGCACGGTCTGACCCGCCATCACACCGAGCACATGCGGATGGTACTTGCAGCCTTGCTGATCCAGTACGACGGCATCTTTGGGCACATCAAAGGTGCGGCTGCCCAGGCCATCTTTTACATAAACAAATACATTGGCGAGATCGCCGCCAGCGACGACAACGTTTTCCGCCTCATTCATACCTTTGCAGGCCGGATCCTGGCTCATATCGATCTTCGAAGGCTTCGGTGCCGTGCCATCAAACTTCACCGTGCCATTCACCGTTGCGACGGTTGCCGGATCAATCGGTGTGGCCGCCGGCGCGGGCGCTGCTTCTTGAGACATCGTGTTCGCCGGTTGTTCCTCCTTCTTATTGCATGCCGCCAGCAGCAGTAAGCTAAACAAAGCCAACATGCTGACTACCATCATCTTCAAACCAGTTTTTCTATTCATGATGTCGCCCTTTCTTTAGTAGGTTAAAGATCGCCCAAATCTATGTTGTCCCGTAGCCGTACCAAACCGGCAATTCTAACGCGAACCGCCGCTTGCCGCATGATGCGAAGCTGTTGCAGCGTGCGTTTGGTCGGTCGACTTTCGAACACTGGCTGTCTTGGCTCGCGGCATGGAGGCAGCCACTTTGCGTTGCTCTTCCGGCGTCAACTGGAAGATGTAATCGGTTAGCAATTTCCGATGGTCTCCTTCATAGCCCTGGAATGACGGCGGCGTCGGGCCGGCAAATACCCACTGATTGTTTTCCTGCTTGAATAGTCCAGATGGCATCGAAGTCCCTGGGCTGACGGCCTGCGGGTCCGTAATCCAGCGTTCCACCCAATCCGGCTTCAAGCGCTCTTTTGCCAGCAGGAAGTTCGGCGCTGTGGCGATCTTATCGTGTGCCGGATCGCCCGTGGCGTGACACTTCAGGCAAGGGGCGGCGGAACTGGAAAATAGGCTCCGCGCCATTTCGGTTTCTTTTGCTGTGAGAACCGGCACCTCCTCTGGAATGTATGGAAGGGGCTGTTGAGACAGCGCTTGGAAGAAGCGCACGAGTTTCCGCAGTTCGTTGTCGGAGAACGAAAACGTGGGCATGCGCACCTTCAAGTAGGGCCTCACTCCGTTGCGATTCGTGTCGGTCGAGCTTAATGCCGGATTCGACAAGAACTTGCGCAGCCACTCCGGATCGACGCGCGCTCCTTCGGTCAAAAGCTTCGGAGGCAACTGCTCCTGCACATCCTGGTACTGCGGCAATCCCATGAGAATCGTTCTCTGGCCGGGAATGAACTGATGGCAACCCATGCAATTGTATTTCTTTACGATCCACCAGCCTTCCTGAATGTCGTGCCGCGCGTCGCCGGGCTTGTATTGATAACTGGCGGGCAGGGAAGTCTCTTCGCTTCCCATCAGGAAGGTCGTAAGGTCGAGCACCTGATCTTTAGTGAGGTGCAAGTTGGGCATGCGGAGAGCTTCGGTTTCGCTCTTCACTTTGCCCTGGTCATAAACATTCGGTTCGGCCAGCTTGTGCTCGAAAAATCCTTTGTGGTCGTACCATGGTTCTGTGGCCGGACCGTCGGGTAAACGCGCGAGATCCTCTTTATCCTTGATCGGTTCGGCATCCTTGCCTCCACGCTCTGCAACCGTGGTAAACAGCGCAAAGTCGAGGCGCTCGATCGGTTTGCTGCCTTCGAAGGTCAGTTCAGTGCCGATGCGCCCTTCGTCCTCGAAGCCGGCAATCTCATGGCAGCCGGAGCAGCCAAAGTGACGCACCCACTTCTTACCTTCTTCCTTCAGGCTTGGATCATCCATGAATGAGGCATCGACATACGAGGACGGATCTTGCTTTTTTTGCGTCATCAAGAATGTAGCAATATCCTCCGCATCCTCTGGCGAGAGCCGCAGGCTCGGCATCACCGTCATATTCTGGACTTGGAGTTCATGCCCATCGTTCGGACACTGGCTGTGATCGAGATCGAACTGATAGGGAAGGCCCTTCTTCGCGTAATCCTCTGGGCCGATATCCTTCTTCTCGTAGGGGCAATAAGGACGGGTGCGCTCGCGGGCATTGTGAATCCAGCGCACCAGATAATCGTAGTTCGCTTTTTCTCCAACCCGCGACAGATTCGCGGCAAACGTCCCGCCTTTTATTTGATCGCCTTCGCCGATCGAGTGGCAGGCCAGACATCCGCGGGTCTCGAATAATTCCTTTCCGTGCTCGGCGTTGCCCGGCTTGTGTTTGGGCAGTGGATCGGTGAATCCCGATTGCCAGATGAACGCTGAAATCGCCTGAATCTGACGATCGTTCAGGCGGAAGTTCGGCATCTTCGTGGTGGGTCGGAAATCTGTCGGCTTCTTCAACCAAACCGGAATCCAATTCTTGTGCAGCTTCAGCCGCACATCTTTCAGATTCGGCCCGACTTTCTTCATGTCCTGCATCAGGCTGTGCGACTGAAAATCAAGTTGCTGCAACCGTCCATCCAGCTTGCTGTTTGCCACCCTCAAATCAACTGCTTGGCCGTTCAGCCGATTCGCTTCTTCGTTCGACTCCGCCGCATCCGCCTGCTTCATCAAGTACGCAGTTTGCTTCAGATTGTCCCTCTTCTGCGTTTCAATCTGTTTGATTTGCTGGCTGATCGAGTTCAGATCTTCGGGTTCTTTGTCATAGCCCTCGTAGCGGTGACAGCCCATGCAACCGCGCTGCCGAAAGAGATCTTTGCCATTGTTGATGGTTTGCCATTGCACGTCGCCGCTGGCTAGAACCATGTCGGCAGCGTGACAGTTCTGGCAGCCCGCCTCGGAATTCTCCTTAGGGAAAAGCGGCCACAGCCAGTGCTCGTAGTTCCCGTGGGCCTTCTCCACGCTTGTGGTGGCGCGGCCATTTCCCTGGTGGCAAGGCGAGCAGCCGAATTTTTCTGGATCGTGAATCTTCAACAGTTCAGGTTCGGGATGACTTACGAATGCATCAGCGTACTCATCAGGCTTTTTCTCGCCCTTGGCGGTCATCGAGATAGCCGTAATCTTCAGCGGTTCGCGCGCATTCATGTGGCAGGATTCGCAACGATCCACAATATTCGCCTCTGCCACGTTGATCTGGACGATCGCCGGATCCCACTCCGTCGCGCGTCTCTTTAATCCATCGATTTGTTGCGGCGTGAGGTCAACCATGTGATCGGAGATGTATTCATCCATCTTCGCCTTGGCCGCGGTGACTGGCTTCAATACCTCGCCGAGTTCCAGACTTAGCTTCGTCCGCTCATCGCGAATCTCGTTGTAAGTCTCTTCCAGTTGCGGGAAGGTATATTTTTTTCTCGTCCCATCCGGGAATTCGACGGTCGCTTGTTCGCTCTTGTACTGATCAATCTCTTTTCTCTTGCTGGCTTTCGCTGAATCGCTGGTGCTGGTTTCGTATTCGTAGGTCAACGCATTGACGTAAGCGCGCCGGTCGGTGAAGACACTTTGAACGGCCAGCAGTCGTGCGCTGGCATCGTCGAGTTTCTTCCGAGCCTCATCCGCCTGGGCTTTCGAAGCCTGATAGGCCTTTTCATAGCTTTGTTTGAGGGCTGCGTAGTCGGAGTTCTGCTCAACGTCCTTCTCGGAAGTAACGGACTTAGATCGCGCCGTGTTTAGAAATGAGCTGTAACGATCCTTCCAGTGCTCCTGGAATGCCTTCCACGGACGCTGCCCCCACGCCTCATCCCATAAGGCCCAGAACAAGGTCGCCATCAGAATCACCGTCGCGATCAGATAATACGCGGCGTAGGACTTACTCGTGATCGGGTCCTGCTCGGGGTTGGGTTGTTCAGGCACCGCTTCCTCCGGAGAATCGGGTCTCAGGTCTTAGGTCTCTGGTCATAGGTCTTGCGCCCTATCTCATTTGTCCCACAATGTATTTGGCTCGGGCCTAACACCTAAGACCCAAAACCTAATACCCACGCCTAAATATTGAACCAGGGTGTGATCCACACATACTTGATGTGCCACAGCAGCCGCAGTCCCATCTTCAAGGGCAACGCCACCATGGTCAGCAAAAGAAACTGAGTAATCGAAAATTGCAGCAGGCTCATGCGCTTGAAATCCTTCGCCATGTATCGCCGGAACAGCGAATACACAATAAAGCCCCCGAGCAAGTAATAGCCGCCAACCACGACTGCGCCGAAAATCGCCTTCGCCATGTTCGACGTGATCCCGAAGATATCGGGCAGATCGCGATTTACCTCGTAGATCAGCCGGTTGTGATCCCACGTCTGTCCCGGCCAGAACCACTGCCATCCGGGGCCTCGTATGAACGTTCCGATGATGATCATCGCCACCCACAGAATGATGAAGCCAAATAAAAATGTCCCGATCGAAAACTTGCGCTGCTTCCACGTGTAATAGCCGCTGCCCAGCGGATTCGTGTCGATGTAAGGAATGACCATCAGGCCGATAATGATCATCGTAGGCATGACGACGCCGGCGATCCACGGATCGAAATAGACGAGCATCTCCTGCAGCCCGAGGAAATACCACGGAGCTTTCGCTGGATTCATCGTCAAGTTGGGATTGGCCGGTTCTTCGAGTGGCGCGTTCAGCGTGATCGACCACACCATCAGAATAATGGTGACGATGATGGCGGCGAGGAATTCAATGCGAAGAAGAAACGGCCAGACGTGAACTTCCTTCTGCCAGCCCGGTTTAAAGGGCCAAGTCTTGCGATGGTGGGTCTTGGCGAGAGCGGCGTCGCCTTCGAGTTGCTCGATCAGTTCGTCGTTGGCATGCGCCTGCTTCCACGCCAGATAAATGTAGAAGGCTAACAGCGGAATCAAGCCAACAATCGGCACGTTGTCTGGAGCCGAGCAAATCTCCCACAGTTGTCGCCAGTCCATAAATTGTTCTCGTCACTCACTTCAAAAAAGTCTTGTCCTTCCGAACCAGGCTGAAAGCCTGGTGAGGAACCTGCTTTTTCTCCCGGCAGCACTATTCTCCCGCGGCCTTCGGTCCTCGCCGTGGCTTATCCGCTTCGGCTGCCAGCATCACGGGCGCCGGACCGGAAATTCCGCCATCCTTCCGCACCCGCCAGAAATGCACAATCATCAGGATCGAAGCGACGATCGGAATGCCGATGCAATGCCAGATATAGGAACGCAGCAGAGCGTTCGCATCCACGATCGAGCCACCGAGCAGCCCGAAGCGCACATCGTTGTACGGAGTCATACCGAGCATTGAACCGAATGGGCCTTCATGTCCGAGCAGCGGAGTTGCTCGGGCCATGTTCGTACCAACAGTCACAGCCCAGAACCCGAGTTGATCATCAGGCAGAAGATAACCAGTAAACGAAAGCAGCAAGGTAAACACCAGCAGCAGCACGCCGATATTCCAGTTAAACTCGCGCGGCTTTTTATACGACCCCGTTAAAAAGACGCGGAACATGTGCAGCCACACGCCGATCACCATCAGGTGCGCAGCCCAGCGGTGCATATTGCGAAGAATTTTTCCGAACGGTACATCGTGCTCAAGATAGAGCACGTCGCGAAAAGCCTGCACCTTGCTCGGATGGTAATAGAACATCAGCAACACGCCCGTGTAGGTGAGGATGATGAACAGGAAAAACGTGATTCCACCCATGCCCCAGGTGTAGCTATAGCGCACCGCATCGCGATTGATCTTGGCGGGATGCAAGTGCAGGAAGACGTTGGAGAGCACGCCCAGAGCCCGGTTGCGGGGTGTGTCGTCGTGCTTGTGGCGGAAGATCGAAGTGTAGACCTGAGTCTTGGTCGGATCCTTCAGACCCTCGATCTGCTCCTTCGCCTTGTTGGGAATGTCGACCTTCATCGCCTGAATGTCTTCCTTGACGCGATCGACTAAGCCCACTTTACCGTTCTTGCCGTTCGGATTATTTTCGTCAGCCATGATTCCTCATGCTTGCGCGTAAAGCCGGCGAGACGCCAGCTCTATACTCCAGTTAGAAATGCTCCGGGATCATTAAATTTACTGGGCTGTCCTTTTGGCCACTGATAGAGCCGTGACGTGTCCACGATAATCTGCCCATCCGGCGCGAGTTCTACGTGCGCGCGATCCATAGGGCGCGGCGCCGGACCTTCGAAATTGATCCCCTCACTGTCGTACCCGCTGCCGTGGCACGGACACTTGAATTTGTTCTCGCTGGGTTTCCAGTCAGGTGTGCAGCCGAGATGCGTGCAGCGCGCGTAGATGACGAACACGCGGTCGGGCGTGCGGTCGACCCAGATACGATATTTCTGCTGGAACTTGGTATCAACGCCGAGCGCGAACTCCGAGGGATAGCCGATCTTGAAAACGGAATTGGGTTCGAAAAGAGTGCGAGGAAGAAAGAATCGGAAGAAGGCAAGAAACCAGGCCGTTAAGAATGCAGTTACGCCCACCCAAACCAACCGCCGCCGTCGGCGGTCGATATCTGTGTTCGATGGGCCAGAGGAGGAAAGTCCACCCGCCGCCGCTGCCTTGGAAGTTCCGACGGCAGGCGTCCCCACGTATTTCGTGGCATCTACAGCGCTCCGCGGCGCAGGTTGCGCCGGGTCTGCCGGAGTCGGGTTTGGTGGTTCGTTTCCGGGAACCGTCATGGGTGCCCTCCTGCTTCTATAAACTCGTCAGTCTCCTGCGGCCGCCAGCAACGCTGGCGCAACCAGCTGCCCTCCGGTCGCAAGAATCGGTTCTTCGGAACGCATTGCATCGCCGAGCGCGTGGAACACTAACTGAGCCAGCGCCGAAATGAATTTTGGAGAATCGTTCAAGCCAGCGCTCATCTCAAAGTGTGTAATGCCCAACCGGTGAGCTTCCTCGCGGCCCTCGTGATTGATTTCACCCAGCGTCTCCACATGGTCGGAGACAAAGGCGACGGGCACGATACAAACTTCCCGCACCTTCTCCGCGGCCTGGTCGCGCAGCGTGCGGTGCAGCGAAGGTTGTAACCACTTGCTGGCGCCCACTTTGCTTTGGTAGCAGAGCCAGTGCCGATTCGGCCATCCACCGCGGTCCATAAGCAGGCGCACGGTTTCTTCGATCTGTCGCTGGTAGGGATCGCCCTTGGCAACGATCGACATGGGAATACTGTGTGCGCTGAAAACAAGTTCCGCTCGGGCCGGAACTTCGAAGCGCGACAAAGCCTCGTCCACTTTCTCCACAACCGCGTCTAAATACATCGGATGCCGATAGAAGTGTCCAACGTTGTGCACTGGGACGTCATCGTGAAAGAGCCGCTGCCACTCATTCAAGCTGCTGCCCGTGGTGGTAGAGGAATATTGCGGATACAGCGGCAACAGAACCACCTCGTCGCATTGCGCGGCCCGGAGCTCTGCAATGGCTTCGCGGGTGAAGGGATGCCAGTAGCGCATTGCGACAAAGCAACGGGCGTCGAGTCCCTGACTGATCAATTCCGTTTCCAGAGCCTGCGCTTGCCGCTCGGTGAAACGCCGGATGGGCGATCCTCCGCCGATAGTCGCGTAGTGATGCTGCACTTTACGGGCGCGGGTGGTCGAAATCAGTTTGGCCAGTGGTTTGCGACCCAGGCGGGCAAAAGGGAAATCGATGATGTCGGGATCACAGAAAAGATTAAAAAGGAAAGGCTCTATCGCAGCCAGCGTATCAGGCCCGCCGAGCTGAAACAGAACAACCCCCACACGCCGTGTTGTGCGCGTCATCCCCCAGATTCCCCAGACGGTGGGCAATGTACTCCCATCTGAGATGAGAGTCAATGGCGGAATTGCAAAATGAAAGTAAAACCGAGAAAGCTCGGCGACAACTCAAGCAGTTTGAAAATAAAAATGTGCGGAGCTGGCGAATCGATCCCCCCGCGTCCGCACATTTTCAGAATGCGAAATCGAAATTCAGTTTAGGCTTTACGGTAGCCGCAACTCAGCGTGTTCTGGAACCACGATCTGATGCCTTTCGCCGTCATGCCAGTAGAGTACGCGCAGCACCTTGTGGATCTCCGGATCGGGATCGCCGCCCATGCTGCGGTTATCCACGATTACGAAGAGATGGCCCTCGTGTTTGTAGCTGCGCAACTGCTCAGTGACATTTACGAAATGTCCCGCCCCGCCGTAGTAGGCGCGCATAATATGCAGTTCGCGATCATGCCACTCGTAACCCGCATCAGGGTCGAGTTCCAGGTTGACGTGAGCGTATTCAGGAAAGCGGAACTCCTCCACATTTCCATCCCAGTGACGGATGCGGATAAAAAGCTCTTTGACGTGATTGCGCGCTGGATCGACACCCAGGTTGCGGTCGTTGATGTCAAATTGCAGGATTCCATCATGCAGGAACGCCCGCACCTGCGGAGTTACATCGATACGGTGGTTTCCGGCTCCGTACTCCGCTGCGACCAGTTGACCGCCCTGCGCTGCCGCTGAGCCTGCAAGAAGAAACAGGAATGCCAAACTAGTGACCAGAGTTGCGAGTAAGTTTTTTTTCATAACGCCCCTTTCGCCTCGTTTGACGAGGCCCCAAGCAAATTAAGACACACTCTCAGTGAACGGCGGCGGGTGTCACCTTCGCCCTATCCATTTCTTCGATCACGGCGTTGGCGAACTCCGATGTCCCCGCCTGACCGCCGATATCCTTTGTCAACTTCTCGGGATGCCGGTATACCTTTTCCAGTGCATTGCGAATCTGCAGCGATGCATCGAATTCGCCCAGGTGCCGCAGCATCAAGAGGCCCGAGCGCAGCAGCGCCGTTGGGTTCGCCAGATTCTTTCCCGCAATGTCAGGAGCCGATCCGTGAACGGCTTCGAAAATGGCGCAGTGATCGCCAAGGTTCGCGCTCGGAACAAATCCCAGGCCACCGACAAACGCCGCACATAAGTCGGAAATAATGTCGCCGTACAAATTCTCCATCACCAGCATGTCGTACTGATACGGATTCATCACCAACTGCATGCAAGTGTTGTCCACGATGTGTTCGCCGTAGGTGATTTCAGGGTATCCCTTGGCCACGCCACGGCAGCAGCGCAGGAACAGTCCGTCCGACAACTTCATGATGTTGGCTTTGTGGATCGCGTGAATCTTCTTCCGCTGATTTTTGCGGGCGTACTCGAAGGCAAATTTCGCGATGCGGGTCGAGGCCTTTTCCGTAATGATCTTCAGGCTCTCCACCACGCCCGGTACAACTTCGTGCTCCAGTCCGGAGTAAAGGCTCTCCGTGTTCTCGCGCACAATGATTAGATCGACATCGGGATAACGTGTAGGAATATGCGGCAGATTGCGAATTGGGCGGAAATTCGCATAGAGCTCGAATTTCTGCCGCAGCGCAACGTTGATGCTCGAAAAGCCTCCACCCACGGGCGTTGTCACCGGACCCTTCAAAGCCACGCAGGTGCGTTCAATCGATTCCAGCGCTTCTTTCGGGATGTACTCACCGTGCTTCTCGAACGCATCAGCGCCAACCGCGAACGACTCCCAGTCAAACTTAACGCCAGTCGCTTCCAGAATACGTACGGTTGCCTGCGTCACTTCCGGACCGATTCCATCGCCAGGGATCAACGTAACTTTGTGACTCATGCTTCACTGCCTTCTTGGTGGAGAGTGTTCAGTGGTCGGTGATCAGTAAAAGTAGACATTTCTCAATTCTTAATTCACTACCCACTAACCACTGGTCACGGACCACTTTTCTTAACTCGTACCTCTCCAGCTTCTTTGGCTTTCACCAAATCCCTCAGTTCGTTCATAAATTCCTTGACGTCTTTGAAATCCAGGTAAACCGACGCAAAGCGAACGTAAGCCACTTTGTCGTAGCGGCGAAGCCGGTTCATGATTAATTCACCCAGTTCGCTGGTCTTCCGCTCGCGTTCCTGCGACTCGATGACAAACGATTCCGCCTCGTTCACAATTTGTTCCAGTTTGCTGATGGGAACTGGGCGTTTCTCACAGGCGCGCAACAATCCATTCAGAACTTTTTGACGATCGAACTTCTCACGGCGCCCGTCTTTTTTCACCACCATGTAGGGGATCTCATCGATGCGCTCGTAGGTGGTGAAGCGTTTGCCGCACTTCAGGCACTCGCGACGGCGCCGGATCGACTCCGCTTCTTTACTCTCGCGAGAATCCACTACCTTATCGTTTGCAAATCCGCAAAAGGGACATTTCATGGCGCTGAGGGTGATCGAACCGATCTACCAGTTGAAGGCTTGTGGTGAACCCAGAATTGTAACAGGCAGTACGTGCGAAGTAGACACGGGTGTCAGCTTACGCCGGTGGGCCGCTGAGTTCCGCTTCTTCGCTGCGGTGGCTTTCCTCCGACAACTTTCGTAAGGACAATCTCTCGTGATGCGCCAGTATCAGGCCCAGTGGTACAACGGCGGCGAACGTGACTAGCCATAGCAAAATTCCGCAACTCGCGGCCATTTCCGGAGGAACGTCGAAGACGCTGGATAGGGCCGCGATCGTCGCCATCTGCGAGCCGCCACCCACCGCCGGCAACTGCAGCATCGAGCCGAGCATGCTCGCTCCCATCAGAATCAAAAGTTGCGATACAGGAATCTCCAGCGCCGGAACGCCGTAGGAGTGTGTAACCTCCTGATACGCCAACGCGATCATGTACCACATCCCGACCGAAACTAGTGTGAGCCAAAGCATCGAAAGGGGGCCATGAATCGTGTCCAGTCCGGTGCCGAACTCGCGTACTTTCTGAGCCAGCTTGTGGCCGAAATTGGCCGAGAGATGCCCGAATCGTTCCTCCACCCATCGCGCGACTGCGTCGCCACTACGCCGGATGATGATTGCCCCAATGGTCAGCGCAACCACCACTCCGATCAGCAGAAACCCGCCCTCGCGGAAACGCTGGTAGTACTCAGGATGGGGAATCGCAGGCAAAGCGCTGGGCAGAAAAATCGCCAGCACCATCAACACCGTGAATGCGCCAACATCAAAGATTCGTTCCACAGCCCAAGCGGCCAACTGCGAAGAGAAGGGAAGATCCGTCCGACGTGCAATCAAGTAAGGTCGAATAAATTCTCCCGCTCGTCCCAGCAACGCGAGCCCGGTGAATCCGATGAGGGTCGGAGACACCAGGTCCATGATCTTCGCCTTCGGACGCACCGGTTGTAGAAAAATCTTCCAGCGCACCGCACGCAGAAAATATCCGATATAAATCAGTGCGATCGCGTGCAGTACGTGAATTTTCCGGATGCGTCCGGTCTGCGCCCAGAACGTACCCCAATCAAACGTTTGCCAGTGCCGGTATTGCAGGTAAACCAGGGCAGCCAGGATCAGGAACACGACCGCACTGGCCACGATGCGCTTTTTATCCATGAAGGGAAGAATCCTCGCGCCGCGACCCTCGCAACACGAAGCGGAAACGGCACTCCCAAGGTAAATGACTGTGCCCGGAGGGTCAAACAACGTACCCGCACTTAAAGAAAAGGCGGCCGGAAATGAAGAGCTGTTTGCTCACTTCTCGATGGCGAGTTCGATTGCGTGGCGAACGTGGCCGGAAGACTTTTTCAAAGCCGCCACAGCGCGAGCGCGAGAAACTCCTGCAACCAGCATCACGAGAGCTACGGGCGTGCGATTTCCGGAAGCCCGCAGAGCGGCGCGAGCAGCGGCGTTCTCAGCTCCCGAAGCGCGCTCCAGAATGGCGATGGCGCGCTGTGTCAGCTTTTCGTTCTTCGGCACAACATTGACCATCAGGTTGCCATAAACATAGCCAAGCCGACTCATCGCACCCGTCGAAATCATGTTGAGGACCATCTTATGAGCGGTCCCAGCCTTCATCCGCGAAGATCCGGCAAGAACTTCCGGGCCGACCCGAGTGATGATGGCGAAGTGAGCCGCGCGTTCCAGCGGGGAATTGGGATTACAAGTGAGAGCAATGGTGCGGGCACCGCGTTGCCGTGCAGCTTGAACCGCCGCAAGCGTGAAGGGTGTCCGGCCGCTGGAAGCGATGCCGAGAACGACGTCGTGCTTTCCGGGTTTGCGGCGGCTCACTACTTCGCGACCTTGTTTGGAGTCGTCCTCGCTGACCTCGGAATCAGAAGCCAATGCCTTGTGGCCTCCGGCGATGATGAATTGGACTCGATCCGTGTTGAACGTGGGTGGGCACTCGGCAGCATCGAGTGCGGCGATGCGGCCGCTGGTTCCAGCGCCGACGTAGATGAGGCGTCCACCGCGGCGCAACGCAGCGACCACCAAATCGATAGCCCGCGCGATCTGCGGCAATACGCGGGCGACCGCTCCAGCCACAGTAGCGTCTTCAGCGTTAATCAGTCGCACAATCTCGAGAGAAGATTTGCAATCGAGGTCATGGGCGGCGTCATTCGGCTGCTCGGTGCGAAGGCGCTGGAGACTGATCGGAGGCTTGCGAGTTGAGTTCAAGAGTCACGCGCCTTTCGGTGTGGGAGCGACTGGTCATTCTAACTGCTTTCCACTTTGTTGTCGGTCCCATGCCGCCCAAAGGAATTAACATCCGTAGGCTTATTTGGATTTCCTGATCGCTTCGATTACAGCATCATGAAAAATGGGGCGGATCTGTTTGATCGCTTGATTAGAGCAGTCGGGCCATGTGCGGTTGGTGAGCAGAGTAATTGAGAGCCGCCGCTCCGGATCGAGCCACAGGGATGTCCCCGTGTAACCCAGGTGACCGAAAGATGCAGAGCCGAAATATTTTCCGGATTGCGAGGCCCCGGACGGCGTGTCCCATCCCAGCGCGCGGGACGTGCCTGGCGGCGCCGACTCGCGGCGCGTGAAGAGTGCAATCGTTTCGGGGCGGAAAACCGAGTTTTCCGGATAGAGCATCGCGTGGGCAAATCTGGCAAGATCTACGGCGTTAGAAAAAACTCCCGCTTGGCCGGCGATGCCACCCAGGACGCAGGCGTTTTCGTCTTGCACTTCGCCTTGGATGATGCGATGCCGGAAGCTGCGATCATCCGCAGTGGGAGGAATTTGCGCGCGAACTTCCTTCGGCGGATTGAAAGCGGTGTTGCCCATTCCGAGAGGAGCAAAGATCTCGCGCTGGCAGAAACGATCAGGCGATTCGTCCGCGATCCGTTCGAGGGCGACACCAAGAAGGATGAATCCAACGTCACTGTATTCGGTGCGCGATCCAGGATCGGCGGAGAGCGGCATGGTGAACGCTGCGCGCAGCAGCTCGTCGCGAGTCCGCGCCTTAAGGAACAGCTTTTCATACGCGGGCAGTCCGGAGGAATGGGTTAGCAGCATCCTGATGGTTACTTCACCGCGTCGGGGATCTTTTTCGGCATCGCGAGTGAATTCGGGGAGGATGGCGGCGAGGGGCGCATCCAGATCAATCAGGCCTCGCTGATAAAGAAGCATCGCCATGGGCGTCGTTGCAACCACCTTGGTGAGGGAGGCGAGATCGAACAGAGTGGCGGGAACGACATTGGACGAATCGGCCTCGTAAGTGAAGTGGCCAAACGCCTTCAGTGCAATTACTTTATCTTCCGCTGTGATGGCGACAGAAGCGGCGGGAAACGAGCGCCGAGAGATAGCTTCTTGCAGAATCGTGAAGGCGGAGGCGAAATCGTCGTCCTGGTGTTCGAAGCTTTCGATCAGCGGGAATGCGCGATCTGGTACGGTCATTGAGAATTCCATGATATGGCATACGCGGCACCCCCTTACTTGAGTTTCTTGAGTCCTGCCGTGGAGGTTGTGTAGAGTCAGAGCATCCTTCCTATTCAAGCAAACTCGTTGGAAGCTCCGTTGCACCAGCCCTCTACTCCGCAAAGGACGCGGAAAGGCACGGCATTCAGGATGATTTTATTTGCCATGAGCTACAGCGTCATGGTCGCGACTGCACTGACAGCCTCGCCCACAGTGGACGCCAAGAGGCCGGCAGCCGCGGTGCGTATGGGCGAAGTGGACGCGGTTGTCCAGCAAGCCATTCATGATCAGCAAATCCCGGGAGCGGTTCTGCTAGTGGGTCATGACGGCCATGTAATTTACCGGAAGGCCTATGGTTGGCGTGCTTTGGAGCCGCGCCGCGAAGTCATGACATTGGATACGATTTTCGATTTGGCGTCGCTGACCAAGGTGATCGTTACAGCGCCGGCGGTGATGCAACTCGCCGAACAGGGCAAGATACGTCTGAATGACCCGATAGCAAAATATCTGCCCGAGTTTGGACAGAACGGAAAAGAAGACATCACGCTGCGGCAGTTACTGACGCACTATTCCGGGCTGGAGCCGGATCTGGATTTGAAGACGATGTGGGAAGGCAAGGAGACGGCCTATCGGATGGCGTTTGCGGCCACGCCACAGGATCCGCCCGGCTCACGTTTCTCTTATAGCGATATTAATTTCATCGTGCTGGGCGCGCTGGTAGAGCGGATTTCGGGCGAGCCGTTGGATGAGTATGCGTCACGCCATATTTTCATGCCGCTGAAGATGACACATACGCGCTTCGTGCCTCCTGCGGTCTGGCGGGCGAAAATCGCCCCCACCCAGTACGACGAGAATGAACACATGCTGCGCGGCGTGGTCCATGATCCCACCGCGCGAAGGATGGGTGGCGTGGCCGGACAAGCGGGGCTGTTCTCAACCGCGGACGATTTGGCTAAGTTTGCGCAAGCGATGCTGAATGGCGGCGGAGGAATTCTTTCGCCACTTTCGGTGGAGAAGATGACGCGTCCGGAGCAGCCTCCAAACGCGCCTGTGTTGCGGGGGTTTGGCTGGGACATCGACTCTCCGTTCTCGACCAACCGCGGAGCTCTGCTGCCGGTGGGAGGGTACGGCCATACTGGGTTCACCGGAACATCGATGTGGATCGATCCAACCACCCAGAGCTACATCATTTTGCTGACGAACGCCGTGCATCCGCGGGGAAAAGAAAATGCGATGGCCCTGCGCTCCAAAGTGGCGACCGCGGTAGCTGCGGCGCTGCCTCTGACCATCAGCGAGAAAGAATCACTGCGCTGGCAAAGTATTACCGGCTACAACGAGGCGCAAAGCGCTGCGCGCCATACGAGCGCACGCAATGGCAACGTCAAGACTGGCATCGACGTCCTCGAGGATCACGGCTTCGAGGTTTTGCAGGCGGCGGGACGCAAGAAGCGCATTGGTCTGCTAACCAATCAGACGGGTGTGGATGCGGACGGTCGCCGCACGATTGACGTGCTGGCGCACGCACCGGGCGTTTCGCTGGACGCTATCTTCAGCCCCGAGCACGGAGTCACGGGAACGCTCGATACGACGGACGTTAACAACTCCAAAGATGCGGCAACTGGAACTCCGGTCTACAGCGTGTATGGCGCGAAGGACGCGGCCCGTCGGCCATCGCTCGACCTGATGAAGGATCTGGATGCGGTGGTCATCGATATTCAGGACGCCGGTGTGCGCTTCTACACCTACGAGACTACGCTCGGATATTTTCTGGAGGCTGCCAGCCAGGCGGGAATTGAAGTGATCGTGCTGGACCGTCCTGACCCGATTACAGGAGCGTTTGTGCAGGGCCCGATATCGGATGCCGGACGCGAAAACTTTACCAACTATTGGACGGTGCCTGTGCGTCATGGCATGACCATGGGCGAACTGGCGAAGATGTTCAATGCGGAACGGAATATCAATGCCAAGTTGACCGTGGTGCCGATGGAGGGCTGGCAGCGCGGCGACTGGTTTGATTCGACCGGACTCGCGTGGGTGAATCCCTCACCGAACCTGCGCAGCGTGACTGAAGCGGGATTGTATCCTGGCGTGGGACTGATCGAAGGAACCAACGTGTCTGTGGGACGCGGAACGGATACGCCGTTTGAACTAGTCGGCGCCCCGTGGATCAAGAGCCGGGAACTGGCCGCGTATTTGAACGCGCGCGGGATCGCGGGCGTAAGGTTTGTTCCCGTAACTTTCACGCCTTCCACCAGCAATTACGCGGCACAGAAGTGCGAGGGCGTGAATGTAGTTCTCACCGAACGAAATGCCCTCGATGGACCAGAGTTAGGAATCGAATTGGCGGCCGCGTTGAAGAAGCTCTATCCGGCGGACTTTAAGATGGAGCGGATGACGGAGTTGTTGGTAAATCAGGCAACTTACGATGCGCTGGTAGCAGGTGAGGATCCGCGTCGGATCGCGCAGGATTGGCAGGATGGGTTGGACAAATTCCAGCTGGTTCGGCAAAAATATTTGATCTACAAGTAGTTCGGTTGGCCTATCTGGGGAGCTGTACAAAGAATGAAATTGACTCTGGGAATGCTTGTTCTGCTCATAACAGCGGTCGTGACCTCGCCGGTAGCTGCGAGCGGCCAGCAGGAAAACTCCACTTCTTCTGCGCAGCAGATACAAGAAGCATCTTCTGCAGACTCATCAGCACAGTCCATTTTGTATAAGAATACGAGGTACGGTTTTAGTTTCTCATTGCCTGAAACTTGGAAGGGCTACACGATTCTCACGGATAAGTGGGAAAGTGGGGATCCGGAAAAAGGTAGCGTCGAACACGGTGCCGTGATCTCTATCCGGCATCCTGACTGGACGAAAGAGAAGCCTCGTCAGGATATTCCTATCATGATATTCACGGTCGCGCAGTGGGACTCAATTGAGCACGGCAACCTCTCTGTGAGTGTAGCGTCTGTGGGGCCCGCTGAACTTGGGCGCAACCGCAAGTACGTATTTGCCCTGGCTCCCCGCGTCAGGAATAGCGACCTTACGGGTGGAGCAGAGGTGAACGAGATTCTGAAGCACGACCCGCTCCGCCCCTTCTGGACGAAATGACCGTCTCTTGCTGCGGATAACCCGAAACGGAGAAGTCCGCATCGTAGGGCTTGAGCGTGCTATCCTCGGGCTGAACTGCGGAACTGGAGGTCGTAAATGCGCTTCGCGTGGACTATCTTGCTGCTATCGGGCATGGCATTGGGGCAAACGGCGGATACCGCGAAGCCGGAAAATTCCGCGCCAAATTCGCCACCGGCAACTCTAGCGACAAACCCTGCGCCCGCTCACGATCCAAATGCGATTACGATTCCCGCCGGCACTAGGATTCCTTTATCGCTCAAGCAGGCGATTTCCACCAAGAATGCGCGTGAAGGGGACGCGGTTTACGCGGAAACGGCGTTTCCCTTTGTGGTCGCTGACCGCGTGGTCGTGCCTGCGGGCTCCTATGTTCAGGGCAAGATTGCGCACGTAGAGCGCGCCGGGCACGGCAAGGGGCGCGCGGAAATCCTGATGCACTTTACGTCGATTATTTATCCCACCGGATACACCGTGATGTTGCCGGGTTCGGTCGAGAACACGCCAGGTGCGGATAACAAATCGGTGAAGGACTCGGAAGGAACGATCCAGCAGGACAGCGACACGGGAAAAAAAGTTGAGGATGCGGCCAAGAATGGCGTGTACGGAACCCTCGGTGGCGCTACGGCCGGCGGACTGGCCACCGGCGGATTGAACGGAGCGCGGGTGGGAGCGGGGGTTGGTGCGGCAGCCGGCGTTGCCTGGGCGCTTCTAAAGCGCGGCCCTGACGTGAAGCTGGATGTAGGAACATCGATCGAGATGGAGATTCAGCGTCCGATTACCGTGGACGCAACTCGCATTGCGATGGCGAAGGCCACGCCATAGGGATCGCGCCGGAGCACCTGTTCTGCTTCCAAGTGAATATCGCTCCGTAAAAGAATCGGGAACTACGATGCGCCCTTGGCGCTAGCCGAGGATGCAAATGAAGGAGAGGTCTGGCCGTTGATTTCGCGGCGGACATATTCGAAGATATCGTCCGGCATCCCCAAAAAGATCTTGACAACCTCAGGATCAAACTGTCTTCCGGACCAGGCCTTGATCTCTGCCCGAGCCTCTGAAAGAGATCTGGCGGCACGATAGGGGCGATCAGAGATGATGGCATCGAGCGTATCGGCAACCGAGAATATGCGAGCGCCGAGAGGAATGTCATTGCCTTTCAGGCCTCGAGGATAGCCGGAACCGTCAAAGTGTTCTTGATGGGAGTAAACGATCTCGCAAGCCTCGGCGAGAAAGGGAATCTTCTTGAGCATCTGGTAGCCGTGATAGCAATGCTCGCGCATCACTTCTTTTTCGGCGTCGTCCAGCTTTCCGGGTTTCAGCAGAATGCGGTCGGGGATGGCAATCTTGCCGATGTCGTGAAGGAAGGCGCCGCGGGCGATCATATCAATTTGCTCGCGTGGTACTCCCATCGCTTTCGCGATTGCCATGGTGAAGGCCGTCACTCGCCTGGAATGGCCTTCGGTTTCGCGGTCTCTAAGATCGAGTGCGTCGCCTAAGGTTTCAAGAGTGATGTCATAGGAGCGCTCCAGGTCCGCCATCGCCTTTTGCAGTTGATCGGTGCGCGCTTCGACCAGAGACTCCAAGTTCGTTTGATAGATGCGATTCTCTACTTTGAGCCGCCGGTTTTCCAGTGCCCGCTTTACCGCGTTCAGCAACTGCTCGCGTTCGAATGGTTTGAGAAGATAGTCGTAGGCGCCATTACGGATGGCGGCCAGCGCCACTGAAATATCGTGCACCGCGGTAACCATCACCACCGGCATGTCGGGAAATTTTTCCTTCGTGCGTTCGAGCAATCCAATCCCGTCCAGATCCGCCATCATCAAGTCGGAAAGCATCAACTCAAACACATCGCCGGAATTCAGCAGGGCCAGAGCTTCCATGCCGGAAGCCGCTTGTTTACACGAGAAACCAGCGGCGATAAGGATGGCGCAGACAATCTCGCGGATTGCTTCTTCGTCGTCCACTACCAGAATGCGGTCGGGCATGGTTGTCTCAGGGATACTATCGGCGATTCTACCCTAGAGTTGAGATGCCGAAAGTAACCATCCAGGTCCGGAAAGACCATCGAGATCAGCCCAAAGCATGATATTCAGAAGCCAGGCAGTGTCACGTCCGAAACGCGGGCGTTCACTCCTACGTGATCCACCAATATGATCGCTTCCCTTTGGTCCGTTTGGAACACCGTGGTACAACCAGCCGTTTCCCGGTTGAAGCCCGGCGAGTTTGCGCTGCTGATTGTCCTGGCGGCGTCAGTACTCGTATTGTCGGTATTCCGCGAACGCTATCTTGCGGTCTGGACAGTCGCTTGGACTCTGCTCGTCACTTCGCGTCTGGTGGAGGCTCACGGCGCGGGAATGCAAATCCCGCAGCGCTATGTTCCTGCGGTCGAACAAGCCGCCTTCGTGATTGCAATGGGCCTGTTCGCCGGGGCGATCTTCGTTTATATAAAGGAACGGAATCTGCTCGCGCCGCTGGTTGCAGTTACCGTGAGCACTGCAGGTTTTGCCGTTGCCCGCGTTCTTCTTTGGCCCAATTCGTTACCTCTGCGGGTCGCTCTCGAAGTCTCTTATCGAATTATCCTCCTGACGGCTGCGATTGCCTTGCTAAACGCCCGCCGCGGCCGCCGTGAGATGGCGTCATGGATGCTCGCTGCGTTCCTCGTCGCCCAGCGTCTGCATTGGTCGCCCTTCACCGACCAGCTCCCAGCCGGAATCTTTACGACGCTCGATGTCGCCCTGGGGCTGAGCATCTTGCTAATCGTGTTTCAGGAAGCCCGCGCGCGTAACCAACGATTGAGTGTGCTGCGCGCTTTGACTGAGAGCATCGTCCTCGCGCAACAGCAGGGCGGCATGATGGATAAGGCCCTCGAGGAACTGCAGCGGTTGACCAAGTGCAAAGCAGCGTGGTTCCGGCTAATCGAGGGCGGGCATCTCGTAGCCACACACGCGGTGGGAGTTTCGCCGGAGTTCCTGCGCGAAATAGGAATCGCCGAAATAACCGCGGACGTTTCCCAGACGCTGGAACGGGGTAAACCTGAGATCGCGCGAAAAAATGGTGCGAACCCCGAAGATGAGCAACTGCTCAAGACGGAGAAAATCCGGCGTCTGTTGATGGTTCCCGTCCTCGGCAAAAAGGCGCCTATCGGATTGCTGATTCTAGCCAGCGATCGCGAGAGGAAACTGACCGCCGAGGAACTCGACTTCCTCGAAACCTGCGGCCGCCAGTTGGGAATCGCAGTAGAAAACTTCCGCTTGCTCGAACAGGTGCTGCGTTCGCAGCGGCAGTGGAGGAACACCTTTGATTCGGTTCACGACATCATCCTGGCGCACGATGCCGAGTTCCGGATCATCAAAGCCAATCAGATTTTGCTCGAACAGTTGGAACAATCGTCCGCCGACGTGATTGGCAGCACCTGTGAATCGGTACTGCCGCACGGCTTAGGAGAGTGGACGGGCTGTCCCTACTGCGCACGCGGTGGCGAAGAAATTACCGAAGGGGCCGACCCCTGCTTCGGCGGCTTCTCGCTGGTCTCCACTTCCTCCTACAGCGAGCAGGGCAGCAAACAAAAAGGTACCATCCACATCGTCCGCGACATCACAGAACGGCGCTCGGCGGAAGAAAAGTATCGTCTCCTGTTCGACCAGGTGCAGGAAGGCGTTTACGTGGCGATGCCTGGTGGTCGTTTGCTCGATTGCAACGACGCCTTTGTGAACATGCTGGGATATCAGCGCCGGGAAGATCTGCTGAACCTGAACCTCGATCAAGACATCAGGGTAGACGCCGCGCAGCGGGATGCGTTTCGTAAGGCCATCGACCAGCAGAACTACGTTCGCAACTTCGACGTGACCATGCGCCGGCAGAATGGCACGTTGCTGCTGGCCTCCGAAAGCAGCTTCGCCACTCGCGATGCGGCAGGAAATATCGAGCGTTATCAAGGTTTCGTTCTGGATGTCACGGAGAAGCGTCGCGCCGAAGACGAAATGCGCCGCCGTAACCGCGAACTCAATGCGCTGAACGCGATGGCGGTCGTGGCAACGCAATCCTTCGATCTCGATGAAATCCTCAACCTGACGTTGCGGCAGGTCGTTTCACTCTTTGGCGCGGAGAGCGGAGCCATCTATCTTTCCGACTCCGACGCTCCAACCTATCGCCGTCGCGCCGCCTGGGGGCCGCGCAGCCGCGATAAATCGCGCCCGGCAGAAATTAACTTTGCCGATGGATTTGGCGATCTGGTTATGCGTTCGCGGGCCGAAGTAATCACCGCCGAATATCTACCTCACCTCACCGGAGCGGTCGCGGACTTCATCCGTTCCAGCAGCGACGGCGCGTGGAGTTGGGTGCTGTTCTGGGGCAAGGACAGCCCCATTGGCATGATGGGACTGCGCAGCCACGTGGAGTATGAATATTCCAGCGGCGAAGAAAATCTGCTCGTGGCCATTAGCCGCCAGTTGGCTACCACCATCGAAAAAGTTCGATTGTACGAAGAAACCTGCAAGGCTTACGAGGACCTGCGGCGCACGCAGGAACAGCTTTTGCAGAGCGAGAAGATGTCGGCCGTAGGCCAACTGATCGCGGGCGTCGCGCACGAACTGAACAATCCCTTGACCGCGATTTTGGGTTACGCGCAGCTACTGGAGAGCGAAGGCTTGAACGAGCGCGCTCAAGACTACGTGGGCAAAATGTTCAAACAGGCGCAACGCACCCATCGGGTCGTGCAGAATCTGCTTTCCTTCGCCCGGCAGCGAAAGCCCGAGCGTTCGGAAGTCGACATCCGGAAGGTGCTGGAGGAGACTCTGGCCCTTCGCGACTACGATCTCAAAGTCAACCACATCGTCGTGGAAAAAGATTTGGGAGCCGAGGCCGCGATAGTGGTCGCCGATCCCCACCAGATCGAGCAAGTCTTCCTGAACATCATCAACAACGCCGTGGACGCCATCTTGGAAACCGGACGCTCCGGGAAGCTGAAGATTAACGTCTCCTGCGCTGGTGGCTTCGTGGCCGCACAGTTTGCCGATGACGGTCCCGGAATCAAGGATCCCAAGAGAATCTTCGATCCCTTCTACACCACCAAAAATGTCGGGAAGGGAACCGGGCTGGGCTTGAGCATCTGCTACGGAATCGTGAAGGAACACGGTGGCGACATCACGGCGCATAACGCTGCCGAAGGCGGCGCAGTGGTGGAAGTAAGGCTGCCGATCGCGGCGCCGGTCGGAGTCGTGCAGGAAGTGATCCCGGTAGCTCCACCAAAACGCGAAGGCGCCATCCAAGGCCGGGTGTTGCTGGTCGAGGAAGAGGAAGCCGTGCTGGAGTTCGAGCGCGATGTGCTCACCGGCGCAGGCGCCAATGTGGTCACCGCCTCCAGGAGTGAGGACGTTAAAACGCGTCTACTCTCCGAGCCCTTCGATGCGGTGATTATGAGTGGCAAGATGCCCGGCGATTGGCATGCCAAAGAAGCCTACGCATGGCTAAAACAGCACTGCACCGGCATGGAGAATCACACGCTCTTTACGTTTTCCAACGTCGAACAGAGCGATGAAAGAGCATTCCTTCAGGAAAACAAGATTCCGTTCCTCGTGAAGCCATTCGAAGTGGCAGACTTGATTTCGCAAGCCCGGCGGCTGTTGCAGAAGGCGCAAGCGGCCGCGGCCTCAGCAAGCTAGAGTTACTCCATTCGTCACAGCTGTGCGCGCAAGCCTTTCACCAGCCGTCGGAGGGCTTTTTCATTGCGGCGGTACCAGCGCCATTGCCCCTGCTTCACCGCCTCCACCAATCCAGCCTTGGTCAGGATCGCCATGTGATGCGAGATGGTGGGCTGCGACAGCTGCACCCGCTCTTCGATGTCGCCGGCACAGAGGCCGTCATACTTTCCGGGAGTAGCAGCGCCGCGCTGTTTCAGAGCGCCCAGGATCCGGCGCCGTGTAGGGTCGGCAATGGCGTGCAGCATGCTATCGAGAACCGTCACTGTTGTCGGCATACCTGAGATCACAAATATCTTCTGGATTGACGCCTGTCAATACGCAAGAAACGACAAAGCGGATCATCAGGAGCGCTGTCGCGGAGCGCGCAGCCACTCGATGCGGCTGAACTCCAGGTAGCGCACATCGCTTTCCGGCAACGAACAATTGGATTGATCGAGTTGACCGGCCAACGTGCCGCCCTGAATCCAAAAACCCGTTTCGTCCTGTTTGAGAATGGTCGCGTCAAGTGGATCCATGCCGTGCAGTTTGAAAACCACACGGCGGTTCAGCAGGCGGTTACGCTTCATAGGGGAAACTTCACTTCTTGAGAATCGGGTTATATCCGTCGTTGATCAGCCGTGAGCGCATGCCCTCTGCCTCTTTGATGTCGCCGAAGGGCCCTACCTGCACGCGAAATAGCTTGTCAGGGGCATTGCTCGCCACAAAGGCGGGATATTGCTTTTTCTTGAGAGCATCCACCAGCGCATCCGCGTCTTCCTGCTTGGTTACCGCCGCTACCTGCACGAAATAACCCGTACCTGGAGCCGGGGCCATGGGGTCAGGCAGTCCGGCAGCCTGCGCGCCCTGCGATGGTGTGCTTGAGGAAGGAGACGGACTCGCAGAAGAAGTTGCGGCTTGCGCGGCAGAAGTTTGCGCTGCTGCAGCGTCCGTGGGCGCGGCAACGGCAGCGGCAGGCGTGAGTTGCGGATTGCCGTTCGGCTGCTCCACCGCTTTGTAAAATGTCATCTGCGCTGATGGGGCAGCGCCAGAACTCACCGGCTTAGCGCCATTTGCCGGCACCGGGGCCAGCGTCGTCGCTCCTGCGAGGGCGGAGTCCGACTTCCGTCCCAGCGTGTAGCCAAGGGCAAAAAATACGGCGCAGATCCCCACCAGAGCGAAGAAAAGTCCTAGCAGCTTCGCCGTACCGAGCGTAATTTCCGTGTCTTGTGATGAAGCCATAACCCTTCCTCAAGATTGAACGCGAGCCCGCCCAGCGATCCGCGATTCGAACGCCAGGCAGCTTTAGAACCTATGCGGACTTCGGCACGGGCGCGGTATCCTCGCCGACTTTGCCCAACATCTTCTGCAAGCCCGAAAAGAAATCCACGGGCACCGGGAAGATGACAGTCGTATTTTTCTCGACGCCAATTTCCGTCAAAGTCTGCAGGTACCGCAGCTGCACGCTGACTGGTTCGGTAGCCAGCAAATGCGCCGCATCCACCAATCGCTGCGCGGCCGAGAACTCGCCTTCCGCGTGAATAATCTTGGACCGCTTTTCGCGCTCCGCCTCCGCCTGCTTGGCCATGGCGCGCAGCATCGATTCCGGCATGTCGACCTGTTTCACCTCGACGTTGGTCACTTTCACACCCCATGGCGAAGTGTGTTGGTCGAGGATGCTCTGCAGCCGCAGGTTGATCTTTTCCCGATGAGCCAGCAATTCATCCAGTTCCTGCTCGCCCAGCACAGAGCGCAAAGTGGTCTGCGCGAACTGCGATGTCTGATACACATAATTCGAAACTTCCACCACCGCTTTGTTGGGGTCAATCACGCGGAGAAAAATGACGGCATTCACTTTGAGCGTGACATTGTCGCGAGTGATGATGTCTTGCGGGGGAACCTCCAGCGCTTCCTGGCGCAGAGACACCCGAACGATGCGGTCGATCGGGCTGAAAACCAAAGCTATGCCGGGGCCCTTGGCAGTGGTCAAAAGCCGTCCGAGCCGGAAAATAACGCCGCGCTCATACTCAGCCAGGATCTTGATGGAACTCAGTAAGTAGATGACAACGATGATGATGACGATCGTGGTAAAACCAACTCCGAGTTCCATGTCAATTCCTCCACCGCTCAAAACACACAAGTGCTGCTGAGGCGGATTGTAGCGCAACGGAAGCGGGAGGGCGCGGAATTCGGACCTAATCCGGTTGCTTGTGCTGGTGCCTGCCCTGGTTAGGGGATCGCGGCGACGGCGCTTGTCACAGCCACGGGTTCTACCTGAAGCAACAGCCCGTCCACCCGGCGCACGACCACGGACTGTCCGATCGAAACGTCTGAGGACGAGACAGCGTCCCATATTTCACCGTGGACAAAAATCTTGCCGCGCGGAGAGAGCGCAGTCTGGGCAATACCGGTTTCACCGATCAATCCCTGCGCCCCGGAAACCAGCTTGTTCCTCCGGGCTCTAAAGGCAATGCTCATCAGAAACGCCGTAATCAATCCCAGCGGAATACTCACGGCCAGCGCCGTCAGCAAGTGCACGCGCATTTCCGGGATCGGCGAATCCACCAGTAGCAGTCCGCCAAGTGTCAGCAGCGTAATCCCGCCAACCGTGAGAACTCCGTGGCTTGCGAACTTCGCTTCCGCGGCAAACAGCGCAAACGCCCCAAGAATGAGCACCAGGGCCGCGAAGCGCGTGGGCAGCAGGTTTAGGGCAAAGGCCGCAATTAAAATGAAGACGACGCCCACCGTTCCCGGGATCACCGCGCCCGGATGATTGAACTCCGCATAGAGCGCGAGCGCTCCGATGGCCAGCAAAATGAACGAAACATTCGGGTCCATCAAATAACCGAGGATGCGTTCTTTTAGCGTCATGCCAAAGGGCACGATCGGCTCGCCGGAGAGTTTCAGTGTCACCGCCTGCCCGTCGAAGCGTTTAAAACTCTTGCCCTCCATCTGGCGGAAAAGGTCGTCGTCGCTGGAGGCTACGTAATCGATCAGGCGCTGTGAAAGCGCTTCCTGTTCCGTGAATGATTTGGATTCGAGCACCGCACTCTCAGCGACCTCAACATTACGCCCGCGTTTGGAAGCAACCGAACGCATTAGCGCCGCAGTATCGTTCTCGATCTTGCGCTTCATCTCATCGTCAACTTTGGGCGCAAACGGCCCGATCAGCACGGGATGCGCTGCCCCCGCGTTGGTTCCCGGAGCCATGGCTGCGACGTCGGCCGCCTCGAGGATGAAAATTCCAGCCGAGCCCGCGCGGCTGCCGCTGGGTGCGACGTAAACGATGACCGGAACCTGCGACGAGGTAATCTTCTCGATGATCTTCCGCGTAGAATCGACCAGCCCTCCGGGCGTATTGATCTCGATCAATACAGCTTGATCGCCGCGCCGTTGCGCCTCGTCGATGGCCCGCGAGATATATTCCTGTGTGATGGGCTGAATCGTGTCATCAACGACGATCTTAAGGACTTCGGCGAAGGAAATAGAGCTGAAAACACAAATCGCGACAAGGCCGAGAACGATGCGGAAAATTAGCCTGAGTTTCATGAATCGGCCCTAGCCCTCAGGAATATTCTTACTCTTATTTGTGGATCGCGGAAGGAATTTCTTGTTCGCGTTCGATTGCGCCGCTATTTCTGGCAGACGTGTCATTCCATCCGGGAAGGTTCGTGCTGCCCGTGATCAGCCGCGCGCCGCGCTCGTAGGTGAAGTACGACCACGCCCACTGGATCAAGACCAGCACGCGGTTCTGGAAACCAATCAGAAAAAGAATGTGGATAAACAGCCAGGCCAGCCACGCCATGAATCCGGAGATGTGAATCTTGCCGAACTGCGCCACCGCTGCCGCGCGGCCAATCGTCGCCAGACTACCTTTATCCCAGTAATGAAAAGGCTTGCGCGGCGCAGGTTGGCCCGGCTGGCTCTTGGCGAGCTTAATCTCCTGGCGAATCAACTTGGCTACATAGCGTCCCTCAAGAATGGCCACGGGCGCCACGCCCGGCAGCATCCTTCCTGATTTGTCTTTCAAAGCGGCGAGGTCTCCGATGACGAAAACCTCAGGGTGACCAGGGATACTTAAGTCAGGCTCTACGAGCGCCCTCCCCGCGCGATCCAAGGGTGTACCCAGCTTCTTGCCGAGCGGCGAAGCAGCCACGCCTGCGGCCCACAAAATCACCGACGCCTTCATCCGCGTTTCGTCCATCGAAATCACGCCGGGCTCTATGTTCGTCACCATGGCTCCGGTGCGCACTTCCACACCCAGCCGCTGCAGTTGTTCCAACGCGCTCCGGGAAAGATCGGCGGTATAGGCGGGAAGCACAACCGGCCCACCTTCAATCAAATGGATATGAGTCCTCCGCGGATCGATCGAGCGAAAATCGTTGGCGAGCGCATGACGGCAAATTTCGGCTAAAGTTCCGGCGAGTTCCACTCCCGTCGGCCCGGCTCCCACCACAACAAAATGCAATGGGTCATCGGGTTGGCCAGCGGCTGCACGGCGCTCGGCAAGTTCGAAGGTCAGCAGAACTCGGCGTCGAATCTCGATCGCGTCTTCGATTGTCTTGAGTCCGGGCGCGATCGGCTCCCACTCGTCGTGGCCGAAATAGGCATGGCGCGCACCGGCGGCGACGATCAGTGAATCGTAGGGAACCTCTTCTTCCGCCGTTTTCACGACGCGCCGTTCCAGGTCGAACCCGACAACCTCAGCCATCAGCACTTCGACATTTTTGTGCCGCCGAAGAATCGACCGGATGGGCTCCGCGATTTCCCCCGGCGACAGTCCCGCCGTCGCCACCTGATAAAGCAAAGGCTGGAAGGTGTGATGGTTCTTCTGGTCGATCACGGTGATTTTTACATCCGCGCCGGCCAGCGAAGTGGCCGCGTTCAGGCCGCCGAAGCCTGCTCCCACGATCACTACTTCATGCGTAGCCTTGCTGTTCATAGCGTCACTCTATAAGATTCACCGCGATGGCAATCGGCTACAGAAGTTCTGGGAAAGATGATCCTTCCCCTGTTTCCGCGCACAAGTATGTGCAATGGGTAATTCCCTCGATCGCGGATTTGATTTTCATCTCCCTGCTTGGATTGCTCTCCTTCACCATCCTGTCGGTTCGTTTGCTGGGCGATGCCGGAATCGGCTGGCACATTCGCACCGGGCAACTGATTCTGTCGTCTCATGCGATTCCTCGCGTCGATCCCTTCTCTTCCACGATGTCGGGCCATCCCTGGTTTGCCTGGGAGTGGCTCTATGACGTACTTGCCGGATGGCTGGACACGGTTGCTGGTCTGAACGGAGTGGTCTTCTTCACCGCTCTGATCATCGCCCTGACCTTTTCGCTGACATTTCGATTGCTTCTGCAAAGGGGCACAAATTTTCTCGTGGCTCTTGCTCTCGCACTGCTCGCGATGTCAGCGGGCATGATTCACTTTCTCGCGCGCCCTCACGTGGTGAGCTGGCTCTTTACTGTTCTGTGGTTCTGCGTTCTGGAGTCGTCGGAGAGAAACGCCGATGGTCGCCAGTCCTCGCTATGGCTTCTTCCCCTGCTGATGATTTTCTGGGTCAATGTTCACGGAGGATTTCTCCTTGGCTTCATCCTTCTTGGGATTTACTGGGTCAGCGAGTCCTGGCAATGGTTCACGCTAAGGGAAGATCGGTTCGACGACGTTCTTCAAAAGATACGAGCCGGGAATCGCGCGCGAGACTTGGCGTTCGTCGGGATAGTCGCTGCGCTGGCAACGCTCGCAAATCCCTACGGTTGGAGATTGCATGTTCATATCTACCGTTATCTTTCCAATCGTTTCCTGATGGACCACATTGATGAGTTTCAGTCTCCGAATTTTCACGGCGCGGCGCAGAGGTGCTTTGCCGTCTTGTTGCTGCTCGCATTAATAGCCTTGGCAGTCCGAAGGCGCGAGGCACAGCGCATCCGTGCAAGCGACGCCCTGGTTGTTTTGTTCGCGGTGTATTCAGGACTCTATGCCTCGCGCAACATTCCAGTGTCGGCCCTGTTGCTGATTCTGATCATTGGTCCGTGGCTTTCGGATGCGGCTCGAAATCTCGCAGACTTATTCGCGCAACGCCTGTTCGGGTTTCGTTCGCAAGAGCGCTCATCGAGGCATTTTGTTCAGAGAATGCAGGCGATCGAGTTGAGTTCGCGGAGCCACCTTTGGTCCTTCGCCGCAATCGCCGTGGTCGGCTGGGTCGTTTTCCATGGCGGCAACCTTGGCGCTACGCCACTGATGCGCGCACATTTTGGCGCCAAGCGTTTCCCCGTGGCCGCTGTAGATTATTTGGAGAGCCACCATCTATCAGGCCCGGTTTTCGGCCCAGACTACTGGGGCGGTTATTTCATCTACCGGCTTTATCCGCAAGTGAAAGTTGTCATGGATGACCGCCACGATTTCTACGGCGAAGAATTTGTCAAATCCTATTTGAAGACCGTGCACGTTGAGCAGGGCTGGAACGATTTTCTCAACCAGCATGAAGTTCGCGTGATCGTCGTTCCCAAGGATTCTGCGCTCGCCAACATCCTTCGCGAAACCCCGCGTTGCCAGCCGATCTACCGCGACGACGTGGCAGTCATCTTTGTCCAGGCTCGAACTCCCGTCCACTAGAAGCCATGCCCACGGTTCCCGCAGGCGTAAACCGTCGCTCCTGCTAAACTCTCTCCGTGCCTCACCCCACTCACCTCGAATGCACCCGCTGTCACGAGCATTACCCCGCCGACCGTCCGCAAACGATTTGTCCGAAAGATGGCGGCATTCTCTATGCTCGCTACGATCTTGCCGCCATCAAGAAAACTTTCTCGCCCGCAGCGCTGCTGCCGCTTGCTCCCACCATGTGGCGATACGATGCTGTCCTTCCCCAAGCCCCGCCCGTTTCCCTCGGGGAAGGGTTCACTCCCATGCTGCGGAGCCGCGAATACCCCAACGTCTTCATCAAGGACGAAGGCCTGAATCCCACCGGCTCCTTCAAAGCTCGTGGACTCTCTGCCGCGGTTACCATGGCCCGCCATTTCGGCCTGAAGAAATTGGCCATTCCTTCCGCCGGAAATGCCGCCGGAGCTCTCGCCGCCTACGCCGCCGCCGCCAACCTCGAAGCCCACATCTTCATGCCCAAAGACGTTCCCATGGCCAACCGCATCGAGTGCGATTACTATGGCGCGCACGTCACC
>Ga0209656_10000359_pt1 | contig 30270 bp, 15 predicted proteins | sample BogFormECP12_OM2_FD_188239 | JGI IMG/M metagenome (GOLD analysis project Ga0209656, IMG submission 188239) | Bog forest soil microbial communities from Calvert Island, British Columbia, Canada - ECP12_OM2 (SPAdes) (version 2) | ecosystem: Environmental > Aquatic > Freshwater > Wetlands > Bog ...
GGTACGGGCTCGAAGGTTCTCTTCCGGACGCGATCTGCCGGCGAATAGTGGGTGACGAGCTTGCTCCCCGGTTTCAGACGGGCGATTTTAATGGCGGGTTGACGGCGGCGGTCAATGCCATGATTGCCGCAACGAAGGGCGAGTACAAAGGCACCGGCAAAACTGTCGGCGAAACCCGTAAACAGAACCCGGTTACCGCAAACGGTGTTATTGAAACTATCTTTGTCCTGATCGTATTTGGACTCATCGGGTTCACATTTTTAAGGAACCTGCGGCGCGGAACGCTTTACAGCAGCGGAGGGGCTGCGAGGCCCGGCGGGATCTGGTTTATCGGCGGCGGCGGCGGTGGCGACGGTGGCGGGTTTTCTGACCGAGGGGGGGGCGGTGGCGGCTTCTCCGGCGGCGGGGGAGATAGCGGCGGGGGCGGCGCCGGTGGCAGTTGGTGATTCAAATCTGCGACCCCGATGAAACCGCGTCACTTTATTCAAGCCATTGACCACAATCGGATAGTGGCTGAGATCGCGGAAGCTGAAACTCGAACCAGCGGCCGGATTCGTGTTTATATCAGCCATCAAAGTACCGGCGATGTGCTAAAGACCGCGAGTAAGACCTTCGCGAGGCTGAAGATGAATCGGACGCCATTGCGTAACGCGGCCCTGATTTATATCGCTCCGGTTTCCCACAAATTTGCGGTGATCGGCGACACGGCAGTCCATGCGAAGTGCGGGCAAGAATTCTGGCGCGATGTCGTGACGGCAATGGAATCCGGATTGAAACGAGGCGAATTCACCGAAGCTTTGGTGGAAGGCGTGAAAAAATTGGGTTCAGTCCTCGCCGCTCATTTTCCCCCAAGCGCCGATGGGAAAAACGATCTTTCGGATGCGGTCGTGGAGGAGTAGGCGATGCACCCGCTTCGAATCCTGACAGCCGTACCGATCTGTGAGAAAAAACAGCTGCACCGAGACCGGTTGGCAGATTTTCAACAGCGCCACGCCTCAGAAAGGGACCGGTGCCTCGACCAGCTCGCCGATGTCGTCGAACGAGGTGGCAACGTGTTCGAAGAGCTGATTTCGACAGTCGAGCATTGTTCCCTTGGCGAGATAACCGAGCGCCTTTGCGAAATCGTCGGAAAATTCCGGCCGATGATTTAATTTCCAATCTACGCCTCAATCCCGGGCGAATAACTCGTTGTTCGCGCCCGTCGAATATGCATGTTCCGAAGCGGTTCGCATCGCGACTGTCCCCTCAGGACATTTGCGGGTCGTAACCGGTACACGGAACGGACGTCTACAACTCTAATGATATGAAAAAGTTTTTCGTTATGCTGGCCGTTGTGTTTGCCATAGCGTTGCTCGGCCAACAGAAGGCGGAGGCTGGGGGGTTCTTTTTCCCCATTCCGTTCCCTGTTCCGGTCTTTTATGGACCGGGCTACTACGCACCAGGCTACTATTGGGGACCTGGCGGATATGGCTATTACGGACATCCTTATTGGCGTCACCGGTACTGGGGGCGCGGCCATTGGTACTATCGTTAATCCGAAGATCGCATGACGATTCGACGTCATGCGATCTCCTCCGTGTCTGGATCGGGTCAGAGAGCTGATTCAGCGCCGGTTGGGGGGACGCCAGAACATCGATACCTCTGCATCGCACTCGGATTCGGCACGAGGTTTCCGCCGTTCATGCCTGAACGTCGTCGAGTCCAAAGTATCCGTGAGAGATGCGGGTCAGAACGAATACGAAAGGCCGACGTTTACGCGGGCGTGGCTATAGGTGCGGCTAGGAAGTGTGGAGGAGTCCCGGAAAAAGCTGTAGCCGGCAGTCAGTGAGAGCTTTCGAGTGAGCGCGTAACTGCCGCTTAGATCTACATCGACGGTATTCTCGGTTACAGGCGGCTCGTCGAAATACTCGCTGTTCGAATAGTAGACGGCAGCGCTCACGGATGTTTTGCCGCCTATTTTATGAATTACTTTCAGACCGGTTCGGTATGTCTGCCGATAACCCTGCGAATCGATATCGGATTCTTCCAGTCCATAGTGGCTGTACCATTCAACCGTCGACTCGGGCCGGAATTTGTAGTCAACAGTGCTCTCAGTATAGGGAAAAAGTTCGGGGCTTGATCCAAAGTTTTGGTAACGAAGTTCGGCGCCGCCGCGGAAGCTATAGGTCAAGCGCGGACTCGGTGTAAAGTCTGCCCCCAGCAGGAAGGTGTGACTTTGTGAATTGCTGAGGCTGTCGTGCTCATAGTCTTCGTCACCGAATAGATACTGCACGAGCGCAACGACTTTTGGCTTAAGAAGATATCGTATTTCTTCGCCGATGAACTGTTCGATCCGGTCGTTAGATTGTCCGAGATTGCTTGATTCGTAATTGAGCACATTCAGCGAATAATTGGTGAAGGTCGCAATGCGTGGCGTCCATTGATACCCCACGCTGAGTTTGTTCTGGCTATACACGTAATTCTCGACTGCGTTCAGCACGCCCACGCCGGCACTGACGTTGGGTTGCGCCTGGTAACTGAGCATTGAATCCAGAGTGACAATCGTCCGCTCATTGAACTGGTGGCTGAAACTCAAATCGATATTCACGTCTGGCTCGACCTTCGTGCCAGGCTGCTGCCAGTAGCCGATGAAGCCGGCCGTCCCGGTTCCAATCAACTGCGTCCGATTGTTCCCGATGTTAACGTCTGCAGCCAATCCGAACTCGTTGTACACGCTTCCAACCTGGTTTGTGTGCGAGGCGAACACGTTGTCGTCATAACCAAATCTCGCGTAGGTCGAACTCTTGAAAGGGAGCGCGGTAAAAATTCCTTCTCCATTTTCACCCGACGGGTTTGCGAAATTGAGGCTCCCCGGTCTGCTCAGAGAAATTTCCTGGGCAGACGCAAATCCGGAGAAAATGCAAAGTGCGGCGAAAACAAAACAGCAGCGCGGCTTATGCATAAACAAATTCAAATGTCGTGGGCTTTTTGGGGCCAACGGGTAGCTAATCGCTCGCTCTTATAAAAGCAACCATCAAGGGAAAGGCAGAAGTAAAAAGGCAAAAGGCAAAAGTGACGGAAAAGTAAGAAGTCAGAATGCAGAATGAAGAATGAAGAAGTGATTGTGTCTCACTTCTGCCTTTTGCCTTTTTACTTCTGCCTTTCCCAGCGCTATGGTCGCGCCATGCAGCCGGAAGCAGCTCGTCCATCGCGCGGTATCAGACTCCGACGGAAGTACGTACTACACGCATCTGACTGCAATGAGTAGCGTCGAAACAAGGCTCCAGGCGCTGGTTAATTCGGTCGAGCAGGGACGCATCGCCGGAGTGATTCGTGTGCTGCTCGGGTGTGCCGCAGCCGTTGCTCTCGCTCTGCTCTACCTCTTGGTTCAATTCAGAGGCTTATCGACAGAGACCGGAATGGATCAGGCCCAGATTGCCCGCGAAGTGGCGCGCGGGAACGGGTTTAGCACGAAGATGATCCGCCCGTTCGCGGCTCAACAATTGCAGGATCACACCGGGCGCATTCCGGACACAAATTTTCCGGACAGTTTCAACGCGCCGTTGGGGCCGCTCGTCAACTCGCTCGCAATGCTTTGCTTGCCGGGAGAACTAACAAAAAAGATCAGCACCGGAACCGCCATATTTGCCGGGGACCGTTTAGTTGCAATGGTATCGGTCATTTTTTTTCTCGCGGCAGTTGTGGTAAATTTTTTTCTCGTATTGCGATTATTCGACCGCCGGATTGCCTGGCTGACGACCGTGCTAGTCTTACTCGCCGACCAGTTCTGGCAGTTTTCACTTTCCGGATTGCCGCAGATGCTATTGCTGTTCCTTTTCACGTGCGCAGCTCTCCTTCTCACGATTGCGATACGTGCCAGGGAACAAGGAAAAGGAACGATCGTATGGTTTCTCCTTCTCGGGATTGTATTAGGTCTGATGGCGTTGACGCACCCGTTAACGCTTTGGATTACAGCCGGTCTCTGCTTGTATTGTGCGCTTCTGTTCCGCTCGGTCTTTCCGCGGTTTCTGATTCCTGTTACCGTCTGTCTTGCAATGTTTTCGCTCTGGGTCGTCCGTGATTATCGGGTCACGGGAACTCCATTTGGAATCAGTCCGTTTGCCTGCGCGAACGGTATCGGAACGAGCGAGAGCGCGTGGATGCGCGATCCGCAGCCGGACATGAGCCGGCTGAATTTTTCAGATTTCCGCAGGCGTGCGCAGTCGGAATTCAGTTATCAACTCGGCTCGTTGTTCGCCCTGTTGGGTGGCGTGATGGTTGCGCCGATTTATTTTGTTACGCTGCTTCATCCGTTTAAGCGCGGCGAGACGGAGCGGTTTAAATGGGCGCTCGTGCTCATCTGGTTTTTTGCGTTTACGGGATCTGTTCTGATTGGAATCGATAAGAAGACATTGAGCCCGAACCAGATACAAATCCTGTTCGGACCGCTCATGATCAGTTACGGACTTGCATTCATCTTCGTCTGCTGGGGAAGGCTGCATATCGAGGGCGCAATTTTGCGCACAGTGCTTGTGGCGGTCCTTTTTATCATTACCGGGCTTCCGTTGTTGTTTGGTTTTTTTTTGGGCAATCCACCGATTCAATTCCCGCCGTACCTCCCCAGTGTCATGCAATTGTTCGCCGACTGGACACAACCGAACGACATCATCGTCTCGGACATGCCCTGGGCGGTTGCCTGGTACTCGAATCGTGAATCGGTTTGGTTGCCGGCTAAAATGAAGACATTCAGCGACTATTACGACTTGCAGACGCTGGGCAAGCCTGTCGCTGGTGTCTATGTGACGCCTCTTTCGCGTGATATTGCGCTTAGCGACCTTACCGGAAACGAAGAATACCAGGAGTGGCTCGCTATCCTGTTGCCGGACAAAAAAGCGCTCGGAACATTTCCCTTTCAGGACGTAGTCCCTATCGCCGATAACCAATGTTTTTTTTTCAGCGATCGCCCACGGTGGGAGGAGAAGAAGGAAAAGTAAAAAGGCAAAAGGCAAAAGGCAAAATTAAGGATCATAATCAGATCGCGTTCGTCCTCAAACGCGATCATTGACGCACGTCATGCTCGTCTCAGTCCTCGCCCTTAATTTTGCCTTTTGCCTTTTGCCTTCTGACTTTTCACCTTTCCCCCGTGAGTCGATCAAACTCTGCCAGTGCCATGCCGACGACCTGGTCCATGTTGTAATAGCGGTAAGTGGCCAGGCGACCTACAAAACTAACGTTCGATTCGGCGGTCGAGAGTTCTTCATACTTTCGATAAACGGCTTGAGTATCAGGTGCTGGAATCGGGTAGTAAGGCTCTTTGCCGGGACCGAAATCATCCGGATACTCGCGCACGATCGTAGTGACCGGGAGTTTCTGTCCCGTGATATGCTTCGTTTCGACAATTCGCGTGTAGTCGTTGTCGTTTGGATAGTTCACTTGGACTGCCGGCTGATAATACTCTTGCGGAAATGTCTCGCGCTCAAAGCGAAGAGAGCGGTAAGCGAGGGGACCAAACCGATAACCGAAGTAAGCGTCAATCGGGCCGGTGTAGATCAGATGCTTGAATGAAACGCCTTTCGCGACGGACTCGAAATCAATTCCAAGTTCGATCTCGATATTCGGATGATCAAGGATCCGTCTAATCATCGCCGTGTACCCATCCGCCGGCAGTGCCTGAAACTTTTCCGTCAGGTAACGGTTATCGCGATTGGTTCGGATCGGGATGCGTCCACAGACGCTCGGAGCGAGTTCGCTCGGATCGCGGCGCCATTGTTTGCGCGTGTAATTCTTGAAAAACTTCTCGTACAGCTCGTAGCCAACCTGCGAAACGATTACTTCCTCGGAGTTCTTCGGCCGTTCGATCGGAATACGCCACTTGGCCAGCGTTGCCTCCATTTCCTCGGTCGTTGAGTGCCGTCCCAGAAGCTGTTCGAACGTATTCAGATTAATTGGAAAATTCCAGAACCGGCCATCCGCAAAAGAGAGGATTTTGTACTCAACCGGGCGCCACGAAGTGAAGTTGCTCAAGTAATCTTTAACGCGATCCGAGTTGGTCCGGAAATAGTGTGGGCCGTAGGTATGAATCAAAACGCCGGCTTCGTCGTAACAGTCATACGCATTCCCGCCGATGTGTTTTCGTCGATCGATAACCAAAGAGGTTTTGCCTAGCTGCCTCGCAAAGCGCTCTGCGAGCACTGCTCCGCAGAAGCCGGCACCGACTATGAGCAGGTCGTAGGAGGGATTCAACTTTCGGGGTTCAAAGTTCAAACTTCAAGTTTCGAAGTTCTCCACGTTTAATGCATGGTCCGGAAACCACTGAAACATGCGCTTCCTGCGTGTATTCTCTTCGCTTCACCGAGGAAACCCAACCCGGAACCCGGAACGTCGAACCCGGAACTTCGAACTCGCTTCCGTACGATCACTTCGATTGCCGGCTTCCATTTCCTCGAGCGGCCGCCGCCTGTGCCGCCGCAGTCTCATATTGGATGTAAAACTCTTGCCCGAGCTGCACTTCCAACTCCTCGTTGATAAGCGGCAGAGCCTGTTGCCAGCGCTGCAGGTATTGGGGATCGGAGGGGTCCTGGTTGGTGCCCCCGATCATATCCACAAAATTTTGCTGGAGCCAGTCGATGACCTCCTGTTGATCAGGAGAAATGGCTAGTCGCTCCGGATCAACTTTTTGAAAAACCAGAGGAATGGGGGCGGGTTGGGGTTTCGGAGTCGGATGCGTAATCGCCGAATTGGCCTCAGCCACGTCCGGGTCGAGCGTCGATTTGATCCCGCTGAAATCTACGGAAGCATCGTTAGCGTTCGATGATCCTCTACTACTCATCCCGGTCGCCGAATCGTTGGCGGTCCCATTTCCCGATAGCCCGGTTCCGTCGGCCAGTTTCCCGCGATCGCGTCCCGCTAATGAAGTTTTAAGCAGGTAGACGGTCACCCCGGTCAGAACCAGCCCTGCGAGCAGCGCCATCGTAAGAGGCCGGTTCCGGCGGCCGGTTTTCGTTCCCTTTCGCGGTTGGTTGCTTCCCGTTGTCGTCTTGGCCTTCATCCTGCAGGAAAAATGTATGCACGCATCCCGGAAATTCTCTTTGCGGATACTGCTGGTGTGACGAGACCCTTCCCGCTCTCGGTCGCTTCGACAAGTGCGCAAACGTTACGATTTTGACGAATATGGCGCAAAAGGCTTCGTGTTCGAAGTTTCGTGGGATGAAGGCATCTCCAAAAAGACGTTTCTTTGTCGACTTTCGACCTTATCGCTCCGAACGTTGAACGCCGAACCCCGAACGGACGGGTGTCAGGCCGTTCCAGCTTTTGCATCTGAGGCAATGCCAAATGTGCATCGCCGACGCAACCCAATGCTGCGACCGGCTTGGCACACCCAGAAACATCCCTTGACGTTGCTGGTAAGTCTCAAACCACGCACCAAACATAGTACTTATAAAACGTGTTAGATTATCACCCTTTTTTTTTTAGCGCGCCGCTGGCTGCGCTAGTTACGAGATTGTAACAATCAGTCGTTTGAGCCGACCGTTATTCGAATGGGAGAGTACGTGACTATTTTCAGGTCAACGAACCAAAGGAACACTATTATGAAATCGATCCATCCTCGAGCAAACTGCGGCCACGGCGTTTTGAGGTAATACGAGGGGGATTCAAGAATAAGAACATTGCGGTGCCCTTTTCATGGAGACCAGGCAGTTGCTGGTCCAACGGAGGGCGTGACTGGATCGACGAAATTGCGCACAAACCGAGCATTCGCACTTCCCGACATATCGCTAGAAACCGTACGCCGCAGTCAGCGGCATCGACCGGTTTGGTGGATGGCATTTGTCTGGTCATTTATATTGTATGCGACACTTTGCGCCCGCGCTGCGTCAGCCCAGGACGCTGGGGGTCGACAATCGGAAGCCCCGGCCGCACAAACTCAGAATTCCGGCCAAGGAACCCAATCCGCCTCTCAGCCCGCGTCATATTCGCCGCAAAGGACGTCCGCGACGGTGCAACAAACTCCAGCACCGCCACAGCAGCAGGCCGCCCGGCCAATTTACATTCAGGAATATCGAGTCATCGGGGCTCACAAACTGAGTCCCGAAGAGGTGGAAGACGCTGTCTACCCGTTTCTCGGTCCCGGCCGGACAGCAGATGACGTCGAACAGGCGCGCGCCGCCCTCGAACAGGCCTATCAAGCCAAAGGGTACCAGACGATTTCGGTGCAGATTCCGCCGCAGCAGGTCAGAGGCGGTGTCGTAGTTCTGCAGGTTGTGGAAGGAACGGTTGGCCGGCTCCGAGTCCACGGCGCCCGTTACTTTTTGCCGGAACAGATCAAGAAAGCCGCCCCTTCTCTGGCTGAAGGAACGGTCCCGGATTTCAACAAGGTCGCCAAAGACATCGTCGGTCTCAACCAGCTCGCGGATCTGCGGGTGACCCCCACGCTCCGGGCGGGTGAACTACCGAACACCGTCGATGTCGATTTGAATGTGAAAGACACACTTCCGCTGCACGGGAGCCTCGAACTGAACAACCGTTACAGCCCGGACACTTTACCGCTCAGGATAAACGGTGTCATTAGTTACAACAATCTCTGGCAGCTTGGGCATTCGATTGGATTCAGTTTCCAGGTGGCGCCGCAGAACCTCAACGACGCGGAAGTCTTTTCAGCCTACTATCTCCTCCGTATCCCGAGTCTGAACTGGCTCAGCCTGATTCTGCAGGGCACGAAACAAGATTCGAATGTCTCTACCTTGGGCGGCACCGATGTGGTCGGCCGCAACCAATCGGCCGGCCTCCAGGCCGTAATCGCTCTCCCGCCAGGCAAGAACTTTTTCCACTCCGTCAGCGTTGGGATCAATTACAAGCACAACGATCAGGGGTTCAATCTGGGTACAGGCAAGGTAGAGACACCGATTACCTATTATCCGATCAGTGCCACCTATAGCGCCACCTTGCTCTGGAAAGGAACCGAGACTGATCTCAACGCGGGCGTGACTTTCAATTTCCGCGGCATGGGGAGCGCCGAGGCCGAATTCGATAATAGCCGCTTCGATGCAACCGGCAGCTTTATCTATCTACGCGGCGACCTTTCCGAAACGATCGATCTGCCGCTCGGGTTCCAGGCATTCGGCAAGGTGCAGGGCCAGGTTGCCGATCAACCGCTCGTCAACAGCGAACAATTCGGCGGCGGTGGTCTCACCACCGCCCGCGGCTACCTGGAGGCAGAAGAACTCGGCGACAACGCAATCTTCGGGTCGCTCGAATTCCGGTCGCCTTCGCTTGTTTCCTACCTGCCGTGGAACTGGGTCCACGGAAAAGGGAACGACTGGCGCGTCTACACCTTCGTCGATGCGGGTGAACTAACGAACTGGGATACTCTCCCCGACCAGATTTCCCGGTTCAATTTGGCCAGCTACGGATTTGGGAGCCGGCTCAAGATTGAGGACCACTTGAACGGATCGATCGATACGGGGGTGCCGGTGATCGGGTCGACGTACACCGCATTTCATGAAGTGCGCGTGATTTTCCGCCTCTGGGCAGAGTTCTAAAATGGAGTTGATGCCGAGCGGATACGAGTTAAGGGGACGTTATGAAAGGAAAAACAAAAATTGTTAAACTCGCGCTGATGGGCTGGTTGCTTGGGGTGAGCCTCTCAGGAACCGCATTCGCCTGGTGGAATGACGATTGGACGCTGCGCAAAAAGATCACGCTCGATACGACTTCAACCGGTGTCTCGATCTCTGATCCAATCGGAACCTCGGTCCTCCTGATCAGGCTGCATGACGGCGATTTCCAGTTTGACAATGCCAAGGATGACGGCGGCGACATCCGCTTTGTCGCGGAAGACGACAAAACATTGCTTCCGTATCACATCGAAAAATTCGATTCTCTTCTGAACGAAGCATTTGTCTGGCTGAGAATTCCTGACGTCAAGCCCGGCACGAAGACCACGTTCTGGCTTTACTATGGAAACAGTGGTCCGAAAGCAATCAAGGCCGACGATCCGAAAGGGACCTACGACGCCAATACCGTTTTGGTTTACCATTTTGCCGAACATGGACAACCGCCGATGGACTCGACGAAATCGGCGAACAACGCACAAGACCCCGGCATTCCGGATGATGGATCCTTTATCGGCACAGGTCTTCGCCTCGATGGACAGAGGACAATCACGATCCCGGCGTCGTCCTCTCTGAACTGGGTCGAGGGTGCCAACCTGACGTGGTCGGCCTGGGTCAAGTTTGGCCCCAACCAGCCGGACGCCACGATCTTCAGCCGGCGCGATGGCGGGAACGCGTTTCGTGTGGGCGCGGATAACGGTATCCCATTTGTGGAAATTACCGGAGCGGCCGGGATCCAAAAGAGCCCGGCCGGGACGCCAGTCCAGCCGAACACCTGGCATCACCTGGCGATTGTCGCGGACGGTTCGAAGGTCACATTGTTCCTGGATGGCGACCAGTACGCCGTGTTGAACGCGCATATCCCGGCGCTCAACAGCCCACTCACAATCGGCAAGGATCCGACCGCCGGCATCGGCCTCGATGGGGGGCTGGACGAACTTGAGATTTCGAAAGTCGCGAGACCGGCTGGGTTTGTGAAACTCGCAGCCCTGAGCCAAAGCGCCGACAAATCCCAAAAACTCCTCGTATTCGCCGAAGACGAACAGAAAGCGAGTTTCATCAGCGGATATTTCGCCATCATTCTGAAATCGGTCACGCCGGACGGCTGGGTCGTGATCGGCGTGCTGATGGTGATGGCCGTCTTGAGCTGGTTCGTTATGGCAAATCGCCTTACCTACCTGAATCGTGTTTCCAAAGGAAACTCCCGGTTCCTGCACGAATGGAATCATCTCGCGCGCGATCTTACTGCTCTCAAGCACGACGATGGCGATAATCTCAAGATGCTCGGCGGCCGGATTGACGCCAAACGCCAGCGCGCCCTGCGGGACGCACCACTCTACCACCTCTATCACATTGGCGTATCGGAAATTCAGCGCCGTCTTGCTGCGAACCCCGAGATTGAGACAAAAGGTCTCTCCGCGCAATCAATCCAGGCGATCCGTGCAAGCCTCGATGCAGGCCTGGTACGCGAATCACAAAAATTGACGAAGTTGATGGTGTTTCTCACCCTCTCGATTTCGGGTGGACCGTTCCTGGGTCTGCTTGGGACGGTCGTTGGCGTCATGATCACGTTCGCGGCCATCGCGGCGGCCGGTGACGTAAACGTCAACTCGATTGCCCCCGGTATTGCCGCCGCGCTTGTTGCCACCGTGGCCGGTCTCTCCGTCGCGATCCCGGCGTTGTTTGGATACAACTACCTGATTACCCGAATCAAGGAGACGACGAGCGAAATGAACGTTTTCGTCGACGAGTTCGTGACCAAGATGGCCGAGTTCTATTCGGGCACCGGAGACACAGCCTCAAAGGATGACATGCCCTATGCAAGTTCAATCTGAAGACAAACCGTACGACGATATCAACATCACGCCGATGCTCGACCTGGCGTACGTGCTGTTGGTCATCTTCATCATTATGACGACCGCTTCGATTCAAGGAACCAAAGTGAACCTGCCCAAAGCGAGCGCCGCACCGAGCCTTGGCAAGCCGATGACGAAAGCGATCACGGTTACCAACGACGGCAAACTCTTTCTCGATACCGAGCCGGTCACGATGCAGGAGCTGGAACAGCGTCTGCAACAGATCAAGTCGGTCACGCCCGATTTTCCGGTGGTCGTGCGCGGAGATAGCGCGACCCAGTACCAGAACATCATCGATGTGCTCGATCTCCTAGGGCGGCTCGGGATCACGCAGGTCGGCCTCGCGACAAAGGCCCTTGTGAAGTAGCCGCAGGCGCCATGGAAACCTGGGACGATGACGACAAAGAGCGCAGTATCATTGACCGGTTCAAAACGGCGATCGGTGTCGTGGTCGGTCTTGCCGCTCTCGCCGCAATTGCCGGTTTCGCGGTCCGGATCCTGGGAAATCACACTGCTCCGACCAGGGTCGAGCAGATCTCGATCGTCAAGCTTTTGCCCCCGCCGGCTACTCCACCGCCGCCCACACCGCCGCCGAAGGTCGAACCGCAGCCAACTGTCGAGCCAATGGTCGAGCAAAAACAGATGATGGAACCCGAAGCAAAACCGGACAAACCGCAGAGACGGGATGAAGCGCCGAAGTCGCACGAAAAAGCGCCCGGACCGTTGGGCCTGAACGCCAAAGGGGAAGGGGCAGGGGACGCATTCGGCCTCGTCGGAAAACCGGGCGGCAACGGCTTGCTAGGCGACGGCGACGGAGGAGGAGGCGGCAGCCGTTGGGGTTGGTACGCAAGCGAAGTGCAGGCCACGATCGAGGAAGCTCTGCGCAACAACCCGCATACCCGAGACGCGGCGCTCCGGGTCCAGATCAAGATTTGGCCAGACAAAACCGGCAGAATCGCGCGAGTCGACTTGGATGGGTCCACCGGCGACCCGATCGTCGACAGCGCCATCAAAAACGAAGCCCTGAACGGTCTCCAACTTCAGGAACCTCCGCCCGCAGATCTGCCGCTCCCGATCGTCCTGCGCATTACCGCGCGGCGCCCGGATTGATGAATTCACATTCCACCGACCACCAACACTTTTTGTGGCCATGACTATCCTTGATCGAATCAAAGTTTTCTGTCGAAGGAGGCAATGTATGGCCACGGCGGGCGAGCAATGCGAGACGAATAGTAGCATAGGCGTCCCGCCTGTGTCTCTCCGAACCTTTGCGATCATTGCGGTCTCCTGTGCAAATCTCTTCCGCGTTCTTCTTCGCCTCTTACTTTGTTTGGGAACCGTCGTGGCGGCATCTGTAGCGCAAGCGGATCCGGCAACTCCCGCGGCACAACCTTCGCCAGAAGCGCAAACTCCTTCTGCTCCTCAGCAAGGACAGGCGAACCCTTCAATCGACACGACTCAACCGGCCCAATCGATACAACAAAGCCTGCCCGCGGGCCAATCGACCCCTTCCGCAGCTCTCTCTCAAGCAGCCACCAACCCTACACCCGCCGCCGCCAGCCTCCAATCGGCGCAGGCGCAGCCTTCACCTTCCCCCATTCCTCGGTCCCAGAACGTAACCATCAACCTGATCAACCGGCTCGTGCAACGTGGAGTGCTCACGAAGGAGGACGCCGCCGAACTGATCAAAGAAGCCGAGGAAGACGCCGCAGCGGCAAAAGCGGAAGCGGCCCAGGCAGCCGAGGCGGCGCAAGCTGCGCGCGCGGCAATCCAGCCCAACCAACAGCCACAACAACCACGCGAATCCAACGCCCCGTTTCCCTCAGGTCAGGGGTCCCCTTCTCAACAAGCATTGACCACGTCACCTCCGCTTCTGCCCGATTTATCGGCGTTGCCAACCCTCGAACCGCCTCCGGCCCCGCCGCCTGCCCCGAATCAGCCGCCCGAGCCGCCTCCGGCACTTGTCGCCGGACCGGATAACACTGTCCGCGTCACTTACATTCCAGATAATGTGAAAAGACAGCTCCGGGACGAAATCCAGCAACAAGTGCTTGAGCAGGCCCGGGAAGAGAACTGGGCCGCTCCCCGCACATTCCCCGACTGGGTTACTCGTATCAGGCTATCCGGCGACTTTCGCGGGCGCTACCAGGGAATGTTTTATCCTCCAGGCAACGACGATACCGGCGCATTTCCAAACTTCAACGCGATCAATACCGGACCCCCATTCGACACGAGCGGCAACGTGTTTTCGCCGCAGCTCAACGTCAATCAGACCCGTAATCTCTTCCGGATCCGCGCCCGGGTCGGGCTCGAAGCGGATTTAGGGAATGGATTCACGATCGGTATCCGGGGTGCCACCGGTTCGGATAATTCACCTGTGACCGAAAACCAAACGCTCGGCGTCGCAAACAATACGCAAGGCGGAAATTTCAGCAAATACGCTATCTGGCTCGATCGCGCGTTCCTGAAGTATGAGTGGGGCGGACTGCCTAACAAAGATTTCTCCGTTACCGTTGGCCGGTTTAACAACCCGTTCTTTTCGACCACGATGATCTGGGCCGATGATATCGGGTTCGACGGATTTGTGCTGCAGGGCAGGTACGAAGTCCTGAAAAGTGTTACCCCGTACCTGACCGCAGGTATTTTTCCCGTCTTTAACACCGATCTCAACTTTGCGTCGACCAATCCGTCGAAATTCAACAGCGAAGATAAATATCTTTACGCCGGTCAGAGCGGAGCGACCTGGCGGATTAACAAGGGTTTCAGCACGAAATTTGGTGTTGCGTATTACTGGTTTGAGAACATCGAGGGCAAGCTTTCGTCACCGTTCGTTCCCCTTACCGCTTCGGACGCCGGGAACACCGATGACAGCCGGCCGTCGTTTGCGCAGAACGGCAATACCTACATGGCGATCCGGGACATTCTGGCCACTGCTCAGAACGATTTTGGCACAATCGACCAGTTCCAATATTACGGGCTTGCCACCTCGTTTCGCGAGCTCGCATTAACCGGTCAGATCGATTTCAGCTATTTTGAGCCGTTCCACCTGTCCGTGATCGGCGAATATGTGAACAACCTCGCGTTCGACCGCGCCGCTATCGCCAATGACGCCGTGAACAACCGCGGCCCGAATCATTCGAACGGATCGCCCGGAGTATTCGTTGGCGGCAACACTGCCTGGTATGTCGGTCTCAGGCTCGGAAGCCCGGCCCCTGAGAAGGCGTGGGATTGGAACGTGTTCCTCAATTATCGATACGTCGAATCCGACTCGGTGGTTGACGGATTTGTGGACTCCGATTTTGGGAACGGCGGCACCAATCTGAAAGGGTACACCGTCGGTGGGTCCCTGGCCCTTTCGCCGAATGTCTGGCTCACCCTTCGCTGGATGAGCGCCAACAGCATCGCAGGACCACCCTACAAAAACGACATCCTCCAAGTCGATGTGAACGGGAAATTTTGATATGAGGAAGGAACGGATATTTCAACCCGATCCGTACAGTAGCATACGCCAAGGCTTCGTAGGGTGCCGAACGCCGAACGCCGAACGCCGAACCGGCCTCGCGGCTATAGGTATCCTTCTTATAGTGATGCTCTCATCCGCGAAGGCCGCCGACCAAGCCGACCCGACCGTCAGGCTCCGCGACATGCTCCGGACTACGATTCTTCAACTGCGCCAGGCGCAGACGGATAACGCCGCACTCCAAGCCGCGCAGGCTGAAAGCGCGGCGAAATTGAAAGATCTCAACGACAAACTGGAAACGATCACCAGGCAAAGCGCCGCCGACAAAGAGGCTTCGGATAAAACGATCGACGATCTGAAGGCGCACGTCGCGGATCAGGACACCCAGATCGCTCAGTTGAAAGATGCCCTGGCCAAATGGCAGGACGGCTACAGAAAAGCCGCCGAAATTGCCACCGTGAAAGAAGCCGAACGCGCAAAGCTCGCCTCCGAGGTGATCCTTCTGCAACGCAAAGTCGACGATCGCGAAGCGAAGAACGCGGAGCTGTTCCGAATCGGTAACTATATTTTAACGCGTTATGAACGGTTCGGACTCGGCACCGCACTTGCCGCTCGGGAACCGTTTGTCGGGATTACCCGGGTGAAACTGGAGAACCAGGTTCAGGATTACCAGGACAAGTTGTTGGATCAGAAGATCAGACCGGGCCAGCCTGTGCCGAACCCGACACCCGCTGCGAAGGGAGCACAAGGAACGCAGCAGAAACCGGAGGCCGCGGCATCGAGTCCCACGCCAACGCCCGGATCCCAACAAGCCAAGCCAACGGGGAATTAGGGGATCGTGTCGATTCCGCCGTCGCGGGAGCGTGCGGTCGACAACAATTGAAGAAAATGAAACCAGCCGCAACGAAGTCGAAAAGACATAGTCCGCGCAACAGACAAAGGAGCATAGGCTTCCAGCCTGTGTACCGTACAATCGAGCACCCAACTCTGCCGAGCCTTCGTTGGGCAATCTGATTGCAGAAAATTTTCACATGAGGGTTACAAAAAGAAAATGTGTTGGTTATATTCAGAACGGAGCGATCGGTTTGTTCGAGTGTGTCGCGGATCGAGGTTCTAGCACACTAGAGCTCAACACCGCCGAACAGGCGAGACGCCTATTCTACTTTGGACTTCGTGACGTTCCTGAGTCTGTGGCGTGCACGGCGCTGGACGAAAAGTATCATAGGCGTCCCGCCTGTGGCTCAAACGCAGCGGCGCCACTTGATAAGAACATCTTTGTGAACTTTGCGCTCTCCTGTGCAAATATTTTCCGTATTCTCAAGACCTCCCTACTACGCCCTACTACGCCAAGGCTTCGTAGGTCGAGCCCGCCGAACGCCCTACTACGCCAAGGTTTCGCAGGGCAAGCCGAACGCCGAACTCCGAACGCCGAACTCGAACTCGAACTCGCGTTCGCAGCCGTAAGCATATTTCTCACCCTAACGCTCACCTCTGCGAACGCGAACGCGCAGGACGCCGAGGTCGTCGCCCGCATCGGCAATGTCGACATCAAAGCGGACGATATTCGCTCTTCCATTGATAGTCTGGATGCCAGACAACAAGCCGCCCTGGCCAAAGATCCGAACCTGCTCAACGAACTTGTTCGTTCCCTCCTGGTGCAACGCGTCGTGTTGAACGAAGCTTTGTCCAAACATTGGGACCAGGATCCGACGGTCGTTGCCGAACTTGCCAGGCTCCGCGAGAACACTATTCGCGAGTCCTACCTCGCTTCGGTTTCGCAGCCTCCGCCTGCCTATCCCAGCGACGCCGAACTGAAAGCCGCCTACGACGCCGACAAAGCCGCCTTCCTTGTCCCCAAGCAGTACCGCCTCGCACAGATTTTCATCGCGCTTCCCAAGACTGCTGAAAAAGCCGGGACAGACAAAGTTCAAACCAGACTCGACAGTCTGAAAAAAGATCTCCACCAGAAAGACGCCGATTTCGCTGCAATCGCCCGAACCCAGAGCGAAGAATCGCAGAGCGCATCAAACGGAGGCGAGATCGGCTGGCTAACCGAGAACCAGATTCAGCCTGAGATCCGGTCTCAGGTCGCCAGCCTCCCCAAGGGGGCGGTGTCCGATCCAATCCGGCTCGCAGACGGCTGGCACATCGTCAAAGTGCTCGACTTAAAAGACCCGTACACCCCGTCGCTGGACGAAGTTCGTCCGCAGCTCACCGAGCGGCTTCGCGCCGAACGGGCCAAGGCACTCAGCAAGGACTACGTCGCCAAGCTGCTCCAGCAAACCCCGATCTCGATCAACGAACTTGGGCTCTCGAAACTTCTAAGTAAGACCGCTAAATGAAACTTTCGCCGCTGAACGCGTTTGTCGATTCACTACAAGAACATGGCTCGTAATGGGATATTTCTTTGGAGAATTCCTCTCCGGCTTTTCGGTTTAATCTCCCGAAGACCACGGCGCCGCGTAGCCGTAAACACGAATGTGGAACAGGCTTTCCCTGTCCGCCATAGCCTTGGCGACGGCGGATGCCTGTTCAACTTCCGGGCGGCCGCAGCACGGATGCTTTCCTCAGCCACAGCGATATTCCGGGGTGGCTACCTCCGCTGCGATCTGTCCACCTCCAGCGCGGCGCAGGCAGAATGCCTGCGCTACCTTGGCTTCCCAGTACTTTTCGTTGCGCTGATGGCCCCCGCGTTTACAGCCTATTCCAGGACCGGCGATATATTACGCGGCGGTTATTCCTCGCAAACAGCCACCGGAACCGCCGGGAACGGCAGCGGGAGCACCGCGACCGTCGCGAAACTCCGTGCGCTTGAAGCGGACCAGTTGTCCCGAACAACTCAGGCGATCCAGGCGGTTCAGGCGATGCAGGTTGCTGCGCAGAGCATTGCCGCGAGCGGCCCGAACAATCTCGGCATGAACCCGAATAATCCCGGGCACCAGTTGCCGAATGTTCCAAATGGACTGCGGCAGAATGGTCTGCAGCCCGCCCAAGGCGCAACCGCAAATTCACCCCTCTGGCAAAACGCGAATCTTCCGACAACATCCACCACAAACAGCCAGACAACGGTCACGATCCAGCAGACCGCCTCGAAAGCCATCCTGAACTGGCAAACCTTTAACGTCGGCAAGAATACCACCGCTTATTTCAACCAAAGTGCCGGAACCCAGTCCAATGGCACCAACAACTGGATCGCCCTGAACCGCGTTACCGACCCGAGCGGCACCCCGAGCCAGATCCTTGGTTCAATCAAGGCCGAAGGCCAGGTCTACATCATCAACCAGAACGGCATCATTTTTGGAGGGAGCTCCCAGGTCAACGTCAACACGCTCTACGCCTCAACCCTCAACATCCCGGATGCCTCCTTCAATGAGGGTTACCTTGCCTACGAAGCGAACATCTACAGCTTGGGAGGCACGTTCAGCACCACGATGGGGAACGCGAGCCCATCGGCCGGCACGACCAATCCGGCATTTTCCCGGTTTTATCAAAGCTCAGACACCGGCGGTCCAAGCCTGACGGCAACGACCGCGCCGAAAGCGGGAGACGTTACCGTGCAGGCGGGCGCATCGATCACCACGACCGCGAGCGGCCGGGTCGTCCTTCTCGGAACGCATGTGAATAACGCCGGAACGATCTCGACGCCTGGCGGACAGACGATTCTTGCCGCCGGCGATAGCGCCTATCTGTATGCCGAACCAACCCCGCAGATGCAGGGGCTTTCCGTCGACGTATTGATCGACCCCAACACGAACAACACCAAAGTGAACCCGATGGCCGATCCGACGGCCGGCACTACGGTTAACTCCGGCATCATCACGGTTGGAGAAGGGAACGCGACCATGGATGGTGCTACCCTCGTCCAGAAAGGCGTTATCAACGCGTTGACCGGCGTTAACACCAACGGCTCCATTATTCTGACAGCGCGCTACGCGCCCGATACCTCCGTGGCAGGCAACAACAACAACTACATCTCACCCACGATTTTCGGCTCAGTCACTTTCGGGCCGTACAGCGTCACGCAGGTTCTGCCCAATCTTTCCGATCCAACTACTACCCTGGACGCGCAGGGGTTTAATCCTTCGGTCATTGTGGTGCAAGGCGAGAACGTACTGTTCGAAGGGTCTAGCTTCGTCACGACCCCGCTGAATGGCCCCGACGGTCAGGCAATTGCGCCGGGCGCGCTGCTCATGGCCCCAGGCGGCACGGTCTCTGTGACGGCCCCAATCGGCTATGGGCAGTTACCCCAGGGCTCTGTGTACGCAAATGCCTACAATTTAGGTCAACGGTTCGTACCAATCTACGGGAGTCCTGCGACCGCGGGCAACAGCACCGGCACGAGCTCGAGTGCCGAAAGCCAGGCCAGCATCCTGGTTGACAACGGAGTGACCATTGATGTCTCCGGGACTGAGGATGTTTCTATCCCGGTCAGCCGGAATGTGGTTGCCGTGAACTTGCGCGCGAATGAACTGGCGGATTCGCCGCTGCAGCGGAACGGTCCGCTGTATGGTCAGACAGTTTATGTCGATATCGCCGAGACCGGGCAGAATCCGGACGGATCGACCTGGTACGGCACACCGTTTGCCAATGCCTCAGGGTATATTGCGAATATCGGCCGGAGTGTGGCGGAACGAACCGCTGTTGGCGGCGAAATTAACCTGATTTCAGGTGGAAGCGTTGTTGCGGTCAACGGTTCGACGCTGAACGTCTCCGGAGGCTGGATCGATTACCAAGGTGGAGTGGTTGCGACGACCCGGTTGTTGGGTACAAACGGTCAACTCTACGATATCTCCCAGGCGGATCCATCGATTACGTATGTCGGTATTGCCGGTACGATTACGATCACGCATCCAAAATGGGGAGTGACTTATGTGTTCAATACCCCGATCATCGGGCCAACCGATCAGCGGTACGAACAGAGCTATCTGGATGGCCGCTCCGCAGGATCGGTCGCAGTCACGGCTCCTCAAATGGTCCTCGATGGAACGCTGCTGGGTGAGTCAGTCTCCGGCCCGCGCCAGCAGACGATCAACGCCAACGTCGATTCGAGCATCCCGCTGGGGGGAAGTTTAACGCTTCAAGCCCCGCCAGACACGACTCCCATCGTCGGTTCCTTTGCGGAACCGATCGAGGAGGGCCTGATGTTTGTTGTTAACCATGCAAGCCTGACGCCCGCCGAAACGATCGCGCTCGCTTCCGGGACCGCATCGTTGTCTGATCCAAGCATTGATCGCACGGAGACGCTTCTCCTTCCGGTCGACACGTTCTCCGCCGGCGGATTTACGACGTTTTCGACAGAGGCTTCTTCGAATATTGGCGGTGCGACAGTGAAATCGGTCACTCCATTCACTGGGAACGTTAACCTGTCGGAGGGAGTCACTCTCGAATTCGGCACCGCCGCATCGGCAACGCTGAACTTCAATTTCGATGGAACCGTTGCGAGAAACGCCGACGGAACGCTAAGCACGGTGAGCACCAACAGCAACAACGCCGCAAACGTGACGGTTGACACCTACGGGAACGTCGACCTCGAAGGTAGCATCACCGCCCCTGCAGGCAAGATCGTGTTCAATGCTGGTGTTTTGTATGGGCTAAAGTTCCAGTACGACGCCTCGTATCTCTCGAATCCACCGTCCATTACCGTTGGATCCATCACAGGGTCGAACCCGACATTCAATCTCCGAGGCCTCTGGACGAATGAGACGAAACTGACTTCCGACAACAATCTCCAACCACTCTGGATAAACGGTGGTTCGTTCTCGTTATCAGCGCCAGGGTCGATCACAATATCGTCCGGCAGCACGTTTGATGTCACCGGAGGGGGCGAAATTCCTTCGACCGGGAAACTCACTTCCAGCGGCGAAGGAAAAGGAGGAAGCCTTAGCTTTGTTGCGGATACTGACCCTTACCTTACTGGAAAACTCGGGTTTTTGGCGAAAAGCAATCTGCAGCCGGTGCAGTTTGATGGGACATTTCTTGCCTACGGTCTTGGCGGTGATGGAACCCTTGCGCTTGGCGCCGGCGCGATTTCCTTTTCAAATGACCCTGGCACTGCAATTACCAGTGCAATGATCCAGACTTCGGCCGGGCGAATTCCGGGGATCATCGTTCCCGCCGGGCTCTTTTCCGGAGGTGAATTTTCCTCCTACACTTTTGCTTCTGATTCCGACCTGACCGTTCCGAAGGGCACGAGGCTGATTTTGACGCAAAAAGTGCTCGCACCTACCAATATCCAGAAATTGCTTGCCGCGCCGACCGGATCAAATGTTTATACATTCGCAAAGCCCTTTCTCCTGCCCCAGTTTGAAAGGCCGCCTGCGAGCATAACATTGACCGCCGACTCGACGATCTCAGTCGAGGATGGTGCTTCGATTGAGACAGATCCGAAAGGATCAATTGCCCTGAAGGGCACTCCGCTAAGTATCCCTACACCTGGTGGACCACCAATCGTTACTGCTACCTTTATCAGCGTGTACGGCACCCTTGATGCCCCGGCTGGAAGTATCACTCTCGATGCGGGCTTCCCTGCTGATAATGTCTCACTCCCTGGTGGTGTGCCCGGTTCCGGTTGGATCTACCTGGGCCCCCGCAGCGTGATTTCTGCGGATGGCGCATCGCTACTCTACGTTGACCAATTCGGGCATCGCGTGGGAAGCGTCCTCGGAGGCGGGTCCGTTACGATACAGAATGCACTTTATGTCGTAGCTGCACCCGGTTCCTTGATCGATGTCTCGGGAACCGAGTCGACGCTTGATCTTGCAACAGGCCAACTTATTGGGATCGCTCCTCAATATGCACCTGACATTGTCGCCAGCAACGGAGGTTCCATCTCGATTTCGGCCATTGCCGGCCTTTCTCTCGATGGGATGCTGTTGGGGAGGCCAGGGGACTATGGCAATCCGCTTGGTTCGGTTGCGACTGGTGGTTCGTTAGCCATTCAGATTATCGGCGGGGCGGTAAATAGCGGAACTGGAATGTTCCCTTTCGTTAATTACGAAAACGGAGGCTTGATTATTTCGCAACAGGGAGACCCTCTGCCTTTCCTTAGCCCAAGCGCGAAATTTACGCCCAACCCGGCGGTTATTCCCGGTTCCGGGTTCGTCTCCGCCCAAACCCTCGAGGCCGGTGCATTTGACAGCGTCAATCTACAAGCAGGCCAGTTCATCCAATTCATTGGGAATGTGACATTGAGCGGATTGGACAATCTCGGGCTTCATGCGCCGATGTTCACTGCCACTTCGACTTACTCTTCGAGCGGTTCGTATCACTCGACCGAAAACCCGACGGTCACTCTTTCGGCTGCCCATATTCTAATCGACGGACAGGGAGGTTCGACCTTGTCGCCTGAGAGCAACGTTGTAACAAATCATGCAGTCCTGTCTGTGGATGCCACGACTCTTGACCTCGACGGGTTCAGTTCAGGTGGGCCGAATCTTCCTGAAATTGGATCGATTAACTTCAATGCAGAGGGCGACCTCCGATTTGTGCCAGGAATAAGTCAAAGCATTATTTCTGGCGTTTCGTTGCTGTTCGGAACGTCGGATAACCACGTTGTTCTAAGTGTTCCCGTCACTTTCCGAGCGACGCAGATTTATCCCCTGTCGGGCGTTTTTGAAACTATCGTCGACACTTATCAACCGGCGCTGCCAACGGACCTTGCGTCCATCACGTTTGCCCGCGCTTCACTTTCGAATAGCGGAGCAACCCCATTGTCCGTCGGTGGCTCCCTGGCAGTTTTTGCGCCGGTGATTGTGCAGGGTGGCGTGATCAAGGTCCCGCTCGGCACTCTCACCCTCGGGTCAAATACAGGCTCTACTGAACTCACGAATGGCACCTTTCCGGTTCCGATCGCGCAGTCCCTGACACTCACACCCGACAGCATTACCTCCGTCTCGCTCGACGGAAACGTTGTTCCTTTCGGCGTTACGTCCGCGTCCGGCACAAATTGGGTCGTGAATCAACCCATCAGCGCCGAGGCACCGCCCACCGGTCTCATTTCGTTAAATGGTGCTAATATACGTATTCAATCCGACCCGCAGTCAGGTGCCAGCGCCGTATTCAACGGCTCCGGTGGCGGCGACCTTTACGCCTATGAATTCACCCCTGGCGTCGGAGGCACCAGTGATGTGCTTGCTCAACCGACCGCCTCAAATGCTCAAGGCATGTACGCCATCCTGCCTGGGGTCGACCAGTATTCGCTGCTTGGAAGTCCGGCAAATGTGTTCCAAACGGTAAACTCTTCGTCGGATGCTGTCCCACAATATGGGCAAATGGTGCATCTGACCGGTGTTGCCGGCCTGCCAACCGGCAATTACGTTCTTCTCCCCGCCCACTACGCGTTACTCCCCGGTGCCTACAGCGTCACGCTCGCGGCCAACTCGATTTCGGCGATGGCTCAAAACGTTGTCAACCCGGTCGGTTCCTATGATGTGCTCGGCTACCTCGACACAGCGACCGCTTCGGGTGTTCGTTCGAATGGAACGCATAATCCGTGGCAACAATTTCTTGTCCAGTCCGGCTCGGTGGTGCGCCAGGAGTCACAGTATATCGAAAGCAAAGCAAATAGCTTCGCGTACCTGGCGAACGCGGGCAGCGCCGATCTTCCAATACCGATTTCACCATTGCTGCCCAAGGATGCGGGTCAATTGGTCATTACCCCGACGCAGTCGCTCGAACTTGACGGCACCGGAGTGTTTAACCACGCTCCCGGTACGATCGGAGGCCGGGTTGATCTCAATATCAGCAGGAATGTGGCGATCGTCGGTGCAGAAGGGAACGACGGAACCACGGGCGCGAGCGGAACCGATTACGGCAATTCGGCCATCGTGATCACGGCGAGCGGGATTAATAATCTGCATGCCCAGAGCGTCTTGATCGGTGGGAGCCGTTACATCGCACCGGAGGCGATCCAGCAACCGAATGGGTCTGCGCCTCTGCCGAATGCAACTTACATCGTTGCTTTGACTTCCAATATCACCGTCGATAACGATGCGGCATCCCCGTTACAGGCGCCTGAAATTATTCTTGCCTCGACGGACGTCATCGATCTCAAGGGGGCGAGCGTCATCCAATCCGTAGGCGCTGTTAACGGGCCGTCGACCGGGGATCTGGATTTCGTCTTCCCGGACTTTTCGGTGGTTAAAAAGAACGACATCATCGGCGCCACATTTCGAGAGCCGACTGGGGCACCGGGTGCCGTTGTTCGGGTCTCGAACGGTGCCAATGTCAATTTCAACCGGTTCGCTGTTCCGCTCGCCCCGATCTCCGGAAATACGGGGTACGGCAACTTGATCATCGAATCGGGTGCACAGATCGCGAGCGGGAACGCGATTTTGCTTGAAGGGTACCAGTCGGCAACACTTGCAACGGGCGCACTCCTGACGGCCCCTTCCATCACGGCGGCCGGCACTCTCGTAAGCCTTGGCAACGTTCCTGGAACGAGAGGGCTGACTTTTTCCGGGCAAACATTCGCCGGACTCAATGCGACCCAAAATCTGACTCTGATCAGTACGACCAGCATCGATATCTGGGGCGCAGCCGGTACCATGACCAATATTGGGAATGCGAATCTCGTAAATCTCATCCTCGATGCGGGCCAGATCAGCAATCGCGTGAACGGATCGAACGTTACGTTGACCGCCGCGAACGTGACACTCCAGGCCAGCAGTACCTATAATTCGCCGGAAGGAAGCTCAATCGGTTCGCTGACCGTGAACGCGGTGACGCTTCCGAATGGCTCCGGTGGCCAGCTCACAATCGGTCCTGGCGTCAAGATCCTGGATGGGTTCTCGGCAGCCACCCTTGCTGCCTCCAAAGAGATCATCAGCCAGGGACTCTTCGCAAACGCCCAGCCTGACGCTGTCGCCGAGCTAGGCTCGCTCACAGTAAAAGGTTCTCTGACCTTCCTCACTCCGTTGCTTACCGCTGCTTCGAATTCCGATCAACAGATCACCGCGACCGGACCGTTCGTTCTTCAAGGGCCGACCGGTACTGCCACTTCATCCACGCTGCAGAGCTTGAGCGCCGGCTTCTTCGTAACAGCGGGAAGCGTGGAAATCGAAAGCTCGATCGTGATGCCCTCCGGTGTCTTCAAGGCGGAGGCGACGACCGGTGATGTCGTCGTGAATCCGGGCGCTGTGATCAATGTCAGCGGTGTCGCACAGCAATTTTTTGATCAGGTTCGTTACGCACCCGGCGGGCAGATCAATCTCACCTCCGATCTAGGCAATGTGACGCTCGGTCAGGGGGCAGTCATTAACGTGAGCGGGTTCATGGGCGCGACCGGAATTCCTGCCGGCGGCGACGCCGGCACGTTCGAAGTGAGTGCAGGCGAAAACGCATCGAATAATCCGGCCGCCGGGTCCTTCACAAGCCAGGGGCAACTGCTCGGAACCGCTGCGTCCGGTAACCAGAGCGGTTCGTTTGTGCTCAACACCGGTACGCTGGCCGATTATTCCAGCCTGAACGCTCAGCTCAATGCCGGAGGTTTCGCCGAATCGCGCAACCTCCGCATTAGGACCGGGAATGTTACAATTACCGGTACGGCCATCTCGCACACCTTTATCCTTTCCGCGGACGGTGCGGACAATATATCGAACGGCCTTTATTACCCGAGTGCCGGAAGCGGCAACATCACCGTCCAGGGTGTCATCGACGCGAGCGGAACTCGCGGCGGAACAATTGAGCTAGCGGCCGGTGGCAACGTGACACTTGCACCGGGATCGCTCCTGGATGCCCACGCGACCAGTGTTGCTGTGGACGGTTATGGAAAACCTATCGATGCCGAAAACGAGGCAAGCGTCGAGATCGATACCGTTGCCGGTACGCTGGACTTGGCAGGCGGAACCATCAACGTATCCGTTCCCGGCGCGGACGCCGTCACCGGACTGCCATTTGGCGGCGACGTCCATTTGCGGGCGCCTTTGATTGTGAATGGTTCCGGAGACAGCCTCCAAGTCTCCTCGATCGGTGCGATCATCGGCGCCACCAGCGTGGATCTCGAAGCCTACAAAGCGTTCACACCGACCGGTGGCATCGTCGACAACGCCCTCGTCGCCTCGATCCAGAGTGCGTTTACCGGCTTCGGCGGTGTGTCGCCGTCAATCGCCGGCCTGGCGAACATTCCAGCCTCTCTCGTCCATTTCCGGCCGGGAGTCGAAATTGACTATAACGGGGATATTACCGTCGAAGTGATGAATGACGCCAATCCAAATGACCTGCCAGGCACCGGAGGTTGGGATCTTTCGACTTGGCGTTACAACAATCAGCCGGGCTACCTGACGATCCGTGCCGCAGGAAATCTCACAATCAATAGCTCGCTAAGCGATGGATTTACCGGAGTCAGCACCTACATTTTATCCGAGCAGCTAGCAAACGACAACGACGCTAACGGTAACCCCATCGTTCAGACAACCGGCCCTTCCTGGAGTTATACCTTGGTCAGCGGCGCCGATCTCCGCGCCGCGGATGTGACACAAGTCGAGAGCTCGTCAAAGTTGTTGCCGTATTTGACTCCATCTGGACAAACGCTCTACAAAGAGGGCAACTTTACGCTTGCCCCGGATAACTATATCCGCACGGGCACAGGAAACATTACGATCGCCGTCGGCGGGAACATGATGCTCGAGGACGCGCTGTCGACGGTCTATACAGCCGGTGTTCCAGTGTATCCTTGGGCAGTTCCAGCGATTTCCGGGGGAATCTTTTCCGTTTCCATGGGTAATACTCCGACCTACCCGATTGCGAATCCGATCAACTTCCCGACGGATGGCGGCAATATTTCGATCGACGTCCAGGGCAACATTACAGCCGTGCAGACCCCGCAGCTCATCACCGATTGGCTATGGCGTCAGGGAGGGGAGGATCCGTCTTACCCCGGAAATGGTGGGGGGACGGTACCTGCGACCTATGTCCCGGAAGCCTGGGGGCCGATTTTCGGGCTCGCTGGCCCCGTCTTTGCGCAGGGCCAGCCCGGTATTTCGGGCGGGTTCGACGTAGTACCTGGATACTATTCGTTCGCCCAGGGTATCGGCGCGCTGGCAGGCGGCAATGTCACGGTCCAGGCCGGGGGCAATATCACCGATCTTTCGGTCGTTATCCCTAGCAACGGTTATCAAATTTCCAAGACGGGCACCCCCTCCGGTCCAAGCGACCTGGCAATTCAGGGCGGTGGAGATCTCGTGGTCAAAGCCGGCGGCAACATCGGACCGGCATCAGGAGACACCAGCCTTGCCGGAACCAAAGGGGGTGGTCCGGGCGCAATCTTTTATGTCGCGCGCGGAACTGGCAACATTTCGACCTCTCGGCTGAGTTCGGCTTCAGGGTCGGTCACGGCCGAAATCGCGATGGACGACGCGGTCGTCTCGGTCAATAGCGGGAGTGATCTGAAACTCGCTCCGTTCGATCCGATGGTGGAAAACCAGGTATTCGCCAACCAGAATGATCCTGGCATTCTCATACCGACTTCTAACTTTTTTTTGAACGGCTTCCAGTTGTCACCGTACGCCTATCTTGCGCTGTTCCGGAGTTACGAGTTTGGCTACACCTCCAGGAGCGAGTTGGACGAAACGAGTTATGCGGGGAATATCTTGCCCGCGTTTGAACCTTTTCACGCGGGAGAAACGTCTAATAGTTATTTCGATCTGAAGTATCAATTTCTCCACAGCGGCTGGGATAGCAGTGTTGCCGGAAATAACGCGATCCCGGTCGAGTTTTTCTCGTTCTCGCTCACCGGAGAAGTGGGTGCCGAAATTATTCATGGTGCCACTCTTGGGAGCGTCCAGGTTTTGCCGCCGACGATGCGTGTGACCGCGTTCCTTGGCGGTATTTCGGGCGGGACTCTCGCGGACGAAAAAGCCGGATATGATTATCTTGGATCCGATTTTCAATTTCCGACCTCGACCGGAACGGCCGATTACCTCGCCTACAAGGATATTTCAATCGTTCCCGCGCTCAGTGACGCAGATCCGGCCGAGTACCCGACTCTGTCCGACCCGCAGGCTTACGCCGAAGTTTCCAGTGCTGGTTCGGGACCGTTTCTTGTCTCAGTCATTGCGACGTTTCCGGAGTCCTACGTAACCTCCGGTTCCCCTTTTTTCGCGCTCCCGAGCATAAGCCAGGCGCATTCGCAGAATATTCTCCACGCCGGTGACACCGATCCGGTCCGGATCTATTCGGTGACAGGCAGCATTACGAATACGAATCCCCCGTCCACCGGGAAGTTACACACCATCTTCGAGATTCCAAAACCAGTTTGGATCAAAGCGGGCGGAAACGTGACGCTTCTGCTGAACCAGGATCCCGGTACGGGCACTGCTTCGGGTACGGCCTCACAATATCTTACGGAATGGATTGAGAACACTCTCCCGAGCGAGGTCTCCGTCATTGAGGCCGGCCTGGACCTTGATCTCAATGTCCGAATCGATGGTCCGGGCACGCTCTACGTTCAGGCTGGTCGAGACCTGCTCGGCACCAGCCAGATCGTGAGCGAAGGAAACGGAGACGATACGAGCTTGCCGTCCGAGGGGGCGAACATCACCGTCATCACCGGTGTTGGGGGCGTGGGTTCCGGCTATGGCCCCGATTACAGCGCGTTCATTCAGACCTATTTCAATCTAGCGAATACGGCCAACGGTGTCGAAAACTATCTCAATGCGGTGGAAACTGGCGAGGGTCTCGGTCCGGTTGCGGCCCTGGCCTACCTTGAGAACCTGCCGCCCGAACTCCAGGCTACGTATGTCCTGCCTGCCTATTACAACGAACTGAAAATGTCCGGGCGCGATTACAACAATCCGGCTGCGACTGATTATCACAATTATTCGCGGGGGTTTAAGGCGATCGATACTCTGTTCCCCGGTTCAAATTACCAGGGCAATTTGGATCTCTCGATAGAATTGCCGGGGACTTTTAATGGGCCGGACAACCCGAACAATATTAAAGGACTCGGCCAAGGTCAGGAGTTCGTCGCACAAGTCAATACCGGGGAAATCAATACCGCGCGCGGCGGCAACATCGAGTTGCTCGCGCCCGGTGGTTCAATCACTGTCGGCCAGCCGAACGGCACGGCGGCGCTCAACAGCGGTATTACGACGGCGCGGGGCGGCAGCATCAGCAGTTATTCCGCGGGAAGCGTCGAGGTAAACCAATCCCGTTTGGCGACACTCGGGGGCGGCGCGATTATTATCTGGGCCGGTGACACCAATCCGGCCCTGGTTCCGAACCCGCCTCTGGACAAGATCGCGAATATCGACGCCGGTAAAGGGTCGAAGACCGAGCTCGTCGCACCGCCGCAATCCTTCCTGGTCGATGCCACCACCGGCGTGATCGGGCTGGATCCCGCAGCTGTGTCGACCGGAAACGGTATTGCGACGTTGCCCGCCGTCGCCGGTGCACCACCTTCCGACATCGATCTGATTGCTCCGGATGGGACTGTTAACGCGAGTGACGCCGGGATCCGTGTCTCCGGCAACTTCAACGTTGCCGCTGCGCATGTCGTCACGAACGGCAACATCAGCGTGGCCGGGACGTCCGTTGGTGTTCCGACTGTTGCCGCTCCGAACATCGGTGGTCTCACCGCCGCTTCGAATACGGCTGGATCCACAACGAATGCTTCAACTCAGATCGCGAATCAGACCGCCAACCAAGCCCAGCAGCAGGAAGTCCCGTCGCTGATTACTGTCGAAGTGCTGGGGTACGGAGGAGGATAGGGGAGGGATTCACCAGAGAGGCACGAAGGACGGAGATCACAGCGCGGCGTAGCCGCAACCAAAAAGGACGCGGTGTCGGCGTATCGGCGTGACGGCGTGTCGGCGAGACCGAGGGGAGTGCGCCTACTATTGAATAAATTGCAAAAGTCACCGGATGAAAATCCTCGCAAAAAAAGAAACAAGAATTCCAACGATTGTAGTACAGAGAGGATGATTCACCGCAAAGACGCAAAGGACACGGAGATCAGGAATTGGGGGATTGGATTCGGACGGTAGGTCGGAATGTTGCCGAGGAATAACACAGGCGAGACGCCTATGATACTTTCGGCTTGGCGCCGTTCCAGCGTGTGTTCGTAGCGAACCGCTGTTTCAGGAACCGCGTGCAATTTCTCCACCCATTGCAGTCGGAAACTGGCGCGCAAAGTATCATAGGCGTCCCGCCTGTGTTCTTTGGAACGGATGTTCAGTGAGAAGTAAAAATGAAGCACTGCTGTCCGGTTATGAGGAGTTCGGTGATGGATTATGCCTTTAGTGATAGGCACTTAGGGCTCGTCATGAAATAAGTGTATCAAATATTTCATGTATTTGGACGAATTGTATAGTTCCATTCTCCGTGGAACGAGTCGGGACGAATATTTATTTCTTCAATCTGTTTGTTT
>Ga0209656_10000360_pt1 | contig 30168 bp, 36 predicted proteins | sample BogFormECP12_OM2_FD_188239 | JGI IMG/M metagenome (GOLD analysis project Ga0209656, IMG submission 188239) | Bog forest soil microbial communities from Calvert Island, British Columbia, Canada - ECP12_OM2 (SPAdes) (version 2) | ecosystem: Environmental > Aquatic > Freshwater > Wetlands > Bog ...
TCGACCAGCGTTGTCTTGCCGTGGTCGACGTGCGCGACGATGGCTACGTTGCGAAAATCCACGCCGGTGATTGTCGCAGCGCAAGCTACCGATCGCGAAACCGAGTGACGCCCGTCACGGTTGTTGGAAAAAATAGGGAAATCCCTTATTGATCAGCGCCTTCGGCCTCGCAGAAGATGTGAAAGCCGCGGTCGGTCGGCTTTACAAGGGAGTCCGAAGACGATGGATAACCGCCGCTTGATGTTGCTCGCGTTGAGCGCGGCTGTCGGTGGGCTGCTCGCGGCCGTTTACCTCTCCTCGGCATTCCTGCCCTGATCATCGCGGCTCCAGGGCTCGACGCAGGGCAGGCAGCCAGTCGCGGTCAGCGGGTACCCAGTCGATGTCGTGCAACTGCGCCGCCGCCGCCCAACGCAACGCACCATGCTCGTGCGGAAGAGGTTCGCCGCGGATCAGACTGACGTGGTAGGCACGCAGCGTTGTCGTCGCATTGAGCGCGATATCGTCGCCGAGGCGTTCGCCGACCGCGACTTCGACGCCCAGCTCCTCGGCCAGTTCGCGGGCCAGCGCCTCGGGCTCGGTCTCACCGGGCCCGACCTTGCCGCCCGGCAATTCCCAGCGGCCCGCCAGCTCGGGCGGCCGCAGGCGTTGTGCGACCAGCACCCTGGATTCGGCGATGACGGCGCCGGCGACCACGATCTGGTTCGGCATCGCGGTGACGGTATCCGGTCGACTGGTGGCTGTGTTAGCGAATACCACCTCCGTGCTCGCACATCGCCCGGCTTCCTAGCCATACAGAAAGCCCCGACCAAATGGCCGGGGCTCTCTGCTCTGACCGTCAGAACAGTGACGGCACGGTCTCGAACAGGAAGCTGGCGCCGGTCGCGGCCAGGGTCGAGCTGTCACCGTAGATGCCGGCGAAGTCGAAATTACCGGGGTCAGTCAGGTTGGCGCCAGCGGAGGCGTCGCTGCCGTAGCCCAGGATGGCGGCGATGTCGTTGTTCCCGAGCACATCGGTGGCAGTGCCACCGGCCGTGGCCGTGCTGCTGCCGAGCACGAAGGCGTCGTTGCCGTTGCCGAACTCGGCAAACGAGCTGCCGCCGCCGACGCCGCTAAAGGCCTTGTTGAAGTTGCCCTGGATAGCCTCTGCGACGCTGTCGAGGCTATTGGCCGTGGCCGAGTCGAAGTTGCCGGCACCGGCCATGGCCGTGCTGCCGGCGACGGAGGCGGACGCGTAGTCGAGGTAACCGCCGGCAGCCGTGGCATCACCGTTGGTCTCGCTGGCGAAGGCGGCTAGGAGGCTGCCCTCGCCGGCCGTGGCGGTGCCGCCGTCGGTGGCGGAGGCCAGGTTGCCGTAGCCGGCGCCGGCCGCAGCGGTGCTGAAGAGGCCGTCTGCGACGGCCAGGTTGCCGAAGCCGCCGGTCGCGGTGGCGTCGGTGTCAGCGCCGCTCGCGATCGCAATGTTCCCCATGCTCGAGGTGGCCGTGGCGGTGCCCTCCTGCAGCAACGAAAACCCGTCGATCGAGATAGCGAAGTTCGAATTGGCCGCGGGGAAAGCGTCTTGCAGCAGTGACGACACGTCGATCGAGCTGAAAATGTTCGGATCGGGCGTCGGGTCGGCGGATGCGATCCCCGGCGTGGAGGCCAACGCGGCCCCGACGACCAAGCCCGCTCCGAGGATGCCAACACGACCAACAGCGAAGATGTTCAGCATGATTCGTCCTTCCCTTGGGACTGGGCCGCCGCCCCGGCCGGCGGGCCTCTTTTACATGTGCGTCATTACGACTTTTCTAATCTAACTCTCAGATAGACGCTCCGCTAGAGTCGCGCGGGACCAATCGAGATCGCACGCTTTGTTGATAGCGCCGGACACCCTCAAATATGGTTCTGAGCTGCGCACTCTCGAACATTTCGTGTCCTGCCAATGCTCTAAAAAGCTTGCATTTTCAACTTTGATTTCGCTCAGCGTCCTTTCAGACAGGACCGCGCCCCCATGGCCCCGCGTACAGGCTCGTGAAACGGCCGACGTGCACCAACCGGTACCCAAATTTGCCGAGAAAACCCTGGTGGCTATAGCGGTAGGGTCAGGTGTATGGCTGTGTTAACGGATGAACAAGTAGACGCCGCACTGCCTGACCTGAACGGCTGGAAACGCGCGGACGGCGCACTGCGCCGGTCGGTGAAGTTTCCGGCGTTCCTCGCCGGGATAGACGCCGTGCGACGGGTGGGCGAGCACGCTGAAGCCAAGGATCATCACCCCGACATCGATATCCGTTGGCGAACGGTCACTTTCGCGCTGGTAACGCACTCCGAGGGCGGCATCACCGACAAGGATGTGGCGATGGCGCACGACATCGACGGAATTATCGGGGACTAGTCGTTCGCGTTCCGCTCGCGGCGATCCACGCCAACGTCGCCAGCGTCGCGACGATGTAGACCAGTCCGCCCCAGGCCAGATACCACGCCCTGCCGTTCTGCCAGATGGTCGGCTGGGCGAAGCTGAGCAGCCACGGCACGCCGATGACGGTCAGCACCAACCAGACCCAGCCGAGAATGCGCGCGCCGAGACGCTGCGATAGCGGCCCGTGCAGCAGCCAGATCATCAACGGCACCAGCCAAACCCAGTGGTGCGTCCAGGAAATCGGCGCGACCAGCAGCCCGAACAACTCGACGACCAGCAGGGTGCCGAGCCGGTCGGTTCCGCTGGTGTTCAGTGCGCGCCAGGCCAGGAAGGAAAGTATCGCGATAATAGCGATCCCGATCAGCACCGGCGGGCTGTAGCCGGCATCGTGGCCGACGATCCGACAAACGCCGCCCCGCCAGGACTGATTGAAGATGGTGCACATCGGCCCGACCCGGTCGGTCTTGAAGATCAGATCGGTGAAGTAATAGCGGGTTTCGTCGGGGATGACCAGAGCTGACACTGCGACGGTGGCCAGGAAGACGACCGCGGAAAACACCGCCGCACCCCACCGGCGGGCACCGACGAAATACAGGCCGGTGATCGCCGGCGTCAGCTTGACGCCGGCCGCCAGGCCGACCAGCAGGCCCGACAACCACCACCGGGTGGAGTAGACGGCGAAAAGTGCGGCCAGCACCAGCAGCACGTTGATCTGGCCGTAGTCGAACGTGCTGCGCAGCGGCTCGAGCCAGATCGCGATCGCGGTCCACAGCATCGCCAGACGGCGACCCTCGCCGGCCGCCACGCCGAGCAGACGCTGGCTCAGCCGGACCACGCCATAGAGCGCCGCAATCGTCCCGACCTGCCAGCAGAAGGCGACCAAGCCGAACGGCAGCAGGTGCAGCGGGTAAAAGACGAGCGCCGCGAAGGGCGGGTAGGTGAAGGGCAGCGGGAAATTCGGCGTCTGGTCGGCGTAGGTGTAGTGGTACAGGCTGGCCACGTGGTCGATGGTGGCCGCACCGTAGACGTACACGTGCAAGTCGACGAAGTTGGCCCCGTGCGGAGCCCGATACGTCCAGCCCAACCGCCCGGCGACGCTGAGGATGAATAGCACCGGACCCGCGGCGTTCAGCGAAATCGCCCGCCGACGGGTGTTAGCTGCCGCCGGGGCGGCCGAGGTGGTGTCTATCTGCACGACTCTAACGGGGCCGCCACAGCTGCGAATGCCGCCCGGATGAGCCCGCCCGGTCACCGCAGTCACACGTATCCGTAACGATCAAATAACCGCCACACGTGTCACTTGAGTCACTTCAGTATCAAGCGAACTATCGGCGCGGGAGGACCCCGTCATCGAGAACCAGGGAGAGTCATGTCAACCATTTGGACGTTGTTACGCGCCACCGCGGTGGTGGCGGGCTCATCGGCCGCGCTACTCGCCGGCGGTCTGATGGGCACAGCCCACGCGGACCCGGCGGCACCCGTGCCCGCACCGAACATCGGGCAGCAATTGGTCGCCGGGGCCGCCGGCGCACCCCAGGTGCTGCAAAACCTCGGGACGGCCCTGGCTGGACAGCCGGCAACGCCGCCGCCGTTGGCCAGCATCCGTGTTCCGCAACCGTCAGCGGCCGTTCCGGGAGCAACGTCGACCGTCCCGGGCGCAACCTCGCTCTTCCCCGGCCCTGCTCCGGCGGCGACGACCGCGAGTCCCGGACTCGGCATCCCGGGGCTGACGCCGACCGTTTCGGCACCGGCCTCTCCGGCGGCGACTACCGCGACACCCGGCCTTGGCGTCCCAGGGCTGACGCCGACCGTTCCGGCGGCTGCGCCGGCCGGACCCGCGGGGTTGCTGCCCCAGGCGCAGCTGAACTTGCCGCAGATGCCGTTCCTGCCGGTGCCGCTGCCGCAGCAGATTTCGTTGCCCGGCGACCTGACCTCGTTGGTGACCGGTGGAGTCCCGGCTTCTCCCAGCGTCAGCTCGCCCGGATTGCTACCCGTCCCGGCCGCTGCGCCGGTCGCATCGCCGAGCCCGGCGTTCTTCCCGGTGTCCGGCCTGCCGTGATGCACGTTGGCCGGCTAGCGCGCCCGTGCTAGCCGGCCACCCACACCAACAACGACCGGGAGGACATCATGGCAATCACCAGGAACTTGATCAGCGGCTTCGCCGCTGCGGCCATCGCTTGCAGCGCCGCAGTGGCGCTCGGCCCCGCTGCGGCGGCCGACCCGACACCACCCCAGCCGATCCCCGCTCAGCAGTTTCCCGGGCTGCCGGCGCTGACCGAGTTGAGCCCGATCATTCAGCAGGCCGCCGGCAACCCCGAGCAGGCGACGCAGTTGCTGATGGCCGCGGCCCAGGCATTCAGCCACAATCCGACGGCGCCCGACCAATCGAAAAGCGTTGCGGCGTCGGTGAACCAGTTCGTCCAGGCGCCCAACGCCGCGGTTCCGACCGACCTGAATCAGCCAGCTGGATCCGCCCCCACGGCGCACATCGTCCCGCCCGGTGTGGAACCGGGCGCACAGGCGCACCTGCCCACGGGTATCGACCCGGTGCACGCGGCGGGCCCCGGGCCCGTGGCCGCACCCGCCCCCGCCCCGCCGAACGCCGTCCCGGTGGCCGCGGCGGTGCCGCCCGCCGGACCGGCTCCCGCCGCCGCCCCGGCTGCGCCGCCCGCTGCACCGGCACCAGCTCCCGCGGCCACTCCTCCAGTGGCACCGGGTTTCAGCCCGGACACGCCGCCCACGCAGGACTTCATGTATCCGTCGATCAGCAATGGCTGTGCGGCCGACGGCGGTAACGTCCTCGCCACCGCCCTGTCGGTGGCCGGGCCCGCGAAGATCCCTACGCCGGGCCCTAAAGCCGGACAGACCGCCTACGTGTTCACCGCGATCGGCACACCGGGACCCGCCGACGTGCAGAAGCTGCCGTTGAATGTGACCTGGGTGAATTTGACCACCGGCAAATCGGGCAGCGTCACGCTCAAGACGCAACCGGACATCAACCCGGCGGGGCCGACCACCTTGACCGCCATCGCCGACACCGGTTCGGGCAGCGTGATGTCAACGATCTTCGGGCAGGTCACGACAAAGGACAAGCAGTGCCAGTTCATGCCCACCATCGGTTCGACGGTGGTGCCGTAAGCCCGGTTCTGTCCGTCGGCGCGCGTCCAACGACGTGTGCGCGCCGACGGATCGGCCGTCAGTAGGCCATGAACAAAATTGCGTCCCGGTCGTACTCCAGTCCGGGATGAGCGCTGGCCAGATGCGCCTGGGTCAGCTCGACCAATTCATCTTCGTCCTTGCCGGTGATCGCCTCACCACACGGGCAGTTCAGATGTGTCTTCACGTTGACGCCTTTCCGATGGACTTCTTGGCTGCCTTCATCTGCTTTTTGTACGAGCGCACTTTTTCCAGTGAACGGGCGTCGGCGATGTCGGCGACCGACAGATGCGTACCGGCCTTGCCGAATTCGCCCGCCGCGGCCCGCCAACCCTTCGGGGTCACCGAGTACTGCTTACCGAGCAGCGCCAGGAAGATTCGCGCCTTCTGTGCGCCGAACCCCGGTAGCGCCTTGAGCCGTCGCAGCAACTCGGGCCCGTCGGGGTCGCCCGCCGTCCATAACCCGGCCGCGTCGCCGTCGTATTGGTCGACGATGATCTGGGCCAACGCCTGGATTCGCTTGGCCATCGAGCCCGGAAATCGGTGTATCGCAGGCCTTTCCGAGCACAGGGCGGCGAACTTGTCCGGGTCGTAGTCGGCGATTTCGCCTGCGTCCAAGCCGCCGATCCGGTCGGCGATCTTCTTCGGACCGGCAAAGGCGACTTCTAATGGAATCTGCTGGTCTAAGACCATGCCGACTACCAACGCAAACGGACTCTCAGACAGAAGTTGATCGGCGTCGGGCTCCTGCGCCAAGCAGAGCTTCACAGTAACGACGTGTTCCTTCCGTCGAGCCAACTGGTACAACCCAACCACAAGCAGGCGGGCGAAGCGAATGCCAGGCCCCGGATCAGCTCACGACTGTGCTTACGGGCTACGGTGGCCCTACACCATTGCTTCGGTGAGGGAGGGTCACCATGACCGGCAGCCAGTTGAGGAACCTTGCCGGGTTCACCGGACTGTCCTGCATCGCGATCGGCATCTACCATTTCGTGCTCGGGACGGCCTCGGTTCCCGGTGCGACGGACGCCAACGCCACCGTCGATTCGCGGGAGCGGTTCTACTCGGCCTTTTTCGCCGGGTACGGCGTCGCGTGGCTACGGGCCGCGCGCAAATCCCCGATCCGGGCCGGTGATGTGCGTCTACTGGCGGGCCTCATGCTGTTGAGCGCAGTCGGACGCGTGCTCTCGCTGGTTCACAATGGCCGGCCGCACTGGTTCCAAGAAGTGCTCACGGCGATCGAATTCGTCGTTCCCGCTGTGTTTTTCGGGATCGCGGACTCGGAAGAGAAAGCGCAGCTAAACCCGGTCGGGTAGGCGGCTAACCGCTTTTGCGGCGAAACTCTCGACGGTTCTCCACCGGCCCGTGCACGCGGGGCGTCTTGGCGCCGCCGTCCTTATGATCCGATCCGCCAGCCGACTTGGCGTTTTTGCGCTCGAGCGCCTCTCGGAATTTGCGTTTGGTGCCGTCCTCCGACGCAGAATCGGGCCCCGACTTGGATGCTGCCATGCCCGCAGCCTAGCGCGCCCGCGGCATTTCAGCGTGATTCCATCACCGCACGCCCGGCGGCATGCCGTATACGTGTGCGATCGGCATCGTCAGCACCACACGACGGTCGGTGACCATCGCCTGGCGGTAGTCGTCCCAGTCCGGGTGTTCACCGGCGATGTTGCGGTACAACGTAATCAGCGCTTCGACGGTGTCGTCGTCGACCGCGAGCGCCGGCGGCGTCAGCTCCGCGTCGCCCTCGGCGACGGCGTAGGACCAGCCGTCGTCGGAGCTGACCAGCAGCGACGCCCGCGGGTCGCGACGTAGGTTGCGGGTCTTGGCCCGCGGCTCGGTGACCGACACCTGAACGGCCGCGTTGCGGGCGTCAAAGTAGTAGGACACGTTCGACAGCTGTGGACGCCCGTCGCGCTTGATAGTGGCCAGCACGCCCAGGGAATTGTCGGCGATCACGGCCAGCAGCTTGTCGTCGAACACTTGGCGACTCATGGCGAAAGCCTACTAAAGCGTGTCGAACAACTCTGATAAATGTTCGGCACCGCCCTTCTCGGGCGTCGTCGGTTCAGACCGCGGCTGCGGTGTGAACGTCAGTTCCCGCGTCATCCGAGCTGGTTACACCTGCACACGAAAGGTGCTGGCCAGCGCCGTCCCGTCGGCGGGCATTGTTGGCCCGGCCCCGCTGCTTGGGGGTCCGGGGATCTGATGATGCCTTGTGATGGGTCTGGCCCCAGCGGGCCAAATTCACTGCGGCGTTGGTGTCGCGATCCGCGGAATGCCCACAGCCACAGCTGAACACCCGATCGGCCAGCGTCATATCGTCCCGGACAGCCCCGCATGCCGGGCAGAGCCTACTTGACGGGTACCAGCGATTAGCGGTGACGAGCTGGCCACCGCGCCAGGCCTGCTTGTAACCCAGTAACCGGGCGAACTCAGCCCAGCCAGCATCGGAGATAGCTTGGGCCAGCCTATGGTTGCGGAGCATCCCGCACACATTGAGGTCTTCGATGACGAGCCGATCGTGGGTCTTGACCAACTCGTTAGACACCTGATGCAGAAAATGGCGGCGCACATTGGCGACGTGATGGTGATGACGTCCCAGCTTGGCTGCGGCGTCACGGCGATTGCGCGATCGTTCCTTCGTGCGGGACAACTTCTTGGCGAGGCGACGCTGCTGTTTCATCCCCGCGGCAAGGGCTTTGGGCGCATCGGTGACCCGGGCGACCTCCCCACCGTCGGTGGAGGCGGCGACCAGGAACGCCGACAAGCCCCGATCAACGCCGACCCATCCGCCATCGTCCGGATGGCGGGCCGGGTGTTGCTGGGCTGGGTGCAGTTCGGCTGCTTCGACGTTCAGCGATATCCACCAGCGTCCGGCGTGGTGGGTGATGGTGGCGAAGCAGATCTTGGCCCGGCCCTTGGCGAGCATCCGCCGCAGCCGGCGGGTATCGTCATGCACCCGCATCTGCCCGATGCCCGGAAGCGTAATCGAGCGGGCGCGGTTGTGGTCGCCGACCCGGATCGCCTCTAGACGTCCCTTGGGGTGCTTGTTGCGCAGCCGAAATGACGGCGCCGCACCGGCCTTCTTCTTGAAACGGGGAAAGCCCACTTTGTTGCCTTTGCGCGTGCCGGATCGGGAGTCTGACCAGGATTTCAACCCCTTGCCCAAGTCGGCCGCGGCTTCCTCGAATACCTGCTGGCACACCTCGCCACGCCACGCCAACCCAGTCACCACAGTCTCGATCACGCCATCGGTACCGGCAATGAACACCCGCCCGGCGTCCTCGTCCTTCTTCCAGGCGTTGAACGCGTTGATCAAATCAAACCCGGTCCACGGCACATCGGTATCTGGGTTGGCGCGGCGTTGGTTGAGCGCGGTTTTCACCATCGCCAGGCACTGGTTAAACGCGAACCTCGACGCCCCGGCATGTCGGGCCAGCGAGCCATGCTGCTCGACAGTGGCGTCGAGACAGAACTTGAACGTGGTATGCCGGCTCATCTCACCAGTGAGCATCCCGCGGCCCACTGACAACTACCCTGACCTGATGCGACGTCTTAAACCGTGTTGAACCATCCACGCGGCGGGGATTCAACCACTGCCGTCGCCTCGACCGCCACAACGAAGTCACCTTCGTCGCAGAATCGCTAGCGTCCCGTCAGTGTCAGGGTGAGGTGCCGCGTGTTGCGGTGGTTGGATCCTGATCACCTGATGTTTGGCTCGTAGCATCCTTGCCGCCTCGGGTTGGCGTTCATGCGTTTTGTCGGCATCAGGTGTGAAGGACCGGCCGGCGTGACTTGATAGGAGCGTGGCACCGCCCCCGACTGAGATGTGTCCGCCGACCGGCCCAACCGTCACCTCACAGTGAAGGAGGCAACCACCATGGTTGTTGTTGGAGCCGATGTCCACAAGCGCACGCACACCTTTGTTGCCGTCGATGAGGTCGGGCGCAAGCTTGCCGAAAAGATCGTTGTGGCGACCAGCTGCGGGCATGCCGAGGCGGTGATGTGGGTGCGGGAGCGTTTCGGCGCCGAGGTGGTCTGGGCGATCGAGGATTGCCGGCACTTGTCGGCACGGTTAGAGCGCGATCTGCTCACGGCCGGTCAGCACGTGGTGCGGGTGCCACCGAAGTTGATGGCCCAGACCCGGGCCTCGGCGCGCACCAGGGGTAAGTCTGACCCGATTGCTGCCTTGGCGGTGGCGCGAGGGTATCTGCGTGAACCCGACTTGCCGGTCGCCTCACATGACGAAGTGTCGCGGGAACTGAAGTTGTTGGTGGATCGCCGCGAAGTGCTTGTGGCCCAACGCACGGCGACGATCAACCGGCTTCGGTGGCGGGTTCATGAACTCGATCCCGAACGCGCCCCTAAGCCGGGTTCGCTGCATCTGGTTAAGCACCGCGATGTGTTGCGCGTCTGGCTGGACACCGTAGCGGGTCTGGTCGCCGAGCTGGCCCGAGACGAGCTGGCCGACATTACCCGGCTTAGCGCGGCGATCGAGGTGTTGACCAAACGCATCGGTGAGCGCAGTCGCCAGGTTGCTCCCGCGCTGCTAACCCTTCCGGGCTGCGGTGAGCTCACTGCGGCCAAACTCGTCGGTGAAGCCGCCGGGGTGGCCCGCTTTAAAAGTGAGGCCGCGTTTGCCCGCCACTCTGGGGTTGCACCTATTCCGGTGTGGTCAGGTAACACCGCCGGCCGCGTACGGCTGACACGTTCGGGCAACCGTCAACTCAACGCTGCGCTGCACCGCATTGCGGTCACCCAGATCCGTCTCGACGGCCTCGGACGCACCTACTACCGCACGCGACTCGCCGCCGGCGACTCCTCGGCAGAAGCGCTGCGCTGCCTAAAACGGCGCATCGCTCGCACCGTCTTTGGCCACCTCCACACCGACCACCAAACCCGTAATAACCCTTGCCAACTGGCAGCGGCTTGACATAGGAGAAACGCATGCCGCTGAACCCCGGAGATGTGTTCGCCGGATACACGATCGTGCGGCGGTTGGGCTCCGGCGGGATGGGCGAGGTCTACCTGGCCCAACATCCGCGGCTGCCCCGCCGAGACGCCCTCAAGGTGCTACCGGCCAGCCTGACCGCGGACCACGAGTACCGTCAGCGATTCAGCCGCGAAGCGGACCTCGCCGCGGAGCTGTGGCATCCCCACATTGTCGGCATCCACGACCGTGGCGAGTTCGAGGGACAGCTGTGGCTTTCGATGGACTATGTCGAGGGAACCGACGCCGCCGAGTTGCTCCGCAGCCGATATCCAACCGGGATACCGAAACACGAAGCGTTCGAGATCGTCACCGCCGTCGCTGACGCCCTCGATTACGCCCATCTACGGGGATTGCTGCACCGAGACGTCAAGCCCGCCAATATCCTGCTGACTGATGCCGATCCGCGGACGCGACGGATCTTGTTGGCCGACTTCGGCATTGCCAGAGAAATCGCTGATATCAGCGGTCTCACCGCCACCAACATGGTGGTCGGGACCACGGCCTACTCGGCGCCCGAACAACTCATGGGTTCCGATATCGATGGGCGGGCCGACCAATACGCACTCGGTTGCACCGCTTTTCACCTGCTGACCGGGGCAGCGCCGTATCAAAATTCCAATCCGGCAGTGGTCATCACCCAACACCTATCCGCGCCGCCCCCACTGATCGGCGAACGACGACCCGAGCTCGCGGAACTTAATGACGTGATCACCAAAGTGCTGGCAAAGGACCCCGATGATCGCTACCCGACCTGTTCCGATTTCGCAGCGGCACTCACCGGACAGCCGAACGCCGCGGTGGCGAACACTGTCGCCGCCCAGGCGGCCGTCGCCCCCACGACTCGTGTTGCGGCGCCGCCGCAGTCCACGCAGGCGAAAGGTCGGCGCCGCGGGCTGCGGCCAGCTGTGCTGATCTCGACTGTCGTCGCCACGCTCGTGCTGCTCGCGGTGGCGAGTGTGGTCGGCGTAGATCTGATGCGTCGCCACGCGCACTTGTCAGGCACCGGCGTCCATACCGCCACGAACCAGCCGGGCGACGGCGCCAGCCCCGGCCCGAGCCAGCGAAGCAACGGCGGCCCCGCGGCGCCATCGTCGATCCAACTCACGAGGTACATCACCGATCCGTCAGGCGTGTTGGCCCCTGCCGGCCGCGCCGCGGTGGAGGGCGCGATCTCGAAGCTCTTCACCGAGCGCAACGTCCACCTTTGGGTGGCGTATGTCAACGATTTCTCCGGGCTCACCCCATTCAGATGGGCCGAGGACACCATGCGCGCCAACGGATTCAGTGACACCGACGGGCTTTTGGCCATCGCCACTGCTAATCGGACCTTCGCATTTCGACCGCCGGTCGCAATGACCAACGGAACCAACGGAACTCGCGTCAATGCTGAGCTGATTCGGAAGGATCGGATCGCGCCCGCTGTGCGAAGCGACGAATGGGCCCGTGCGGCGGTAGGGGCCGCCAACGGATTAGAGGCCGCCGGCTAGCAGGGAGGCCGGTCACGGCACGCTATCCCACTCCTCGTCTGTCACATCGGGGATGCAGTGGTAGGCGATTACCGCAGTCCCCGGGTTCGCGACGCCGCCGTCGATGTTGAGGCAGGGACCGAGCGCACTCGTCACCTGGGCGTTGGGTTGGGTGCTCCAAAGCTGGTTGTTCGAATTGGCCTGACAGGTCGAGAGGATTACCGGGGTGGTATCTGCCGCGTTACTGATGCTAAGGCAAGCCCCGGGGAAGGCAACGCTCTCGATCTGACCGGCAGAGTTGCGATTCCAGAGCTGGGATTTCGACCCATCGCAAGAGTTGACCATCGTCGCAGTGTTGTTCCCACCCGGAGCGTCTAGACACCAATTGCCCAATCGACTCTTCAACTGGACCGGGTCGGCGGCACCCGCCACACCAGCGCTCAACAGGGCGATACCGAACACTGCACCGCCGACGACAAGGGCCCTGCGTACACCGCCCATCAACCGTGATTCACGCATCTCCGCTCCATCCACTCGTCCTAGTCCATCGTTGCGCACTACGAGCAGCGCAGGCTAGACCAAAACCACCTTCGTTCAGCAATGCGGTTCCCAAAACGCAACCGCGATCGACATGGAGGCAATCCGGCGCAGCCACATCGAGCGGCCGTAACGCGCCGCGAATGGCTCGCGCGGCGGCAGCACAGGCCGAGGGATTGAGACCCAGGCCGGCTTAGAAAGGCGGCGGTTGGTTGCGTTCGGCGATATGGGCGTTGTTCAGTGCACGTTCAGCATCGATGCGATGCGCGCGGTCCTGCTCCCGAGTTCGTCGGCGCACCGGCATCATGACCCCCCGGTCGCCCGGCGGTCGATCCACCGTTGGGGCAGAAGGCAATTCGCGAGTCGGCAGGCATAAGCTGGGGAATAGCAGGCGACTGCCCGGGCGAGTGGTGTACCGCTGCCCGGTCGGCGCGGTCCAGATGACAGTGCCGTCGGGTAGCTGTTCATCGCGCCAGCCGTTTGTACCTCCCCAAAATGTTTTGAGCAGGTGGTGTTTTCGACAGAGACATTTGAGATTGGAGGGGTGCGTCGGCCCGAGCGGGTAGGGCACCGTGTGGTCCACATCGCAGAACTCGGCAGGTCGATCGCAGCCGGGAAAGCGACAGCTCAAATCCCGACAGCGGACAAACCGCTCCACGGCGGCCGACGGCCGGTAGCCCGATTCCGGTGCGGCGCCGCCGGTATGCCACAGCGGCTGGATCTTCGCACCACGTTTGATTAGCTCCGCCAATAGCGGCGTGGGTACCACACCACCACTGGTGATGAGTGCGGCCGGCGGTTTGGCCACCCAGCCTCCGGGTGGCTCGGGTTCGGGCGCGGGAGGCCGCACCAGTGGTGCGCCGGTGGCAGTGGGTTGCCGCGTGGGGGCACCAGAGAGATGCTGGTCTGGTTGGGCGTTCACCGCCGATGCATCGGCGACGACGTGGATGACCACACCGCTAGACCGCTCAGCGCCTTCTGCATCGGCCGGGCAGTTCGCGTTGCCGCAAGCGCACTTTAGCCGTTCGGCTCCGGCGGCCAGCGCCCCTAATGCGTCGGCGCGGCGCTGCGCGATGGTACGCGGATCGTCATCGCAAACCTCGTGGGCCATCTGCATCAGCCGCCGATCCAACGCGGTCGCGTCTGTCGCGAATAGGCGGCCCCATATTGCTGCGGTGCCGGACTGTTGGTCGGCCGAGTCAATCACTACCTCCCGGCTGCGTGCGGTTGCACGGGTGCGACGCAGCGCGCCCGGATCGTGGCGGTCCACGATCGCCTCGATGGCTTGGACGGTCTTGTGGATCGACATCGGCCCGAAAAGTGCGGCGTCCTCGGCGATGGTCTTATCGACCAGCCGCAGCGCCTCGGAGTCTTTGATCAGGTAGGTATGCCAAGCGATCATCCGCACCAGCCAGTAGCTGATCATCCCGTCGGCGAAGAGCTCAGCTACTCGAGGCAGCCGGTCACGTAGTCCGACGCTCAGATACATCTGACCTGATGCCATGCCATGACTAATGCCCTGAGCAGCAGCAATTTCAGCAGCCATCGCATCCCAGTTGTCACAGGACCACCGCCCGCATTCGGCAGAGCCGCCTTCGACCCTGCGGCTCACCAGTTCGGCTATGGCAGCAAATCGGCGGGCTGACGCCGCGGCCTCCACCCGCGCCCAGCCCGTGACCGCGGCCACGACCATCGAGTCATCGGCGCGCTTCAGCTCCTCAAGATCCGGCAGCGAGTTGTCGAACATACTTTCGACCTTAGGCGTCTCCACTGACTCAACCTTTTTGGCAGGGTCACGAATGGGCGACCTGTGGAGCAACACCCAACTGTGGATAACCCGCCGCCTCCGCCGCGGCGTAACGACACGCTGGCAACCTGGCACCGCCGTCTCGACCCGGTCAGTCGTCGTCCGGCTCCAGCAACACGTCGGCGTCGAAGCAGCTGTGGTCACCGGTGTGGCAGGCGCCACCGACCTGGTCGACCACGAGCAGCACTGCGTCGCCGTCGCAGTCCAGACGCACCGAATGCACTTGCTGGGTGTTTCCAGAAGTCGCTCCCTTGACCCACTGCGCGCCGCGTGACCGCGAAAAATACGTTCCTTCACGGGTTTCCAGGGTGCGGGCCAGTGCCTCGTCGTCCATCCACGCGACCATCAACACGTCGCCGCTGCTGCGTTCCTGGACGACGGCGGTGAACAGCCCGTCGGCGTTGCGCTTGAGGCGTGCGGCGATCGCGGGGTCGAGCGTCATCGGACGGTGATCCCTTCTGCGGCCATGGCCGCCTTCACCTGTCCGATCGTCAACTGCCGGAAGTGAAAGACGCTGGCGGCCAATACCGCATCGGCACCCGCGGCGACCGCCGGTGCGAAATGCTCGGCCGCACCCGCGCCTCCGCTGGCGATCACCGGCACGGTCACCGCCGCGCGAACCGCCCGCAGCATCGCCAGGTCGAAGCCGGCCTGGGTACCGTCGGCGTCCATCGAATTGAGCAGGATCTCCCCCACCCCGAGCTCGGCGCCGCGGGCCGCCCATTCGACGGCGTCGATGCCGGTGCCGCGGCGCCCACCGTGGGTAGTGACCTCCCAACCCGATGGTGTGGGGGCCGAGCCGGCGGGCACGGTGCGGGCGTCGACGGACAACACGATGCACTGCGAGCCAAACTGATTGGCCATCTCGGCCAGCAACTCGGGGCGCGCGATGGCAGCGGTGTTGATCGACGCCTTGTCCGCGCCGGCCCGCAGCAGCACGTCGACGTCGGCCACCGTGCGCACCCCGCCGCCTACGGTCAGTGGGATGAACACCTGCTCGGCGGTGCGGCGCACCACCTCGAGCATGGTGGCCCGTCCCGACGACGACGCGGTCACGTCGAGGAAGGTCAGCTCGTCGGCGCCCTCGGCGTCGTAGGCGGCGGCGAGTTCGACGGGATCACCTGCGTCCCGCAGGTTCTCGAAGTTGACACCTTTGACCACCCGACCGCCGTCGACGTCCAGGCAGGGAATCACCCGCACCGCGAGATCGGTGCCACAGTAAGCGTCAGTACTCATCCGGTCGTCCTACCCTGTCCAGCATTTCGAGCATCTCGGCGTGCACACCCGGGGCGGCGGCCAGCGCGGACCGCGAATCGGGGGTCCACTGTTCGCCGGCCAGGTTTGTCACAACGCCACCTGCGGCCCGCACCAGCGCCACACCCGCGGCGTGATCCCATACATGGTGGCCGAAACTGATTGCACCGCCGAGAATCCCGTCGGCAACATAGGCGAGGTCGATGCCGGTGGCGCCGTGCATCCGCAGCCGCAATGACACCCGGCTGAGCTCTTCGAGCACCGCGATCCGGTAGCGGCCCGGAAACCGGCCACGCGAGTCGGCGTTGAAGGTTCCGACACCGATGACCGATTCCGTGAGCTCGGCCTTGGTCAGTGCCTCTTGCGGCGCACCGTTTTTCATCAGCGGGCCGCCTGCGACCGCGACGTAGCGCTCGCCGGTGAACGGCAACCACGTCAGGCCTGCCACCGGATCTCCGTCGTGCAGCAGACCCAGCAGGATCGCGGCCATCGGCGAGCCGGCGGCGTAGTTGAAGGTGCCGTCGATCGGGTCCAGAATCCATACCCACGGCGAGTCGATGTCAGCTCCGCCGAACTCCTCGCCGTGCACGTCAATTCCGGTCGTCTTCACCAGCGCGTCGACAACCTGGCGCTCAATCTCCAGATCGACCTTGGTGGCGAAATCGTCACCCCGCTTGCTGACGGCGGAATCCGCGCGGTGACCGGCGATGAACGGCTCCGCCGCGGCGTCCAGGATCGCCGACGCTTTCTCCACTACCGAGGCCACGTGCACGTCGAGATCCATTGCCGTCCTAACCTGCCACCGCGGCGAACGCCTGCGGCAAGCTGAATCGTCCGGCGTAAAGCGCCTTTCCCACAATCGCGCCCTCGACCCCGCTCCCGGTCAGGGTGGCGATGGCGCGCAAATCGTCCAGGCTGGACACGCCGCCCGACGCGATCACCGGCACGTCGGTACGCTCGGCGACAGCGCGAAGAAGACCGAGGTTGGGCCCGGTCAATGTGCCGTCCTTGGTGACATCGGTCACGACGAACCGCGAACACCCTTCGCTGTCAAGGCGTTCCAGTACTTCCCACAGATCGCCGCCGTCGGTTTCCCAGCCGCGGCCGCGCAGCCGATGATCGCCGTCGACGATTTGCACGTCCAGGCCGACAGCAACCTTGTCGCCGTGCTCGGCGATCACCTGGGCACACCACCGCGGATTCTCCAACGCAGCGGTCCCCAGGTTGACCCGGGCGCATCCGGTCGCCAGGGCGGCCGCCAACGAGTCGTCGTCGCGGATGCCACCGGACAGTTCGACCTGCACGTCGAGCTTGCCCACCACCTCGGCCAGCAGTTCACGATTGGAACCGCGGCCGAACGCCGCGTCCAGGTCGACCAGGTGAACCCATTCGGCACCGTCGCGTTGCCAGCCCAGCGCGGCGTCCAAAGCTGAGCCGTATTCGGTTTCGCTACCGGCCCGGCCCTGCACCAAGCGCACCGCCCGACCCTCGACCACGTCGACAGCGGGCAACAAAATCAACGGCACGTCTATAACCCCTCAACCCAATTGCTCAACACGGCCGCCCCGGCATCCCCGCTCTTTTCCGGATGAAACTGGGTGGCAGTCAGCGGCCCGTCCTCGACCGCGGCCAGAAACGGCACTCCATGGGTGGCCCACGTCAGCAGCGCCGCGGATCGGCCTTCCCACCGCTGGGCCGCGTAAGAGTGCACGAAATAGAACCGGGCATCGGGATCAAGCCCTTTGAACAGCGCGGTGCCCGGCGCACCCACCACCACGTTCCACCCCATGTGCGGGATCACCGGTGCGTCCAACCGAGTCACGGCGCCGGGCCACTGTCCGCAGCCGCCGGTCTCGACCCCGAACTCGACACCGCGGGCGAACAAGATCTGCATGCCGACACACACGCCCAGCACCGGTCGCCCGCCCGCGACTCGCTCGGCGATGACCCGCTCTCCGCCTATCCCGCGCAGCCCGGACATGCACGCCTCAAAGGCGCCGACGCCCGGCACCACCAATCCATCGGCCGCCGCGGCGGCGTCGAGGTCGGCCGACACGTCGACCGAGGCGCCGACGCGTTGCAGCGCACGCTGCGCAGACCGCAGATTGCCTGAGCCATAGTCCAAAACCACAACGGATTTGGGTTTCACAAGGTCCCTTTGGTGGACGGCACACCGGAGACCCGCGAATCCAGCTCAACGGCGTAGCGCAATGCGCGGGCGACGGCCTTGTACTCGGCTTCGGTGATGTGGTGCGGGTCGCGGCCGTACAGCACCCGCACATGCAACGCGATCCGCGCGTTGTTCGCCAGTGTCTCGAACACGTGGCGGTTCACGACCGTGTGATACGGCACGGTGTTACCGGCAATAGTGAAGTGCCGCAGGTGATCCGGCTCGCCGGTGTGCACGCAGTACGGACGGCCAGACACGTCGACAATGGCATGCGCCAACGCCTCGTCCATCGGGATGTAGGCGTCGCCGAACCGGCGGATGCCCTTTTTGTCCCCAAGCGCCTGCCCGAGAGCCTGGCCGAGCACGATCGCGGTGTCTTCGATGGTGTGATGCGCCTCGATCTCGACATCACCCTTGGCCCGCACCGTCAGGTCGAAGCTGGCGTGGCTGCCCAGCGCGGTCAGCATGTGGTCATAGAACGGGATTCCGGTGTCGACGTGCACCTTTCCGGTCCCGTCCAGGTCGAGTTCGACGACGATGTCGCATTCCTTGGTGGTGCGTTCGACGCGGGCGTGGCGCTGCGGGCTCATGACGCTCCTAACGGCTGGGCCAATTCGGTGGCGGCGATCTGGGCGCTCGTCTGCAGGAAGACGTCGTTCTCTTCGGCCAGCCCGGTGGTGACGCGCAAGTAGCCGGGGATACCGACGTCGCGGATCAGGACGCCGGCATCCAGATAGCGCTGCCAGGCCGTCGGCGCGTCGGCGAACTGCCCGAACAGCACGAAGTTGGCGTCGCTTGGGACGACCCGAAATCCCATGCCGCTCAACGCCGCGCTCACCCGCTCGCGTTCGGCGATCAACGCCGCGACGCTGCCCAAGGTGTCATCAGCGTGCCGCAACGCGGCCCGGGCGGCGGCCTGAGTGACCGACGACAGGTGATATGGCAGCCGCACCAACAGCATCGCGTCGATCACCGCCGGGGTGGCGATCAGATAGCCGAGCCGACCGCCGGCGAAGGCGAAGGCCTTGCTCATGGTGCGGGTCACGATCAGCTTGGTCGGATACTCCGCGACCAGCGACACCGCGCTGGGCTGCGACGAAAACTCTCCATAGGCTTCGTCCACGATCAGGATCCCAGGCGTCGCACCCAGCAACTTCCGTAGATCGGGCAGCGAAACACTCTGCCCCGACGGATTATTGGGGCTGGCGACGAACACCACATCGGGCGCACGGTCGGCGATCGCGGCGACGGCAGCCTCGACGTCGAGGCTGAAGTCCGCGGCGCGCACCGTCTCGATCCATTCGGTATGCGTGCCGTCGGAGATGATCGGGTGCATCGAGTATGACGGGACGAATCCAATCGCGCTACGCCCCGGTCCGCCGAAAGCCTGCAGCAACTGCTGCAGAATCTCATTGGAACCGTTTGCGGCCCAAAGGTTTTCCACGCCAAGCTGAACACCGGTCTGCACGCTGAGATAGGCGGCCAGGTCACGGCGCAAAGCCACCGCGTCGCGATCGGGATACCGGTGCAGATCGACGGCGGCATCGCGCACGGACGCAACAACGTCGTCGACCAGTGCCTTGGTCGGCGGATGCGGATTCTCGTTGGTGTTCAGCCGCACCGGAACCGCCAGCTGCGGCGCACCGTAGGGCGATTTGCCGCGCAAGTCGTCGCGCAGCGGCAGGTCGTCGAGCGCCGGCTGTTTGGTCATCGCTCGAACCTGCGCCGTACCGCCTCGCCGTGTGCGGGCAGGTCTTCGGCCTTGGCTAACGTAACCACGTGCCCCGAAACATCTTTCAGGGCTGCCTCGGTGTAGTCGACGACGTGGATGCCGCGCAGAAATGTCTGCACGGACAGGCCACTGGAATGCCGGGCACTTCCCGCCGTCGGCAGCACGTGGTTGGAACCGGCGCAGTAGTCGCCGAGGCTGACCGGCGAGTACGCGCCGACGAAGATGGCGCCCGCCGAGTGGATTTGCGCCACAACCCGATCCGCCTCGGCGGTCTGGATCTCCAGGTGTTCGGCGGCGTAGGCGTTGACGGTGCGGATACCGGCGTCGATGTCGTCGACCAAAATGATCGCCGACTGCCGCCCGGCAAGCGCGGTTGTCACCCGCTGGCGGTGCACGGTAGTGGCCAGCTGGACGGCCAGCTCGCTGTCGGTCGCATCGGCCAAGTCGGCGCTCGGTGTCACCAGCACGCTGGCGGCCATCTCATCGTGTTCGGCCTGGCTGATTAAGTCGGCGGCGACATGCGCGGGGTCGGCGGTGTGGTCGGCCAGGATGGCGATCTCAGTGGGCCCCGCTTCGGCGTCGATGCCGACCCGCGAGCGGCAGATCCGTTTGGCCGCGGTGACGTAGATGTTGCCGGGCCCGGTGATCATGTCGACCGGTGCGAGATCGGCGCCGTCGGTGTCGGTTCCGCCGTAGGCCAGCAACGCCACCGCCTGCGCCCCGCCGACCGCCCACACCTCGTCGACGCCCAGCATGCGCGCGGCGGCCAGGATCGTCGGGTGCGGCAGTCCCTGAAATCGGCCCTGCGATTGCGCCTGCGGCGGGCTGGCCACCACCAGCGAGCCGACGCCGGCAGCCTGCGCCGGCACCACGTTCATCACCACGCTGGACGGGTACACCGCGTTGCCGCCAGGCACATACAGCCCGACCCGCTCGACGGGAACCCACCGCTCGGTGACGGTGGCGCCCGGGCCCAGCGTCGTCGTGGAGTCGGTGCGGCGCTGGTCGGCATGCACGGCACGGGTGCGCTCGATCGCGACCTCCAGGGCGACCCGGACGTCGGGGTCCAGGCCGGCCAGCGCGCCGTCCAACTCGGCGGCGGGCACCCGGACGCTCGGTGGGCGCACTCCGTCAAACGACTCGCCGTATTCCAGCGCGGCCTCCGCGCCCCGCTCAGCAACCGCCTCGACGATCGGGCGCACCGACGGCAGCGCGGCATCCACGTCCACTCCGCCGCGGGGCAACGCTGCCCGCAGCCGGGCAGTCGACAGCTCCTTACCCCGCAGGTCGATGCGCACCATCACGTTCACATCGACCATTGTCCCCGATGGAAGCAACGGGTTTAGTTTTCGGGGGGTTCGGGCCGGTGATCGCCCCGCGGGTGAGAATCAAGGCGCTTCAGGGAAACCCGAAACAAGCACCAGATTCGATGTGGTGGAGCCATGGCGTAACCCAGCCACGGCCTGATATTCGTCGGACTCATACCAGGCGCGCGCGAGTTCCTTGCTCGGAAATTCGATGAGCACCGTCCGGGTGAAGGGCCAGCTGCCCTCGACGATTTCGACCTTTTCGTCGAGGCCGACGACCTTCCCACTGAACTTGTCGAAGATCTCTTGGTGGCCGGCGGTTTCGTACTGGTGGTAGGCATCCCGATCGTTGATCAGGATTTGCACGATGACGAACGTCTTGGCTGCGGACATGAGCGGTCTCCTCGGGCCGGTGCGGATGCCAACAACGTACGCAGCTTGTTGAGTTAGAGTCAATGAGTGAACCTCTATGAGTTAGATTCGTTGAGTTGTGCTCGCCAGTCGTCGTGAAGCACGATCTATCTGTGACCGCCGGCAACGCCAACCTGGGCCGCCAGACGCAACGTCAGGCGCAGGCCGAACTGACCCGGCGCAAGCTTCTCGACGCCGCTGTCGGGCACTTCTCGGCCCGTCACTTTGACGACGTCGCGACGAGCGACATCACCGAAACCGCTGGTGTCGCCCAGGGCCTGCTGTTCCACTATTTCGGGAACAAGCGCGAGATCTACCTCGAAGCCCTACGCGATGCCGCCAATAAACTCAACGCCGCCACCACACCGCCGCCCAGCGACGGCTCTGCCGGTCAGCAATTTCGACGGATGTTGCGCGCCCACTTGGCCTACCTCAGCGAACACGACGGGATGGCCCAGCGATTGGTGCTCGGCGGGAGCGGCGGCGACCCCGAAGCGTGGGAAATCTTCGATCAGTCGCGTTGGCACACCATCGAGTGGACCTGTCAGCTGCTCGAACTCGACATCACCGGGCCGGCATTGCGATTAATGCTGCGCTCCTGCGCGGGCGCTCTCGACGAGGCCACCGCCTACTGGCTGAAGAACGACCGCCCTTTTGATCCCGACGCGTTGGTCGAAGTAGTCGTCGAGCTCCTCATCACGTCGTTACGGTGCGCGGCCCAACTCGACCCGGAGATAGACGTCAGCAACGCTGTCGCGAAATTGGCTGATCGCCTTGCCTGAGGAGTGGAAGTCACTGTCCCAGCGCAGATCAGCGCCATACCAGGCCGGTACAGTGGCGGCACACCACGAAAAACGGAGCCGCCATGTCCACAAAGGACCATCCCAACAACGCCCCGGGCGTCCCGATGCTCTTCCCGGTCTGGTTCGAGAACTTCCAGACCAAGTACTTCAACCCCGCGGTGAAGCCGTTCGCGCGCTACCTTCCGACGTTCTCGGTGATCAAGCACCGTGGCCGCACATCCGGCAAGCAGTACGAGACCATCGTGACCGCGTACCGCAAAGGCAACGTGCTGGCCATCGGGCTGGCCCACGGCAAAACGAATTGGGTGAAGAACGTGCTGGCGGCCGGTGAAGCCGACGTGCACTTCATCCGCAAGGACGTCCACATCACCAACCCTCGGGTCCTGCCCGCCGGCAGCGACGGCAGGGGGCTGCCCTTCTTGGCCCGCCAGCAGATCGGCCGGGTCGGGGTCTTCGTCGCCGATATCGCCTAGAGCCGGCTAAAAACCGTCTTGCCGGCCATTGTCGGCCACACCGACGGTGCGTCTTCCCAGGCCACGACACGGTCGACAACCGGGGACAGATCGCAGCCGCCGGCCAGTAGCTCCAGGATTTCCGGGATGACGGCGCGCGCACTGACCCGCCCGGTGACGAACCGCACACCGCGGGTGTACATCGGCAGCAGCGGCATCTCGACGTTGTATTCGGGGTAAATCCCGGTGTCGGTGCACACCCCGTCCGGCCACGTGGCACGCAGCGATGCGGCCAGCAGCGCTGAATCGCCGCTGGTGTTCACGGTGACGGGATACAGATCCCAAGACTTGTCGGGTTTGGCTACGTCATGGACCGCTGCCCCGAGCTTCTCGGCGGCCGCCAGGCGGTCCGAATCGGTATCGACGTAGTCGACATGGAAGCCGAGTGCTGCCGCGAATGCCGCCGCGTACAGCCCGATCGACAGGCGGCCGACGACGAGGACGCGGCGATCGGCCTGATCGAGCCCGGCCAGCTCCGCAAGGTAAGGCCCAACCGCGCGCCAACCGTCGGGAATATTGTCCGACAGTGAGGCGATAGCGATCGGGTCCACGGCGTCGGGAACGGGGATCAGCATCGCGTCGGCGTAGGGCACAAGTACGAGATCGCTCATGAATCCGCCACCGTCCAGACCGGCAAGCGGTGCCATTCCGTACATCGCCATGAGCGGCAGCGACGCGCAGGAACCCGTGACGCCGCGGCGGCATTCGCGGCAGTATCCGCAGCTGATCTGAAACGGTACGACCATGCGGTCGCCCACTCGGGCGCCGGATACGTCGTCACCCACCGCGACAACCTCGCCGAGCCCCTCGTGGCCCACTGCATGTCCGGGCGGCATGGGCAATCGGCCATGGACGACTGCGACATCAAGGTCGCAACAGGCCACCGCCAAAGGCCTGATCAGGGCCTGCTCCGGCGCGGTGATCTCCAGATCGGGCACGTCGCGCCAGACGTATCGCCCGACATCTTCGAATGTCAGCTGCTTCATTGCAGCATTCTTGAGCGATCACTCAAGTAAAGTCAATACCGTGCCGAGACCGGACCGCAGCCGAGCCGCATTGATCGACACCGCGGCCACGTTGTTTCGCCGTCAGGGCTACGCCGCGACCGGGCTCAACCAGATCCTCGACGAAGCGGCCATCAAGCCAGGCTCGCTGTATCACCACTTTCCGCAGGGCAAGCAGCAGCTGGCCGCCGCCGTTGTCGATCACGCCGGGGCCGCCATCGAGCAACTGCTGCGCAGATTCCTGGCAGGCGGGCTGCCGGTGGCTGACATCGTCGACCGGTGGATTGACTTGCTGGTCGGCGGGCTGACCGCCGATCGGCGCGACGGCTGCCCCATCGAGCCGATCGCCACCGAATCGGTGCATGCCAGCCCGCAGATGCGCGAGGCGTCGGCGCGCGCCTTCTCCGGCTGGTGCACGGCGATCGAAGAGCGGCTGCACGTCGACGGCTGGCCGACAAACGACGCGAAAAGCGTTGCAGTGGCAGTCATCTCACTGATCGAGGGAGCGCTGATCCTGTCGCGCATCGCGGGCGACGCGGATGCGCTCGCCGCCGCCAAACCGGCCGCACGCCGCCTACTTCACCGCTAGATCGCAACCGCCGCCAGGCCTATCCTGGAAAAACGGGGCACGGCATGACTCGAGATGAACTCTTCGCCTCGATCGTGGCGGCACGCCCCGGTCGCGACGACCTCGTGTACCTCGAGCGCTGCGGCGATGCCTATCACTGGCGAGTGCTGACGGGTGCCCAAATCCCCTCTCCCGTCACCGCGCCCGACGTGTGGATGTCGTTTTCGGCCGCGTGGCCGCAAGACGAACCCGGACGGCTTCGGGCCTTCTTCGACGATCTGCTCGCCGAACTCGAGTCGATGGCCAACACCGCGGACCGGTGTCGGTGGCCGATCGACGAGCCCTGGCCGCAACAGCACGCGCACCATCATTGAGCGGCGTGGCACATGGTCGATTATCGGATCACCGCCGAGGAGCGCGCACGGTTCAAGCGCTGCCGGCGGCAGTGGGATTTCGCGTCACCGCATCGCCGCAACCTGCGACCGGCCGGGTTCGTCGACCCTGCCCTGCCCGCTGCGCTCAAGGATGCGCTGGCCGTGTACTACTACCCCGGCACCTGGGACTGGCAACACGAGGTGACCCAACCCCTGGTGCACAAGGCACTCACGCGGTCATTGGACGATGCCGACGCGACCGACATGCTCCACAAGGCAGCAGCGCTGCTGGACTGTTATGACGCCTGGGCAAACGTTGTCGACGACTTCGCACCGGTCAAGATCAACCTCGATGTCGAGGCCCTGGTCCCGGATCCCGACGATCCCGAGGGCGGATTGTTGGTGCACGACGGATCGCCGGTGATCTACCCGTGCCAAATCGATTTAGTGGCCGTGGACGCCGCCGACGAGTACTGGGTGGTCTGCCATCGGATCGTCGACGACTGGCAGGACATCGACACGTTGGTCCGCGACGAGGAGGCGGTGGCGTCGTGTTGGGCGTTCGAGCACGACTACATCGGCGTACAGATCGCCGGAACCATCCACAACGAGGTGCGCGTCGCCGGCCCGCTCAAGTTCCCGCCGGCCGGGTCGGCGATGAAGCGCCTGCCGAAAGCGGTGGCCCAACACGAGGCCAGCGGTGGCGGTCGATCGCTCCCTCAGCACCAGCGGGTGTCCGCGCAGGCATCGCGCCGCAGTGCGACCGACCGGACCGAGCAGCGCACCGCGGGCGTACTGCGTCGTACCCGCATCCGTCGCAGCCGCCACCAGATCGCCACGGTGGGGCCGCAGATCGCTGCCGAGGCGGTCGACATGACCAGTTGGCCAACCGTCTACCCGACGTTCGCCGCGCATTGTCGCGACTGCGAGTTCACCACGCCCTGTTCGGCGCTCACCGAGGGCGCCGATGCGGAACCGTTGCTGCAAGCCGACTTTCAGCAGACGCCTGACGAACCGCGTAAGCCCAGATTGGGTCAGTCGACGTGGGGCTTCGGGCGAGGGGCCGCGCCGCCACGGTGGTGAGATCCGGGGCTAGTCTTGGTCATCATGGTCACCGATTACAACGAAAATCGGATCGCGGAGCAGTATCAACAAGCCAAGGCTCAGTCCTGGCGTGCGCACGCCGAAACCTATTCATTCATGAACCTCATTGGCGATGTCGAGGGGAAACGCGTGCTCGACGTCGCCTGTGGCGAAGGACATTTCACGCGATTGCTGGGTAAGGCCGGCGCCGCCGAAGTGGTCGGGATCGACATCTCCGAGCGGATGATCGAGTTGGCCCGCGAGCAGGAGACGCGTCAGCCGCTCGGGATCGAATACCGCGTCGAAGACGCCCGCGCCGTGGCCGAGCACGCGGATTTCGACCTCGTCGTCGGCGCCTGGCTGCTGGTGTACGCGCAAACCCGAGCCGAACTCGTGCAGATGTGCCGCGGGCTCGCGAGCCGGCTCAGGTCGGGCGGGCGTCTTGTCACCATGGTCGGCAACCCCGCGGTGTATGGTCTCGACCCACTGCCCGACTACCGCAAGTATGGATTTCAGCTGTCACTTTCCGGCCGCGCCGTCGAAGGTGCTCCGACGAAATATATTCTGCTGCTGGGGGATTCGAGGCTCGAGATCGAGAACTACTACATGCCGATCGCGGCCTACGAATCCGCGTTCGCCCAGACGGGTTTCGCGAACTTCGCGGTGCACATGCCCGAGGTGTCACATAACCCCGACGGCGATCCCGCGTACTGGGACGACTTCCTAAAGTATCCGAGTTTTGTTCTGCTGGACTGCGTCAAGCCCTGAGAGCCGTCAGATGTCCAGGCCGATGTCCAGCACCCGCACCGAGTGGGTGAGCGCGCCGACAGCCAGGTAATCCACGCCCGTACCGGCGTACTCCGCTGCGGTCTCGAGCGAAAGCCCGCCCGACGACTCCAGTTTGGTTTCCGGCGCGCGGGCATCGCGGCGCTGCACCGCGATCTGGGTTTGCCAGACCGGAAAGTTGTCGAGCAGCACCAATTCAGCCTTCTCGTCCAACACGTCGTCGAGCTGCTCAAGCGAGTCGACCTCGACCTCGCACGGCAGATCGGGTGCCGCCGCCCGCACCGCGCGTAGCGCCGCGACCACCGATCCCGCCGCCGCAACGTGGTTGTCCTTGATCAGCGCGGCGTCACCCAAGCCGAGCCGATGGTTGACGCCACCGCCGACCCGGACGGCGTACTTCTGCAGGGTCCGTAGGCCCGGCAGCGTCTTGCGGGTGTCGCGGATTTTCGCGTTGGTGCCGTGCACGGCATCGACCCATGCGGCCGTTGCGGTGGCGATCCCGGACAGGTGGCAGATCAGGTTGAGCAGGGTTCGTTCGGCGGTCAACAGGCCGAGCATCTGGGCCTCCACCGTCAACGCGGGCGCCCCCGGCTGCAGCCGCGCGCCGTCTCCGACGCGATCGAGCACCCGGTAGCCGCCGGCGCCGAGCACCTCGTCGAGCACCAGCAATGCGACGTCCACACCGGCGATCACGCCCGGCTCACGGGTGATCAGCGACGCGGTGGTGGTGGCGCCATCGGGCACCGTCGCCAACGTTGTGACATCCGGTCCGTAGCGCAGGTCCTCGGCGAGGGCGCGGCTGATCGTGGCGCGAGCGTCGGCGAGCTCACATTCAGAGAGGCGCATTAGCACGCCGCCACCGGCTCCTCGACCTGCGCGCTGTCGTCATCGGCGAGCCGGACGACGATGCTGCGCGCCGGAGCGAGGGGGGCGTCGGGGTATTCGGCGCGGTAGTGACAGCCGCGGCTTTCGTCGCGGGTCAGCGCGGCGGCGGCGACCGCGCGGGCGGTCACCGTCAATGCCGCGTCCTCCAGGTCGACATGGGTGAACATGGCCCGCACCGGCGCCGTCGACAGCTGGCCGGTCAGCCTGCGCAGACCATCGGCGTCGCGGACCACCGACGCATCGCGGCTCATCGCCCCTTGCAGGTCGCCGCGGGCCAGCGCCGCACGGCCAATCGATTCCGGCGCCGTCGCGCGCGGACGCCCGACCGACACCGCGTGCGCCGCCGCGGCTCGTCCCGCCCGTGCCCCGACCACCAGGCCCTCCAGCAGGCTGTTGGAGGCCAGCCGGTTGGCGCCGTGCATTCCGGTACGAGCGACCTCGCCCGCGGCGAACAGCCCGGGCAGCTCGGTTTGTCCGTGCACATCGGTGACGACTCCGCCGCAGCTGTAGTGCGCGCCCGGAACCACTGGAATGGGTTCGCGGACCGGGTCGACGCCGACTTTCCGGCACGCGGCGGTGACGGTCGGGAAGTGGTCCTCGAAATCCACGATGCTGCGGGCGTCGAGGTAAACGCACGGGTCACCTGTTGCGCGCAGCCGGGCGTCGACAGCCGCCGCCACCACGTCGCGCGGCGCCAGATCGCCCATCGGATGGACGCCGGCGGTAACCGAATTGCCTTGACTGTCAACCAAAATCGCGCCTTCACCGCGGATCGCTTCGGTGACCAGGGGTCGCCGACCGCCGCGGTGGCCGTTGAACAGCATCGTGGGGTGGAACTGGATGAACTCGACGTCGCTCACCGCGACACCCGCCCAAAGCGCCAGGGCGATCCCGTCGCCGGTCGAGCCGTCGGGATTAGTGGTCGCGCTGTAGAGGTGTCCCAGCCCGCCGGTGGCCAAGATCACCGACGCCGCGTGCACGATGCCAATGCCGTCGCGATTGGCCACCAACACCCCGGTCACCGCATCACCGTCGTGCAGCAACCGCAGGGCGGCGTGGTTGGTGCGGATGGCCAGTGTGGCCGCGGCATGGTCGAGCGCGCGCTGGACCTCGGCGCCGGTGGCATCGCCGCCGGCGTGCACGATGCGACGCCGTGAATGCCCGCCTTCGCGACTCAGCGCCCATCTGCCGACCGACGCCTCGTCGAATCGTGCTCCCTCGGTTACCAATTCGGCTACTGCCTGGTAGCCATCGGCGACTATCGACGTCACCGCGTCGGCGTCGCAGAGGCCGGCGCCGGCAGCCAGCGTATCGGCGACGTGTGCCTCGACCGAGTCGTCGGTATCCGGCAGCACCACCGCGATCCCGCCCTGGGCGTAGTGGGTGGCCGTCACACCAAACCTGCGGCGGGCCTTGCTGAGCACGACAACTCGCCGCCCGGCGCGGTGGGCCGCCAGCGCGGCGGCCAGGCCGGCCACCCCGGTGCCGATGACCACGACGTCGGCCTGTTGCTGCCAGGCCGGGTGAATGCTCATTCGCCGTCTCCGGGCTGACCGATGGTGATCATCCGCTGCACGCTTTGCCGCGCCAGCCGGGCAGTCTGCGCCTCGACGTGAACTTCGTCGGCGCCCTCGATCAGGCAGCGCAGCAACGCGGCGGGGGTGATCATCTTCATGTATTTGCACGAGGCGCGGTCATTGACCGCGCGGAAGTCGACGCCGGGCGCGGCATTGCGCAGCTGATACAGCATCCCGATCTCCGTGGCGACCAGCACCTGGCGGGCCTGGGTGGCCCGCGCGGCGTCCAGCATGCCGCCGGTTGACAGGATCTTCACCCGCTCCCGCGGGAAGGCGCCTTCGCCGGCCAGATACAGCGCCGACGTGGCGCACCCGCACTCCGGGTGGACGAACAGTTCGGCCTCGGGGTGCGCGCGGGCCTGCTCGGTGAGCTCGTCGCCGTTGATCCCGGCGTGCACGTGGCACTCGCCGGCCCACACCTGCAGGTTTTCCCTGCCCGTCTCCCGGCGCACATGCGCCCCGAGGAACTGGTCGGGGCAGAACAGCACCTCGCGGTCCGCGTCGATGGAGGCAACGACGTCGACGGCATTCGACGATGTGCAGCAGATGTCGGTGAGCGCCTTGACCGCCGCGGTGGTGTTCACGTAGGAGACGACGACGGCGTCGGGGTGCTCGTCCTTCCAGCCCTGCAGGTCTTCGGGGGTGATCGAGTCGGCCAGCGAGCAGCCCGCCCGCTGGTCGGGGATCAACACGGTCTTTTCGGGGCTGAGGATTTTCGCGGTCTCGGCCATGAAGTGAACGCCGCAGAACACGATGGTTTCCTCGGGCGCCTCGGCTGCGATCCGGGACAGCGCCAGCGAGTCGCCGACGTGATCGGCGACGTCCTGGATGGCCGGTAGCTGGTAGTTATGCGCCAAAATCGTCGCATTGCGCAGCTCGGCCAGGCGCCGGATCTCGGCCGCCCATCGTTCGTCGCCTTCGACGCCGGCGTATCCGGTGGGACTGCTAGTGATTGCTGCGGCCAATTCTGTTACGTGCTCAGACGCCACCGGATCCGTGCGATTCAGGACCGTCATGGCCGTTCCTTTCGCCCCCGACCCCGGTTTTCGACTTATAATCGAAAACATGCCATATGGTAGCACTGCACACGAAGTGCTCGTCGTCGTGTTTCAGGTTCGCGGTCTGGGATCCGGCCCCAAGACCCAGAAGCCCCAGCTCAACGTCCTGCTGTGGCAGCGCGCCCGCGATCCGCAGAAAGGTGCATGGTCGTTACCGGGCGGACGGCTGCGCCACGACGAGGACATGACGACGTCGGTGCGGCGTCAACTGGCCGAGAAGGTTGACCTGCGTGAGGTCGCTCACCTCGAGCAGCTCGCGGTGTTCTCCGATCCCGCGCGGGTGC
>Ga0209656_10000361_pt1 | contig 30069 bp, 28 predicted proteins | sample BogFormECP12_OM2_FD_188239 | JGI IMG/M metagenome (GOLD analysis project Ga0209656, IMG submission 188239) | Bog forest soil microbial communities from Calvert Island, British Columbia, Canada - ECP12_OM2 (SPAdes) (version 2) | ecosystem: Environmental > Aquatic > Freshwater > Wetlands > Bog ...
AGGGCGGGGACCGGATCGGCGGCTTCGAGGTCAAGTTCTGCGGTCCCGAGGGCGTCCTCTTCGATGTCGCCGAGCATCCCTGGACCGGCACCGAGCCGCTCCCGGTCGAGGTCAAAGAGGCAGCCGACTAGCCGCATAGCGTCGTCCTCGCGAGAGCGCGAGTCGCTAGCCGTTCGTCGTCTTTGCGCGGCTCAGCGTGCGCCGCCATTTCGCCCTCAGGGCGCTCGGCCGCTCGGGGTAGCGCTCGTCGAGGAACCCGGCTGCCGTCACCCGGTCGGTCCGGAAGCTCCGAAAGTCCTGGCGCAGCTCGCACCAGGCGATCAGGTGACGGACGGCCTCCATGTAGCCGACGGTTACCGGCCAAATCGTGCGTTCACTCTCACGACCCTGTTCGTCGCGATAGCACAGCGCGATTTTCCGTCCCGCGTGGATCTGTGCGCGCACCCGCGCCATGTCGAGACCATCGGCGGCGAGGTTCCGCGCCGGCGGCGTATCGGTCACCGGCTCGAGCACATAGGGCCGAAGCCGTTCCGGCACGACGGCGCCGATCTTGGCGATCAGATCCTCCGCCGCCCGCGCCAACGCCGGATCGCTGTGACGCGCCACCCATTGCGCGCCGAGCACGGCAGCCTCGATCTCGTCGGGCGTCAGCATCAGAGGCGGCAAGTCCAGTCCCGCCTCCAGCACGTAGCCGCCCAGCCTCGCCGCGGATCGGTACCCGCTGGCCGATCAGGTCCGCGATATCGCGATAGACCGTCCGCTTGGAGGTCTCGAGCTCGGCGGCAAGTGCAGCGGCGGTTATCGGTCTGGGCGTCCGGCGCAGAATCTGGATGATTTGAAAAAGCCGGTCGGCGCGTCTCATGAGCCGTTATCCCGCCATGATGCTGACAGCATGATGGCAGCAGGGTGGCAATAGCAACGCTGGCGCTTGCCTGATTCGTTACCAAATACCTGTCGGGTAACAGCGGCATCGCGAAGGCCGCCTTGCCGGCTCTCAACGTGTGGCGATGCGGGGTAGGACTCAACGATGAGCGAAGCCAAAAATCTGTTTTCGGTTCTGCGCCAGTCGGCCGATCCCGAGACGGCGGAGGCCATCGAGAAGCTGGTTCAGGACGCCCCGGACCGCGCGCTCTGCCGGGTCAACGTGCTTGATTTCGCGGCGAAGACCGGGCTCGACGAGGAGCGCGCGATCGCTGCCTTTCTGCACGCGGCGCGGCTTGGCATCTTCGAGCTGTCGTGGAACGTGTTGTGCCCGGGCTGCGGTGGTGTGCTCGATTCCAGCACGACGCTGAAGAGCGTCGACAAGGATGAATATGCCTGTGCCTGGTGTGCGTCCGGATATACGCCGATCCTCGACGAGATCGTCGAGGTGACGTTCACGGTCAACCGGCGGGTGCGCAGGATCGCGGCCCACGACCCCGACGAACTACCCTTCAACGAGTATTTTCGTCAGGTGTTCTGGGGTTCCGGCATCGATGTCCCGGACAATTTCGAGGGTCTGATCCAGGAAATCGTCCTCGAATCGGTCGAGTTGCCGCCCCGCGAGAAGGCGCTTCTCTCGCTGCAATTGCCGGCTGAATTCGTGATCGTCCTGGACCCGGTGACCCATGCGACCCGTTTCCTCGACGTCAAGGGCGAGCCGACGCGCGAGCGCCAGAACCTGACGCTCGTTCTCGACAAGCTGCACACTCCAACCGAGACCGTCGAGCTCCGGCCCGGGCCGTTGCGTTTGTCGCTGGAGAACCATACCGATTCGCGAGTGCTGCCGGGATTGTGGGTCGCCAATGACAAGCTCCATGAGCTGCTCGCCAGGCGCAAACCGTTTCTGACCGCGAAGCGGCTGCTGACAAACCAGGTGTTTCGCGACATTTACGGCACCGACACGATCGATGTCGATCAACGCCTCAAGATCACCAGCCTAACCTTCCTGTTCACTGATCTGAGAGGTTCGACCGAGCTTTATGAGCGGGTCGGCGACTTGGCCGCCTTCGACCTCGTCAGAGCGCATTTTCGAGTACTCAACGAGATCGTCGCCGCCGAAGCCGGGGCCGTGGTCAAGACGATCGGCGACGCTGTCATGGCAACTTTTCCGACCCCCGATCGTGCGCTTGCAGCGGCGCTGCGCATGCGCGAGGCGATGCACCGCCTCAATGACGGGCATAACGGCCACGATCTGCTGCTCAAGATCGGGATTCATGAAGGGCCGTGCTTGGCGGTCGTGCTCAACGAGCGGCAAGATTATTTCGGCACGACCGTGAACATCGCAGCGCGCGTCCAAGGTCTGGCTGACTCGCGATCGATCCTGGCGACCGGGCCGGTCGTCAAGCACCCGCAGGCTTCGAGTTTGCTCGCGACCAGCGGCCTCAGTCCGGTGTCGCAGCGCCGCGCATTGCGCGGCATCGCCGAGGAACTCGCCGTCTACGAGATTCCGTAAGGAGAGCTTGGCCGCCTCGGATGGCCGCCCGGGGTTCTCGCCCATGAGCAGGGCCCTTTGACAAACCGCTCTACTTCACACGTCGAGATTGGCGACGTTGAGAGCGTTTGCTTGGATGAAGTCACGGCGCGGCTCCACGAGGTCGCCCATCAGGGTCGAGAAGGTCTCCTCTGCGGAATCGGCGTGGTTGACCTTGACCTGCAGCAAGGAGCGGACCTCGGGGTCGAGCGTGGTTTCCCACAGCTGCTCCGGGTTCATCTCGCCGAGGCCCTTGTAGCGCTGCACCTCGATGCCGCGGCGACCCAGTTCCATGACTGCTTCGACGAGCCTGGTCGGCCCGGCGATCGAGTAAGCCTTGTCGCGAGCGGCGAGGGTGCCCGGGCGGTCGTAGATCTCGCGCAGCTTCTCGACGTCCGTGTCGAGCCGGCGCGCCTCGCTCGAACGCAACAGGGCTGCGTCGATCAGGTACCGCTCGCCGACCCCTTGGCGGGTGCGTCCCAGGACCAGCCCCTCGCCCGCGATCACTTCGCCATGCCAGAGCCGTTCATGCTCCGGCGCGAGCAGGTTGAGCCGCTCCGCAGTGCGGTGGGCAGCCTCGATCGCCCGGTTCGGGTCGGCAAGCAGCGCCGCAGACAATGCGCCGGCGATCGCCGCCTGCTCGACGACCTCGATATTGCCGACCTTGGCGGCGAGCGGCTGCAGCCAGCGGCGATGCACCCGCGCTTGCTCCAACAAGTCGCGCAGATCGAGGCCCCCGCGCTCGATCCCGTCATGCTGCGTGAAGACCGAGTCCCGCAGCGCGGCGTCGACGCAATAGGCCTCGAGTGCCGGGTCGTCCTTCAAATAGACCGCCTTGGCATTGCCGCGTTGCAGGCGGTAGAGCGGCGGTTGGGCGATATAGAGAAACCCTTTGTCGATCAGGCTCGCCATCTGGCGGAAGAAGAAGGTCAACAGAAGAGTACGGATGTGGCTGCCGTCGACATCGGCGTCGGTCATGATAATGATGCGGTGGTAACGCGCCTTTTCAGGGTCGAAATCCTCAGGGCCGATCCCGGTGCCGAGTGCGGCGATCAGAGTACCGATCTCGGCCGAACTCAGCATCTTGTCAAAGCGGGCGCGCTCGACATTTAGGATCTTGCCTTTGAGCGGCAGGATCGCCTGAAAGCGCCGATCGCGGCCTTGCTTGGCCGAGCCACCGGCGCTGTCGCCCTCGACGATGAACAATTCGCTCTTTGCCGGGTCGCGTTCCTGGCAGTCGGCGAGCTTGCCCGGCAGATTGGCGATGTCGAGCGCGCCCTTGCGCCGCGTCAGGTCGCGGGCCTTGCGCGCCGCCTCGCGCGCCGCCGCCGCCTCGACGACCTTGGCGACCACCTTTTTAGCGTCGGCCGGGTGCTCCTCGAACCATTGCGTCAGCTTGTCGGCGACGATGCCCTCGATCGCCGGGCGCACTTCGGAAGAGACGAGCTTGTCCTTGGTCTGCGAGGAAAATTTAGGGTCCGGCACCTTGACCGAGAGAATGCAGGTCAACCCTTCCCGCATATCCTCGCCGGTCAGTGTCACCTTCTCTTTTTTAGCAATCCCGCTGTCGCTCGCATAGGCGTTGACCGTGCGGGTCAATGCCGCGCGGAACCCGGCGAGGTGGGTGCCGCCATCCCTCTGCGGGATGGTGTTGGTAAAACACAGCATCGTCTCGTGATAGCTGTCGGTCCACTCCATCGCGATCTCGAGCAGGATGCCGTCGCGTTCGCCGCGGATCACGATCGGCGACGCATGCAATGCCTGCTTTGAGCGATCGAGATAGCGCGCAAAGGCTTCGAGCCCGCCCTCGAAGTGAAGCGTGAGACTCTTCGGCTCGACCCCGCGCAGATCGTTCAACACCAGGGTCACGCCGCTGTTCAGAAAGGCGAGCTCGCGCAGCCGGTGCTCCAACGTCGTAAAGTCGAACTCCGTCTTACTGAAAGTGTGCGGGCTCGGCAGAAAGGTGATCTCGGTGCCGGTGGTCGAGCCCTCCCGGGTCGAACCCGTCGGCCATGGCGGGGATGGGCCCACTTCGGAGAGCGGCGCTTCTGGCACGCCGTCGAGAAAGCGCATGAACCACTCCGAGCCACCCCGGAAGATGCGCATGTCGAGTCGTGCCGAGAGGCCATTGACGACCGAAACGCCCACGCCGTGCAGCCCACCCGAGACCTTATAAGCGTTCTGGTTGAATTTGCCGCCGGCATGGAGGTGGGTCATGATGACCTCCGCGGCAGACACGCCCTCCTCGTCATGAATCCCGACCGGGATGCCGCGGCCGTTGTCGGCGACGGTGCAGGAGCCGTCGGCGTTCAGCGTCACGGTAACGGTATCGCAATAGCCGGCGAGCGCTTCGTCGATCGCGTTGTCGACGACCTCGTAGATCATGTGATGCAAGCCGGAGCCGTCATCGGTGTCGCCGATATACATCCCGGGCCGCTTGCGGACCGCATCAAGACCGCGAAGCACTTCGATCGATTGCTCGTTGTAGGTCGCATCTTCACCATTGGAAGTGCCATGGCCATTCGAGGCGCCGTTGCCGGCGGATCCGGCGGCGACGTTGCCGGGGGGCGCGCCGATAGGCGCAACGCGGTCGTCGGCGCTGCGCGGGCCAAACGGGTCGGATGCGGGTATGTTCGCCATGCGTTTGCGTTCGATTTTTCGGGGTCAGAGAGAGGTCGGGGACAAGGTTCCGTCATGCACCGACAAAAACTGGGCGTCGCATCTCAGCGGCGTGAACAGTGCGGCGTCGGTGCCGGTCAGCCAGGCTTGGCCGTCGAGCCGGACGAGCGCTTCGAACAGCGCCGCGCGCCGGCTCGTATCAAGGTGGGCAGTGACCTCGTCGAGCAGCAGCAGCGGCGGCTCCCCGCGCATGGCCTGCTGCAGAGCGGCGTGTGCGAGGAGGATCGCGATCAACAACGCCTTCTGCTCGCCGGTCGAGGCGAATTCGGCCGCGACGCCCTTCTCCACCAAACTGACGGCGATATCAGAACGGTGCGGGCCGATCGCGGCGCCGCCGGCCTGTCCATCGCTCTGCCGGTTTGCGGCGAGCGCCGCTTTAAACCTCGCCTCAGCGGCCAGCGCCGGCATTTCTTCGAGCCAACCCTCGACGATGCCGACCAGCGTGAGCCGGGCGCGCGGGAACGGGCCTACGGCTTCGGCACAAGCGCGGTCGAGCCGCTGTACAGTATCGCGCCGGCCTGCAACGACGGCGACACCTTGCTCCGCCATGACCTCCTCTAGCGCGGCCAGCCACGCCGAGTCGGCCGGACCGTCGCGCAGCAGGTGCGACCGCTCCCGCAAAGCCTGCTCATACGCGGCGACACGCGAGGCATGCGCGGGATCGAGCCCGAGCACCATCCGATCGAGAAACCGCCGACGTCCGCTGGGCCCTTCGAGGAAGAGCCGATCCATCGGCGGCGTCAACCACACGACGCCGAGCCGCTCGCCGAGTGAAACCTGGCTGCGTACGGGCTCGCCGTCGATCCGCACGACCCGGCGCTCGCTCGCGGTAGGATCTCGCCCGGTTCCGACACGCAGTGCACCGTGGCGCGTCGCGACGACCGCGGCAACGGCCCAGCCCGAACCGCCGGGGTCGCCTCCGGGCTCGGGTCGGCGATCGATCTCTGTCGATTTGGCGCTGCGCAACCCGCGGCCCGGTGCCAGAAAGGACAGGGCTTCCAAGAGATTGGTCTTGCCGGCGCCGTTCGGCCCGGTAAGCACCACCGGCTCGGTACCGAGGGTGAGCCTGGCCTCGTGGTAGTTGCGGAAATCTGTTAGCACGAGCCGCGTCACGCCGACGCGGTGCGCCGCGGCACCGGCGCTGCTGCGGGCTTCCTGTGCCTCGGCCAACATAGCCCAATACATGGGGTCGAAGAGGCCTTTTTGCCAGCTTGGGCGCCGGTTGCCGTCGCGCTCACACCCGCATCGGCATCAGCACGTAAAGCGCGCTGGGATCGGCGCTGTCACGGACGATTGTCGGCGAGCCGGCGTCCGACATCACGAATTGCGCACCCTCGCCCTTGATCTGCTCGGCGATGTCCGTCAGGTATCGGGAATTGAACCCGATTTCGAGCGGGCTGGCGGAATACCGCACCCCGTCGAGTTCCTCGACCGCGGTGCCATTCTCGGGGCTCGTCGCCGACACGACGAGACTGCCATTCTCGATGACGAGCTTTACCGCCCGGCTTTTCTCCGTCGAAATCGTCGACACCCGGTCGATCGCGTCGGCGAACTCTTTGCAATTGACCTCAAGAATCTTGTCGTTGTTGGTCGGGATCACCCGGTCGTAATCGGGGAAGGTTCCGTCGATCAGCTTCGAGGTCAGCGCTGCTTCGCCGACGATAAAGCGGATCTTCGTCTCGGAGAGCGAGATCTGCGCTTCGTCCTCGCCTTCCTCGACGAGCTTGCGAAGCTCGAGCACGGTCTTGCGCGGGATGATGATTCCCGGCATCCCGGCCGCGCCCTCCGGCAGCACCATCTCGACTCGGGCGAGTCGATGGCCGTCGGTCGCAACTGCGCGGATGACCGGCACCTCATCGTTCTTTGTTGCATGGAGATAGATGCCGTTAAGATAGTACCGGGTCTCCTCGGTCGAGATTGCAAATCGTGTACGGTCGATCAACGCCCTAAGCTCGCTCGCCGGCAGCGCGAAATTGTGCGGCAGCTCGCTGCTGGCCATTACCGGGTAGTCCTCCGGCGGCAGACATTGCAGGGTGAAGGTCGAACGGCCAGAGCGCAGCACCATCGCGTTGCGCTCGCCGCTGGCCTCGATCTCTACCTGCGCCCCCTCGCGCAGCTTCCGGACGATGTCGTAGAGCGTGTGCGCCGGTGCGGTCGTTCGGCCTTCTCGCTCGATCTGGCCGGAAACGCGCTCGATGATCTCGAGATCCATGTCGGTGGCGCTCAGCGCTAGCCGTCCGGTTTCGGCGCGCAACAGCACATTCGACAATATCGGAATTGTCGTGCGCCTTTCGACCACGCTCTGCACGTGGCTCAGCGCTTTGAGGAGAGCCGCCCGTTCGACGATGAGTTTCATGGTTGCTGCATTGAAGTTGCGGACCAGCGCGGGTAGGACCCCAGTTCGAGCCCGAGCCGCGCCCGGGGCCGAGATGGGCCAGCGCCCCCGTCGCATCATCCCGAACGGTTCAGCAGACGGGTGCAGATTGTAGCACGAACGATGCGCCCCTCAGCACCTGGTTTCGAAGTCGCGTCCGCGCGAGTTGGTGGAAACTCAGGTTTGCAGCATCCGGCGCAACAGCTCGACATCCTCGGCTAGCGCGCGGTCGCTGAGAGTAAGCTCCTCGATCCTGCGGACCGCATGCATGACCGTGGTGTGATCGCGACCACCGAATTTTCGGCCAATTTCCGGCAGCGACCGCGTCGTCAGCTGCTTGGCGAGATACATTGCGATCTGTCGCGGCCGCGCCACTGCACGAGCTCGACGTTCCGAGGTCATCTCGCTCAGCCGGATGTTGAAATGCTCGGCGACGCGCCTTTGGATTTCGTCGATCGTCACCCGCCGCTCGCAGGAGCGCAACAAGTCGCGCAACAGCTCTTGCGCGCTTTCGAGCGTCACTTCACGTCCGATCAGCTGCATATCCGCGATAATTCGGTTCAGAGCCCCCTCAAGCTCGCGAACGTTCGAGGTGATCTTGTGTGCGAGGAACTCCATCACCTTCTGCGAAATTCGCATACCGCTGTGCTCGGCCTTCGACTGAAGGATGCCGAGGCGGAGCTCATAGGTGGTCGGGTGCAGATCGGCAACGAGCCCCCAGCCGAGCCGGGAGCGCATGCGCTCCTCGAGCCCTTCAAGATCGGAGGGCGACTTGTCGGCCGAGATTACGATCTGGCGGTTCTGATCGACCAGTGCATTGAAGGTGTGGAAGAACTCTTCCTGAGTCGATTCCTTGCCGCTGATAAATTGAACGTCATCGATCATCAGCAAATCGACCGAGCGGAATTGCTCCTTGAAGTCTATCGTCGACTTGAAGCGCAACGCCCGGATGAACTGATACATGAATTTCTCGGCGGAGAGGTAGATGACCTTGCGGTCACAGGCATGTCGGCGAACGTGCCAGGCGACCGCATGCATCAAATGGGTTTTGCCGAGACCGACCCCGCCGTAAAGAAAGAGAGGGTTGAACGGCACCGTATGAACCGGGTTGGCGCAAGCCTCGGCGACGCGTCGCGCCGCGGCATGGGCCAACTCATTAGGCTTGCCGACGACGAAATTCTCGAAAGTGAAGCGCTGGTCGAGTGCCCAGAAATGCGCCCTGTCCTCACTAATTTCGAGCACGACGGCAGGCTCAGCGAAGGGTGCCCGGAGACCGCCGCGATTCTTTGACTCGCCGCCGGGGGTGGCCGAATGGTCAAGCCCATTACGTGTCGGGGCTATCGCCACGACAATAGAGAGACTGGTTACCCGCTGGTTCTCCGCCCGCCACAACGCCAGGAGCCGGTCGGCGTAATGCGTCGCGACCCAGTCGCGCAGAAAGCGGGTCGGTGCCGCGACGATCGCCTCCCCGTCATCGACCCGCTCAACGCTCATCGGTCGCAGCCAGCTACGGTAGGCGGCTTCGCCAACCTCGTCCTTGAGGTGGCCCAGAACCCGGATCCATTCGCTCTTGCACGCACTTGCCGAGGTATCGGCGTCCCTTACTCGAACCGCTTCCGCCACCACCGCATCCCCCCAAAATATAGGACGGCAGCACTACTCGGCTCAGTGCCGGTAAGATCTACACCCGCATAACGTCGATTTTCGGCTCTGCGTCATCGCTCTGTGCAGGCAAACGCGACCCCCATACCGAGACAATTACTGTCAAACCCTGTGGAGAAAAGGACATTTTCTTCACGTTGATCGACATTTACAGGGCACCTGAGTAGTTTCTGGTGCCGTTATTCGCGATTTTAGATTACGTGACGGATTGATTGCAACGAGATCGAAAGGAGAACGCAAGAAAGTTTCTCGCCGACCGACCGACGGCTACGCGGAAAGGCTACAAACGCCAAACATTGGTAGGCGGGCGTCGCCTCGCGACATTTGGTCGCAGCCTCGATTGCGGCGACGCGGCGCGATCAGAGCGCGTTGATGCGAGCGGCGAGGCGAGACAGCTTTCGCGACACAGTATTCTTGTGGAGCACGCCCTTGGTGATCGCCCGGTGCATCTCGGGCTGCGCCAATTGAAAGGCAGATCGGGCCGCCTCCTTGTCACCGCTATCTATCGCCGTCTCGACCTTCTTGACGAAAGTGCGTACGCGGCTCATCCGGGCTCGGTTGATCGCCGTGCGTTTGGCGATTTGGCGAATGCGCTTTTCCGCCGATTTGTGACTGGCCATGCTCGCTCGCGGTGAAAACGGAGTGCGGGCTTATATCGGCGGGTTGCCGCCCCGTCAACCGAGCGGGCCGTAGATGCATCGCGGGCGTGGCCTCTTGCTCGCCGGTCGCGCGAGACGACCCTTCGCTCCTCGGTGAAGCCGGCCATCTCGCCATCGCGGTAGACGTGGCGTAGGTGGCCCAAAGGAGCTGCCATTCAAGACGCACACTCTCGGCCGGGATCGTCTGGTAGGCGCGGCGGCTGCTCGACCATTATCGCGATCGCCCACGGCGATCTGCTATTTTCCATTGTTATTCAATTGTTAGCGCTCCCAAATCCGTTGATCGGTGGGAGAAATTCCATTGATCTGCCGAGTAACGAATTTCGCATCTAACCTGCTGATCTGGTGCCTTATTTTTCACGCCAAACCAGTCGGTCCGGGTCGGAAATCGCGATTTTCGCTGTATTTGCGCCCGGTAGAGCCTCTAGCGGCGGGTTACCGAGCCCCTGGGGTCAGCGATCTCGGGGCGCCAGACATCACAGAATCGGTCCCGCGTGAAGTGCCGACGCGGGACCGAGGGTCGAAGAGATCCGGCCTAGCGCTGCCGCTTCGCGCAAAAGAACGTCGATCGGCCGGATTGCGCGATTCGGCGCACGCCGCTGCCGCAGTCGCAGCCCGGACAGGGCTCGCCTTCGTGGCCGTATACCGCCCAGTGATGTTGGAAATAACCGAGCGCACCATCGGCCTGGACGTAATCGCGCAGCGATGAACCTCCTGCCGCAATCGCCTCGGTCAGGACCGACCTGATCGCCCCGACCAGCCGCTCCGCCCGTCTCCGGCCGATCGATGAAGCGAGCCGGCGCGGCGACAGCCTCGCGCGAAACAATGCCTCACAGACGTAGATGTTACCGAGGCCGGCAACGACCCGCTGATCGAGCAGCGCTGCTTTGATCGGCGTTAGCTTGCCAGCGAGCTTGGCGGCGAGATAGGAGCCGTCGAAGCCGGGTTCGAGCGGTTCGGGCCCGAGCCCGGCGAGGAGCGGATGCTGGTGCTCCTCGCCGCGCCTGGCGTAATCGAGCGTCCCGAATCGGCGCGCATCATTGAAGCGGATGACCGTCCCGTCATCGAGCGTGAGCACGACATGATCGTGCGGAGCAGCGGGCAGCGCGGAACGGCTGGCGGTGACGCGGCCGGACATGCCGAGATGGAGCAGCAGCAGACCGTCCGCATCGAGCTCGATCAGGATGTACTTGCCACGGCGGCCGAGTGCGCCGATCAGCGCGCCGTTCAGTCGCGCAGCGAGGGCCGGTGGAAATGGCCGCCGCAGATCGGACCTGCGCAGCTCCGCTCGCAGGATCCGGCGTCCACTGATCCTCAGCGCCAGGCCGCGCCGGACAGTCTCGACCTCAGGCAGCTCGGGCATCGCTCCGCAGGGTAGAGTGCGCCGGGTCGGCGCCGTGGCGTGCGCGACCCCATATGGTTATCTTCCTGCCCGATGAGCAGGAGCGAGGCAAGCGGCGGCGTCGACTTCGGCGCGCGCCGAGTGCCTGAAGAGGAGAAGGCGTCCCTGGTCCGCGCTGTGTTCGACAGCGTCGCGCCACGCTACGACCTGATGAACGATTTGATGAGCGGCGGCATCCACCGCTGGTGGAAGGCCGAGATGGTCGCCTGGCTCAAGCCCCGCCGCGGCCAGCTTCTTCTCGATGTCGCCGGCGGCACCGGCGATGTCGCGTTGCACGCTCTGCCGCGCCTCGCTCCCCCAGAGGCGGCGGCTCCCGGGAGTATCCTGGTTTGCGATGCGAGCGAGCGGATGCTCGAAGTCGGACGCGCCCGTGCTCTCGACCAAGGGATCCTAGCGGGGATCGAGTGGGTGTGCGCCGACGCAGAACGGCTTCCGGTGGCCGACCGAAGCGTCGATCTGTACACCATCGCCTTCGGCTTGCGGAACGTCACCCGAATCGATGTAGCGCTTGCCGAGGCGCGCCGTACGCTGAAGCCAGGGGGTCGTTTTCTTTGTCTCGAATTCACCCCGGAAATCACGCCGCTGCTGCAACCGTTATACGATCTGTACAGCTTCCAGATCGTGCCGCTGCTCGGTTGGATGGTCACCGGCGATCGGGAGGCCTATGCCTACCTCGTGGAAAGCATTCGGCGCTTCCCTCGGCAGAGCGAGCTTTGCAAAATGATCGCGCGCGCGGGGCTCGATCAGGTGCGGTTTCGCAACCTCACAGGGGGCGTCGCTGCGCTCCATTCGGCTTGGCGTCTCTGATACGCCCCGACCTGGGTTCGGGCTTGTGCGGAGTGCTCGCAATCTCGCCCGGCTTATCCGGATCGGCCTGACCCTCGCGCGGCACGACGCGCTGTTTCCACTGGATGACGTCCCCCCCGCCGCACCTTTCTTACGGATCGGCCGCGCCCTCACGCGCCGTCATACCCGTGCCTCGGCGCGCCCGGGTCAGCGGCTCGCCGCGGCCTTCGGCGAGCTCGGGCCGAGCTTCATCAAGCTCGGCCAGCTTCTGTCGACCCGAGCCGATCTCCTCGGCGAGGAGATCACCCTCGATCTGGCGAGCCTGCAAGACCGCCTGCCGCCTTTCCCCGGACGCGAGGCGCGTGCGCTGATCGAGGCCGAGTTCGCCCGTCCGCTCGAGACGCTGTTTGCGTCGTTCGACGAAACCGCAGTCGCGGCGGCATCGATTGCCCAGGTCCATTTCGCACGAACGACGGACGGGCATGACGTCGCGGTCAAGGTCTTGCGGCCGGGAATCGTCGAGGCGTTTTCGCGCGATCTGGACCTCTTCCTGTGGCTGGCCCGGCTGAGCGCGCGCCGGCAGCCTCTGCTGCGACGGCTGAAGCCCGTCGAGGTGGTAGAGATGCTAGCCGAGGTCGTTCGGTTCGAGATGGATCTGCGTTTTGAGGCGGCCGCCGCCTCGGAGCTCGCCGAGAATTTCGCCGGCGACCCGGATTTTCGCGTGCCGCGTGTCGACTGGCGGCGCACCGGCCGCAGCGTGCTGACATTGGAGCGGATTTCCGGGCTCCGCATCGATGATCGTGCGGCGCTGATCGCGGTCGGCCACCGGATCGACGATCTGCTGGTCAAGGCAGCCGGCGCCTTTTTCAACCAAGTCTTCCGCGATGGCTTCTTCCATGCCGATCTCCATCCCGGGAACATGTTTGTCGACGCGTCGGGTGCGATCGTCGTTGTCGATTTCGGCATCATGGGCAGGCTCGACCGCGCGACCCGTTTTTTTCTCGCTGATATGCTGCTGGGTTTTCTTACCGGCGACTACCGGCGGGTAGCGGAAGTTCACTTCGCCGCGGGCTACGTGCCGCCGCGCCGGTCGGTCGAGGCCTTCGCCCAGGCCTGCCGCGCCATCGGCGAGCCGATCCTCGGCCAGCCGCTGCAAGAGATCTCGTTCGCCCGCCTTCTCGCCCAGCTCTTCCAGGTCACCGAGCAGTTTGAGATGGAGACTCAGCCACAGCTTCTGTTGCTGCAGAAGACGATGGTGCAGATCGAGGGGCTAGGCCGACGCCTCGACCCCGAGGTCAATATCTGGGCGCTCGCTCGGCCCCTGATCGAGGCATGGATGCGCGAGAATCGCGGTCCCGAGGCGAGGCTGCAGCAGCACGTCGAGACCCTCGCCGAGGTAATCGACAGGGTGCCCCGGCTGATGCGCAATCTCGAGACGCTGGTCGGCGACTGGTCGCGTGAAGGGGTCGTCATGCACGCCGAGACCCTGGCTATCCAGGCGGCCAAGCGCGCCCGCCATCTGGCAATCCTTCTTCTTCCGGTGTGGCTTGTGACGGCGGCGCTGGTCGCGATCGCTCTCGCCCTCGTCTTCGGGCGGTAGCATACTGATGCCGACCGACGGCCGCGGAGGATCGATTTGCTTCAGGACCGGCGCATATTGCTGATCATTTCCGGCGGGATCGCCGCCTATAAGAGCCTCGAGCTGATCCGGCGACTGCGCGAGAGGGGTGCAGCGGTGCGCTGCATCATGACTGCGGCGGCGCAGCATTTCGTGACGCCGCTGTCCGTCGCCTCGCTGAGCGAGGACAAGGTCTACACCGATCTCTGGTCGCTGACCGACGAGAGCGAAATGGGCCATATCCGGTTGTCGCGGGAGGCCGACCTCGTCGTCGTCGCGCCGGCCAGTGCCGATCTGATCGCGCGGATGGCGACGGGCCTGGCCGACGACCTGGCGACAACGGCGCTGCTCGCCTCGGATAAGCCGGTGCTGATCGCGCCGACGATGAATTTGATGATGTGGGCGCATCCGGCGACCCAAGCAAACCTGGCGACGCTCGAAGCGCGCGGCGTCAAGCGGGTCGGGCCCGGCTCGGGCGAGCTCGCCTGCGGCGAGGTCGGCTCGGGCCGCATGGCCGAGCCGCTCGAGATTATTGCCGCGATCGAGCGGGTGTTAGTCCTCGATGCCAGGCTCGCCGGAACACGGGCGCTGGTGACGAGCGGGCCGACCCGCGAGCCGATCGATCCCGTGCGCTACATCTCGAACCACTCCTCAGGCAAGCAGGGCCATGCGATCGCGGCCGCACTCGCCGCGCTCGGCGCCGACACGGTGCTCGTCTCGGGGCCGACGCAAGAGCCCACGCCGGCCGGGGTCAGGATCGTGCCGGTCGAGACAGCTGAGGAAATGCTCGCCGCCTGCCAGGCGGCACTGCCGGTCGATGTCGCGGTCATGGCAGCGGCCGTCGCCGATTGGCGGGTCGAAACCGCCGGCCGGCACAAGCTGAAGAAGGACGGACGCGCCCCGCCGGTGCTCCGCCTTGCCGAAAACCCCGACATCCTCGCCAGCGTCGCCCAGCGCGGCAACGACCGGCCGGCCCTCGTCGTGGGCTTTGCAGCGGAGACCGACGATGTGGTCGAGAACGCCCGCCACAAGCGTCTGCGCAAGCGCTGCGACTGGATCCTCGCCAACGACGTCTCACCTGGGACGGACACCTTTGGCGGCGACCGCAACACGATCCATCTGGTCGATGCCGACGGGATCGAGGACTGGCCGGTAATGACCAAGCGCGAGGTCGCCGCCCGGCTCGCCGAGCGGATCGCTCGACATATCGGGGTCCGGCACCCCGGCGGCTCTTGAAAGTCGAGCTCAAGATCCTCGATCCACGGCTTCCCGGCTGGGGCTTCCCGTGCTGGGGCTCGAGCCTGGCGGCCGGACTCGACCTCCATGCCTGCATCGACCACCCGCTCGTCCTGAAGCCGCAAATGCCGGCCGTCCTGATCTCGACGGGTATTGCCTTTCGCATCGGCACCGCGGAATGGTGTGCGCTTGTGCTGCCGCGTTCCGGCCTCGGCCACAACGAGGGGCTGGTGCTGGGCAACACGATCGGGGTGATCGATGCCGATTATGAGGGTCCTTGTCTGATTTCGGCTTGGAACCGGAATCTTGGCGGCGAGGGCATAAGGGTGCGGCCTGGCGACCGCATCGCCCAGCTCGTCTTCACCCGCATCGCACGCCCGGAATTCGCGATCGTACCGGCATTTTCGAAGCGGGAAGGCCGGCAGGAAGGCGGTTTCGGATCGACCGGAGTCGAGGGCGCTTGTCCGGGCCCGCATCCGGCGCGAAACTCGTGACAATCAAACCTGATCCGCGGGGAGGGTGGCCCGGACGACATGATTCGGCTGACCAAGAAACTGCTTTTTGCGATCGAGGCGGTGCTCGACATCGCCTACAACGGCGGCCAGGTGCCGGTGCGATCGTCCGAGATCACCGAGCGCGAGGGGATCCCGCGCCGCTATCTCGAGCCGGTGCTGCAGGAGCTGGTGCGGCACAAGATCCTTCTCGGGATCCGCGGCCCGAGCGGCGGCTATCGCCTGGCGCGCGAGCGGCGGCGGATCAGCCTCGGCGACATTGTTCGTACGGTCCGCGGGCTCGAGACCCGCGAGGATCCGATTAGCGACCCGGCCGGCAGCGACCTTGGGCATCAGGTCGTGCGGCCGGTGTGGCTCGAGCTCCAAGAGGAGATGATGCGGCGGCTCGACGCGCTGACCCTCGAGGAGCTGTGCGGCCGCGCGCACCGCTCCGGGGTTGCCGGCCGAACCGCCGAATGCGGTGATTTCGAGATCTGAAGGAGCAAGAGGAACACAATGGACACTGCCCCGGTGGCCAACCCGACGCGCGCAGAGTTTCGCGGCCGGATCTATGACAGCATTATCGAAACGATTGGCGCGACCCCGCTCGTGCGCATCCACCGCTTGGCGCAGGACGCCGGGGCTAAGGCCGACATCCTCGGCAAGTGCGAGTTCTTCAACCCGCTCGCCTCGGTCAAAGACCGCATCGGCGTCTCGATGATCGAAGCCGCCGAGGCCGCCGGCCGGATCAAGCCCGGCACCGTGCTGGTCGAGCCGACCTCGGGCAATACCGGGATCGCGCTCGCCTTTGTCTGCGCCGCGAAGGGCTACCGGCTGATCCTGACGATGCCCGACAGCATGTCGATCGAACGCCGCAAGATGCTCCAATTGCTCGGCGCCGAGCTCGAGTTGACCCCGGCTGCGCAGGGGATGCGGGGCGCCATCGCCAAGGCCGAGGAGATCGTTGGCGCGCTGCCCGACGCCTTCATGCCGCAGCAGTTTCGCAACCCGGCGAATCCCGAGATCCATCGCCGCACGACGGCGGAGGAGATCTGGAACGATACCGCAGGTGCGGTCGATGTCGTGGTCAGCGGCATCGGCACCGGCGGCACGTTGACCGGTGTCGGCTCGGTTCTGAAGCCGCGCAAGCCCGGGCTCAGGATGGTCGCGGTCGAGCCCGAGGACAGCGCGGTATTGTCCGGGGGGCCGCCCGGTCCGCACCGCATCCAGGGCATTGGTGCCGGCTTCATTCCCGAGATCCTCGACACCGGCCTGATCGACGAGATCATCCGTATCGCCAACGACACCGCGTTCCGGGTCGCGCGCGACGCGGCGCGGCTCGAGGGCCTGGTGGTCGGGATCTCGGCCGGTGCGGCACTCGCAGCGGCCCTCGAAGTCGGCGCGCGGGCGGAGATGGCCGGCAAGACGATCGTCGTCGTCCTGCCGGACTTTGGCGAGCGTTATCTGTCGACCCCGCTGTTCGACGGGACCTGAGACCGATGGAGCTGAGCGAGGAGCAATTTGAGCGCTATGCGCGCCACCTGATCCTCGACGAGGTCGGCGAGGAGGGCCAGGTGCGGCTGCTCTCCTCGCGTGTCCTCGTCGTCGGTGCGGGCGGTCTCGGCTCACCGATATTGCTCTACCTGGCCGCTGCCGGGGTCGGGACGATCGGAATCACCGATCCCGATCGGGTCGACTTGACCAATCTGCAGCGCCAGATCGTCCATGCGACCGAACGCGTCGGCGCACTCAAGGTCGAGAGCGCGCGCGCGGCGCTCGCCGCGGTCAATCCGGGGGTGCGGGTCGAAGCCCATCCGGTGCGCCTGGGCCCGGAGAACGCCGCGGCAATGATCGGCGGCTATGACCTCGTCGCCGACGGCAGCGATAATTTCACCACCCGGTATCTCTTGACCGATCTCTGTTTTCGCCTAGCGAAGCCGCTGGTGGCGGCGGCCCTGTCGCCGTTCGAGGGCCAGATCTCGACCTTCCGGCCGTATCTCGGTGCGGGCCACCCGTGCTATCGCTGCCTCTTTCGCGAGCCGCCGCCGCCGGACCTGGTGCCGCGTTGCGAGACCGCCGGCATCCTCGGCGCGATCGCCGGGGTTCTCGGCACCCTGCAGGCGGTCGAGGTGCTGAAGGAACTCTTGGGACTCGGCGACAGCCTTGATGGCACCTTGCTGATCTACGATGCGCTGCGCGCACGCTTTCATTCGATCCGGATCGGCAAGGACGCGGAATGTCCGACCTGCGGCATCCACGCCATGACCGGGGCGCCGTAGCAGGGAGGAAATCCGCCCGGTCCGAGCCTCGCATCCTCCCTACTCCACCCTGAACCACAGGGAGAAAAATCACTTCGCGGCGGTGCCGAAGCCGAAAAGACGCGCTCTATCAAACGCTTGCGTTTAAGATCAGCGCGAAATCCTACCGGTAACAGGGAGGTTTTGACGATCTTTTGACAGCTTGCCGAAATCCGCTTCGCGGGACGAGCGGTGTGCTCCGAGGCGCCACCCGTATCCGAGTGACCGACGAAGGAGCTGAGGGGAAGACGTGCTTATTTAATAATTTTATGCCATATTAATCCGAATTTGTCAAATCGGGCCTGGCGTGTCCGGGCCGACGCGGCCACCCACGCGACGCGGCGCGCTCCGGCAGCGTTGTGGTAGCGTGGCTAGGCAGGCGAGGAGACCAATAATGCCCCGGAACTCCGTTAACTATGAAGAGGATTTTTACGGTTGGACAGTAGAGCAGAGCCGTCTTTTGCGCTCGGGTGAACTCTCCGCGATAGATGTTGCCAATATTGCTGAGGAGATTGAAAGTATGGGGCGCAGCGATCGCCGCGAGCTCAAAAGTCGGCTTGTGGTCGTAGTGGCGCACCTGTTGAAATGGAGTCATCAGCCGGGAGGCCGATCACTCAGTTGGTCGGCGACAATCGACGAGCAAAGACTTCAGATCGAAGGAATCCTCGGCGAGTCTCCCAGTCTGCGACCAAATGTGGCGGCGATGCTCGCTAACGCCCATGCGATCGCTCGTGCACGAGCGATCGCAGAGACCGGACTGGCCGACGAGGTATTCCCGGGGGCTTGTCCCTTTACGGTGGAAGAGGTGCTGTCGCGCGCGTTCCTTCCCGAGCGCCGATCGGCCATCTCCCGGCAGCCGGCGCGTGCCGTAGACTCTCGTCATCCCGGCCGTAGCCCAAGGGTCCGGCGTTCGGAGGGGCCCCCGGCTCGCAAGGAGAATTTCGCGTACTGGACCGAAGGCCCCTTGCGACCATATGTCCGGCCTGTCATCGCGGCACCCGGCCGCAGGCTCTATGGGTTCCGTGGATCGAGGCCTGATCAGGCTCGCGAGGTCGCATTGCCCTATTTCCTCGGATAGGTATCCCTCGATCTGTCGGTCGACCGGTTCTCGGGCATGATGGGGTGGATGGCGTCGACAACACCGACAGACGGGAGCCATCCATGGAACAGGTTACAGCGATCGGGCTGGATCTGGCCAAAGCAGTTGTTTCAGGTGCACAGGGTTGATGCAGTTGGGGGGGTGACACTGCGTCGGAAGTAGGTTCTGGCGTTCTTTGCCAAGTTGCCGCCGTGTTTGGTCGGGATGGAGGCGAGCACAGAACCGATAATGCGTTGTATTTGGCGATCAAAATGCCCCCAGCCCCAGGATCCCGTCGACCGGGTCGACACCCGCCAACACGCGCTTACCGATCAGGTCGCGCAACGTCTCGGTGGTGCCGCCGCCCAGGGTTCCGTAACGCGCGCCGCGATAGAAGCGCGACACCGGGAATTCGTCGGTGAAGCCGTAGCCGCCATGGACCTGGATCGCCTCGCTGGTCACCCGCAGCGCCATCTCGTTGCAATAGACCTTGGCGACCGCGGCAAGAAGCGGATCGGGAAACGGATCGGCGCTAGCGCAGGCGCGGTAGAGCATGCTGCGGCCCGTCTCGATGTCCTTGTACATCTCGGCGATCTTCCAGCGCATGCCCTGAAACTCGCCGATCGCGCGGCCGAACGCCTTGCGCTCCTTGACGTAGCGCACCGCCTCCTCGAGGGCGCCTTCGGCGAGCCCGAGCGAAATGCTGGGATTGAGGCAACGCTGGGTGTTGAAGGCGGAGAGCAGCTTCCTGAACCCGTCCTCGCGCAATACCAAATTCTCCGGCGGCAACACGCAATCCTCGAAGCGGATCTCGTGCAAATTCTCGCCGCCCATCGAGTGGAACTTGCCGGTGACCGAAAACCCGGGGGTGCCCTTCTCGACCAATACGCAGCCGATGCCGGCGCGGCCCGGCTGTCGATCGACCCGGGTGAAGACGACAAACATCCCGGCCTCGTCGGCGCGGCTGATCAGGGTCTTGACGCCGTTGAGCCGCAGCGTATTACCGGCGTGGTCGACATTGGTCCGGTAATTGCCGACATCGGTGCCGGCGTCGGGCTCGGTCATGCAGATCGCGAGGAGACAGTCTCCGCTGCACACCGCCGGGAGGATGCGCTGCTTGATTGGCTCGGGCGCGTAGTTTGCGATGATCCGCGTCTGTACCCCGACCTCGCCGAGCACTGCCATCGCGGTCACATAGCAGACCTTGGCGATCTCCTCGAGGACGAGGGCCGTGTCGAAGACCGGCAGGCCAAGACCGCCATATTCTTCCGGGACCGCCATCCCGAGGACGCCCAATTCGGCGAGGACACGCATATTCTCCCAAGGAAAGGTGCCGTCCATGTATTGGTTGGCGCGCGCACGGAACTCGCGCTGCGCCAAGTCGCGGACGGTTTGCACAAAACGGCGCTGCTCGTCGGATAGACTGACAAACACGGCCTTCCTCCCACTCACAAGTGACGACATCGCATTAGCGGCAACCACCCCCTGCTGTCCCAACCTTTTTTCCCGCAGCCGAAGTGATGTATAGGGTTGGCGCGGAAATGATGGTTCGGTTTATCGCATGAGCGGTGTGAACGGCCCCGATATCGCGGCCGTCCATCAGCTGCTGTCTGAAGTCGCCCGCACCGTGGCGGGGCACGACCGGAAGCTCGATGGCCTTACGGCGGATGTTGCCGAGTTGCGCGAGACGGTAGTCCGGCACGACCGAAAGCTCGACGATCTCGCGGCAGGTCTAGCTTCGCTACGCGAGGCGGTCACGCATTACCACTCATCGGTGATCGGACACGGTATACTGCTGAGCGAACTCGACGATCGCGTCCGCCGCATCGAGCGGCACCTGAAGCTCGAGCCCGCCAGCACCTGAACGCCGGCCTTCGTCCTCAAATCAGACCGAGGTCGCGCAGGCTGGTGTGCCGGCCACGGCCGATAATCAGGTGGTCGTGAACGGTCAAGCCGAGCGGCTGGGCGGCCTTGACGATGTCCTTGGTGACGGTGATGTCTGCCTTGGAGGGGGTCGGGTCGCCCGAGGGATGGTTGTGCACCAGGATCAACGCCGAGGCCTGGAGCTCGAGCGCACGCTTGACCACCTCGCGCGGGTAGACCGGTGTGTGGTCGATCGTCCCGCGCTGCTGCTGCTCATGCTTGATCAGCACGTTTTTGCGGTCGAGAAACAGGATGTGGAACTCCTCGACCTTACCATGCGCTATGTGCGCGGTGCAGTAATCGATCAGTTTGTCCCACGAGCCGACCACCGGCCGCTCGTGCAGTTCCGACCGCATCAGCCGAAGCGCCGCCTCACGCACCGATCTGAGCGCGGCAATCGCGGCGAGACCGAGCCCGGCGCCGGCGAGCGCCTCGGCATCGGCGCTCAGCAACTCGGCGAAGCCACCAAATCGCTCGAGCAGATCCTTGGCCAACGGTTTCACATCGCCACGGGGGTTGCTGGCGAAGAGGATCACCTCGACGAGCTCATAATCGGGCAGATTGTCCGCCCCGGCTGCGATCAGGCGCCGGCGCAGCCGCTCGCGATGACCGTGATAGTGCGGAGTATCATCAGGGGGCTCGTCCAGGTGCCGCGGCTTGCGACGACGTTTCGTGTTCATCATCCCCGAGGCGATCGGCGGCGAGAACGCAATTCGGCGAGCATCGCGCCCGCCATCCGCGCCGGCTCGTCGGTGTCGAAGGCGCTCACGAAACAATCGATCCCGCGCTCTATCGCCGCTGCGGTCGGCAATTCCTCCCAGCCTAGGAGCAGCGATTTCTGCAGGCGGATCGCCCGGGGGCCCGCGGCAAGGATCGGCCGAATGAGGCGCTCAACCGCCTCGTCCAGTCCGCCAACCGCCACGACCGCATCGACGAGACCCCAGGCGAGCGCCTCGCCGGCGGCGATCGTCTCGCCGGTCAGCAGCAGCCGGCGAGCGCGGCCCTGACCGATCAGCCCCGGCAACAATGCCGCTTCGACGACAGAAGGGATGCCGATTTTGACCTCGGGCATACCGAACACCGAGCGTTCGCTGGCGACCCTGAGATCGCAGGCGCAGGCAAGTTCAAGCCCGGCGCCGAGCGCATAGCCGTCGATTCGGGCGATGACCGGGACGGGGAGGTGGCGGAACGCGTCGCAGCACTGATGCACCAGCGTGATAAAGCTGCGGGCGCTCGCGTGCTCGAGAGCCGCGATCTCTCCGATGTCGGCCCCGCCGACAAAGGCGCGCTCGCCGGCGCCGCTCAGCACCGCAAGCCGCAGCCGGGGGTCCACGGCAAACCGGTCGACGGTCTCGACGATCTCGGTCATCAATGTGCGGTTCAAGCTGTTCAGCTTGCCGGCGTTATCGATCGTCAGATGCGCGAGATAGCCCCCTTCGGGGCGCTCCTCACGGCGAACCAGGACACCCACTGGGCGAAATCTCCAGCAACACCTCGCGAGTGATACTCGCGCCCACCGACAAAGCCAATGGAGGTTTCGTTAGGGCTCCGGCATGGCGACGCTCCTTTGACGAGGGGGCCACCCGTGGACACGATCGAGAATCTGCAACAGTTGCGCAAAAGCCATGGTGCGCCGAGCGCACGCGCTTTGAAGAAGCCACTGGGCCGGCTCGACAAGCATTGCCGCGATTTCATTGCCCGCTCACCGTTTCTCGTCATCGCGTTAGCCGATCCGTCGGGCCGGTGCGACGCATCGCCGAAGGGTGACGCGTCGGGCTTCGTCCAAGTGATCTGATTCGCTCCGATCACGAAACTCGGACGAGCAGGTCCGCCGCTTGGACTTTCCGTCCTAGGCCGCATCCTCGCGGATCAGATTGACGGCATCAGCGTCGAGGAGTCGGAACGGTGCCCGGCGGAGAGCCGCAAGACGTGCCTTTATTGGCGCGATCCCGCCGCCGACAGGCAGCGATGCAGATGACGCGCGGTGATGCCCGGCTGCTACCTTGGTTGAACAGTCACCATAGCCGCGATCCGATCTCATCTCTAAGCTGATCGCGGTCAATCACGTCCGCCTGTTGCGAAACGAGTTTGGTATCAAGATCGTCGAGTAGCGGTTTGGCTTCTGTCAGGCTCTTGCTAATCGCCGACCCGCCGACCCGCGTCAACGCGACGGCCTTGTGCCTTTTTATCGTTTGCTCGGTAAAGAAGCCCCAACGGATCAAGTTGTCGACACGCTCCTTGATCGCGAGATGCCCCAGCCGCAGCGCGTCCCACATTCTGCTGTTGATCTCGTCTATGACCAGAGCGGGCGAGTTTGCATCGTCGCTCCCGAACGGGCTCGCCGACCACAGCAGCATTACGATCGCCCAATACTGGTAGGTCACCAAATGGTCCATCGCGTCGTTGACATGGGCCGGGGTCAGCCCCTTTTGCCTGACCACGAATTCGCAGGTTTCCCGCCATTTCTGTTCGTAGGCGCTGAAGAAGCCGAAGATTGCCGCGATGGCAGCATCGTTACACTTTGTCGGCGGCAAGCGCCGACGTTCCCGATCATCCAATGCCGCACGCGCCGCCTTGGTTGTGTCTTGGCCGTGACGATCGAAACTCTCGTATAATTTGCCGGTTGCGGTAATCAGGCAAGCGGGGGAAGCGGTACACGGCCGATTAGACGCATCAGTAACTCTGATAAACCCATCCCCTTCGCAGTCTTTTACCCGCTCGATGCAAGTCCTGATGTCGGTCCCATAGAAGCCATAAAGGGTACGATGGATGGATCTGCACGAGACACATCCGGCCGGGGCGGTTCGTGCCGAAAAAATGACGTGCCAATGCGCCCGTTTGTTTAATCCCGGGAAATGGATTTGCCAGATCCTATGGTATTCGCACAAGAACCGGGCGACGACGCGGTCGGCGTGGCCAACGTTCATCCGAACTCACCGTGCTCTCACGGCCTCTCCCTGTCGGCTGATCGTAAACGATTTAACCATGGCTTCAAAGAGAACATTTCGGGACTTTGCGACAAAATCCATGTGCTCTCTGGCGCAGCCCACCGACGCTTTTGAAACATCTCCTCGGATCGGCGAACGCGACGTCGGAGGTGCGCCAGGCGAGGGTCTATTGCGCCATCCGTCCACAACCGCATCGAGGGGGATCAGATGACCCCGGCTGAACAGGCGACCTGGCCGAGCTATTTCGTGACAAGCATCGCGGACCTTCACTTTTGCTGCTCCCGAACGCGTGGGACGCGATGAGCGCTCGCGTCTTCGTTGCCGCCGGCTTTGATGCGATATGTTCCGCGAGTAGAAATCGGTGCGGGCGTTGATGACGACTGGCGACGGCGCGAGCCGCCTCGCGAGCCGCCCGAATGCGGTCGCCGCGCGCGGGCCCGAACGGTGCCGCGTCACTGATGGCGATGGCAACCACGCGGCAAGTCGCCGAGGAGCTGCGGAAAACCGGGAGGTTCGACACGCTTGCTCCGACAATGACGCAGGGCGACGCGCAGCGCCTGTTCGCCGCATCCTGATCAGCCGATCAGCCGCGATGCTCACCGTTTGCGCAGAATTACGAGATGCCGGCCCTCCGGGCGGACCTCGGCGGTGAAGCTGAAATCATTGTACCAACCAATGAATTCAAATCTTCCGCTCAATTCGATGAGACAGAGAAACTCCTGCGGGAAAAAAACCTTCGCCGGGACCCGTCCTTCAATGATCATGACTTTCCCATGATCATTGATGGTGAAGGTCAGCCATTCATTGTAGATTTGCGCAACCGGGTCGAGGATCTCAGCACGATAGCGGGTATGAACCCTGACACCGCCTCTTTGCCGGATCCAGCTTCTCTTGTAGTCGTGGAAGATGCGAAACCAGACAAAGCTGTCCAACAGATAGAGACTGCCCGGAGCGAGAAGGCCGGCGAGGCGATCCAGATGGTCGAGGAACTCGTGGTTGGATCGGACATAGAGCGAGCCGAGCAGCACATATGCCAAGTCGAACGGGCCGAGACGGAGATCGAGGTCGCGCATGTCACCGAGGACAAAGGACGCGTCTATGCCCTTCCGTCGCGCTTTGTAGCGAGCGTAGTCGATCATTGCAGGGCTGAGATCGAGCCCGCAATAGGCGTAGCCCCGTCTGTGCCATTCCTCGAGATAAGGGGCGGTACCGGCACCCAGCTCGAAGACCCGGCGAACTTTCGCCTTTGAGAAATTGTCGATCGCAGTCTCGAAAAAGTCGAGTTCACGAACCGGATCGTCAGGGGCTAAGGCGATTTCGTAATAGTCGGGATGGAGATACGCCTCCATGGCGCCATTCAGGCGCCGCCGCCGAACCGCCCACGGTCGTGCGGCGCGGCGAAATCGAGCTCGGGCCCGAGCGGGATGATCCCGCTCGGGTTGAGATTGCGCATGCCGCCGTAATAGCCGAGCTTGATCCCTGGCATATCCACGGTCTCGGCGACGCCCGGCATCTGGTAGATCTGGCGCAAATAGTTCGACAGGTTGTGATAGTCGGCTATACGCCGCAAATTGCACTTGAAATGGCTGTAATAGACCGCGTCGAACCGCACCAGGGTGGGAAACAAACGTAAATCGGCCTCGGTGAAGCGGTCACCAACCAGATAGCGTTGATGGCCGAGCCGCTGCTCGATCTCGTCGAGGGCTGCGAAGAGCCTACGGAAGCTTGCTTCGTAAGCCTGCTGGCTCCTGGCAAAGCCGCAGCGATAGACGCCATCGTTGATCGTCTCATAGATCAAGGTGTTGATCGGGTCGATCGCGCCGCGCAGCGCCTCTGGGTAAAGATCAACCGCCGCATCGCCGAATTCGTCGAACTCCGAGTTCAACATGCGGATGATTTCCGAGGATTCGTTATTGACGATGGTGCGCTTCTTGCGATCCCATAACACGGGGACAGTAGCTCGACCGGTAAAGTCGGGACGGGCCGCGCTATAGACCTGATGAACATGGAAGACGCCGTCGATCGGCGCGAGGTCGTCAAGACCGCGCGAATAGGCCCAGCCTTGCCCCTTCGGCAAATCCGACTGCAGGATCGCGATCGCACCCTCAAGCCCTTTGAGCTTGCGCATCAGCACCGTACGGTGCGCCCAGGGGCAAGACGGCGCGGCGACCAGGACATAGCGCCCGGCCTCGGCTTTAAAGCCCGACGACCCGTCGCGGGTTACGCGGTCGCGGAACCCCGATTGGGGGCGCACAAAGCTCCCGTCCCCGCTCGCCATCGGTGGGTCTTCCTGGTGCCAGACGCCGTTCACGAGCATGCCCATCCTCGGTCTCCAATCCTAGTAAAGCCACAGCGTCTTCACGCATCGCGGCTCGGCCGTTTGTATATCCTCGATTCAGGAGGCTTGGGAGGATCCTGTCGAATTTACCGTCGATCTTGGCCGAAAAGCATTTCGTGGCGCCGTCGGTCTTCGTCCACCAATGGGCTCGGTGCCTATGCCGGCGGTATTGTCACCGGGAGTTTGACCCGGCGCTTGATTGGCGCCGCCGCGCTGGAATCGCCGCAGACGGGCTGCGCCCTCGCGTTGTGACCTGGACCCCTGTAAAAGCGGGAAAACAGGGTCAATTATCGATTCTGCGCAGAAATTTGCCTCGATTGTCCTCAATAAGCCCATCTGAATCAGACACTTAAAAGCCGGTTTATAATTCGAGCGAGCAGGGGTCTGATTTCGCCGTCCAGGGGGCCGGATCGGCCTATCAGGGGGAGAACAGGGGACGGCAACCAGGCACCGATTTCGTCGATTTGAACGGAAGTCATTGCGAATTCTCTTTATTTCTATATTGATAATTACAGCCAGCGCTGATATATGGTCCAAAACTCCCCCACGGCAAGTGGGCGATCGACGCCCGCCGCCCTTCGTGGAACCGGAGAGGCGACTGGAGCGGACGGCCGACCGGGATCGTCCGTCACGCCGAGCGTGGCAAGATCTTCTATCTCAATAGTGCAACGATGCCTCCGATGCATTGCGGCAATCGGCATAGGCAGCATCGGACCTCGAGGAAACCCAGGGGGGCTCATGACCTAGAAGGAGCGCGATTGCACGGCGAACTACCGCAAGCCGCTGCACGCCTGCTTCAAGAAGGGCTAGTCCGGCAATTCCGCGGTCGGCCCGTAAAAACCGCTTCTGGCCGCGGCGCTGAACCAGCCGGTGCCGGGAATACAGCGAAATCGCCACCCTGATGAACAAATTTTTTTGAGGAAATCCGGGATAGCGCCTTTCCTAAGAGCCGGGCTGCCCAGGAGACCGGGTCTGCCCAGCGCCGCCCGCGGCGATGCAGCGGCAACATCGCGATGATAGCCAACGGGCATTTCCGCCAGCCTCGTGCAATTCCAACATTGCACACCGGGAACGCCAGGTGGTTTCCCGTCCAAGCGAGGCAGAGCACCTCATGCCGAGAATTCAGGCCCATCGCCTGATCGTCGAAGTAGAGTTGGCCGGCTGGAACTCATCGTCGCAAGTAGCCGACGTGGAGGATTTCAATGGACCCGCCAAGTGCGGAACGGCACTTGGCGGGCTCGTTGGGATAAACCCTGACAATCCGGAATAGCCGCTGTCATTCACAAGCGCTCACCCTGAATTCGCGCCCTGGCGTCGTTACGGCGGCTGAGGGCGCTGGCGGGATCGTCCCGCTGATGGAGAGTGATCATGTCCACAGGCGAAAACTGCTCGAAAGTCGGTTGCTTCTTGGAAGCCGCGCTGCCGGTCATTGCGCCCGCCGTCGCGCTGATCTGGATGCTTTCGCTCGTCGCTTGGTCTTGAGTTGGGGCCTGACTGGCCCGCTCCCCGTATGAACGAGGTCGGACAGGTCCCGAGGGCGAAACGTACGGAGCAGGCAAATCTCGCGACAGCAGATTCGGCCTCGCTCTTGTCCAGCTTCTTACGAAAGGTGCTGTGATGGTGATGTCCTCAGTCATACCGTTCCGGCAGATCTTGGCCATCGGACTGCTGTCGATGTTCGTCGTCGGCGCCGCATTGGCCGATTCGCCGATCGCGGCGGTGAACACCGAACATGGTCTGGCAATCAAGGGCTATGATCCGGTCGCCTATTTCACGACCGGCAAGCCGACCCCCGGCTTGGCCCAGTTTTTCACCACCTACAAGGGCGCAACCTACCGGTTCACGTCGGCGGAGAACCGCGACCGGTTCATCGCGACGCCGGAGAAATTTGTGCCGCAGTATGGCGGCTACTGCGCTTACGCGATCTCGTTAAACAAAATCGCGGATATCGACCCGGAGGAGTGGGCGATCATCAAGGATAGGCTCTATCTGAACAATGGCTTCCTTGCGCAAACGCTGTGGTTCCTCGACAAGAGCGGAAACATAGCGCGAGGCGACCAAAATTGGCCGCTGGTCCCCAAGCTGGGGAACCCATGAGCAGACGCCTGCTGCGGCGAGGCCGCCATGGCCGCATTGGTTGACCGCCAGATTTGCTTTCGGCTTGCCGACACGTTCCCGCCGCATTCACCGCCCGGACCACTCCGGTTCGGAGATGCGGCGGCCGAGGCGTTTTCCGAGCTCCTTCAGGTCTTCGCTTGCGGCGAGGAATCAGCGGCGCACGCCTTTGCACATCTTGGAAGTTCGCCTATCGAGGACGCCGCTCGTCGCGGGCTGGCGCGCGTCGCGGACGAGGAACTGATCCATGAACGGCTGCTGCGAGGACTGCGCCGCAAGCTGCCGGAGCCCGCGCCGGACAGGGAGCTGCGCCGCGCTCTGCTCCGCTTCTACCACGGCATCGCGCAAGCCGACATCGGTTTGCACCTTGCCTCGATCACAGCGCTCGATTCCGCGGTTTGTGTGATCCTCTCAACCCTTCTCGCACCCGGTCGCGTGCTCGCGCAGGAGCCGGCAGTCGCCGCGATCCTCCGTCGCATCCACCGGGACGAGGCCGGGCATGTCCGGCTATCGCGTCGCCTCGCGGCCGAGCTCGTTCGCGTCGATGCCATCGGCGCCGTCGTCGAAAATGCCCGATTGGGCCTTGTCGGCGTTCTTGCGCGGCGCGGTGCTGCATTTGAGAGATTGGGCGTCGATGCCGGGCGACTGTTCGCGCGCATCGCCCGCGTGCCGGACGGGCTTTTCCGATGAACCGCGCCGGCTCGCCGACGATCTGGCAAGACCGAACGCCGCTTCTGGTTCTCGGCACCGGTGCGGCGCTTCCGGGCGAGCCAATAGCGACGGAAGAACTGTTGACGGTGGTAGACCGCCGCTTCGGGCTGTCCCTGCGCCGCCCAGGGCTGGCGATCGCTCGCAAGCTCGGGATCCGCACCCGCCACCTATGCCGTGACATGGCGAGGCGCTTGGAAGCCCCCCGCAACGGGCACCGCAATCCCGAACTCGCCGCGGGCGCCGTGCGGGGAGCCCTCAGCGACGCGGGCCTGGTGGTGCAGGATCTTTCCTATCTCATTGGCCATACCGCGACACCGGCCCGGCTGATGCCGCCGAACATCGGTCAGGTCGCGGAGCTATTGGATTACGACGGCCCCTTCGTCGAATTTCGCCAAGCCTGCACCGGCTTTGCCAATGCTCTGGTGTTCGCGCAGGGATTGCTGCGCGCGGGAGCAGGGCCAGTCGCGATCGTCGGGTCCGAAACAGGCTCGGTGTTTTTTGACCCGCACCGGGCGGCAAAGGATGCGGGTCAGCTCGTCAATCTCGTCCAGATGGGCGACGGCGCAGCCGCTATAATCCTCGCGCGCGATAACGACCGTCCAGGCGCGCGACTCTCGGACATGTTTTACGGCCAGCTGGGGCGCGGGCGCCTGCCCGGCCTGACAGTAGCGGATGGCGGCTCCGATTCCCCGCGCTGCAGTCTCGGATTTCCCGAGTTTCGGCACGATTTCGCCACGATAAGTTATTCTGGCCTTGAATTGCTTCTGCATTGCGCGGCAGCGGCGGAGTGCACTGCAAGCCATTCTTCCGACTACATCCTGCCGCATCAGGCCAATGGTCGCATCGATACCATTCTGGCGTCTCCGCTCGGCGTCGCGCGTGAGCGGATCGTCGTCACGGCGGATCGTTTGGGAAACACGGGATCGGCGGCCATCTGGCTGGCTCTCGCGCAATTGAGAGCGACCCTCAAAAGTGCTCAGACGGTACTCGCCCTCGGTGCCGAGGCCACCGATTTCATGTTCGGAGGGTTCCGCTATTGTCATGGCTGATTTCGCACTCAGTTCCTCCGCGATTGGGGCGATGCCGACTGGCTGTCAATGGCCGCTGGTGGCCGTCGAGAACATTTCGAAACGCTACGGCCGCACCACCGCGGTCGCAGGAGTGACGCTGGCCCTGTGGGCGGGCGAGATCTACGGTTTCATCGGCGCCAATGGCGCCGGCAAGACCACCGCCCTTCGTATGCTTGCGGGGATCCTGAAGCCTGACGGCGGGCGCGGGCATGTGCTCGGCTTCGACCTTC
>Ga0209656_10000362_pt1 | contig 30049 bp, 27 predicted proteins | sample BogFormECP12_OM2_FD_188239 | JGI IMG/M metagenome (GOLD analysis project Ga0209656, IMG submission 188239) | Bog forest soil microbial communities from Calvert Island, British Columbia, Canada - ECP12_OM2 (SPAdes) (version 2) | ecosystem: Environmental > Aquatic > Freshwater > Wetlands > Bog ...
GCTCCACCTCGACGCGCGGCCTGATGAACCGGCCCAGCGGCACGTGGCCGCCGTCCTCGATGAACATGTCGTCGAAGAGCGCGCCGTAATCCGGTTCGTCGATCGAGACTGCGCGCTGCATCACCTTGGAGGTCAGACCGATCTTGCGTCCCTTGACCACCCGGCCGTCGGCGACCTTGAGCTCGACGAGCGCCCGCTGCACCGCGTACGCGTCTTCGATCGTCATGTCCGGGTAGTCCAAGGACAGCTGGCGGATCGGCTTGCGGTTCTGCTCGGCGGCATAGAGCCGGCGGGCAATGTCGTCGATTTCGTCGGGTCCCGGGCGGGTCATGCGGTGATTCTCATCTGGTGAGGAACTCGATGGCCGCGGGATTGAACGACTCGGGATCCTCGAAGTGGGGCCAGTGCCGCACGCCGGGCATCTCGAAGACCTCCGCGTTCGGGATCAGCTTGGCGATCGAGGTGGCCGTGTCCTGGTAGACGCCGTGGTCCTTGCCTGAGGCCACCACCATCACCGGTGCGGTGATCGTCGTCCACTTCTCTTCGGGAATCAGGTTGCGGTCACGGGCCGCGGCGTCCTGCAGGATCAGCAGGTGCTCGATGGTTTGGCGGGTATCGGCACGCTGATAGATAGCCTGCCGCAAGCCGATCAGGTCGGGCAGCCGGTTGCTCTCGTCGGCAATCAGGTGAGCGAACACGGCGTGCAAGGACTCCCAGGTCGGCTCGTGGACCGCCTTGGTGCGCTCGGCGCGGATGCGGGCCATGTTCGACGCGGCCGCCTCCTTTCCGGCCGGCGACATCAGAACGACCTTCGCGACCCGAGCGGGGTGCGCCACGGCGATCGTGGCGGCCACCCACGCGCCCAACGACATCGCGACGAAGTGGGCTTTGTCCATGCGGAAGTGGTCCATCACGGCGAGCACATGCTCGACATAGATCGGTATCTCGTAGTCGTAGTCCGGTTTGTCGGTGAAGCCGTTGCCGACCATGTCAAGGGCCACGCAGTGAAAGTGTTCCGACAGCGCGGCCAGGTTCGGCGCGAACGTCTCCCAGTGGCCACCGGTGCCGTGCAGCAACACCGCATGCGGCTGGTCCGCGGAGCCGGCCTCCACATACCGGGTCCGCACCGCCGCGCCGTTGACCTCCACCTGCACGAAACCCTGCCGGAACTCGACCTCCTTTAGGTACATCCAGATGCTGCGGTAGTGCTCGGTGTCAACCTCGGCACGCGCGGTGACGTTTTTGGTCATAGGTCGCATCTCCGTAGTTTCTGACAGATGTGTCGCTCAGGCGGTCCGCCGGTTTGACCCGATCAGTGTGCATGTTCACCACTTCCGGACGCAATACCAGCCGGTCGCTGCCAATTGATTCTGACAGTCGTATGCGGTATGACTGAGGGGATCTGAAGCGTCATGGCACGAGAGTAGGTCCGCCGCAATTGACCAACGCACACAGCGTCGAGTCGGGCCGCCGGGTGCTCGCTGACCTGGTCAACGAGTTCGCCGCGGTGCGGTTGTCGCTGGATGTCAACGGCAACGGTCCCCGGCTGCTGGTCGAAGACCTGGAAAGCGGCGAGCAGATCTTCCTGTGTCCGCTGGAGCTGTCAAGCTTCACCCTGGCCACCGCCGAGGACCGCGAGGAATGGTTGCGGGTCGGCAACTACCGCGCCGAGCGCAAGGACGGCCCGGGCCGGTGACCACCGCATACGCCGATGTCGTCGGGCTGGGCATGACAGCGATGTCGCTGCGGCCCGGCGCCACGGCGCTGCAACTGGCGTGCCAGGCCACCGCCGCGGCGCTGACCGACGCGGGCATCGGGTATCACGACGTCGACGGGCTGCTGGTCGGTTCGTCGCAGGGCATACGGCCGGAGCGCCTCGGCGTGTCGTTCGCGGCCAGCGGCGGCTTCGGCGACCTGCGTCTGCTGGAGCACGTCGAGATCAAGGGCGCCACGACGGTCGCGATGATCCAGCGTGCCCGCCATGCGATCACCACCTGTGAAGCGTCGACCGTGGTGTGCGTGTTCGCCGACGCCCCGCTGGTCGAGGGCAAGGGCTCGGGCTCAACGTATGCGCACAGCGGCGGCAACACGGGTGTGCGCGGGCTGGAGCGCGCCTCCGGATTGCTCGGCTCGGTGCCGACATACGCGCTGCTGGCCCAGCGCTGGCTGCACGTGACCGGCACCAGTGCCGACGACCTGTGCGCGGTGGCCGTCACCGCCCGGCAGTGGGCGATGGGAAATCCCGCCGCGGTCAATCACGAACCCCTCGACGCCGACGGCTATCACGCCAGCCCGATGATCGCCGACCCGCTGCGCAGGTGCGACTGCGCCCGGCCCGTCAACGGCGCGGTGGCGGTCGTGTTGACCGGCGAGCCGTCGATCGGCAGCTCCCGGGTGCGGGTGCGGGGTACCGGCCGCGACCATCCGGTGCGGCGGCGACGCGCGGGAGCCGAGTCGTGGTTCGGCGGGGGCCGCCGCGCCGTCGACGACGCACTCGAGCAGGCCGGCCTGGAGCGCGCCGACCTGGACCTCGCCGAACTCTACGACCCCTTCTCGATCGTGACGCTGGCCCTGCTCGATGAGTACGCGCTGACCAGGGGCGCGCCCAGCGGGGAGTTTGTACGCAGTGGCCAGACCGGACCGGACGGCACGCTGCCGACCAACACCGGCGGCGGCCAACTGTCGGGTTTCTACCTGCAAGGCATGACACCGCTCGCCGAAGCCGTCATCCAACTGCGCGGCAGCGGCGGCGCGCGCCAGGTGCCCGACGCCACCACGGCGCTCGTCGGTGGCATCGGCGGCAGAATGGATCACCACGCCGCGCTGGTGCTGGAGCGGGCGGCATGACCGCTGCGGTGAACGCGAGAACGGCGGACTGGCTGCTCGATCCGGTGCTGTCCCCCGACGTGCATGACGAGGCGATGCGGCCGCTGTACGACGCGGCAGGCCGCGGTGAGCTGGCGATGCCGTTCTGCGCCGATTGCGAGCTGGCGCTGGAACTCGAACAAGACGTCTGCGACGGCTGCGGCGCGCGAAATCGCCGCTGGCGTCGGGTCGATCGGCGCGGCGTCGTGCACGCCGCGACCGTCATGCATCGCCGCGAACCCGGGCTGGTACACGCCGACTATCCCTACCCGATCGTCGATGTCGAACTGAACAGCGGGCACCGGATAGTAATGACCACCGCCGCTCCCAGCCACACCGCCCCACCCATCGGCAGCGAAGTGCTCGTCGGCTTCCGGCGCCTCGGCGAGGCCGCCATACCCGCGATCGACACCTCGGAGGTCGGCCCGTGACCACTGTTGAAACACCAGCTCCGGTCGATGAATTCGACGTCTCCGCGATGGTGCGGCCAGACCGCGTGCACGGCTCGGTATACACATCGCCGGAGATCTTCCGCCGCGAAATGGACACCATCTTCAAGACGGGCTGGGTCTATGTCGCCCATGAGAGCGAGGTCATCGAACGCGGCGACTACCTGACCAGGATGATCGGCCATGACCCGGTGGTGGTGGCCCGCGGCCGAGACGGCATGGTGCGGGTGCTGCTGAACCGTTGCACGCACCGGGCCAACAAGTTGTGCAACGCCGAGAAGGGCAACGCGAACGCGTTCCGCTGCCCCTATCACGGCTGGACTTTCGCCAACACCGGTGCACTGCAAGGCGTTCCGATGCGCCAGGCCTACGGTGAAGCATTCGAGCAGGTGCGCTCCGAACTCGGCCTGGCCGCCGCCCCACGGGTGGACAGCTACGGCGGCTTCGTCTTCGCCTCCCTTGCCGCCGAGGGTGTTTCGCTGCCCGAACATCTCGGCAAGGCCACGCACGCGATCGATCGGCTGCTCAACTTGTCGCCGACCCGCCGGATCGATCTGCGCGCCAACTGGATGAAGCATATGCACCACGCCAACTGGAAGATGGTGGTGGAGAACAACGTCGACGGCTACCACGCGCTATTCACCCACGCATCGGTGTACGATGCGATCCGGCCGGCTAAGGTGTCACATGTACCGACCAAGGTCGATGTACTGGTCCGCGACATCGGCAACGGTCACTCCGAAATTGACTACAGCAACGAGTACCGCAAGCTCGACGAGGAATTCGTCTGGTATGGCCGCATTCCGCGGGCCCAGCTGCCGGAGTATGTCGGGGCGCTGGAGCGGGCCTACGGCCCCGAGCAGGCGCACGACGCGCTGGTGGTGGGGCCACCGCACACCTTGATCTGGCCCAACCTGTTCCTGGCCGAAATGAACGTGATGTTCGTCGAGCCGCAGGCGGTCGACCGCACCATCGCCTACACCACCGCGGTGCTGATCCCCGGCCAGGACAAACTCAATGAGCGCACACTGCGCCGGGCGGAGGGCGCGATGGGGCCCGCGGGCTTCCTGATCGCCGACGACGGCGAGATCGGCATGCGCAACCAAGCCGGCCTGGCGGCCGAGCTACCCGAGTGGCTGGTGCTCTCGCGCGGCATGAGTACCGACGTGATCGACGACACCGGAATCATCAACACCGACAAGAGCGCCGAAACCCCGCAGCGGGGGTTCTATTCCCGGTGGGCCGCCGTTGTCGGCGGGAAGGCATGAGCATGACTGTCGAAACGGGCATCGACGAGGCCCGGCGATCCGCGGCGATCTCGGCGGCGATGCGCCCGGTCCCCGAAGCGGACATCCTGTCGTTTCTGTACCTGGAGTCCCGACTTGCTGACGAGGGCCGCTACACCGAATGGGAGTCGCTGTGGGCCGAAGACGCCGTGTACCGGGTTCCGATGCACCCCGACGACGATCCCCGCACCACGCTCGCTTACATCAATGACAACCGTCGCCGCATCAAAAGCCGGGTGGCCCAGTTGAATACCGGCAATCGCCACTCGCAGACGCCCCCCTCGGTGATGCGCCGGGTGTTGTCGAACAGCGAGGTCGTCGCCATCACCGATGACACCGTGACGGTGGAGTCCAACTTCGCCTTGTTCGAATACCGTGTGAGGCAACGGTTCTGGGCCGGCCGGGTGATCCACACCGTCCGTCGCAGCAACGATGGCGGACTGCGCCTGGTGGGCAAGGTCGTGCACCTGATCGACGCCGGCGGCCCAGTCGACACCCTGGCTTTCTTGATCTGACGCCATGCTTATCGGAGATATCGCCACCAACAATGCGCGCCGCTTTCCGAACAAGCGGGCGCTGGTGGAGGGCGACCGGATATACCGCTGGTCGCAGGTCGACGAGCGGGCCCGGCGGCTGGCCGACGTCCTGCTCGGTCGAGGTCTGTCGCCCGGTGATCGGGTACTGGTGGTCGCGCGCAACTGCATCGAATGGCCGGAGATCTCGTTCGGGCTGGCCAAGGCGGGACTGATCGCGGTCCCGGTCAACATCCGGTTGGCCCCCGACGAACTCGCCCACGTCCGCGACGACTCGGGCGCCCGCGCGGCGATCGTGCACGCCGAGCAACTTGACCGCTTCGCCGCGGAGTTGACCGATCTGGCACCGGTCCTGGTGGTCGGCGCCGAGTATGAGGGCGCGTTGACCGCGGCACAACCGAATTCGCCGCGCGTGCGGGTCTCCCCCGACGACGTCGCGGTGATCCTCTACACCAGCGGCACCAGCGGCAGGGCCAAGGGTGTGATGAACACCCACCGCGCGCTGCTTTACCAGGCTGCCGACACCAACCTGGTCACCGAGGCCAGCCGGTCCGACGTGATGCTGGCCACCACCCCGTTCTTCACCGCCGGCGGCATGGTGCGCACGGTGTCGTGGCTCTACCTGGGTCAGACGATGGTGATTCACCAGCGGTTCGACCCGCACGCCGTCATCGACGAGATCGAGCGCAGCAGAATCACCTTCACCACATTCATTCCCACCATGCTGCAGCGCACCCTGGCGATCCTGGAAAACGGCCCGCCCCGGGACATGTCCAGCCTGCGGCGGATCTCCTACGGTTCGGCGCCGGTGCCGCCCGGGCTGGCGCGCAAGGCGATTGACCTGCTCGGCTGCGATCTGCAGCAACGTTACGGGCTGACCGAATGCGGCGGGCAGGCCACCATTCTGACCCCCCAGGATCACCGCGACATCGTCGCGGGCAAGACGTCGATCGCCACCTCGTGCGGTCAGGAAACGCCGATGTGCTCCATCCGGATCATCGACAGCGACGGAGATGAGCTGCCCCGGGGCGAGGTCGGTGAGATCGTCATCGCCAGCGACGCCAACGCGATCGGCTACTGGAACCGCCCCGAGCAGACCGCGCAGACGTTCCGACCCGACGGCCTGCGCACCGGCGACCTGGGCTACCTGGACGACGAGAACTACCTGCACATCACCGGCCGCAGGACCGACATGATCATCTCCGGTGGCTTCAACGTCTATCCCGCCGAGATCGAGCGGGTGATCGCCCACCATCCCGGCGTGGAGCTTGTCGCCGTCGTCGGCGTGCCCGACCCCGAGTGGGGCGAAACACCCGTCGCCGTGGTGATTCCCAGGCCGCACGTCACCGACCGCGAGGCGCTGACGTCCGAGCTGGTCCTGTTGTGCCGCGCCGAACTGGCCGGTTACAAGCAGCCCCGCCGGTTCACCTACCGCGACGAATTGCCGCTGGGCCCCGCGGGCAAGATTCTCAAACGCCAGATCGCCGAGGAGCTTGGCGTCCCGGTGAGATCGACCCGATGAGCCAAGGAGATCCATGCCCGAACTGACGGACTCACAGACCATCGAGTTCGAGGTCACAGACCACGTCGCGACGGTGACCCTCAACCGGCCCGACCGGTTGAACAGCTTCAACGAGCAGATGGCCACCGAGGTCGCCGCGGCCTGGAAACGGATCCGCGACGACGACGACATCCGGGTGGCGGTGTTGCGCGCCAACGGTGATCGCGCGTTCTGCAGCGGCATCGACGTGTCGAAGGGTCCGTGGTGGACGCACAGGGGCGTCTTCGATCAAGAAGACCCCGGCGCGATACTGGGCCCCAAGGCACACCGGGTGTGGAAACCGGTGATCGCCGCGCTTCATGGCATGGTGGCCGGCGGCGCGATGTATTTCGTCAATGAATGCGACTTCGCGATCTGTTCGAAAACCGCGACGTTCTTCGACCCGCACATCAACTCGGGCGCGGTGTCGGCACTGGAGCCGATGGGCATGTTGTCGCTGGGCGTGCCGTTCGGTGAGGTGATGCGGTGGGCGCTGCTGGGCAGCGAAGAGCGGCTCACCGCGCACACCGCACTGCGGATCGGCCTGGTGACCGAGGTCGTCCCGGACGACCAGCTGCGGGAGCGGGCGGCGCAACTGGCCGGCGAGATTGCCGCGCGCCGACCGCAGGGCGTGCAGGGCACCGTGCGGGCGATGTGGGAGGCGCGCGACCTGCCGCCGAGCCTCCGCCAGCGGCACGGGTTGTCCTACACCCAGGTCGGCAACCCCGGTGCCGGGCGGAGCGACTCCCGGACCAACAAGAGCGCACCGCGCAACCGGTGATCGGGAGGAACCATGACTGACATCGCAGTGGACCGGTTGACCGAGTTCGAGCTGCTCATCGGCGGCCGGCAGGTCGCCGCGTCCTCCGGCGCCACCTATGACAGCATCGACCCGTTCACCGGACGGCCGTGGGCGCGGGTGCCCGACGCCGACGCCGCCGACGTCGACAAGGCGGTCGCCGCCGCTCGCGCCGCGCTGGACGGTGAATGGGGCCGGCTGACCCCCACCGCGCGGGGCAAGATGCTGTGGAAGCTCGGTGACACCGTCGCGCGCGAGGCCGAATACCTCGCGGGCCTGGAGGTCCGCGACGGCGGAAAGCTGGTCCGCGAAATGGTCGGCCAGATGCGCGCGCTGCCCGACTATTACTTCTACTACGCCGGTCTGGCCGACAAGCTGCAGGGCGAGGTGGTGCCGACCGACAAGCCCAATTATTTCGTCTACACCCGTCGCGAGCCGGTCGGCGTGGTCGGCGCGATCACGCCGTGGAATTCGCCGCTGCTGCTGCTGACGTGGAAACTGGCCGCCGGGCTGGCGGCCGGCTGCACGTTCGTCGTCAAGCCCAGTGAGCACACACCGGCGTCGACCCTCGCGTTCGCAACGCTGTTCGCCGAGGCGGGTTTTCCACCCGGCGTGATCAATGTGGTCACGGGGTGGGGGCCGGCGACCGGCGCGGCGCTGGCCGCGCATCCGGGTGTGGACAAGATCGCGTTCACCGGGTCGACGGCCACCGGAGTCCAGGTCGGCAAGGCCGCCATTGAGAACATGACCCGGTTCAGCCTGGAACTCGGCGGCAAGTCGGCGCAGGTGGTGTTCGATGACGCGGACCTCGACGCGGCCGCCAACGGGGTGATCGCCGGCGTGTTCGCGGCCACCGGGCAGACCTGTCTGGCGGGGTCGCGGCTGCTGGTGCAGGACAGCGTCGCTGATGCGCTGATCGACAGGATCGTCGCACGCGCCTCGACGATCCGGCTCGGCGACCCCAAGGACCCGGCGACCGAGATGGGTCCGGTGTCCAACCAGCCTCAGTACGAGAAGGTGTTGTCGCACTTCGCATCCGCGCGTGAACAGGGTGCCACGGTGGCCTACGGTGGCGAGCCGGCCGACGACCTCGGCGGGTTTTTCGTCAAGCCGACGGTGCTGACCGGGGTGAATCCGTCGATGCGTGCGGTTGCCGAGGAGATCTTCGGCCCCGTGCTTTCGGTGATGACGTTCACCGACGAGGACGAAGCGGTCGCAGCGGCCAACGCCACCGAGTTCGGTCTGGCCGGCGCCGTGTGGACCAATGACGTCCACCGGGCGCACCGGGTGGCCGCGAAGCTGCGGGCCGGGACGGTATGGGTCAACGCGTATCGCGTTGTCGCCCCGCATGTTCCGTTCGGCGGCATGGGCCACAGCGGCATCGGTCGCGAGAACGGCATCGACGCCGTGAAGGACTTCACCGAGACCAAGGCGGTGTGGGTCGAGCTGTCCGGGGCCACCCGCGACCCATTCACGCTCGGCTGAGCCTGCACAACACAGGGAGTATTCGATGACCGCCGGACTTGACACCGGCCACACCGGGGCCTGGGAGCTTCCCGAAGAACTGGTGATGCTGCGCGACACGGTGCGGCGGTTCATGGAGGCTTACGTGCGCCCCATCGAGGAGAAGCTGCCGCACGACGCGGCGGGGCTGCCGCGCGCACAGATCGTCGACCTGCAAGCCAGCGCCCGCAGGCTGGGTCTGTGGGCACTGCAGACACCGCAGAAGCACGGCGGTGCGGGGCTGAGCGTGCTGGGTCAGGTCGTCGTTGCCGAGGAAGCGGCGAAATGCCGGATGGGAGCGTTCTTCCCGGCGCTGGGGGCGTTCGGCGGCAACCCGCCCAGCGTCATGTTCTCCGCCTCACCGGAGCAGTTCGCACGCTACGCGCAGCCGATCATCGACGGCACGATGACCAAGGCGTACACCGCGATCACCGAAGCCTCCGGTGGGTCGGATCCCGCTCGGGCCATCCGGTGTAAGGCGGTGCGGGACGGCGACACGTACGTCCTGAGCGGATCGAAGATGTGGATCTCGCATGCGGAGAACGCCGACTGGGGCGTGGTGTACGCGCGCACCGGCGAAGGCCGAGACGGGATTTCCTGCTTCATCGTCGAAAAGGGCACGCCCGGCCTGACTTTCCGCCGGATTCCGGTGATCGCGTCCTTCGCCCCGTACGAGCTGCATTTCGACAACGTGCGCATCGGTGCCGAGCAGATGATCGGCGCGGAAGGGCAGGGGTTCGCCCTTGCCAGCGACTTCCTGGTGCACGGGCGCATCCTCTACGCGGCGGGCCCGATCGGCATCGCGCAAGCGGCCCTGGACATGGCCTGCCGGTGGGCACGTGACCGCGACGTCTTCGGCGGCAAACTGGCCGACAAGCAGGGTATCCAATGGATGCTCGTCGACAGCGACGTGGAGCTGCGAGCCGCGCGGCTCCTGACCTACCAGGCGGCGTGGAATGCCGACCTGGGCCGCGACGTGCGGGTCGACGGATCAATCGCGAAGCTATACGGCACCGAAACGGCCTACCGGGTGCTGGACCGCTGCATTCAGATCCACGGTGCCCTGGGGCTTTCCGACGAGCTGCCGCTGGAACGATGGTTTCGCGACCTTCGGGTCAAGCGTCTGGGAGAGGGTGCCACCGAGGTGCAGCGTGTGCTCGTCGCCCGCTCGCTGCTGAGCTAGGAGAACCGTTGCGTTACAACCTGATGTTCCCGATGCGGGCGGTCAAGCACTGGAGCCACTGGAGCCAGGGCGCCGGTCTTGGCGAGATCGCGCGGCTGGTGGAAGACGCAGGCTTCGCAGGGTTTTCGATGAGCGAGCATCCCTACCCGGACAAGAATTGGTTGGCGCACGGCGGTCACCACGCGTTCGACCCGTTTGTGTCGCTGAGCTTTGCCGCCGCTGCCACCACGCGGATTCGGGTGATGACCTACGTGATGGTGTCTGGCTACCGGAATCCGTATCTGGCTGCGAAGGCGGCCGCCAGCCTGGATCTGCTGTCGGGTGGCCGATTCACGCTGGGAACAGCCGCCGGCTATCTGAAATCCGAGTTCGACGCACTGGGCGCCGACTACGCCAACCGAGGCGCCCTGCTGGACGAGGCCATCACGGCGTGGAAGGACACCTGGGCCGGTGGCCCCCACACGGGTCCGGCGTTCGGGGTAGCCGAACATGAGGCGCTGCCCCTGCCGCTGACGCCGGGCGGGCCGCCGATCTGGATCGGCGGCAACAGCGCGGCCGCGCAACGCCGGGTCGTCGAGGCGGCCGACGGGTGGCTGCCCATGGGCCAGTCCGCCGAGATGGCGGCGATCACGCGGACGCCGCCGCTGGAAGACGTTGCGACGCTGTCCGACTGGGTCTCCGGCGTGAACCGCAGACGCACTGAGCGCGGCAGGGGCCCAGCCGACGTGTCGTTCGTCCCGTTCGAGGCAGCCCTGCTGTCCAGCGCTGACTGCAACGCGTTCTGCTCGGCCGTGAAGTCGCAATTAAGCGCCTACGCCGATGCAGGGGTCACCTGGATCACCGTCGAGCCCGCCAGCCGTAGCTTCTCGGACTTCCGCGCCGACCTCGACGTGCTGGGGTCGAAACTGGTCAACGGCTAGGCGGTCTTGATGACCGTGTTTACGGCTCGCTCCCGTTTGTGCTGCTCAGGGGTCTTAGTCGACCCAATTGTGCGGCTTGGAGCAGCTGGTCCGGCGGTTAGGCCCCATTTTGGCCCATAGATTTCGATGTCGGCCAGCGACGGACACAGTCGCCGCCCGGTAGCCAAGGTCCCCGGACTTATCCCGCGTGGGTCTGGTGGCTGCACCGGTTGCGGTGTGTTAGGTCGGGCAGCGGCTGGTATACAGGGGCGCCCCGGCTCTGGCCACTATGGCTCCGCGACAGAGTCAACCCACCTGCCCCCCAGTAAATTGCGGTAACGCTTTTTCCCTCGTCGGCGTTGTCAGGCGGCGGTTTTTGGCGCGGCAAGAGGTGCATAGACGCGCAGATCGTTCACCATCGCGCATCACGTGCGATCCCAAAGTAATGACATCTCAACGACGCGACTGGCAGTGGATGTCTGGTTGGATCGCGGGGCTTTGAAACCGTGCGGGAGGCCGGCGCTCTTAGGACCGACGTTCGCCGACACATCACACCTCCAGGCGGTGAGTGTGCCGGCTGGGTTCGACGCGCCGGCTGACGCTTAGTCCCAAAGAAGGCAGATAGTCCTCGGACCAGATCGGCGCTGTCGGCGTGTGGAACCCGGGCTTTGCTGTTGGACGGAAATGCTGCGGTCGTGGTTCAAGCCCGTCCCCGCAGTCGACACCTCGCAATTAGAGAGCCGAGGTGCTCTGATGCGAAGACCGGAGCCGCGCGGATTGCTGGGATCGCGAACGGCTCATCGGAGGGAAGGCCACCGAGCCTCGTCATTAGTGCGTCGCGCGTTCTCGTCAAGCGTGGACCGCGCCAAAGGGGAAGGAAGGAAACCGATTTGAACAGATTCTGCGGGATCGACTGGGCCGAGGATCACCACGACGTGGCGGTGATCGACGCGCACGGACAGTTGGTGATCAAACGCCGCATCACCGATGACGCCGATGGGTTCGCTGAATTGCTCGGCATGCTCGAGTCGGTCGGTGACACCTCAAATGATCCGATCCCGGTAGCAATCGAAACGCCTCGCGGCCTGCTGGTTCCTGCGCTGCGCGCCACCGACAGGCCGATCTATGCAATCAACCCGATGGCGGTCGCGCGCTATCGCGAACGGCACTCGGTGGCACGCAAGAAATCAGACCATGCCGATGCGATGACGCTGGCCAACATCTTGCGCACCGACGCCCATATGCACCGCCAACTCCCTGCCGACAGCGACCTAGTACGTTCGATCGCGGTGTTGGCACGGGCCGCTGAGGATGCCGCCTGGCGATGCACGCGAGCCACCCAGGAATTGCGGGCGCTGCTGCGTGAGTACTACCCAACTTTCCTCGAAGCCTTTGCCGGAACCGTGCATACGAATCTCGCCAAACTGGAGGCACACGCAGTCTTGGCGATCGCCCCCACCCCACAACAGGGCGCCAAGCTGACGAAGCCGCGGATCATCGCGGCGTTACGGCGTGCCGGCCGGCAGCGAATGCTCGACGGGACCGCCACCCGGATCCAACACGCACTCCGACGCCCACAGCTGCGTCAGCTCTTGATCTTCGAACAAGCAATTGGTCGGCAAGCGGTCGCATTGCTCGCCACCCTAAACACCGAATGCGCCAACGCAGACAACCTAATTGCCGCATCCATAGAGGCATTCCGCCAGCACCCCGATTACCAGATCATCACGAGCTTTCCAGGCCTCGGCGATAGCACCGGCACACGCGTCCTCGCCGAGATCGGTGACGACCGTCGACGCTTCGCCGACGCCCGCAGACTTAAGGCCTTCGCCGGCTCCGCACCGATCACCAGCGCGTCAGGACGCAGCACGTCGATCACCCACCGACGGGTTAAAAACAACCGCCTGGCTGCAGTCGGCTTCGTCTGGGCATTTGCTGTCATCCCGCGACCCGACCCCGCCAAAGACCACTACGAACGCCGGCGCGCCCTCGGAGACCGGCATGCCGCGGCCCTACGCCATCTCTTCAATCGATTCCGCGGCCAACTCTGGCACTGCCTTCAAACCGAACAAACCTACAACGAGAGCAAGGCCTGGAACTCAGTAATGACGACGCCGGTGCCTAACGCGGCTTGACTCCTAACAAGATCGGAGGTCTGGTCCCAAATCCGGCTCAGGCAGAGCCGACCGAGCGCTACTGTGGTCCCAGTCACACGATGAGATTGGGGTGCGACCAGGTGGATCCGCTCGACCCGTTCGACGTAGCGTTGATGACGGCGGAGTTGCTGTCCAACCCGCTGCACGTCGCCGCTGTGCTGATTCTGTCGCCACCCGCGAAGGCGGGTCCGGGGTATGTCGAAGGACTGTATCGGGAGGAACTGGACGCCAACGTCGAGCTGGATCCGCGACTTCGTCGCTACCCGCATCGGGGCCTCGACACCGGCGGCATGTGGGTTTGGCGCGATGCTGAAACCGTCGACCTGCGTGAGCACATTCAGCGCAGGTCGCTGCCGCCGGGCGCCGGTCGAGATGAGCTGTGGAGGCTCGTCAGTGAGCTGCATGCCGAACCACTCGACCGGTCACGACCGATGTGGATGGCGTACCTGATCGACGGGCTCGAAGGCGGTCGGTTCGCCTTCTGCGTGAAGGTGCACCACACCGTGGTCGATGGCGTGGCCGGTTTCCAGATGCTCGCCGATGCGCTGACCACCGACCCGAAGCAGCGGTCGATGCGGCCGCTATATGCCCCGGCGCGGAAGGAACCGCCCGATCGAACCGCTGCCGCAACCGTGCACTTCCCGAACCCGATCGCAATGGTGCGCTCGGCGGTAAGCTCCGCCGCGTCGAGCGTGGGTCTGGCCCGACAGGTCATCGAAGGTGAGCTGTCGAACCTGGCGGCAGCCCTTACTACCGACACCGGCGTGCTCCCGTTGGATGCTCCCTACACCCGGTTCAACGGCCGACTCAGCCCGGAACGCGCCGTCACGGCGGGCAGTTGGTCCAAGACCCGCATACGTGCCGTGCAAAAGGCGGCCTGCGTGACGGGCAATGACGTGGTGACCGCTGTCATTGCGGGCGTGTTGCGAAATTGGTTGATCGCACACGAGGAACTGCCCAAGAGGTCGCTGGTGGCCATCTGCCCGATAACGTTACGAGGGCGCGAGCATGAGGCCGATGACGGGCAGGGCAACATGTTCGGTGTCGAACTGTGCCCCCTTGGCACCCACCTGGCCGACCCGGCCGAGCGGCTGAGCCTGATCAGCCGGGCGATGTCGCGGGCGAAACACCAGGTGGCGAGCCGGGGTTCGGGAGCCACCATGCTGTTACTCGCACCCAGCATCGCGCCGACCGTGCTGCTGCCCATGGTGCCGCTGGCCCCAAAGCTGCGGACCGGATACAACCTGCCCATTTCGAACATTCCCGGACCGCCGAGCGAAATGTATTGGAACGGTGCGCATATCGAGGAGATGTATCCGGTGTCGACGGTCTATGACGGCATGGGACTGAACGTGACCGTGTGCTCGTACGCCGGCCGGGTCGGATTCGGCTATGTGGCGGGTCGTCACATGATGCCCGACATCGAGACGTTGGTACCGCTGACCGAACAGTGCCTGGTCGAGCTCGAGACCGCGGTGGGAGTAGCGCAATGAGTCTTGAATCGCTGTCGGCGTACCGCGCCTGTTCGACCAGAAATAGGCAGCGGCGCGGATCCAGTTCCAGGACGTGCTCGATACGAGTCGGTGCGGGCTCTGTTTATCAAGACGAGCCAAGAGCGTTGTGCCCAGGACCGAAGGCCGCGGCATGATGGGACTGCTGGAGTCCGTTCCAGAGGTCGCCCTCGACCCGCTCCTGGCATTGACCTGGGGCGTCGGCAACCGGTCTGAGCGGGGTCTGTTTGGCGCCTTCAACACTGTTGTCACCGGGATGCCGGGCCACCCGGACCGATCTACCTCGGTGGCGCCGAACCGATCTACCTGATCGGATTCTCGCCGATGCTGGACGGGTTGCGCCTCATCAACATCCACAATAGCTACAACGGCGAATTCGTGATTCGTGATGACCTTCTCAGCCGACCGCGAGGCGATGCCAGATCCACATCGCTACGAGGAGCGCATCTACCAGGCGTTCGACGAGCTTAAGGCAGTTCGCTCGAGAAAGAAACGCTCAAGACCACAAGCAAGATCACCTGGCATGCGCCGTCAGGGGCGGCAGTCTGGATAGCTGTCTGTCCCTAGTCTCGCGACCTGGTTCGGCGCAATCGGTCCGACGAGACTAACTGCCCTGGGAGACTCATTGCCAACCGCCTCAGGCTGATGTAACCCCGGAACTCGGCGCCATTAGCAGCGCGAGTTAGAGATTTCAGATCAGTTACGTCCATGCATAAACGTGACGCTATTGACACGCGCGGAGGGAGGCGCCCCGTGACACAGAGCGCAGACATCGGACACCCTGGGCTGCGTCCGACCGAGGACGGCCCCCTTCCGGGGTGGGACGCGGGCGGAAAGACCGAGACGATTAACGATGTGATGCTACGCGCGGTGGAGCAGTATCCGGACCGCGTGCACCTTGACATCTCGGGCGAGCTATGGACGTACCGAGCCGTTTACGAGCGGGCGGCCGCCTATGCTGCGGGACTGATCGCCGCCGGGGTGCGCCCGGGTGACCGGGTGGCGACCGTGCTGGACAATAACGCCGACGCCGTCACGATGTGGTTCGGCATCAACCTCGCCGGTGCCATTTCGGTGCCCGTCAACATCGCGAACAGGGGCGAGTACCTCCGCTCCCTACTGCGACAGGGCGGCGGCGAAGGTCTCTCACCTCCACTCGAATCAACAGCGCCTCACGGCGCACTCGACGGCAGGTGAAAACCCCCACCCTAGAACCCATGTGCCGCCAGGGGGTGAGAGTTCAGATGCCGTTGACACTCAGCGTCGCCATCCGCGCACGCGACGCGCGAGGCCGAAGGCCAGCTGACCCGGTGGCAGCGGGTGGGCGCCCCCCCGGCGTGTTCCCGTCTGGGTAAAGCGGTGGGAGGTCTACCCGTCGGCTACCTCGGCGCGGAGTCGCTTCTTGTCGATTTTTCCGGTGGCCAACAGGGGCAGTTCGTCGACGACGACGAGGCGGCGCGGTACCTTGTAGCGGGCCAGCCGGCGGCGCACGGCATGTTGCACCGCGTCAAGCTCCAACGTCTTGCCCGGACGCAGGACCACAACAGCGCAGACCGCTTCTCCCCATTGCGGGTCGGGCACTCCCACCACCGCGCAGCCGGTGACCTCATCGAGTGCGGTGATCACGTCTTCGACCTCGGGTGAGTAGACGTTCTCTCCACCGGAGATGATCACGTCCTTCTTGCGGTCCACCAGGTAGAGCAGGCCGCGTTCGTCGAATCGGCCGACGTCGCCCGTATGGCACCAGCTGTCGCGCAGCGTGTTCAGCGTTGCCGCGTGGTCGTTCCAGTAGCCGCGGAACAGCGAATCGGACCGCACGAGAATCTCGCCCGGCTGACCGGGGGGCACCTCGCGGTCGTCGTCGTCCACAATGCGCACTCGAACTCCGGGGAAAGGGAATCCGACCGAGCTGAGCCGGCGTGCCGCATCGGGCGTAGTCACCGTGTGCAGTTCACGCGGCAGGCTGGAAACGATGCACTCAGTCTGCCCGTAGAGGTTCAAGAAGCCGGCGCCAGGCATGGTCCGGATGGCCTGCCGCAAGGTGGCGATCGTCATCGGGGCGGCCGAGTAGACCACCGTGCGCACATCGTCCAGCAGACCGTCGTCGCCCACCTCGTCGAGCAGCGTCTGCAGCATGACCGGCGCCAGGTGTAAGACGGTGATGTTTTCCGTGGCGGCCAGGTGGGCCGCTTCACCGGGAACAAACCGCCTCTGCAGACAGACCGTTCCGCCGCGGGCGTGCAAAGCCCCGATGATCGCGATGGCGCCGAAGTGAAACATCGGCATGTTGATCAGGCCGCGATCATCGCTGCCCGCGCGCATTTCGGCGTTCGCCGCGAAAACGATGCGCCGCAGTTCGCGATGTCCCAAAATGCAGCACTTGGATGCGCCGGTGGTCCCGCTGGTGAACAGCAGGCACGCGATGTCGTCGGGCCGGGCAGTCAACGGCAGCTCATCCGGGCGACCAGAAGCGGCGAACTCTTCAAAGCCGATCATATCGGGCCGGCCCGCCGAACCGATGGACACCAGCTTCACCCCGGATAGTTGGCGCGCGACATCGCCGATCATGGGCGCGAACTCGTCGTCACAGAAGATCAGGGACGGCGTGACCCGCTGCAGAACGTCGAACACCTCGGGCCTCGACAGCCTGAAGTTGATCGTCGCCATGACGATGCCACCGAGCTGGGTGGCGGCCATCAGCTCACCGAACTCGACGCTGTTTCGCCCCATCACTGCGATCCGATCCTGCCGGCGCAGGCCGGCGGCCACCATCGCTGAGACCAGCCGCACAGCGCGGCAACGTAATTCGGCGTGGCTGACGACCCGGGATCCCAGCCGGTATGCGGCGGTGTCCGGGAATCGCTGCGCATTGTCGGTGACGATATCGCCCATCGTCATGCCGGCATCTCCCGCCGGTAAGTCGCTGCGCCACTGCGCGACGATGCCGGGCATAATCATATGTATTGTCTACCGGATATGCGCGGCGGACGTCGAGAGCAGATCCGTAGACGAGGTCAGCCGCGCCCCGACCTATGACCGAAAGGCCCGACACTGAGAGCCGAGACGATCGAACAGCGTCACGCGGCGTCGGTCGCTCGTCTGCTGGGTCAGTTCACGGAGGGCAATTTCGACGCTGTCATGGAGCTTTTCACCGAGGATGCCGAGGTGAACTTGCCCTTCCAGGACGTCAGCACCGGGTTCTGGTCCCACGTGAGCGGGAGAACCGGCCTTCGCGACCTTTTCTCCTCGATTCCCAGACTGTTTCGTAAGCACGAGCTGTTGCTCGACGAGGTGATGCACACCACCGACGGCCGCCGCCTGATCGCTAGGTACCACGGCGACTTCACCGTACGAAAGTCGGGAAGGCCATACCCGAACACCTATATCGCCGTCTTCGAGTTCAGCGGTGACAAGATCCGTTCCTGGACCGAGTTCCACAACCCGCAGGTGCTGGCCGAGGCGCTGAGCCCTTAGCGGGGTAGGCCCAGAATCCGCTCAGCGATGATGTTGCGCTGGATCTCGGAGGTTCCGGCGTAGATGGTGCCGGCCATCGCGTTGCACAAGTGAACCGATAACCACGATGCGGAATCGTTGGGCGCACCGGGGTCGTCGGCCCGGAACCAGCGCATCGGGAGGTCCCCCGTCCAGTGGAGCGCGTCCTCGCCGAGGATGTCGACGGCCAGCCGCGTGGTGAGCTGGTGGTATTCGCTCCAATAGAGTTTCGACACCGATGCCTCCGGCCCCAGTGCCCCGTCGCGGATGTAACCGGCCAGAATCTTGTCACCAAGGGCCTTCATCACGGCCACGCCCAGATAGGCCCGGCCCAGACGCTCGCGGGTGATGGGCGCCCGGTCGGCGCCGCGTTCCCTGGCGAGGCTGAAAACGCGCTCGAGTTCGTGGGCGAACAGGATGGGATTAACGGCGGCTTCCTCGCCACGCTCATGAGACAGCAGCGAATTGGCCACTGTCCAGCCCGCATTGATCTCACCGACCACCAAGTCCGCGGCCGTGCGCGCGTCGCTGAGGAAGACCTCGCAGAAGTCTTCCGCGCCGTTGAGCATGGTGATCGGACGGACATCGACACCCGGTTGCGCCATGGGCATCAACAGCATGCTGATGCCCTTGGACTTGGGGACGCGGGGATCCGTGCGGGCCAGCAGAAACATCCAGTTGGCGTGGGCGGCGTTCGACGTCCAGATCTTGTGCCCGTCAATGCGCCATTCGGCACCGTCGAGCGTGGCACGTGTGCGCAGAGCCGCCAGGTCGGAACCGGCTTGCGGTTCGGAGTATCCCTGACACCAAACGTCCTCGCCGGAGATGATGCGGGGCAAGAAGCGCAGCTTCTGCTCGTGGGTGCCCCATGTGGCCAGCGTGTTGCCGATCAGCTTGACCGACAACGTATCACCGGGTGTCCCGACCGGAACCCTCGCGCGGGAGAACTCCTCGACCACCACGAGATGGTCGAGTTTGGTCAACCCGCGACCGCCGTACTCGACCGGCCAGGTCACCCCGAGCAGCCTGGCCTCGCCGATCAGGCGACGCCAGCGGTCGACGAATTCGCGGCGTTGCGGACCTGGTAGCGCACCCACCCCCCGCCAGTGTGCGGGCAGGTTCGCACCCAGAAACGCCCGCACCTCGTCGCGGAACCCGGGTGTCTCGCCCACGCGTCCCTGCCTCACCCGGGGCCCTCGGTCCCGCTGAGATAGATCATTTAGACGATAGTAATGTATGGGCTGAGCGGCAGTTGTCCGCTATTCAAGGAGGAGTCGATGGGCGCCCTGGCTGACGAGGACCAGGCGGTCTACCGGGCGTGGATCCGCGCGGGGCTGGACAAGATTGCACCGCTGCGCCGCACTCGGGTGCTCGCCGAGGCCGGCCGGCGTGACGATCCCGAGTTGTGGCGGGAACTCGCCGATCTCGATGTCCTGGGCCTGGCGGTACCCGAGGCTTGCGGCGGCAGCGATGCCGGTGGCGCGGCGCAGGCCATCTTCCTCGTCGAGACCGGCAGGAGCCTGTTGCCTGCGCCCTACCTGTCCACGGCGTTCCTGGCGCCGTGGGCGATCCGCTTTGCCGGTGCCCAGTCGTCGTGCGCCACGCTGCTGAGCCGGATCGCGCAGGGAAGAGCCCGCGCGGCACTGGCGGTCAACAAGGTGGGCTCGACATCGTGGCCGGTCGCGACACGCGACGGCGAGGCGTGGCGGCTTACCGGCCACCTACCGGTGGTCCTCGAGGGCGACGCGGCGGACTGGTTGGTCATCGCGGCTAAGGTCGAGGGCGACACAGCGGTTTTTCTGGTGGACGCGCACGACAGCGCGGTAAACGTCGAACGGCTGCGTTCGGTCGACGTCACCCGTCCGGTGGCGGCGATCACGGTGAGTTCCGCCCCGGCGCAGATGGTGGCCGGCGGCGACGCCGGGGCGTCGGTGGTCGCCGAACTACCGGATCTGGTGCGGTTGGCGTTGGCCGCCGACGCGGTTGGCGGCGCGCAGGCGCTGTTGGATATGTCGGTCGAGCATGCCAAGACCCGCGTCCAGTTCGCCCAGCCGATCGGGCAATTCCAGGCCATCAAGCACCGGTGTGCCGACTTGTTCGTCGCCGTCCAAGCCGCCGGCGCCGCCGTGGAAGCCGCTTTCGGCGAGCTCGAGCAGTTGTCTCGTCCCCGTGCCACAACGGTGTCGGTTGCCTCTGTCTGCGCGCAGGAAGCCTACTGGCAAGCGGTGCGTACGGCCATGCAGATCCACGGGGGTCTGGCGTTGACATGGGAGCACAACGTTCATCTGTTCCTCAAGCGGGCGACCGGCTCTGCGCACATCCTGGGAAACCCCGACCGCGAGCTGGCGCGGCTGACGGATGCGGTGCTCGCGGACGGCTACAACGTCGTGCGGGAGATCCTCGGGTGACGACCGCGATTGCTCAGGCCAGCATCTCCACCGCGGTCTTCGCCAGGGGGCGCGCGGTGTAGTGATGCTCGATCTCGTCAAGATGCTTGTGCCACAAGGTGATCGCGGCGTCGGGGTCGCGCCGTTTGATCAGCGCGACAAAGTAGGCGTGCGTGCGGTGCACCTCGTCGTACTCCATTCCCAGCTCGCCGGCCGGCAACGCCTCGGCGTAACGAGTCCGGGCCGGCAGCAGGATGTCATACAGCACCTCCACCATGGTGCGGACTGTTTCGTTGCCGGCCAGCTCAGCGACCAGCAAATGGAAGTTGATGTCGTGCCTGGCGTACTCGGCCGGATCCTTCAGATCTGCCTCAGCGGCACTGATCGCCTGCCCGAGCTGGCTGATGGTGTGCCGGCGCCTGTCCCTGGCGACCGTTTCGCCCAGCGGGCGCTCCAGGAAGCTGCGGGCACGGTAGACATCAGCCATCGAGGTTCCCCGGTACTGCAGCAGATAGCCGAGGTGCCGCGCCGCCATCGCGCCGTCGGGCGCCTGTACCCGCGCGCCTCCGAGCGCACCGCGGCGAACTTCGATCAAGGCCTCGGATTCCAGGATCCGGAACGCTTCGCGCAGTGTCGGTCGGCTGACGTCGAACTGGCTCATCAGCACCGACTCGGCGGGCAGCAGCGCATCGGCGGGAAGCTCGCCGGTGATGATCTGAGCGCGAAGGCTGGCGGCGACCAACTCGGCGGCCTTGGGTACGCGGACGGCGTCAAATCGCGTTGGTGGCATCGCTGGAACCTCCACGGGCTGGCCGCCGGTGCTGCGGAACCGACGTCGGAAGACGTTTGTTCAGAACATCATAATCTTTTAGTGCATTCTGGCGGGTCGCCGTTCGAAGCGCTGACCGCCCCGGCACAGAGTCAATTCGGAGGAGGACACAGATGAACAGTGCCGGACGGCTGGCAGGTCGGGTCGCCGTGGTGACCGGGGCCGGTCAGGGCCTGGGCCGCGCGATCGCGATCCGCTATGCCGCCGAGGGCGCGGACGTGGCGGTCGTCGACGTCAATGACGCGACGGCGCAATCCGTCACCGACGAGATCGCCGCGGCCGGAGGTAAGGCGGTTGCCATCGGCTGTGACGTCGCGCAGCGCGTGGAGGTGAATGATGCCGCCGCGCGGATCGCCGACGAGCTGGGTCCGATCAGCGTTCTGGTCAGCAACGCCGGGGTCACGCGCCCGGCAATGTTGTGGAAGATGACCGATGAGCAGTGGTCAACGGTCTTCGACATCCATGTCAACGGTTCCTTCTACTGGCTGCAGGCGGTAGTCCCCGGAATGCAGGCGGCCAGAAAGGGATCCATCATCTTCACCACGTCCGCGGCGGGCATCAACGGAACGATCGGTCAGATCAACTACGCCGCGGCCAAGTCGGCGCTGCTGGGGATGACCCGATCAGCCGCCCGCGAGCTCGCCACCTACAACATCGTCGTCAATGCGGTCGCGCCGGCGGCGGCGACCCCGATGACCGAGACCGTTCGCACCGACGAACGCTTCAATGCCAGTTACCTGGAGCGGATTCCGCTCAAGCGGTGGGCCGAGCCCGAGGAGGTTGCGGGTGCCTACGCGTTCCTGGCTTCCGATGACGCGAGCTACATGACGGGACAGGTGGTTGCCGTCGACGGTGGTCTGGTGATGGTCCGTTGAGATTGCGTGCGACCGACCTGAGTGCCGACGAGGTAGGGCTGCGCGATGAGGTGCGAGCCTTCCTTGCCGCGCGGCTTCCGGCGGGCAGCTACCCGATCGGGCTTGGTTTCGCCGCCGAGGTCGACGCTGCCTTTTCCCGGGACCTCGGTTCACGCGGATGGCTGGGTATGGCGTTGCCGAAAGAGTATGGCGGCGGCGGGCGCTCGGCGGTCGAGCGGTTGATCGTGGTGGAGGAGCTGCTCGCAGTGGGGGCCCCGGTCGGGTGGCACTGGGTGGCAGACCGCCAGTCGGGACCGAACATCGCGGCCAACGGCACCGTTGAGCAAAAGCAGCACTTCCTGCCACGGATCGCCGGCGGGGAGCTGTCATTCGCGATCGGCATGAGTGAACCCGAGGCCGGCTCGGACCTGGCATCGGTGCGAACCGGGGCGGTGAAGGTGGGCGACAGCTGGTTGATCAACGGCACCAAGATATGGACGTCGGGTGCCGCGGAAGCCACCCACCTGCTCGGCCTGTTCCGCACCTCCGAGGACCGGTACCGGGGGTTGACCCAGTTCATCGTCGACCGCAGCACCGAAGGCCTGACGGTCTCGCCGATCCCGTTCATCGACGGCACCCGACACTTCTGCGAAGTGTCGTTCACCGACGTCGTCGTCCCGGACTCGATGCGGTTGGGTGAGGTCGGTGCGGGTTGGGGGCAGAATACCGCCGAGCTTGTCCTCGAACGCGGCGGGGTGGATCGGTGGATGTCGTTGATGCCGGTGTTGCAGCATTGGGCAGCCCACCCGCACGGGCGGGTAGACGCTTGGGAGCAGACCGATCTGGGCTCGGTGGCCGCGCGGTGCTGGGCGTTTCACGGTCTGTCGCTGTCGATCGCCCGGGCCGTCGACCGCGGGGAATCGCCGACCGTCGAGGCGGCGCTGGCCAAGGAGATGGCCACCCGCTTCGAACAGGAATGCATCGACATCGTTTGCCGCCACTACGGGCGCACGCCGGAACTGACCTCGTCGGATCCCTACGAGTCCCTGCTGGCCCGCGCCCTCCTTACCGGCCCCTCGTGGACAATCCGGGGCGGCACAACGGAAATCCTGCGCAACATCATTTCGAAGGCGTTGATCCGGCCATGACCAATCACTCAGGCCCCGACACCGACCTCCTCGCCTTGGTGGAGGACTATTTCTCGAAGACGTTCAGTGCTGACGTGATAGCCGACGCGGAACAGCACGGCCTGTCACCGCAGCTGTGGGCATCGACCGAAGAACTGGGCCTGACGCTGATCGGGATCAACGAACAGCACGGCGGCTCGGGCGGCTCGCTGCTGGACCTGCTGGCCGTCGCAGAGGGCACCGGTCGCCATGCGGTACCGCTGCCGGTGGCCGAAACCGGCTTGGCTTCCTGGCTTTTCGCGTGTGCCGACGTCGAGGTACCCACGGGTCCGCTCGCTGTTGTGCCCGACGCGAGCGGGCTGTCGCTGACCGGTAACCGCCTGTCCGGACGGGCCACCCACATCCCGTGGGCACGCGGCGCCCGACGGGTGGTGGCGCTGCTCAACGGCCGTGTGGTGTCGATCGACCCGGCACGCCTTCACATCACGGCGGGCTCGGACCTGGCCGGCATGCCGCGCGACACCGTGAACGGCGCCGACGTCGAAGTCGACGTGTACGAGTCCGGCGTGGACGCCGACGACATGCTGCTACGGGGAGCCTTGCTGCGCGCGGCGCAGATCGCCGGCGCGATCAGTGCAGCGTTCGAACTCACCAATCGCTATGTCAAGCAACGGGTCCAGTTCGGCAAGCCGATCGGAACGTTTCAGTCGGTGCAGGCACATGTGGTGGAACTGGCCGAGGTGTCGGCGCTGACCACCCTGTGCGTCGAGCGGGCGGGGGCCGCCGCGCTGCGGGGCCCGGCGTCGTTGGAGATCGCTGCGACGAAATCGGTGGCGAACCGCAACGCCCGCCTGGCAAGCCGTGCCGCCCACCAGGCGCACGGCGCGATCGGCATGACGCGCGAATACCCCCTTCAGCTTCTGACACGTCGGCTGCACACCTGGCGGGGGGACTTCGGCGACGAAACCGCCCTGAACCTGCGGCTGGGCGTGGCGGCTGCCGGGGGCATCGCCGCGGCTGTGACGTCCGTGGGCTCGACGTTAGGAGTCTGAGATGACTTGCGACATCGCGGTCACCCGGGCCGGCCACATTGCCGTCATCGAGATCTGCCGGCCGCCCGCCAACTATTTCGATCACGAGCTCATCGGCGAGCTGGTTCGTTCCGCCAAGGATCTGCAAACCCAGGGCACTCGGGCGATCGTCTTGTGCTCGCAAGGTAAACACTTCTGTGCCGGCGCGAACTTCGCAAGTGGCGTGTTGGGAAGCGACCGGGCCCGGGCATCGGAACTGCTCTACCGGGAGGCGATCCGGCTGTTCGAGGTCGAAGTGCCCCTGGTCGCCGCGGTCCAGGGCTCAGCCGTCGGCGGCGGCCTCGGCCTGGCTTGCGCGGCGGATTTCCGCGTGGCGTCAGGTTCCACGCGGTTTCACGCGAACTTCTCGGCGCTGGGGTTTCATCCGGGCTTCGGACTCAGCGCGACGTTGCCGGAGATCGTGGGTTCCCAGCAGGCGCTGGACATGCTCTACACCAGTCGCCGGGTCGACGGGCAGCGGGCCTTCGAGATCAGCCTGGCAGACCGCCTGGTTCCCGAGGGCCACGAACGTGACGGGGCCCTCGAGCTGGCCGCCGAGATCGCCGACGCCGCGCCGTTGGCTGTCCGGTCGATCAAGGCGACCCTGCGGGGACCGTTGATCGAGCGCGTACGCGCGGTCCTCGAACGTGAGCTTTCCGAACAGCGACGCCTGTGGACCACCAAGGACAGCCAGATCGGCATCGCCGCCAGCCTGGCCCGCGAACGGCCGGTCTTCACCGGCGAATGAGCGGCGGATTCGGTTACGGCAGTTCGAAGTCGGCTTCGGTCCCGCCCAGCAGAGCCGAGCCGACCGCTTCGGTAAGCGCCCGGTGCCCACCCAGGAGAGCATCGAGCGCGGCGGCCCGTTCGACGTAGCGGTGCAGCGGACTTTCCCGGGTCAATCCCATCGCCCCGAGCGTTTGGACCGCGTGGCGCATCAGAACGGCCTGGGCGTGGCCGGCGCGTAGTTTGGCGATCATCGCCGTCCATACACCGCTGGGTCCGGCGGGGTCCTGCCATGCGGCGCCCAGCACCGACCGAGCCCCCGCCATCGCAACCTCGGCCTCAGCCAGGCGGTGGCGCACCGCCTGGAACGATCCGATCGGCCGGCCGAACTGCATTCGGGCCGACGCGTGCGCCACGACGAGTTCCCTTGCGGCGTCGCACACTCCGAGGATTTCCGCCGCCAGCGCGCGCCGTCCGGCCGCCACGGCGAGGTCCCAGGCCGGGCCGATCGAAACCGTGTGACCGTCGGTCGTGCGCGAACCGCTTATAGTTCGCCACCCGGTGTGCTGGTCGAACCCACCGAGCGGCACCGCGGCGGTCGCCAACTCAGCCGCGGGTGTGACAGCCACGGCGACCGTGCCGTCCGGCCGGGTGTGCGGGATCACGGCGTCTTCGACGTCATCGAGGGAGCCCAGCACGATTCCGCGCAGCGCACCGTCGCGCGGTCGCGACAACACAGCGCCGAGGGGATGGGGGTAGACCACGGCGCGCCGCCGTGCGGTGGCCTCGATGTGGGGTAGCTGCGCCAGCACCACATCATCAAGGGCTCGTGAGCCGGCCACGGCCCGACCCTGTTCGTGAAACAACAGGTTGATCGCCGCGCACGGATCTTCCGCGAGCACGTCGGCCCAGCCGAACTCGGCCAGCAGCGTTGCGACATCGTGGGATTCGGTGCGCTGCTCGAACAGTTGGCGCAGCGACGCGGCGATTTCTTTGCGGCTATCGGCGTCCAAACCTGTTGCCGGGCTATTCACGAGCCACGCTCCTTGGGCAACAGCAGCACGCGATCGGCGATGATCCCCCGCTGCACCTCCGCGGAGCCGCCCATGATCGTCGAGGCCCGGCTGTACCACCAGTCGTCACGCCACCGCGACGCAGTCGCGGTATCCCCGAACAGGAACTGCGCGGGCAGCAGGTCTCGGTACAGGTCGTGCAGGCTGGTTTCGGCAGTCGCAAGCAGCACCTTGTCGATGCTTGCCTCGGGTCCCACGGTGTCACCGGCGGCGAGTCGGCGCACCGTTTCGGCGCTGCGTGCCTTGAGCGTAACGATGTCGGCGTAGCACTCGCCGAGCCGGCGCACGCCGCCGTCGGGCAGCTCGGTTGTGGCGAGGATGGCGTCGCGCAGCTCTCGCAGCTTGCGCGCCGCCACCGTGGCGCTGAGCCAGGCATACATCGCCCGCTCGAACTGCAGCAGGTACATCGCGACGTGCCATCCCTCATCGTGGCGCCCGAGCAGCCGCGACGCGGGGACGACAACGTCGTCGAAGAAGACTTCGGCGAGTTCGTTTTGGCCGCTGGCCAGTGCGATGGGCCGAATGGACAGCCCCGGGCTGTCGGCGTCGACCATCAACATGCTGAGCCCGCGGTGCCTGCTTTCGGCGGAACCGTTGCGCACCAGGCAGATCAACCGGCGTGCGGTGGCGCCATGACTCGTCCAGATCTTCTGGCCCGACACCACGTAGGTATCCCCCTCACGCCTCGCCCGACAACGCAGCGCGGCCAGATCGCTGCCCGCTTCGGGTTCGGAGAAGCATTGGGCCCACCACTCCCGGCCGGCCAGATAGGCGGGAAGAAACTGAACCGCCAGCGCCGAAGCAAAACGGAGCAGGGCCGGCCCCAGTGTCTCGAGAAGCATCTGCTGTTCGGGGATGTGCACTGCGGCCGCGCTTAGTTCGTCATACAGCACGGCGCGGTGCCGCTCGTCGCCGCCGAGGCCGCCCGCCGCGTCGGGCCACCCGTACCGGTTCCAACCGCTGCGATACAGCACCGCCATGAGTGCGGCATGTTCGCTCATGTGAACTTCGGTAGACGGATAGCAGGCGTGGCTCCACCGCTTCAGCCCCGGTTCGGTGGCGATGAAGGCCCGCACGGCCCGCCGATACGCCGGCAAGTCCGCGGTCAGGTGCTGACCCGCGTCGGCGGCGTTGCGCTCAGGGCCCGTTGAGCCGGTCACGGCGTCTGGGCGCCGGCCCGGGCCTTGGACCGCTGCAGAAACTCGGTGATCAGTGCCTGATGTTCGGCGGTCTCGAAGGAGTCGAATTCCTCGGACAGCGCATACTCCAGCACCCCGGCAATGGCGCGTTTGACGTGCATGTTCAGTGCCCGCTTGGTGCTCTGCACCGCCTGCGGGGGCAGCGCGGCGATGCGCTGGGCCACGGCCATGGCCTGCTCGAGCAGTTGGTAATCGGGCACAACCCGATTGGCCAGCCCGAGCGCCACGGCCTGCTCGGCGGGGATACGTTCACTGGTCAGCAGATATTCTTTCGCCTTCAGCATGCTCATCAGCAGCGGCCAGGTCGGGGCACCGCCGTCGGCCGCGGTGAGCCCCACGCCGACGTGTGGATCGGCCATGTAGGCGCTCTCGGCGATCAGGACGATGTCGCTGAGCACGGCGAGGTTGCAGCCGAGCCCGACCGCTGGGCCGTTGACCGCGGCCACCACCGGCAGCGGGAAGTCCACCATTTCGGTCAGCAACCGCCGGGCGCCGTTGATCTCGTGGCGCCGTTGCGGGGGGTCCGACCACAGCTCCACGAAATGCTGAAAATCACCGCCCGAGCTGAACGCCCGACCGGCACCGGTCAGCACGACTGCGCGGGCGTCGAGGTCGTTGGCTAGATACTGCCAGACCGATTGGAGCGCGACGTGCAGGGCCTCATTGGTCGCATTGAGCGCTTCGGGGCGGTTCAGCGTGACGACACGCACGGCGTCTTTCGCTTCGATCAGCAACTCCGGCGCGAAAGGGTTTTCCATCGGCGTCTCCTCGGATGATGCGCCCTCCCACCGGGCGGTTCGGGCTTTCAGCGGCACGCGGACGGAGTCGTCAGATCGCGTCCTTCGATTGTCCAGCGAGGGCGTGCGCACGAGGCGTGCGATAACGTCTGACGCATCGTAGCCTGTGACTTGACACTATTGTCAAGTTTCTGTTACCAGCGCTTTCTATGCCCACGAAGCGGCGGTCACCGGCAGCGCCAGCGGACCGCGACCGCTCGCCGCGCGCGCCGGTCAGGCATGGGCGATGTGTCAGATAGCGGCTGACTATCGGCGCCCGCAGGCGGCAGTGGAGACGGCGCGATGCGGCGAACCGGCCCGACCGGATCCAGCGATCACGCTGACGGATTTGCGGCGGGTGAGCCGGCGCGAGGGCCCCGGTGGGCAAACACTTGACGGCCGCTGGACCGAGGCCGCGGCGCCATCTAACATGAGTGTCACTTACGGCGGGAGGGTTGGATGGCCAAGGTCCAATCACGGCGACTCGTGGTGTGTGCCAGCCACAGCCCCGGCAAGGAGCGCGACGTCGAGGAACGGTTCGGCCGCGGATTCCGGTCCGCGTTGGCGTCGGCGTCAGCCGGCGTGCGCCGCTTCGACCCCGACGTGGTGGTGCTGTTCGGGGGCGATCATCGCCGCGCCTTCCGGCATGTGGTGCCGGCGTTCGGCGTGGCGTGGTCGGCGTCGATCATCGCCGAAGGCCGCCATCCTCCCGGCGAGCTGTCGGTGCCGTCGGCGCTGGCGCGTGCGCTGTCCGAGTACCTGCTGGGCAATGGGTTCGACATCGCCGTATGCCGCGACATCGGCCTCGATCATGCTTTTGCACAACCGATCCGCGACCTGCTCGGCGAGTTGAACGCCAAGCCGGTGATCCCGGTGCCGATCAACTGCGCGACCGCACCGCTGCCGAACGCCCGGCGGGTCGCCGAGTTCGGTGCCGCGGTGGGCCGATTCCTGGACTCCGTTGATCAGCGCGTGCTGGTGGTCGGTACCGGCGGGCTGTCGCACTCGCCGCCCAGTTTGGAGGTCGATACCTACGATCTCAGCGACGAGGACCGGGCGCGGATCATCACCGAAGGTATAGCGGACGCCCGTAGAAAGATCCGTCCAGATTGGGATGCCGAAGTGCTCCAAGCGATGTCGTGTTGGGACCTCGCGGCGTTGATCGATCTCGTCGATACCGCGCGTGAACGCGCCGGTGCGGGAGCCAACGAGGTCCGCACCTGGCTGGCCGCGGGGGCCGCAGGCGGCGGCCGGCCGCTGTCACCGCTGGTGTACGAACCGGTTGAGGAGTGGATCACCGGTATGGCGGTCGCCACGTCCGCGTGACGTGACCGTTCAGCGTGCCTCGGCCCCGGTTCAGATCGAGTCGATCGACGGGCAGCGTCGTGCCGGGGCCGACGGCGGCGCAGGGGTAGCTATCCCGCAACCCCGAAGAATCCCCTCCTGATACAGCTGATCAGCAGGTCAACGACTCCGTCGTCGGTGAGGGGCTCGGGCAGATCGAGGCTGGCCTGCGGCACCCGGGTCACCAGGGCACGCAGGATCAGCGCCGATACGACGGGGTCGAACGGGTAAGGCCCCGACCGGCGGAGCAGCATCCTGGCCGCCCCGAGATCCATGAGCACTTGGCCGTTTTCGCCGATTGCGATCACGGTGGGGTCTTCGGTGGTGCCTTCCACCCATGCGTCGATGCAGCCCGAATAGCGGTCGTAGAACCCGATGTAGGTGGCCAGCCAGTGTCGCAGCGCGGAGTCATCGCCCAGCGGATCCACCTCAGCGATTCGGTCAGCGA
>Ga0209656_10000363_pt1 | contig 29948 bp, 38 predicted proteins | sample BogFormECP12_OM2_FD_188239 | JGI IMG/M metagenome (GOLD analysis project Ga0209656, IMG submission 188239) | Bog forest soil microbial communities from Calvert Island, British Columbia, Canada - ECP12_OM2 (SPAdes) (version 2) | ecosystem: Environmental > Aquatic > Freshwater > Wetlands > Bog ...
GCTTCGAATGGTTCCTCGGTCGCAACGATCTTGGGCAACCACTCTACGATTCTAGAAGCGGCGGTTGCCGTGACGCGCTGCATGTCGATCGCGTGAACCAAAACCAGGGCGCCGAATCCAGCCTCGCCTTTCTGCTATCGCTGGCGGAGATGAATCGAGCAGAAGCGGTGCTCTTCAGCGACACGCAAAAGTCGGATACAAATTGAAAGTTACCCCCACTGGAATCGATTTTCGCCCAAATCCCGATCGCGTGCTGATTCGTCCTTTCATCCCGAGTTGCCCGGGCCGAGTGTTAAATGCCAAATTAAGTGCGACTGAGTCTCCCACATTATTTGCGACTGTACAAAATCTCGCACTCAGCGGATTCGTTTCGCCGGCCGGCGGCTGTGCGATGCAAACATCCATTAGGGGATCGAAAACAGGCGCCGCGACCGTCAACAACATGGCGACAAAGACCAGGATCGAGGTTTGAAGACTCAGTGGAGAACATGCATTTCTTGCGGATTGTCGACCCACGATATTGTTTATGCTGAGCTATGCTGAGCATAGAAATCATTGTTGTTTCGGTTTTGCGGCTTCGCCGGCTTGCTTGGTCATCAGCAGGTCGATCACGCCTTCACCGCAGCCGCGTAACGCTCATTGACGAAATCCCAGTTAATCACATTCCAGAAGGCTTTCACGTATTCCGGGCGACGATTCTGGTATTTCAGATAATAAGAGTGTTCCCATACATCGATTTCGAGGATTGGGACTTCATGCGCGCTGCGGTTCGAGATCGGAGTATCCTGGTTGGGTGTCGAGACGATCTTCACTTTATTGCCATCGGTAACCAACCAAGCCCATCCGCTACCAAAAACCTTCGTTGCCGCATCCGAAAATTGCTGTTGAAATGTGGAATAAATTCCGAACGAATCGTCGATGGCCTTTGCAACATCCCCGGAAGTTGCGCCGCCCTCGTTTTTCCGGAGCATCGGCCAGAAGAGTGAATGATTATAATGACCTCCTGCATTGTTGCGCACTGCCGTCCGGACCTTCTCTGGCAGCTCGTCAAGATTGGTAAGAAGTTGATCTAGCGACATCTGCTGGATCTTTGGATCAGCCTCCGCCAATGCCTTATTAAGATTTTCGACGTATGCGCCGTGGTGTTTGTCGTGATGAATTTGCATCGTAAGCGCATCGATGTACGGCTCCAGCGCGTCATATGAATAGCCAAGAGGGGGGACCTTGAATGGATAAACCAGCTTCGCGCTCGAGGTGTATTGGGCGCGAACCAAGGTAGTGCCAAAGGTGAGAGCGCCCGCAGTCAGGGCGACAGTTTTTAGAGCTTCACGTCGGGTCATCATAGTGTTGATAGGAGTTGATTTGGGTATCTTTGCGGTCTAACCAAGCAGTAAGGCTTGGCGAAATGGAAAAACGGCGAATAGAAATTCAATACTTCGGAATCGTGCGCTGGCCATCTCCGGAATTCGTTGGAACGCCCTTTGCAATCGCGATCTGCTTGATTGATCCGAGTTGATCCTGAATTAGCGGCAGGGTCTGTTCCGTCCAGATCCGCAACTTTGGTTCGGTGACTGTTTTCGCAGCCTCTCGAAGCCCTCGCAAAGCGACCGCGTGCCATTTGTACATCATGTAGACGTACAATCGATCAAACCAGGGACGTGGGAGAACGATCAACCGTCGATAATCCCTCAGTGCTTCGCCGCTGAGACGCTCGGGCAACTGGACTTGATCAGCCGCAGCGACACCTATAAGGGCTCCTTGTATGCGAGAATAGTCGCTAAGGTTTTGGCTGGCAAAGGCCCGAACCTGCGGGTCCACCGCTTTTCTAATCGCAATTTTTCCGAACTGGATCTGGCTCAATGTTGCTAATGCGGCGTCCTCCAAAAATGTCCGGTCTTCGACAGACAGCGAAGAAGCTTCAGCGCTGCTCGCCCTGACTAGGAGTGCTATGAATAAACCGACCAAACATAGTCCTTCTGACCGACCATTTGGCATATTGAACAAGCATTCGCACGATTCGGGGCTAGCTCTTCGCCCGGATCTCCTTCGGCAAGCGTGTTCTCTTTTTTGTTAGCCAGGCATCCAACGACATCACCCCGCCGCCAACGATCAGCAAAAAAAGGGTACTCATGAACATGGAATAATCCGCCCGAGCGTCGGCTTCCGCTGGCCAGAATCCTTTATGCAGAGCAAGCGGTACTTTTGTGGTCAGGATCGCAACCGAAATATCAATCAGCAATAGCAAGGCCGCTGGCCGGGTAAAGAGTCCGAAGATCAGCAAAAGTCCACAGACAGTCTCCACGACACCAACAAACGGTGCGGTTAAATGCGGATAGATGATGCCGATCTTTTCGAATCGACCTATTCCCCACTCGGCGGGAAAGATGAATTTCTTGATCCCTTCGGCAAAGAAAACCAATCCGGCAAGGAGCCGTACCACGAGCGTTGCCGCCGGGGCACCGGTATTGAGCAAGTTGAAAAGCGTCTTGTGCATAGATCGGTATTTTGACTTGGATGTATTTTCTGGTTCGCGCGTTGTCACAAAAAGATTCCACCAATTACCGCGCTAATCACGACGAGGATCCATGGAGCTATCTTCCAGATCTGCAAACCAGCAAACAGAATGAGCGCGAGCGCCAAGCTCTTCGCTGAATCGATTGCGCTTGTCCAAATAGGCTGATAAAGCGCTGCCAACAAAATTCCAACGACCGTCGCATTGGCCCCGGCCAGCAACGACTGAGCCGCAGCGGAAGCCCGAAGTCGATTCCAGAGCGGGAGCAGTCCCGTGACCAGAAGAATCGGTGGCAGCAGAATCGCGAAAAGACACCATAACCCTGCCAGCCAACCGGTGGGAGAACCGCTCTTAACGGCCCCGAGATAAACGGCAAAAGAAAACAGTGGACCTGGCAACGCCTGAGCGATGCCGTATTCAGCCAGGAAGGTGTTGTTGTCCACCCAGCCTTTCGGCACAACTTCAGCCTGTAAAAGCGGGAGAACAACATGGCCGCCGCCGAACACAAGCGATCCGGTGCGATAGAAACTGTCAAACAGCGGCAGCCATCCGTCCCGTTTGCCGGCGGCAAGAAGAGGCACGATCAGCAGGCAACAGGCAAAGACCGCCATCGAACCAACCGATTGGACCCGATTGGGGAGCCGAGTAAACATTTCAGATCTTTCTGGAGGGGCCTCTGCGCGGATCAGTTTCCAGCCCGCCAGCGCACCAAGAGCGATCGTAAGCACCTGGACCCAGGAGCTGTTGGTCAAAAGGATGATCACCGCAGCAACAAAGGCGAAAGAGATCCGAGTGCGATCCGTGCAGAGTTTTATTGCCATCGACCAGACTGCTTGAGCGACTACGGCAACAGCAACCACTTTCAAGCCATGAAGCCAGCCGGCTCCCTGTTCCCCGCTAACCCAGTGAATGCCGTAGGCAGCTAACAACATGATGATCGCCGACGGGAGCGTAAACGCGCTCCAAGCGGAAATGGCGCCGGGAATGCCGCCGCGCGTCATACCGATCGAGTAGGAAACCTGGCTGCTGGTTGGTCCGGGCAGGAAATTGCAGAGCGCCACGAGATCGGCAAAGGTTTGCTCACTCAGCCATTTGCGGCGTTCCACAAATTCCTGTCGAAAATAGCCGAGGTGCGCAATAGGACCTCCGAACGAGGTCAAGCCGAGCCGGAGGAAGACCAGAAAAGGCTCCAGAATCGTTTGTCCAAAACCAGCCGTCCGCGTTTCCTTTCCGCCTCCGGCCTCATCGTGACGGTTTTCGCTTTGCTGTACTTGACTGGTCATGGTCGAATCCCATACGCGGTGACCCAGATCTTTGCGGTAGGAGGCTTAAACGTATTCAAAGAGTCGCATGAAACCGAAATCCATGTGGAGATTCTGATGGCAGTGAAACAAGGTGAGCCCGGGATTGTCCGCGACAAAATCGACATCAACTCGACTGAAGCCTTTCACCAGAACCGTGTCCTTAAAGATGCCGGATGTTTCTTTTCCGTGGATCTTTGTGATCTCGAAATTATGCCGATGCAGGTGGAGCGGATGCATGTCGTCGCTCTTGTTGACGAAAGCGAATCGATAGCGGCGACCCTGATGAATCTTAATCGGTTCGCTCTGCTCGTAAGGTTGTCCATTGATCGTCCAGACGTTGAATCCGCCTTTGCCTCCGTTGATTTTCCCAATCTCCATCGGAATCACTTCGTCTGGCGCAACCGCTGATTTGGATTCAGCGAACAGGAGGTAATTCCAATCCGATTCGCCGGGAGGATGCCACTGCGGGTTGCCCGTTCGCCCCGCGTACTCTACCACGATCCCCATCCCGCGATTACGATCTTCGTCCATGGGAGTACCCAGAACCCAAACGCCCGGATTCTTCATCTCCACGATCGCGTCAACTCGTTCGGCTGATCCGAGCTGGAGCACCTTAACCTTATTCGGCCGAGGAATCGGGTTGCCGTCCAGTGCAACGACATAGAATTCGTGACCTGGCAAGGCCAGCTCAATGGTCTCTGTGGCGCTTGCGTTCAGGATGCGAAACATGACTCGCTCACCCTCCTTGACCCGTATTGGATCACCGGAACCGAGGCACCGACCATTGACAGTAAAAGTCTGGTAGCCGATTTCCCAGCCGTTGGGTTTCTGAGTCTTATCGGCGTTTACTTCGGCTTCCAGAGCTGGATCCTCTGGTTTACCCCCCTCCTCTTCCATCTCCCCGGTACTGTAGAAAGGTTCAAACTCGTGTGTGGCCAGAAACACTTCCTGATCATAGCTGCCGGACTCGCGATTGGGCTCGATGTAAACAATTCCGAACTCCCCAGTGTACAACCCGCTATACAGGTTGCTTCCGGGCATCACATGGGTATGTACCCAACGAATTCCGGCAGGACTGGGAGTGAATTGATAGCTGACTTGCCCATGCGGCGGCACCACAATGCTTTTTTCTTCGCCGGCTCCATCGACTTCCGAAGGGATGAATTGTCCATGCCAATGGACGAACTCAGGGGTGTCAGTGTCGTTAAATAGCTGTACCGAAACTTGCTTGCCCTCGCGTAAACGTATTAGCGGTCCCGGGACTTGGCCATTGTAGCCGATCGTGCTGATGGTCTTGTCCTTAGTAACGTCGACTAGTACGGGGCCGATTCGCAAACTCACTTCTGTTGGTCCGGTCTTGATCGGAGGCGTTGCGGTCGCAGAGGCCATCGGCATCTGCATCGAGTTTTGCGCCACGGCAGAGGTTGGGAGCATCAAACCACCCCCGGCCAAGGCGCTAGCCAGCAAAAATTGCCGGCGTGATAAACGATTGTCTTCGTGCTCTTTCATAGTTTGTAGATTTTCCAAGGGAATAGGTCGATCGAGTCACGGGAATTCGTCTGGGTTGGAGCGAAATCTCAACCACAAATAAGACTTTCTTGACTGAACGTGAAGACTAACGCTTGTCAATAACGAAAAACGATAGTGATTCAACCGATTGCACTTGATGTGCGGCTCGTTTGTGAGTCAAGATCATCAGTTGCGGATTGCACGAATGCATCGAAAAACCCTACACAAAAAAACTAAGGAGCCTGATCATCGCGAGTTTGTCAGCGGTTTTATCCGGTTGCACATTCTCCACCATGCGGCGCAGGAGCCGTTGGTGGGCTTCTGGATGATCGAAGAGCTTAGACACCATGGCTACGAAATGAGCCCGGGCACGATTTATCCACTGCTGCATAGCCTGCAAAAGAAAGGCTATCTCTCCGTTGAAGTGAAACGAGAGGGACGCCGCGCTTGGCGGGAGTATTCTGCCACCAAAGAAGGAAAGAGAGTGCTTAATGCAGCCAAACGGAAACTGCGCGAGCTTTTTCACGAGCTGATTGAATGAGGCTCGGGATCCTCTCGCATTACGCGGAATAAAATCTATTCTTTGAGGCTTTTCAAAAAAGCTCTTAGCTTCTCATCCTGGACCGGAAAACCTAGTGCACTTGCTTGTTCGAAAATCGAATCCGCGTCCACACCTGAAGCAGCAAGCGAAAACGAGCACGCGCGTTGGCCCATCCCACAATGAACGAAGACCGGGCCTTGACTGTTCCGGAGAATCTCCCGTAGCTCTTTGATCTGATCTATATCGAGTTTGTCCAAAGATATCGGAAGGTGGTGGTACTGAAGCCCTAGTTTCTCCGCGACTGCGCGCTCTTCAGCCGGATTTAGCGGGGAGTCTTCCCCAACCGCGCGGAGATTAACGACAGTCGCCACTCCCTCCTTCTTTAACTCTTCCAAATCAGACTGTCGCGGCTGTTCACCTACGCTCACCTGCTGAGAAATCGCTTTACGCATTTAGCTAAAGCGTACTCGCTTTCAGCTGTCGGTCATGCGGGAATCTCGAGATCGCTGGCCCTCAACCCACAAAAAGTCCCCTAAGAATCAGGGAGTCAAGTAAGCGAGGAACCTCGGTTAAATTCCGAGATATCTTGGACACTGGAACAAAATGTCTGATCGTGCCTCAATTTAATCAAAGCCTTGATTGGCCCAACCTGAGCGATTCATATGCGTTATAATCCCTTCCACTTCATCCGCTGTTCCATCCTTTGCCTAGCCGGTTATGCGATTTACATCCCTCTTGCGCCCGCCACTGTTTTTGCGCAGGAGCCGAAATCCCAGGTTTCCTCTCCACCAAAGATCGACCATATCCTGCTGGAGGTTTCGGACCTCAATGCTTCGATCGCATTCTACCGTGATTTCGTTGGTCTTCGCCTCAAATCCCAGAGCGACTGGTTCGTAATGCTGGAATCCGGCAACGTGGGGGTGTTTCTCCGAAACAGCCGCTGGGATTGGGAAAAGCCGCGTGCGGGTGGGGAACAAGCGGGGCTCGGGATGTACCCTCATTTCGAGGTCAGTGACGCTGCGGCTATGGTCGAAAAGACCCGCAAGGCCGGGTACCGGATCGTCCAGGAGCCAAGGAAATATGATTTTGGCACCGAAGCATTTATTGCTGACCCGGATGGCTACACTTGGGCGTTTGTATCTCCGCCAAAGGTCGCTTCCAGTCGCTAAAAGAGACCGCTGCGTGAATTACACCCGCTTGGATTTCAATAAAGCATCGCCTCTTCCGGAGGATCACTAGATTCAACGCTATCAGCTTTAAGAATAACGTGGGTCTGCCCCTTGTTGGTAGAAAACTCCGCTGTACCGGTCACTTTTACCCACTCCATGTCCGAGACATCGACCGGACCAGACACCTCGACAGGAACATAGATTGGACGAGCATCGGCAACGCAGCACCACATAAACATTCTGACCAGTTTGAATTGGTCATTCGTAGCGCCTGGGATGAATTGACCGACCACTTCGACCGTCTTGCCAGTTATCGTCTTTCTCAAGGGCTCCTGCGTTTCTGCATATAAAAGATCTGTCACTTCGAGTGCGGCATTTCCGTCTTCGGCTCTGGGCAGGTCTCCAGATCCGGACATCGCTTCATTAATGTGTGCGCCCAGGACCGCATTCTGGGAATTGGATGCGCGCAAAGAAGACCCGCCAGGAAGCTTCGTGGCATCTTCGACGAAGCCTCGATTTGCAACGATCTTTTGGTCGAAAGCGTCTTTCGAAAGTGTGGCTCCCGTAAGGACCGAAAGGCAAATCACGCCGAAAAAAGCCAGACTCCATGCCGGGTTATTAATATGGCGGTGAATACAATCTCCGTCGACGCAACACTGGCCAGAATGAGTAGTTAGCAGATATACCAGCCCAGCAATAACAGCTCCTGCACCTGCGATCAAGACTAACGGCCTGAAGATTGGGTTAAGATACTGGTCAATCCGACCGTTCAAATAAAAGAGTAGAAAAACACTGCCGAGCCCAACTAATGTAAGGCCATTCAACGCGTTAGAAACCTTGGCTCGCATAAATATGAACTATAATACATGCGCAAAGTAGACCTACGAGTACAAAAAGTCCAACTCCAAGGACGATGACGAAACGCTTCCTGAAGAGCACTGAATATAGGAATAAGAGTTTGAGATCGAACATGGGCCCGAACACCAGAAACGCCAGACGAGCCACCATTGGAAAGGTAACAAAGGTAGCTGCTATAAATGCGTCTGAGGTGCTGCAGAGAGTCAAAATCCCCGACAAGGCCATCATCGCCATAATCGAAAGAGTCGTTTGCGAGCCAAGCGGCAGAATAAGCTGCTGATCAACTGCAGTGTTGAAGGTGGCCGCAATTGCCGCGCCGATTGTGAAATAAAAGGCCGTTTCGAGAAAATCGTCGCTCGCCATCCGAATAGCACCAACGGTCTTTCCAGTGATACTTGTGCCAGAGTTGCCCGACTGTGTATCGGGAAGCCGTGCAATTCTAAACCCGGTTCGCTTTCGGGAGCTGGATTTTCTGTTGCCCTTCCTCAAAATCGCGTTCGGGTTTAAAAAGCCAACCGCAAAGCCGACGAGCACCGCAACAAGATAGCCAAGTCCGAGGCGCAACCCTGTATTTAAAGCCGGTGCCTGAGCCCGGAACGCAAAAAACGTGCTGAAAATCACAATCGGATTCACGATTGGAGAGGCCAGCATATATGTGACGCCACAAGAGAGCGGTAAGCCTTTGTGCAGTAATCTTCTGACAATCGGAACGATACCGCATTCGCAAACCGGGAAGATGATGCCAAGGAGCCCGCTGACCAGGGTTGCGACAAGACGATTCTTTGGGAGCAAACCCGTAATGACACTAGAAGGAATAAACGCGGCAATTACACCGGAAATCAACGAGCCAAGGAGAACAAATGGGATGCCTTCAAAAATCAGCGCAAGGAACGAAAACCAAAAATTTTGCCAGCTGAACGCAAACCAAGTCATAGTCTCGATTAGACGGCGGCGATGTGACGCAATCGCTCTCAAAGAACGACCTGCCCTCTCAAAGATCAGCCAACGAAGCAGATTAAAAGAATTCGGCAACTGAAAGGCTTTAGCGCCAAGTTCAGCCTCGCACGAAACAAACTCCCCTATCTCGCCGTCATCTTGCCAACTCAAAAACCCGTCAGGCTCCAGGCACCAGCTTCGAACCCTATTCCGTCCCCGTTTTGGCCGCCACTTGAACAGTCCGCAAATCGATGGGACACGGAACATCCGAGCATCTCAGCAGCCCGCTTGCTGAAAATCACGGTGCCGTCGCTTTCCTCGATGTTCCTCTTGGTTCGCGCGGAGCTACTCAACCAGGTTGTACCGCGCGTCGATTCTCCCGTCTTCTACCTTACGGCCCCTGGGAACATATCCGCCGTGTTCCTGGCCTGTTCCGATCGCAAAATCCAATCCGGCTCGATCGGCGCCAGTTTGTCCGCCTGATATGATTCTTCGAATCATTTTGAGTAAATCGTCGCTTCAGCGTTTCAATTCGGCAGCTTTTGCACGCTATTTGGCGTGGTCCGAAAGTATCAAGCAGGCCGATCGGATTTTCTTCGAGGCCTTTCAGGTAAAACAAAGCTTCAGCCCTGCGAGCAGCAGGATTGCGCCCAGAATCCGATAGATGGCGAGGTTTGAAAGATGAACGCTTCCCATGTGGGAACCAATGGCACCACCAGCAAGCGCGGACAAAGCGAACAGGGGCAACCCTGGTGGAAGGTTGTGCGTGGCGCTGATGCCCGGCGAGAGCGGCTATGGAATTCAGCAGTATGAAGACGGCGGAAATCGCCGCGGCGCGCTTTCCGGTCGCCCAGCGGCAATAAAGCAAGATGGGAGTGATGAGGACGCCGCCACCTACTCCTGTAAGTCCAGAAACGAGACCGATGCCCGAGCCCGCGAGTGAGGCTGCAACCGGCCCTGGTGGGTGCGGCGCTGTTTCCGCAAGATCCTTCCGGAAGAAGAGCGGGGGTGCCGCGAGTAGCAGGCTCGGACTCATGCGCGGTCAAAGCTTGGTGTCGTGCGCTTAGCACCTCGTCGTCACCGACGAGACTCTAGAACGCGTTCAACGGCTGGGAGATATTTTCGCGCCTGTTTTAAATCTCAAACAAAAGTTAAGTTCATAACCGTAAGGAAGTATAAGCAACGCTTTTATTTTAGGAATTCCGTTGTGTTGACACCTCGTGAACCCCCTTCAATGGAACAACCCATGAATCTCAAAGAGCATTGGAACCATGTCTATCAGACCAAGGCGCACGATGATGTGAGTTGGTATCAATCTCGCCCTGCGCGCTCGCTCCAGCTCATTGAGGCATGCGGAGTAGGCAAACAAGAAGGCATCATTGATGTGGGCGGTGGTGCATCGCTGCTCGTGGATTTCTTGCTCGACGCGGGATTCACAAGGCTGGCGGTTCTGGACATCTCGGCGGCTGCGCTCGCACATGCCAAGGAACGCCTAGGCACGCGCGCCGGCGATGTCGAATGGTTTGAGGCCGATGTCACGGGGTTTACCTCGCCGCTCTATTTCAACCTCTGGCATGACCGTGCTGTTTACCATTTTTTGACGGACAAGGCTGATCGTCAGAAATACGTCGAGACGTTGAAGCGAACACTCACTCCGAACGGCCAGATCATCATCGCCACGTTCGCCATTGATGGACCCCTGAAATGCAGCGGACTCAAGGTAGCGCGCTACGATGCGTCAGCCATTGTCGCTGAACTCGGCGAGGGATTTCGCCTGCTGGAGCAAGTCGACGAGACGCACACGACGCCCTGGGGCACGGAACAAAAGTTCAGCTATTTCCGCTTTGCCCGAATTGCCACTACGACGCCATGAACCTCAAGTCTCAGCTTTACTGCTGACCGATAGGAATGAGACGAGGCATAAGGCCAACACGCATTGGAGCGATCTATGAGCGACCGACAATGGAGCGGGTACGTGCAAGGACGGGCAGGGGTTGTATATCATAATCTATACTCCGTTCGAACTTCGCAGCGGCGGGCTCATTCGATCATATCGATCTTACCCTCATTCAGGTTTTGCTGGAACTCGCTGTACGGGATCTTCTGGATATTGCCTTTTTGCGCGAAATAGCTCTGTAACATCAAGATCGTGAACATCGCGATGATGATGTACCAGAAGTTAATGTGGTGCTCGCGCTTCATGTTACAGTGCCTTCATTTGGAGTCAGATGCGTATTCGGTTGAGTCTTAGGGCATTCGAGATCACCGAGACCGAACTAAATGCCATCGCCGCGCCCGCAATGATGGGACTTAGCAAAATTCCGAAAAACGGGTAGAGAATGCCGGCCGCTATCGGAATCCCTAACGCGTTGTAAACAAAGGCGAAGAACAGATTTTGGCGGATGTTGCGCATCACAGCCCGGCTGAGCGTAATCGCTTTTACGATGCCAACCAGGTCACCTTTGACCAGTGTGATCCCGGCGCTTTGCATTGCTACGTCTGTGCCGGTTCCCATCGCGATCCCCACATCGGCTTCGGCAAGAGCGGGCGCATCGTTGATCCCGTCGCCTGCCATCGCAACAACGTACTTTTCCTGGCGTAGTTGTTTAATGATCTCGTTTTTATCTTTTGGATTGAGTTCGGCGCGGACCTCGTCGATCGCCAGTTCTCGAGCAACAGCATCGGCGGTTTTGCGATTATCGCCCGTCGCCATAATCACTTTCAGCCCTAACTCGTGAAGAGCCTTGATTGCGCCAGGAGTCGTTTTCTTGATGGGGTCCGAAATACCTAGAATGCCTGCCACTGAACCATCGGAGGCGACCCAGACCACGGTCTGAGCCTTTTCCTGAAGCTCGCGGGCTTTGGTGGACAAATCTGACGGAATCGAAATGCCGGTTTCAGCGATAAATTTTTCTTTGCCGATCAGCGCCTTACGACCACCGATCTTACCCGAAACACCCCCACCCGTGGTGGACTCGAAGTCATCCACCAACTCGAGCTCAATCCCCTTTTCGTTCGCCTCGTCAACAATCGCACGCGCTAACGGATGTTCGCTGTTCTGCTCCAAAGAGGCTGCCATCTCCAGTAATTGTCGCTGATCAACGCCGGAGTTAGGGATAGAGCTTGTAACTCGAGGCTTGCCGGCCGTTAGCGTCCCGGTTTTGTCAGTGAGAAGACAATTTACCTTCTCCGTGCGTTCGATCGCTTCCGCGTTCTTAATGAGAATGCCGCTTTGAGCTCCTTTGCCCACGCCGACCATGATGGACATCGGAGTCGCTAATCCAAGAGCGCAGGGACACGCAATGATTAGTACGGACACGGCGACCACAATAGCGTAGGCCATCGCGGGAGCAGGTCCCCACACCGCCCACACGATAAAAGCGATGATGGCCGCGATAATGACGGCAGGCACGAAATAACCCGCGACCGTATCGGCAAGTTTTTGAATCGGCGCCCGGCTGCGCTGCGCATCCGCGACCATGTGGATTATTTGAGATAACAGCGTATTTGCACCCACCTTCTCCGCTCGCATGAGAAAAGAGCCGGTCTGATTAACAGTGGCGCCGATGACGGGATCGTTGACGGCTTTCTCGACCGGCATTGGTTCACCTGTGATCATGGACTCATCCACTGTGCTCTTGCCTTCTATAATAAGGCCGTCGATGGGCACTTTCTCACCCGGACGTACCCTCAGAACGTCTCCTTTTTCGATCTCATCCACAGGTACCTCATCCTCCTTGCCATCTCGTACGCGGTGAGCGGTCTTTGCAGCTAAACCCAGAAGTCCTCGAATCGCCTGACCAGTCTGGCTTCTTGCCTTGGCTTCAAGCAGTTGTCCCAGCAAGACTAAAACCGTGATCACGGCTGCCGCCTCAAAATACAGAGCTACTTCACCACCTTCCTTGAAGGAGTCTGGAAATATCCCGGGTAATACGACTCCGACGACACTATACAGATAGGCCACACCAACGCCCATCGCGATCAGAGTGAACATGTTCAATTGCCGGTTGAGGATCGAGCGCCATCCGCGGTGAAAGAACATCGCGCCCGCCCAGAGGATCACGGGAGTACTTAGGATTAACTCCAGCCACTTCGAGACCGTCATCGGGATTAGCGTATGCAGAAACGGAATGTATTTGCCCATTGCCAGGATCAGAACCGGAATCGTCAAACCCAGGCCCACCCAAAACTTTACCGAGAGCGATCGGATCTCGCGTTGTTCCTCCTCGTCAAGACCGCCGACCGTCTTGGGTTCAAGCGTCATCCCACACTTTGGGCATTGACCCGGGTGGTCTTGTTCCACCTCCGGATGCATTGGACAAGTGTAGATGGTCTTGGTTGCAGACGGCCTTGGCAACATCGGTTCCAGGCTCATGCCGCATTTTGGGCAGTTCCCCGGTTTATCGGCGACAACTTCCGGATGCATCGGACAATAATAGGTTTTGACCGGGGTATTAGCTCGTGCGTGATCAGCATGAGTAGAGTGGGCACAATGATCCTCATCATCACAGTGATCGTCTCCGATATTCGACCCGGAATCAGTTCTGCCCTGGTTCTTTGTAGAAGCTGGCCGGGCATACTTCGCCGGATCCGCATCGAAATCCTGGGCGCAACCTGGCGAGCAAAAATAGAATGTTTCTCCTTTATACTCGCGCGTCGCGGTCGCGGAACCCGCCTCAACTTCCATACCGCAAACTGGATCTCTGCTCTTAGACATATCTTATCTCCTGTCCATTAACTTCTCCACTTAACGTAGGAACCGCGATACGACACGGTGGACCTCAGCGACCAGCGCCTCGGGTTTCATTGCTTTAGCTGTCGGATGGCTACTATCCTTATCTGATCCGAGGACACAGGTTTCCAGATGATTGGTTAGCAACTCGACTCCAAGCGCATCCAGGGCCGATCGAACGGCCGAGATCTGATTCAGTACGTCGACGCACTAACGGTCTTGTTCGATCATCCGCTCGACACCGGCAATTTGACCGGCGATCCGTTTGACTCGACCGAGGACCTTTTCTCGGACTTCATCGTTCATCTCTTATACATATACCCCGTATAGGTACAGTCAAACGAAAAAACTTGATGGCCAGGTATTCGCCATATGGCCTACGAATAGGGGTGAATCCTCAATGCGGGGTAGAAAGAGCCGGGCAGCGGAATAAGAATGATGAGGAGCAAAGCAAGCGCCAAATATCCGAGTGCCGTTCTGGCCGGGCCAATTGGAGTGAGATCGTTTGCCGGAAGTACGTTTCTAGTACTTGCAATAAAGAAGATGACAAAGGCCCACATCAAAAGCTCCGACGAAACAAAGAAAGCAAGGAAAAACACCGCGATGAGCCCGATGATACTCGCGACATTGGCGCGTTTTTGCCCCAACAAAGCATGGGTGATGTAGCCCCCATCTAACTGACCAATGGGTAAAAGATTGATCGCATTGATGACCACGCCAAACCACCCGGCTAGCGCCAGTGGATCGAAAATCACGCGATGGCCGTGCAGCAACGCACCTTTGAGCGCAAGTTTACTCATCGTGGCCAGCATCACGGAGGACCCGACATCCACACCAAGAAAAGGGAAGAAGAGGCTTGTGGCAGACCCATTTACAACCAACGAGTTTTGCAGTCCCCGCCAAAGCACCAGGACGGCAACGATTAACCCCGCCAAAGGTCCGGCAATTGCAACGTCGAAAAGTGCTTTTCGATTAGGTGCCCGGCTCTTCAGCCCGATAAACGCGCCAAATGTGCCAAGTGAAACGGGGACGGGAATGAAATAGGGTAGCGTGACGCTCATGCCGAACCGTCGCGCTGCGAAATAGTGGCCAAGTTCGTGTGCGCTCAGGATGGCCAGGAGACCTAGACTGAAGGGTAGGCAGACCCCAAAGCGTGACGGTTCCCTGACCAGGTCCACTCCCGCTTGCAAAGCGCCGACCCACGTGGTCGTCAAGATCGTCAGCACAAAGAGCGAGATCTGTAACCACCACCTCGGGTCGTCGCTCGAGGACTCGATGCTTCCACGAGGAATCAAAACGATTCTGGCCGATCCATTTTCACCTTCCGAGAGCGTGAGCATTTCGCCCCTAAATAGCCTTTCTAGCGCCGAAAGCGCTTCCTCAGGTGCTGTCCGCAATCTGCCTTCGAACTCAAGGATTTCGCCGTCCGATCTACTACTCGCAACCGCAAGATACGGTTGAAGAGCCCGCTCAAGCTCTGCGATCTCCTCGCGAGAGCGCGTATGCAACGATCCTTCCTCCCGGTCGTCGGGCTCGCCGGTCAACCCGAGTGAGCGGGCAACAAATAAGACTATAACGACCAGAAAGAACCAAAAGATGTCCCCTTCCAGCAGCCCCTGGTCCCCCGTATCAACGACCAGGAACAAGATCGGGATCAGCCACAGAACAAACATTACCGACCGGTTCATATTTTCTCGTTGAGCGCGGGCGAATACGTAACGGAAACTTTCCTTATCGCTGCTCTGGTTGCGGGCGAGCGGTCGGCTTCCAATGCGGGATGAACCCTGGGGTTCTAGCGGCGTAGGCGGTGTATTGTTCGCCGAATTCGGCCGTAGCTTGTCGTTCTTCATATCGGGCAAGCCGGATATACATCACTACGAGAATCGGAAACATCACTAGCGTGAGTATGGTCGGCCATTGCAGGAGGAAGCCAAGCATGATGATGATAAAGGCAATGTACTGTGGATGACGAATAACTCCGTAAGGTCCGGTCATGGCCAACTTGTGGTTGCGCTGCGCCTTGTACAGCACATGCCATGCTGCAGCGAGCAGGACCAGTCCGCCCAGAATAAAGATGTTGCTGAGCAAGTGGATAGGGTTCGAGTGAGGATCACCTTTAATGCCAAGTAGCGTCCACCATAAGTGGCCTGCATCGTGCGATGTAAGGCTTAAACTCGGGAACCGGCTCTGGAGCCAGCCCGAAAGCAGATAAATGGTCAGCGTAAAGCCGTACATCTCGGTAAATAGAGCCACGATGAAGGCCGAAAACCCGCCGAACGATCGCCAATCGCGCGGACTCTTCGGTTTAGCGAAACTGAACGCGAAGATAATGAAAATCAACGAATTGATGATCACTAGCGACCATAGCCCGTACGCAGACATATCATGTTGCATATGTACTGTTTCTCTTTGTGTTATTGTTGTTCGTGCTGGGAGACCCGCAACTCAGTGAGTTTGTGCATAGCTCATGATTTGTTCTTGACTGCAAAGTTGTAAAAACGGCGGTCATGGCACCGGCAAACCAAGCCAAAATGAAGGTTGTGATGACGCCAAAGATCATTTCAGGGATTGGCATCGAGGTCCTCAAGATCGAACTAATGTCGACTCCATGCAGTAGGCTATTGAAAAAGATGATAGCCTTATCGTGTGGTGTCGCGGCGAGTGTGATTACGCACCCGATGTAAAAAACCGTTGCTGTCAGGCCAAATGCCAGGCCAAGCCCTTTGGGATTAATGGCGGTGCTTTTCATCTTCGTCTTCTCCGCCGTGGTGGTGCCCGAGCATCATGAAATGGCATCCGAACATTAATACAATGAAAATCAAGAACGCGACTTGATTGCTCACTCCGAAAGCCGGGAGAATAAAGATGAGAAGCATCGGCACGACACAGCCGATGATCATCCAGAGCGTGTGGTTTTTCATGATGGTTGCATGTTCTTTGTGTTGGAAATTCTGGGGAAAAATGCCGGCACTTGAGCTTTGTAAGCCGCAAATTCTTCAGGGAATTGCTTGCTGACTCCAGCCTCTTCGCGCTTGGCTAACCGATAGTACGCGTAGATCAAGAACGGCCAGAGTATCAGCGTAATGAGGGTCGGCCATTGGATGAGAAAACCGGCCGTGATCAATAATAGTCCCACATACTGCGGATGCCGAACGTGACTGTACACACCTGTGGTAACCAGGTGCTTGCCTTCGCTTTTATAGATGAGCGACCAACCGGCGTAGAGCAGATAAAACCCGAGGAAAATAATCGCGTTGCTGACCAAATGTAAAACGACCATGGCGATTCCCGAATTCGACAACCCAAGCAATACAAGCCAAAGATGGCCGTTGTTGTGAGAGAACGGGGTGAGGACTGGATAGCGGTTCCCCAACCATTGCGTCAAAAAATAAATAGTGAGAGGCAATCCGTACATCTCAGTGAAGAGCGCCACGATGAAAGCGATGAAGAGGCCCATTGACCGCCATTCAATCGGTTGTTTCGGTTTAACGAAGCTGAAAGCGAAAAACAGTACCATCAGAATGTTAAACGCGACGACGGGCCACATCCCATAAGCAAAAGTGTTACCTTGGCCATGCATAAGATTTAAGCTAATGGACGATCTAGTATCAGTTGAATCGTCCGAGCCGGCTACGCATCGATTGGGAAAGAGTCCGCATATTTTCTCTTTTTCTTTCGGCCGTCGACGCTCACTGTACCCGACTCCGGTGTGACCTTCTTGGCTTTAGCGGCTAACACTGTGAGCTCGGCACCACTGGAGGAGGCAAATCCAAGTGTCAAGTCGTATTCAACAACGTCGCCAGCGTAGGATCCGGTGATGTTTCCGCGATCGAACGACGCATAATATTTTTTTCTATCGCACATTACCTCTAAGTTGCCGTTGAAAAATTTGAGCGTGATCCTTGCGGCCTTACCTTTGTAGATGATCCGGTCCGCGGCAAAGATCTTAACTTCCAAGAATCTATGCGTTCGAGGGTGCATGCTCACTTGTTTTGACTTAGGACTTCTTGATTTCCTGCTTAGGCCTACTATTCCAGCGTAGCGATCAGCATTCTACGCATTAGATAGGAAAAACTCCGCGTTTTTTGCCATTAAGCAGTAATTATCTCAGAGTCTTGGCCATTGCCGCCCGGTATTGCTTGGGAGATTGCCCCTCGATCCGCCGAAAACTTCGGTTGAATTGCGACAAGGACTGGAATCCCACGTCCAACGCAACCTCGCTAATCCGCAAGTGCGGATTTTGGAGCAGGTTCTTGGCTTTTTCGATTCTGTAGCGAGCGACATAGTCCACGAACGTCATGCCGGTTGCCTGCCGGAAGAGCCGGCTGAAATACGTAGCGCTGACGTTGACCGCCGCTGCAACCTCGGTCAGCGAGATCCGTTCGTGAAATCCCTCTTCGACGAGGCGTTTAGCCTTTACGACCGGGCTTGAGCGGGCAGGCTTGCGTTCCATCCTTAGTCGATTGGCGCAGGCCGCCAAATGCTCTGCGAACACAGACAAGAGTCGGAGCAGAGAATGATATTGTTCAGGGGAAAGTACCCGGACACTGAAATAATATTCTTCCAGGCGCTTTAGATCCACCTTCGCACCCCAGTCTAAAAGGGTTTTCGCGATCCGGTTGAATTCCTCGCGGGATGGATGGCAGAGTAGCACTTGACCCGTCTGAAGGAAGGCGATGACATGCTCGCCGAGACGAACCGGGACTTCGTTCTCGCACAAGCCGGCAAAGCAGTATAAGTTCTGTGCTTCCGAACCGGATTGCAGTTCCAGTTTCGACTCCAATTTGTAACACTCAGCGCAGGCTCTTTTGGTTCGCGACATTAACGTGCAAAAGGGATGCTGCTCAGAATTGAAGTGCCGCCCGAGTTGGCACTCACAACCCTGGTGCAAAATCAAAGACAGCCCTGTTGCTTTGGCGAATGCGTCCCGGTAATCGGAATACATTTTGGAAGCGCACAACGCTTCGAAAAGCTCTTGGTCCTCTTCTGTTCTTCCCACGTTGTTCCTTTTTATCGCGGAGCGAAACTGTTCAGACCCCAGTCCCGGATACTGGCCTAGCACACTTTGCAACTAATCTTGGAGTTCAATGCTTGCTCGAAAAGCTGTTGAACGACGGTTTGCAACCGGTGTTGGATGGTCTTTCCCATTACTGATTTGCGCTGTGCTCGCAGGCTGGGCCGCCTGGAACCGTCCGGCAAATATACGCGCAACACAACGCTGTCCCAGAAGGCGGGATATGGCTGCGCAGCGACTCTTTCACTTGCTTAACCAGGGCGCTGGCGTCGCTAACTGACAAATTTTGGGCTTGATGCCGTCGAGCAGCAAGTCCGAACTAAAATTGCTGCATTTTTTGACGATCAAGAGGATGACTGTCGTTCTTAATCTATCATCCACTTGCCGTAAGCGAAGCTTGTCATATTTGGCTCGTGATCCTTCGGAACCTTCCTTTATAGTTGTGGGGGGCAGTCGGTTGCAACCGACCACCCAAGATCTTTAGCGTAATGCACTAAGGATTGACGTTGTATAGCGGCGTCCAGCTGCGCGTTATATCCTTGAGTTAACTAATGCGGCGATTTGAGATGTAGACTTACTGCGTTACTGATGGTGTGCATGATTCGTGTCTTCCTGGTTCCCTTGATCTCCGTTCATTTTCATCCCCATCATCCCCATCATCATACGGCACATGTTCATCTGGGCTTTCATGTTCTCAGCCATCATCGTCCGCATCTGCTCGTGCATTGCCTTGCGTTGCCCGACCAGTTTGGTTAGCACTGCAGCGATTGCATCGACTTTCTTGTCGGCGGGAGCGCCATTCATTTCGGTGATAAGCTTGTCGAGCTCGGCGTCCTGTTCCTTCCAGCTGGACATCATTTGTCCCTTGCCCATGTCCATCATCTGGTTGGAATTCTCCTCTTTCTTCTGATCAGCACCCTCAGGCTTAGCCGTGTCTTCAGCCGACACGATCGCAAACGGGAGAGTTGCGGCGAAAATTGCCGCTAATAGGTGAGTGGATTTCATATTCTTTTGTCGTTGGTTTGAAGACTGAAGAGCCAACCTGCACTACCGGGAGGCGAAGTCTAAGACCATGCATCGGCGCCGGAATCGTCGGTCGACTCGTCATCTTTTACTTTTTTAAACGCTGACAAGGCCCCTTTCCCTCATCTCCAGTAAACTAATCCGAATTCATTGACTGTGGTCTTGAGCGACGTGCTGCGAATTCATGCGGTTCATGTTCCTCGTATCTGCGTCCTATCCGGTTTTCGTGGAGCCATCGCCTGGATTGCAGCCGAGATCTCGCCGCAATTCGTCGTCAGTGGCAACCGATGCCAATGTGCCCGGGGGATTTTCGTACCAGCCGGCGTTCTCATAGCTTGTCAGGTTTTCCCGAACCTTCAAAATCGTAAACATCCCGCCCATATCGATATAATCGTGTTTGCCCGGCGCGCCGACCATCGGGATACTGTTGCGCGGAGCAGGCATCCCCATTTGGCCCATGTCAGCCATGCCGCTCTCTCCCATCGTCATATAACCGGGGACAAGCGTGCTGACTCTTTTCGTGAGGTTGCCTGGGCGTACTCCGATGAGATTGGGTGCATTATGCCCCATTTGGTTCATGGTATGGTGGGTCATGTGGCAATGCAGCGCCCAATCACCTGGATTGTCGGCTATAAACTCCATCGCCCGTGTTTGCCCGACAGCGACAAGAACGGTATTCCCAGGCTCCTGGGCCGACTCTGAAAGTTGTAAGCCGTCCATTTCAATAATCTTCCAATGAAACCCATGAAGATGGATCGGATGGTGCTCCATCGGGCTCAAATTACCGAACCGAATTCTCACTCGATCTCCATATTTTGCCACTAACGGGGCGGTGCCCGGGAACGCCCGACCGTTAAAGGTTAGAACATTGAAATCGGTCATTTCAATCGGGTTGGGCCGCATGGTGCCTACGTCGATGCGCCACTCGCTCGACATCAGAGCAAAATCCCGGTCTGGCCTCGGATTGTTAGGTGTTCTCGGGTGAATGATGAACATACCCATCATCCCAAGAGCTATTTGAGTCATCTCATCGGTGTGAGAATGGTACATGTACGTACCGTGCTGCCTGAGCTGAAATTCATACCTATAGGTCTCGCCCGGTTCGATCGCTTTCTGGCTAAGTCCACCCACCCCGTCCATGCCTGATGGCACAAGCACCCCATGCCAGTGAACGGTGGTGCTTTCTGGAAGGTTGTTCGTTACGTAAATTCGCAGGCGGTCTCCCTCAACGGCCTCAATGGTGGGTCCGTGCACCTGGCCGTTGTACCCCCAACACCGAGCACGAAGCCCTGGAGCGAATTCGTGGTCAACTTCTTCAGCGATCAAATGGTAAACTTTGGTGCCTCCAACGACTCTGAAAGGAAGGGTTGATCCGTTAGGCGTGATAACCGGAGTATAATCTTTTCCGGCTTCGCCGGGAGGATATTCGTGTCGGCCTGGTTGAACGTTGCGCATTTCACTTTCAGAGCCTTCCGACGACTGCGCTTCATACTCCGCTCCCCGCGCCGGCAAGAGAGCAGTGCTGAAGGCTGTAGCACCGGCTGCAACCGCTGCGTTAGAGAAAAACTTACGGCGGGATATCATAAACCAGTCTCAGTCATTTTGAATATCTGTTGAATGTTTTTGGCGTTAATCCTGCCGCCTCAGCAAAGATTCTGCTCTCAAGCGGCCCCAATTGTTCTTTACCTGATCGAGCTATTCGCGACCGGCTGTGATACCGGCTGGCGAATACGCAGGCTGCCGCCCACGGCTCGTTCCAGCTCCACTCGAGTAATCCAATAGTCTCGGACGGCTTCGACGTATTCGCGTTCGGTACGCGCCTCGTCTGCTTTCGTCGTAAAGAGCTCAAAATCGCTAATCTCCATCGCGTTGTAATTCATCAGACTTTCGCTCAATATCCGGTGCTGATCGGGCAAGAGCTCGTCATGGTAGAAACGCGCGATGTCTCTCTTGCTTGCGAGATCATCCCGCAGCTCTCGTATCTCGGAGCGAATGTCGATTGCCAGAGCTTCAAACTTGTCTCGCGCCTGCACCAGGGCCGCCTCGCCTCTGGCGATTCGTGCCTGGCCTTGATTGAAGATCGGCAACTCTATGACGAAGGTCGGACCGGTCCTGATTTGAGTGTCTGTTTCCCGTTCGATTTCACCGCCGAAATCCAAAGCACCCACAAGGCGAAAGGATTTCGTCAGTCCTAGATTCTTCGCCTGACTTGTGAGCTCAACGTAAGCTGCCTGCAAATCCAGGCGTTGCGAAATCGCCAAACGTTCGAGTCCGCTCATCGGAAGATCTGAGGCCGGCACCTCCGACAGTTCTCCGGCTATTCGCCAATCTGTATCCGGGCCCCACAATCCCAGCAGACGATTCAACTTTTCACGGTTTCGGCGGATTTCGACCTCCGTTGTGGCGATGTCCATCCTGGAATGGCTGTAGGCTGCCTGCTGCCGAGCAAGGGCCAGGTCCGAGATATTTCCGGCTTCGTATTGCCGTTGAGCAAGGTCCAGGGACGCTGCGTCAGTATCAGCGATTAACTTGAATTGCTTCAAAAGTTGTTCAGATGCCTGCAATGAGTAAAAGGCTGATTTGACCTCCGAAGCCAATTCGAGTGTGGCATCTGCTACACGAAGAGCCACAGACTCAAGCTGCTCTCTGGCAACCCGTTTTTTCAGCGGAATCATGATGATGCTCAGAAAGTCGATGGCCGCACTATAGTCCATGTAGGTGGCTGACGGTGGCTTGTTTGGAACCCTTACCGCTAAATCTATCTTCGGATTCGGGATTGTTGCGGCTTCCAAAAGATCTGCGGCTGAAAGACCAATTTCTCCAAAAGTCGCCTGAAGCGATCGATTATTTAAGAGCGCAATCTGAACAGCAGCGTCGACTGTCATCGGCTTCCGGAGTATCTGCCGCACATCCAGCAAGGCCTGCTCGCGAGCGGCCTGATCCTGTTCGAACTGAACAGCTTTTCCGGTGCGTTCCTGGACCAGCTGTTGGACACCCTGGTACGCGTCAGTTTTCTCTCGGCCGGCAGCGTGCCATAACGCAAGGGCCAAAATTGTGATGTAAGCGAGCGGTGTTTTCACAGGCATGGTTTCGTTCCTTTGAAAGTTTGCTGTGATTGTTACTCTTTTAAGGCATCTTCATCCCGGGCATTTGACCCATTCCATTCTCTCCCTGGGCCGGAGTAGGAGATGGCTGCTCTTCCTGTTTGCCAGCTTTCGCAAACAGGTCACGCGTCTTCTTCGTAAGATTGTCCGGCATGAGAGCATAACGAAGGGGTTGTGAAGTAGCTTCCGGTGCTGATGGACTTGCTGGGTTCTCAGCGGTTAGCGCCGGTGGAGACTCCGATGCACAGCCTGCCACAAATCCAAAAGTAATTATCAGAATGGAATAGTGATTCATTGCCTGTCAGTATGATCGACTTCAGAGGCTGGAGTTTGGGTCTCAGCCGGCCGGAATTCGGGATGCCGGACTCGGCCTCCGGGCACTGCGATGTAAGCCGCTACTACAGAACAAACGATTGCTGCCACGAGGGTCGCCGCCGCTAACCAAAAGGCAGCTTTGGGCCATTTGATTGGAACGAGAAGTCCGGCCGCTGCCAGCAGTGCCAAGACATAGAAAGCATCGATCGTCTTTTCCGCTCGATCCATGTGCTCATCGAGCCACTCGGCTCCGTCGTCATCACTCAGGCCGCGTATTGTTTTGTAGGCCCTTTGTCCGCTCACGAAAACCGGGTATGCCGCCCCGCCCGCGATGAGCGCCAGAACAAGTGCCGTAATTTGTGCAGCTCGGCTCCTGAGCATTAAAGAGATCGCCAGAGCCAGAGCCGCCAGGATCGTACCGTAAATCGGCAGGTGATTCAGAAGGACGTGGATATACTCGGGTTTCTTAAGAAGATCTAATTCGGTCATAAGCGATCATCGAACATTTGGAGCCAAAGATTTGGAGGGCAGCGCAGCAGCGGCGCTTTGAGCATGAGATCGTCGGCGGAGCGTCCCACCCGCCAGCTGGATCTGAGCTCAAGCTCAGTGTACGACGCTCTTGAACGCGGTGTCAGGATCCAGGGATTTCAGTTGATCAAATGCGGCCTGGACTTCCTTCAAAGAGGATTCCGCCTCCTTCTGATTCCCTTCATCGGCGGCGCTATGCAGATCAGTGATCGAATTATCCAATTGTTTCAGCGCGGCTGTCATCTTCTGGCCTATATCTACGCTCAAAACGCTGCAGTGCTGTTTCAATGATCTGATCGGCGCCCGAATTTTCATGCTTGGCTCGTGGATTGCGTGCAGGTTCTCGGACTGCACGGCGCTCTCAAGACTCTGCACTAACTGCTGGATGCTGGACCAGGCTGCCTCGGGCGAACCGGCAGCAGCGTGTTCCTGCTGGGCCAGAAAACGCGGCGCCAGAACCAGGAATGCAATCGCGGCAATAACCACAAAAGTTGCCCTTTTGAACGAAGCCAAGGAGAGGTGTTCCATATAAAGCTTAAACAGAACTTAATGGCAGAACCCTCAACTTTTTGCACCCCTGCTGAGTCAAAATCCAAGATCCCTCATTTTCTCGATGAGAATCTTACGAGCACGATAAACTTTCATTTCGACTGCTTTGCCGGTGATTCCGAGCAATTCGCCTGCCTGAACATAGGAGTGCCCCTCCAAAGCAGTAAGAATGAGTGGAGTCTTCAGTTCTGGAGGTAATTCGGCGATCGCTTTTTCAAGTGCGCAAACTTTTTCGCGAGCATCTACTTCGGTGTCCGGAGCCCTTCGAGTTGTCTGCGAATCGCTTTGGGCGCTGACCCGAATTGCTTCCGCGTTCATTAAAGCGGCTCGTACAGATTCCTGAGCGGCGTGCCTTCTCGCATGATCTCTACAAAGATTCAGCGCAATATGGTAAAGCCATGTAACGAACTTGGCCTTGGGACGGAATTTCCCGATATTACGGTAAACCCGCACAAATGTGTCCTGCGTCAGTCGAATCGCTTCAGCTTCGTCTGAGCAATGCCGATATACGAACCGATACAATCCTGCCTGGTGTCGGTCCACAAGCGCTTCGAGTGCCTGATCTTGCCCTGCCTGGAGCGCACGAACCAAGGGCAGATCAGGATCTTCCTTCGCCATGGTCGTCTACTCGGCGCGATTGATCTCGCTCAAAGCGTCGGCCGTAAGGTCTAGCAATTTCTGGTACTGCTCCCGAGTAAGCATCGCCCGCATTGAAAAAACATGCTGCAAGGTAGCTTCCTGAAGTTCCCCTTGAGCGTGATGGATCTTTTCGATCGCCGCTGAGACGTGGGGCGAATAGCCCTGATCTTCCTTAATCACCTGGGCCAGCTCGTTGTTAGCGCTTGCAATCTGACCGAGGAGTTCCCGCTTGCGTCGCTGGAATTCCGCTTCAATGGGCTCCAGCTCTTTTTCTTGCTCGGCGGTCAAGTTGAGCTGGTTATGGATCCATTCATGGCTTGGAACGTTGCTTGACCGAAGTGGGACAAAAAAGGTCAAAGTGACTACGCAAGCTCCAACGGAAACCAGCGCCACCACGACGAGCATCGCGAGGAGTTGAAGCGGTCTTTTCATCGAGCCCGCGTTAACAACGTTGAAGGTAAAGCAGGCGCATCGCCAGCGAAAACATTAAGGCCCAACAAACTGTGAGCCTTGCGCGCGTCGGTGTCTGCAAATGTTCGTCCAAAAGTTGCACCGATTCCGACTGTAATTAGCAAAGCCAGAGCTGCCCAGTGCGGCTTGAGCAAGATTGAGACCAAACCATCAACCCACCTTTCCCGACTGGGTGACGATCCCGTTCGGATCGATTCCCAGATCCCGGCTTTGAACGTATCCGGCAGCTCCGGCAGGGCGCGCGCGGCAAGATTATTTAACTCTTGATTTAATTCCTCCTCATCCATCTTGATATATTTAACGCGTGTCCAATTCGCGTCCCTCGAAACGATCGGCGAACCCACTAAGATTTTCAAAGGGACCGCTTCTCCTGGCGACCAATGCACTGGCGAGAAATTCTCTCATCGAAGCCCTCGCGAATCGTCCTGCTTCATCTGCGCGACGATATCGTGGCGTCAACCCAACCTCACGGTCCCAGCAAAAAGCCCAAACGCAGCGCTTAGGTATGGGGTTACACATCCGCGTTCTGCGATTGCGAGTCTTGCGAGGCCGCGCCGGCGACCACCGAGACGTAACGGAGCGGCTGTAGCGCACCGTGCTAAGCAGCGGAGCAGCTGGCAAACCAAGCGCCGCAAGAGCTCTTCAGCTCCAGGCCGCCTCGTTTATATTGTGCGTACAAAGCCCGAAGCCGCCCCGAAAGTCGTCCGCCTCTCGAATTCCGCTCGGGGATTCTCGCAGCAAAGCGGTCGCCCCGTAATCCGTTGAGGGATTCGCAATCACCAAGCGTTAAAAATTTTAGAGGCTGCTATGTCGAAATGTTGCTTAGGGCTCGTTTGTTTTAATCTGTTGATCGCGACGCTCTCTGCGACAGACTCAACGAGCCCCTCGATTCGGACGAAAATTGTCTATGGGGGAGAAGTCTGCATCGTGGACGTCTTCGCCGCACGAAAAGCTCAAACAATAACTGTCTCAGGCGATGGCTTCGAAAATTTCCCGAATCGAACCTGCGGTTATCCAGAGATAGATTTTGACGACTCAAACGGCAGAATTCTTCTTCGGAAAGACAGTGTATACGAGATTTACCGCGTCTATCCTCCGAATTCGCGACCAGGACTCGCTGAGCTAAGCCGGCGTGTAACCTTCTCTGTGAACGCCCTGATATCCGCGCCGGTAGCGCTAGTTATTGTCCGCCATCACTCGACGGGAGGATGCAAGAATGATTGTACCCTGAAATACGTTTTTGACTGGTTGCTCAACAAATTTTGGCGCTAGACAGATCGCGTTTCCGTTCTCGGCGGCACGAGATCGCACCCTCAAATGGATCGAACACGGCTTGCGAGCAATCGCGGGTGCAAAGTTCTGAGAGTCTCAAGGTTTCCTCCGAATTCGCGAGATCATGGCAAGGCAGTGGTCCACGACCACGTTGAGGGTTTCGGTATCACCCGGCGTTTAACTTTATGAGCGTTTTATGTCGAAAATTTGCTCAGTGCTTGCGGGCTCAATTTTGTTGGTCGCGATACTTTCCGCGACGGCTTCAGCCACAACGGCGATTCGTACGAAAATTATCTGTCGCGGCGAAGTTTCCATCATGGACGTCTACGCCAGAGATGACGGTCAAAGCGTCACCGTTTCAGGCACTGGTTTCGAGGTTTTCCCGAATCAAACATGCGGTTATCCAGAGATATACTTTGTGAACTCAAATGGCAGAATTCTCCTCCGAAAGGACACTCGGTACGAGATTTCGGTCTTGGCTTATCGAAACTCACGACCAGCTCTTATAGAGCAAACTCGGTATGTCAAATTTTCCGTTACCGTCCCAGTATCCGCGCCGGTAGCGTTAGTTGTTGTCCGTCACCACTCGACAGGGGGATGCGAACATGCCTGGAGCCTGCAAACGCTCTAGACTGGTTGCTTGAAAAAATTTTTCCGCCCCACAGCTAAAGCGCTAAAGCTACCTGAAGGCGAGGCCGATGACGTGCACTGAAGAGAGGCCAAAACGGTCTCTCCGGCAAGAACGACCGGCAAAAACAGCAACAGAGAGCAACATGGCGCGGACACTCTTCTAAAGTCTGGCCCTCTTGAGAGCGCCGAGGACGCTCTTATGTATTGTCTTTGAAGGCGCGAGCTCTGTTTTAAGTACCTCAGCCCGACCCGAGGCATACGCTCCAATCCTAGAAAATAACCCACATCGGGTTAGATTGAAGCCACTGCGTTTCTCTTTAGAAGAAATCCGTGGAATCAATCGGAAATGTTCGTCGATCGCGTTTATGACGATAGCAGTACACCTTTGCTGTGACGTACTTGCCGAAGCCGTCGAGCCTTGTTTTCTCCTCCATCCACACTCTGCTGTCGAATTTCGCAATGCAGGCTTCAGAGTAGCCAAAGCGGGTGTGGCTACATGCAGAGATCGGCGGTTTGGTTATTTTTAGAAAAAAGGAGCCCCTATGAAAATTCTCGTCGCAATTTTGGGGTTGATGCTCGGTTTGACATTGCCGCAGTTTGGGCAGGAGCCGCAGACGGTTAGTGCGGATGCGCGATCGCAAGTTGAGGCGTCATTTTCGAAATTCCAGAATGCGTATAACGCTCGGGATGCAGAGGGGATTGCCTCCACGATGACACAGGATGCCGTTGAGATGCGGTCTTCGGGAGGGTTGGCGATTGGGAAACAAGCGGTGGTCGGTCGTTTTCTGCAGGATTTCAAAGAGAATCCAGGTCAAATGATGAACACGATCCTGGAGATGTATCCGGTCGGAACGGATGGGGTTTGCGTGATTGCGGACTCGCATGTTGGTGCGATGCATTTGCAGACCATGACCCTTTATGTGCGTTCGGGTGGCGTGTGGAAATCGAAAATGGCCTATGTTCGGGGACCGTGAGGCTCTTGAGTTGAGTTGATAATAAAAAGGATGGTTAATCGCCATGGTACGCACGCTGGAAGGTTCAGAGAGTGAACCTCTTTTGGCTGTGTCTTTCACGCCTTCGGCTCAGGTCATCGTACTGCAAAAACACCGCTAAGGGACGGAACCTCCCGTTGAACGCGAGCGGCACGCGCGCTGTCTGGTATCACTGGTTAAGGCGATTCGGGCCTGCGTGCGCTTCTAGCCAACTCCTTGGTGTACGGGGCCCGGATCACTTTTTTACACAGCCCTACAAACCACGTCAAGCAAGCGAATCGGCGAAAATCACGTCATTCATGAGTGGCCGACTAAAGGCATTTTCGACCGAAGAACTGAGCGCCCTCCTTTTCAGCCTCGACAGTGCCACGACCGTTGAGCCGCTTGAACCCGAGGCATGACAACATGCGGCAGGAACTGATTCATGAATTGAGGGAGCGCGGGACGGTGAACACGACAGCCCCACCGCCGGTGAGGAGTTCCGCAATAAAAATGGCATAAAGGGACGAGGAAGCCGCCAAGATCATCGTGCAATGCGGGAACGCGTCCGCAAGTGAACTTCCAGCCGGGAGCTTATCGAAAAACTCATTCACAATTCAGCACGTGGCGTACCAGAACCTTGCGGCCATACAGAATTATTCAATCTTCCTCGAAGCGGGCGGATCAGGGTGTCGGGCTCGTTTGGAGGGATTGGTCTTCCGGGTCCGGTGATGCTTATTGGGGTCTAATCGCAGCTTCCCTTGAAATCGGCGGCCATGCGGGAAGTCTCGGATAGGAGAAATATGACTCAAACTTTAGCTGAAATTCTGCTTTTTGCTGCCGTAGCGATCAATGCGGCGCTTTTGATATTTATTGCAGGGGTGCTTCGGAAGGTTATGAATGATATGGACGAACCCACATTTAAACATTTTGTCGGATCTCTCGTTCGTCATTCAACCAGGTCTCCATTCATGCTTACAGTACTAAACATTCCCGCTATAGGGGCGATTCCATATTTCTATTTCTACGGTTTCGGTAATCGGTGGATCACAGCAGCCTTGGGCTGGGAGAGTTGCAAACCAAGTTCTTGAGCGGTAGCCCGACCGGTGCCGAGGAGCCATCCGCGGCTTCAAAATCATAGACAGTGCCAGATACCTCTACGAGCGAAAACAGGGAATGTTACAAATCTGTAACATTTCCCTGGAAGCTTTACGCCGGTTCTGAGAATTGCCTAACCTGCTGGATGGTGGCTCATGCCAAAGAGATGCTCACCGTTTGAATAGGAAGTGAAATGGCAAGGGCCTGTGCAATCTCTTTGTTGAGGAAAGCTCTCCTCACGGTCTGCGTGCTCTCGAGCCTTTTGCAAGTTCGCGCAGGAACACCCGGATCCTCTGACGATCAGGCCGGCAATCTTGTGACGCCTGAATCCTGGAAAGATTATTTGACAGATCGCGGAATTACCATCTCTCCAGAATGGGATGCCGACGTGTTTGCCAACGCGCACGGAGGAATCAAACAACGTGCCGAAACCGATGGCCTGATCAGGCTTGGCCTGGATCTTGATTGTCAGAAAATAACCAGGCTCTCTTTCTTCGACAATACGGACATTCACGTCGAGGGATATTATCCGTACGGAACTGACATTTCTGACTACGTCGGGGATCTCGCGGGCGTGAACAATAACTAGGCTATTAATGCCCAACCCCTCGAAAAGGTAAAATTGGCGGCGGTCTAATCTAATATGCGGGACCATCATCGTCGGCTTCCTGCAAAGAACGACGCCAAAAATCGGGGTTTTCGTAACGCTCTGCTAGAGCCTCAATGTCGACCGGCGAAGTGCCAGTGGTGAAGTCAAAGTTGCCGATCAGATT
>Ga0209656_10000364_pt1 | contig 29941 bp, 26 predicted proteins | sample BogFormECP12_OM2_FD_188239 | JGI IMG/M metagenome (GOLD analysis project Ga0209656, IMG submission 188239) | Bog forest soil microbial communities from Calvert Island, British Columbia, Canada - ECP12_OM2 (SPAdes) (version 2) | ecosystem: Environmental > Aquatic > Freshwater > Wetlands > Bog ...
CTCGTGGCTGAGTGTGGTGGTGGCGACTTGCCAGCCCTGGTTCAGCCGCCCGAGCAGCGCGTCGACGGGCACCCGCACGTCGTTGAAGAACACCTCGGCGAAGTCGGCGTCACCGTTGAGGGTGACGAGGGGGCGGGCCTCTATGCCAGGCAGCGTCATGTCGACGATCAGACAGGAGATGCCCTTGTGCTTGGGCGCCTCCGGATCGGTGCGCACGTACAGCTGGCACCAGTCGGCTCGGTGGCCAAGCGAGGTCCAGATCTTCTGGCCGTTGACCACGAAGTCGTCGCCGTCTCGCACCGCACGCGTGCGCAGCGAGGCGAGGTCGGATCCGGCCTCGGGCTCTGACATTCCCTGACACCAGATGTCGTCGGCGCGCATCATGCGGGGAAGCAGTGTGCGCTTCTGCAACTCTGTTCCATACTGCATGATCGCGGGCGCGATGTTGTTCATGCCGATCACGTTGAGCGGCAGTGGAACCCGAGCACGAGTGGTCTCCTCGGCATACACCAGTTGCTCGAGCACGGTCGCCCCGCGACCGCCATACTCCGCCGGCCACGAGACGGCAGCCCACCCGGCGTCGGCCATCGTCGCGTTCCAGGCGCGAAGCGTCTCGAAGGCGCCACCGTATGCGCCTCGCTGCAGACCGGCAGCGACAACCTCGTCGGTCAGGTTCGCGGCCAGCCAACCGCGAAGCTCCTTGCGAAACTGCTCCGCCTCCGGCGGGTATGAGAAATCCACGTCCCCTGACGACCTCGCGCGATTGACTGCGGTCACCGCGGACTTTACGTTGGAACAGATATTTGGTCAACCGATGACAAAGAAGGCTCGGTGCCGAACGACGACGGAAACGCCGATGGTCTGGAGCGAATAGGCCTCCTTGCTTCAGCGCTCGCCGGCCGCACGCTGCGGGTCGCGCCGGTCGACCCCGGCGAGCCTGCGTGGACTGACGGCCGGACGATATTCGTCGATGCCGACATCGGCACGCGCAACCGGCTCGAGTCGGTTGCCGTGCAGGCGTCACTCGTTGCTGCCGGAAGCCTGGAGCCCGATGTCGTGCGCCGCCTCGGCCGGCGGCCCGCACTGGCCAGGCGATATCTCGCTGTCGAAGGACACCGGGCGTTGGCGGCCAACGACGTGTTGCCGCCGCCGCTGCGGTCGCTGATCGACCGCGACATCGCGACGCGCAGTCCATCGGCCGCCGGGTCCCTCGACCTGGCTCTGAGTCGGGCGACGATCGCTGGACCGCCGCGAGCTTTCGGGGCGATCCATCCCCGAAAGCTGTTGGAATCAAGAAACCGAGCCCAAACGTCGGCGGCGGCGGTCGGGCATGCTCCCCGTCGGCAGCCAACGCGGCCACCGGCCGAACTCGACGAGGACGAAAACGACGCCGCCGATGTCGCGGACTACTTCACCAGCCCGATCGGCGGTGGCGGAGCCGTCGGCCGGTTACTTCAGAAGATGCTGGGTGTGGTGCGCAAACTCGGTGAGGGCGGCCAACCGGGCGCCGACGGGTCGACGCAGCGGATCGGCTCGGGGACCCGTGGTGGCGGCAACTCGGTGCTGTCGACTGCGGCGGCGCGCCCGCACGACGAAGCCGCCGGCGAAAGCCACGGGACGATGTACCCGGAGTGGGATGTTCACCGATGTCGCTATCGGCCCAACTGGTGCACGGTGCAGGAGGTGGAACCGCGTCTCACGGACGAGCTTGCCATCGCATTGTCGGACGGGCTCGGCCTGCGTCGCCCGCTCGCCCGCCTCGGCGTTGGGCTCGACCGCTACCACCGGCAGGTTCATGGTGATGACGTCGACATCGATGCGACGGTGGAAGCACGCGTCGAGGTGATGGCCGGCTTCGCGCCCGATGAGGCCGTCTACCTAGGCAGCCTGCGCCGCCGGCGCGACCTCTCCGTGCTGCTCCTGCTCGACGTGTCGGGCTCTGCTTCCGAACCGGGCGCGGTCGGCCAGACGGTGCACGAGCAGCAGCGGGCGGCCGCCGCCGCGCTGATCGTCGCTCTTCACGATCTGGGGGATCGGGTGGCGCTTTACGCTTTTCACTCGCAGGGGCGATCGGCGGTAAGCATGATGCCGGTGAAGCGCTTCGACGGCGATCTCGACGTCTTGGTGATGAGGCGTCTGGGCGGACTTGTGCCGGGCGCGTATTCGAGACTGGGCACCGCGATCCGCCACGGTGCGGCAGTGCTCGAGGCCGGGGGCGGGACGTCGCGGCGGTTGCTCGTCGTGCTGTCCGACGGCCTGGCGTACGACCACGGCTACGAGCGGATCTACGGCGCGGCCGACGCACGCCGTGCGCTTGCTGAGGCGCGCGGTCGCGGCACTGGCTGCCTGTGTCTCACCATCGGCGCGGGCACCGACGTCGATGACCTCCGGCGGGTGTTCGGGAGCGCCGCTCATGCGAAGATTCCGGAGCTCGAGCAACTGAACCGGGTCATCGGTCCGCTGTTCCGTTCTGCCCTGAATTCGGCGGAGGTTCGCCGACGCGTGGCGCAGCGAAAGGGCGCAGTCGCCGATGCTTTGCGGTAGCGGCTTTTCGCGTGCAGCGCTGCGTTCGAAAACGCCGCGACGGAAGGGAAATGATGCCCGGTAGCGAGGTCCGCCCGTACTACGTGCCGATCGGTAACGAGGAGCACGTTTTCAAGGCGGCATTCCGGCAAGGGCTTTCGATCGTGCTCAAGGGCCCAACGGGCTGCGGCAAGACGCGCTTCGTCGAGGCGATGGCCTACGACCTCGACCGGCCGCTCATCACCGTGGCGTGCCATGACGACCTGACCACCGCCGACCTGGTGGGACGGTTTCTGTTGCGCGGCGGCGACACGGAGTGGGTCGATGGCCCGTTGACGCGGGCCGTGCGGGAGGGCGCCATCTGCTACCTCGACGAGGTCGTCGAGGCCCGGCAGGACACGACGGTGGTGATCCATCCGCTCGCAGATCACCGGCGCGAACTCCCGATCGAGCGGCTGGGGATCACACTCGACGCCGCGTGGGGGTTTTGCCTGGTGGTGTCCTACAACCCCGGTTACCAGAGTGTGCTGAAGGACCTCAAGGATTCGACGCGTCAGCGGATGGTCGCAATCGAGTTCGGCTTCCCCGCGCCCGACGTGGAAGAGAAGATCGTCGCCCACGAGGCCGGCATCGAGCACGACAAGGCGGCACAGCTTGTGCGGCTCGGCCAGGCCATTCGCCGCCTCGAGACCGCAGGGCTCCGAGAGGTGGCTTCGACGAGGGTGCTCATTGCGGCAGGTCGGCTGGTCGCAGAAGGGCTGACCCTGCGTGAGGCCGCCGGGGCGGCCGTCGCTGGACCGCTCACCGACGACTCCATCGTGGCGAGTGGCCTTGCCGAAATGATCGACGTCTACCTGGCCGACGGACAAGGCTGACAACGCGATTGACTGTGAGACATTTTCCGCGCTAGTGTCTGAACAAATTTTAGGTCTGCTGGGCGCGGGGGCGCCCGTGCCGGCGGAGGTGACATGTCCTACGAGAGCGCCGCAGAGCCGATCAAGTTCGGCTACCTATTCGACTTCTTGCTGCCGGAGGGCTACCCCCAGGAGATGCGAGATGACCTGACCCGGCCGTTCGAGCTGGTGTTCACCGAAGGCGTGAAGCAGGGGATCATCGACCGCCCGGTAGAGATCGTGTATCGGGAAGTTGAGGGCCTGCCCAAAGGAACGGTCAAGGCGGTGATCGACGCCTACGGCGAACTCGTCGACGAAGGCTGCCTGGTCGTGTTCGGTCCGCACATCACCGATAATGCTGTGCCGACACGTGAGGCGATCGAGGAGCGCTTCCGGGTGCCGGGAATCAATGTGTGTGGCAGCGACGACTGGTTGGGGGAATGGACGTTCGCGTTTCCGCAGGGGTCGATGACCGACGAGCCGATCTTTTGGTCGGATCTGCTCGCAAAGGCGGGCCACACCGAGGTCGGGGTCCTGCGCGAGGAGTCGCTGGTCGGGGCGAGTTACCTCAAGAACTTCCGAAACGCTTCTCGTCGCAAAGGTATTCGCATTGTGGCAGAGGCGTCGATTGCGCAGACGGCACAAGACATCAACGACGCAGTGCGAACGTTGTATGAGGCGAAGGCGCAGGCGATCGTGCACTGCGGCTTCGGTTTCGGGATCGTGTTCATCAATCCTGCGCTGGAAGCGCTGAACTGGGACCCGCCGCGGTTCACGAGCACAGCGTTTCAGAACGCATGGGTCAATCCCGTGATGTGGAACGCATTCATGGGATGGACCGGCGTCGACCAGTACGACGAGGGCAACACGATCGGCCAGCGGTTCCTCGACGAATACGAGGCGGCGTACGGACGGCGCCCGGAGTATTGCGTGCCGGTGGTCAACCGGGACGTAGCCGCCACGCTGCTACAGGCGTTCACCGATGCTCATCCACTGAGCCCCCGCGGCGTGAAGGAGGCCCTCGAGCGGGTCAAGATGCTGCCCGCCGCGGCCGGTGCACCCGGCACCAGAGTCTCGTTCGGGAAGTGGACGCGTCGGGCCTGGATGGGCGCCGGCTACCTTGTGGCCCGCAGGTTAGACCCGGACGGCGTCAACTCCCATCTCGTCGATCGCTTCGGGGAGGAGTAGGCGGGTGACCACAGCGCGAACAACGCCGTCCACGGTGACCCCGCTCGGCGACCAGCCGAAGCGGTCATTCATGGGTCCGGTGTGGATGGTCGTGGCGATCGCGGTGCTCTGCGTGATCGGCTACTACGCACGCACCGGCGCTGTGTCAGACCGCGTCCGCAATCCCGGGGTCACGGGCGCGCCGCGGCCGGTTCAACCGCTGTTCGGCTACGGTCATTGGCTGGGTCTAGTGCAGATCTTCACGATCATCATGGTCGTTCAGGTCGTCGTGATCTACGTGGTGGTGTGGCGCCGCTACCCGCGCCACCCGGTCCTGTTGATGGGGATCGTGACGACGTTGATCGTCTGGCAGGACCCGATCATGAACTGGGCGCCGTACGCGGTCTACAACCCGCAACTCTGGCACTGGCCCGAGGACTGGCCGCTGGTCTCACTGTCGCCCACGGTGGAGCCGTTCCTGGTCATCGGGTACATCAGCTTCTACTTGGGCCCCTACTTCCCAGCCATCTGGATCCTGCGCAGGATCCAGGCGCGTAGGCCCATCGACTCGTTGGTGTGGCGCCACCCGTTGATCTGCCTCGCGGGTTTGATCTTCATCATCGGGTTCATCTTCGACGCGTTTCTGGAGATCACTCTCGTCCGCACCGGGATGTACATCTACTCGCAGGTCATACCGTTCGGCTCGATCTTTGTCGGACAGCCGTGGCAGTTCCCGTTGTTATGGGAGTCGGCGCTCGTCACCGTGGTGATGATCCCCGCGGGTGTGCTGCTGTTCCGGGACGACACGGGCCGCACGGTGGCCGAGAAGCTGGCCCAGCGGGCGCGGATCTTCGCCGGCCGCCCGACCTTGGGCATGTTCGTCGTGATGTTCGTGATCATCAACATCGCCTACGTCGGCTACGGCACGGGGTTCGCAATCATCAAATGGACCAGGACAGCGACCTCCGTCGCCTGCCCCTGGCCGTACCCGGAAGCCAAGGTCTATGACCCACAGGGCTTCTATGAGAAGAACGGACAGCCCGGCCCGTACTCGGTGGGGATCTGGTCGACGTGGATGAGCGCGCAACCGCACGGACGACCGCACGTGCGGCCGCCGGCGGACGGAGGGCGGTGCGGGGCGGCCCATGGGTGAGCCTCGCACCGTCGTCATCACGGGCGCGTCGCGCGGACTCGGCCTGGCCTCGGCCGCGCACCTGTATGGGCGGGGGTGGCGGGTAGTCGCAGCCATGCGCTCACCCGACGTCGGGCTGCAGCGCCTGCGGGCGGCCACCGGTGCTTCCGCAGACGATCCCCGCCTGGTCGGCGTACGGCTCGACCTCACCGACCCGGCGGCAATCACTGCCGCTGCCAAGGTCATCGAGGAGGCGGTCGGCGCGCCCGATGCGCTCGTGCACAACGCCGGGATCGCAGCAGCGGGGTCGGTGGAAGAGACACCGAGCGACGTGTGGGAGCAGATGTTTGCGACGCACGTGTTCGGGCCGGTGGCGCTCACCAAAGCCCTGTTGCCGTCAATGCGCGCCGCCGGGCGCGGGCGCATCGTCGTCATCTCCAGCCAGGGCGGCGTGCACGGCATGCCGTCGATCGCCGCCTACTCCGCGGCCAAGGGTGCCGCCGAACGGTGGGCCGAAGCCCTCGCCAACGAGATCGCGCCGTTCGGACTGGGCGTCACCATCCTGGTGACCGGGACCTTCGACACCGACATCATCACCGACGAAGGGGCCCAGGACTACCGCGACTTCGACGGGCCCTACGCCGCGCACAACACCGTCATCGATCGCCGGGGTCGTGCCGCGATGCGGTTGGCGAGACCGCCCGAGCGGTTCGCCCGCGGGCTGGCCAAGGCGCTCGATGACCGGGCCCCGTTCGCGCGGCATGCGGTGGGCCCCGATGCCCGAATGCTGGTGCTCGCCAATCGCTTCCTGCCAGGACGGCTCCTCCATCAGGTGATCCGTCTGGCGATGGGTCTGCCGCGCCACGGTGCCCTGCGGCACATTTCCGACAACTCCCCGTCTCAAGAGAGCGAAAACCATGACCGCGACTGAAAAGGTTCGCTTCGAATCGCGAATGCTGATCGACGGCAAGCTCGTTGACGGCCAAGCCGGCACGTTCACCAACATCAATCCCGCGACCGAAGAGGTGCTGGGCGAGGTCTCCGACGCGTCGAAGGCTGACATGCGCCGCGCCATCGATGCCGCGCGACGGGCCTTCGACGAGACCGACTGGTCGACCAACCAGGCATTGCGTAAGCGCTGCCTGGAGCAGTTTCAGGAGGCGCTGGAGGCTGAGCGGGAGCAGCTGCGCGAGGAGCTCATCCTCGAAGCCGGCTGCCCACGGGCGATCACTTTCGGCCCACAGCTCGACGCCCCGCTGGCCGACGCGCTGACGTTTCCCGCCAAGCTCATCGACGAGTACCCGTGGGAAACCGACCTCGGGGACACCATGGTCTCGTTGACCGGTCAGATGACCACCCGGAAGGTCTGGCGCGAACCCGTAGGTGTGGTCGGCGCGATCGTGCCGTGGAACTTTCCGTTCGAGGTCACCATCCACAAACTGGCCCAAGCGCTGGCCACCGGGAACACGGTGGTGCTCAAACCGGCGCCCGACACCCCGTTCAACGCGACACACCTCGGACGCGTGATGCTCGAATCCACCGACATCCCGGACGGTGTCGTCAACGTCGTCCCCGCGTCGGACCACTTCGTCGGGGAGGAACTGACGCTGTCGCCGAAAGTCGATCTGATCTCCTTCACCGGCTCCACGGTCGTCGGTCAGCGGATCATGGAGAAGGGCGCGGCGACGATGAAGCGGCTGTTCCTGGAACTGGGCGGCAAGTCGGCCACCATCGTCCTGGAGGACGCCGATTTCACGCTGGCGTGCGCGATCGGTATCGCGCCCTGCATGCACGCGGGGCAAGGCTGCGCCAACCCGACACGGCTGCTGCTGCCCCGGTCCCGCTACGACGAGGGCGTGGCGATCCTCAAGGGGATGTATGAGGGCGTCTCTCCCGGGGACCCTCAGGATCCCGGCACGCTGTGCGGTCCGGTGATCTCGGACAAGCAGCGCAAGCGTGTGCTCGGCTACATCCAGAAGGGCATCGACGAGGGTGCCACGTGCCTCGTCGGCGGCACGGATGCGCCGGTCGGATTCGACAAGGGGTTCTGGGTCAGGCCAACGCTTTTCGTTGACGTCGACAACTCGATGGCCATCGCGCGGGAAGAGATCTTCGGCCCCGTCCTGGCCGTTATTCCGTTCGACGACGAGGAGGACGCGATCCGGATCGCCAACGACAGCGCATACGGGTTGGCGGGCAACGTGATGTCGGGTTCTGTCGAGCACTCGCTCGCGGTCGCTCGCCGGCTGCGGGCAGGTTTCATCGGTGTGCAGGGTGCCGCTCCGTACGGCGCCGATACGCCGTTCGGCGGCTACAAGGCCAGCGGCGTCGGTCGCCAGAACGGTGTCGCGGGCTTTGACCAATACACCCAGATCAAGTCGGTGGGTTATCCCGCCAGCTGAAGGAGACGTGAAGCGTGGAACTGTTCGACGAACTCGAGGACTTCGGAACGTTTGACGACGCGGTTTCCGGTGATGTCCGCGATCCCTACACCGAGTTGGGCCGGTTGCGGCGCGAGGAACCCGTGCAGCGGATCGACATCTCGGGCATGCCCCATGAAGAGTCCAAACCGGTCTTCATGGTGTATCGCCACGAAGAGGCCGCCCAGATGCTGCGCGACAACGAGACGTTCTCATCGGCGATCATCATCGACGCGTTCGGCGACGCCCTGGGCAAGCATGTGATGCTCGGGATGGACGAGCCCGAGCACGGCCGCCACCGCGCGCTGGTGTCGAAGGCGTTCTCGCAGAAGGCGCTGGCTCGGTGGGAGGAAGAACTGCTCGGGACGGTAGGCAACGAGCTGATCGACGTGTTCGTCGATCGAAGAACCGCCGATGTTGCGCGTGAGTTCACCTTTCCCTACCCCACCCAGATCATCGCCGGCCTGCTCGGCCTGCCGCGCGAGGACTATCCGCAATTCCAGCGCTGGTCCGTCGCGCTGCTGGCCGTCCTGTTCAATCGAGAGCGTGGGCTGGCAGCCTCAGAAGCGTTGCGGCAGTATTTCATTCCCATCCTGGCCGCCCGGCGCGAGGAACCCCGCGACGACCTCATCAGTGCCCTCGCCCAGGCTGAGATCGATGGGGACAAGCTCTCCGACGAAGAGATCTTCTCCTTCCTGCGGCTGCTGCTCCCGGCCGGGGTGGAAACGACGTACCGCTCCCTGGGAAACCTGTTGTTCGCGCTGCTGTCCAACCCCGACCAGCTCGACGCCGTGCGTGCCGACCGCTCGCTCCTCCCGCAGGCGATCGAGGAAGCCGTTCGATGGGAGCCGCCCCTGCTGACGATCACACGGGTGGCAACTCGCGACACCGAGCTGGCAGGTGTGCCGATCCCGGCCGGGTCGTCGGTCATGCCGGTGCTTGGCGCGGCCAACCGGCAGGACGAGCGCTACCCGGATCCTGATCGATTCGACATCTTCCGTTCGGCCAGGGCCCACATCGGGTTCGGCCACGGGGTCCATGTGTGTCTGGGGATGCATCTGGCCCGCCTCGAGATGCGGGTCGCGCTCAACCTGCTCTTCGACCGCCTGCCCAACCTGCGGCTCGATCCCGACGCCGACGATCCGCACATCCGCGGCCAGGTTTTCCGGTCGCCGACGTCTCTGCCGGTGCTGTTCGGGTGATGTCGACTTCGCCGGAGTTGCGTTTTGACGGCCGGGTAGTCGTACCCCAGAACACCTCTATGGGAGATCTCACGTGAGTGACTTCGAAACTGTCGACTTCTTCACCGAAGCGTCCCTCATCCCCGATCCGTATCCGTACTTCGACTACTTGCGCTCGAAGTGCCCGGTAGCAGCCGAATCCCAGCAGGGCGTCGTGGCCATCACCGGCCATCGGGAAGCGCTGACGGTGTACAAGGACCCCGCGTTCTCCTCGTGCGTCGCGGTGGCAGGTCCGTTCTCCGGGCTTCCGTTCGAGCCCGCGGGCGACGACATCGGCGCCCTGATCGAGCAGCACCGGTCGCAGATCCCGATGAGTGAACACATCGTGACGCAGGATCCCCCCGACCACGCTCGGACGCGGGGCTTGTTAAGCCCGCCTGCTGACCCCGAAGCGCCTGAAGGAAAACGAAGACTTCATGTGGCGGCTCGCCGATCAGCAGCTCGACGAGTTCGTAGCCCGTGGCAAGTGCGAGTTCCTGGAAGGCTTACGCGAGGCCGTTCTCGGGGCTGGTCATCGCCGATGTGCTCGGAATCCCCGCCGAGGATCACGAAGAATTTCGGGCCGTGTTTTCGGGGCAGGTCGTCGGTGCGATCGAGGATGACACGCTGACGCGCACGCACAATCCGCTGGAGTGGCTCGACGAGAAGTTCTCGACCTATATCGCCGAGCGCCGGCGAGAGCCGCGCGAGGACGTGCTGACCGAGCTGGCCGGGGCGAAATACCCCGACGGGTCGACTCCGGAAATCATCGAGGTCGTGCGGCTCGCGACGTTCCTGTTCGCGGCCGGGCAAGAAACCACCACTAAATTGCTGAGCTTCGCGATGCGGGTGATCGCTGAACGTCCTGACATCCAAACGTTGCTGCGCGGGGAACGCGACCGCATCCCCGCCTTCATCGAAGAGGCACTGCGGATGGAGAGCCCGGTGAAGTCCCACTTCCGCATGGCACGCACATCGACCTCGATCGGTGACGTATCGATTCCGGCGGGATCCACGGTGATGCTGCTGCCCGGCGCCAGCAATCGGGACGCGCGCAAGTTCGAGGAGCCCAACGAGTTCCGCGTGGACCGCCCCAACGTTCGCGAGCATCTGGCGTTCGGACGTGGCAACCACTCCTGTCCGGGAGCGCCACTCGCCCGGGCCGAGGGACGCATTTCCCTCAACCGGATACTCGACCGGATGGCCGACATCACGATTTCGGAGGGTGCGCACGGCCCAGCCGACGCACGCCGCTACACCTACGAGCCCACCTGGCAGATGCGGGGGCTGACCGAGCTGCACCTGGAGTTCCGCCCGGTCCAGTGACCCGACCGGTGTGGTGGCGGACTCGTACGGTAAGCAGTGTGAGAGACCGCCGCCTCGTTCTGACCGCGGGAGCAATCCGCTAAGAGCCGGCGCTGACGCTGTTGTCGAGTAGCCATGCGACGACATCGCCGACGTGCGTGGCCGGGTCCGTTACCGGCGCGAACACATGCTCGATCACCGTGCCGTGCGTGGCGATGGTGAATCGCTTGAGCAGGCGCCCGCCCCCGGCGCGCCATGTCGGCAGACGGAGCTCTTCGGCCAGCTCGTTGTCGTGGTCGCTGAGCAGGGGGAAATTGAGCGAAAGCCGTTGCGCGGCCTCGTGCTGCTCGGCTGAGGGTTGGGTGGACAGCCCGCACACGGTCGACGCCGCGGCAGAGGGCACGCAGCGAGATGTCGCGGGATCCGGCGGTGGCCGCGAGCGCGACGTCGGGCACTTCGCGGCCGACCAGGTGGGCGACTTCGGCGCTCGTCGTGAGCGCGGTCCGGTCATCGTGTTCACTTGCATCGGTCACCGCCGGCGTCCCCGCTTGCTGTGCGTGGTCCCGGTGACTGTAGGCCGCCGGGAAGTGGGTGCGGTGCTTGGTATTACCCGCCAGCCGGCCTGGGAGGCGGTTCTGAAAGGTTTACCGGGCGACGTCATAGCGCGTGCCCCGTGGTTGGCGGATCCACAGCTCACCGTCGCCCGCGGTGGGTCCCTGCGCGGCCAGTTCGCGCTTGACGATCTTGTGCGTGGCGGTCGTCGGCAGGTCCGCAGCGATGCGCACGAACCTCGGCCACGCCTTCGGTGACAGATCGGGTTGCGCGGCCAGGAAGGCCTCAAACCCCGCGGGGGTCAGGGCCGCACCGTCGTTCAGGACCAGCGCCGCCATGATCTGATCGCCGACGTTTTCGTCGGGTACCGCGTAGACCGCGACCCGGTTGACCGCGGGAAGCCGAACGAGGATGCGCTCGATCGGGGCCGCCGCGATATTCTCGCCGTCGACGCGCATCCAATCGCCGGCGCGGCCGGCCAGGTATATCCAGCCATCGGCGTCGCGATAGGCCAGATCCCCCGACCAGTACATCCCGTGCCGCATGCGGTTGGCAGTCGCCTCGCCGTCTTCGTAGTAACCGGAGAAGAACCCGCTCCCCGAGGTGTTGACGAGCTCACCGACCGCTTCGTCGGCGTTGATCAGCGCCCCGTCGTGGTCAAATCGGGCAGCCGGGCACTCCCCGAGGGTTTGGGGGTTATAGACGGCCACGCCCGGAAACCCCTTGCCGAGCGAGCCTTTCGGGGTCCCGGGCTCGCGGGTGATGATCACCGCGTTTTCGGTGGAGCCGAAGCCGTCCCAGACCACTGCGCCGAAACGGCGCTCAAACTCCTCGATATCGCGGTCGCTCGCCTCGTTACCGAAGGCCACGCGCAGCGGGTTGTCGGCGTCGTCCGGTCGCTCCGGCGTGGCCAGGATGTAGGCCAGCGGCTTGCCGACGTAGTTCATGTAGGTGGCGCCGTAACGGCGGATGTCGGCAAGAAACCCGGAGGCGGAGAACTTCGCCGGCGCCATCGCGGCGCCGGTCGCGACGGCTACGCCCCACCCCGCCACCAGTGCGTTGGAATGAAACAGCGGCATCGACAAGTAGCACGTGTCGTCGGCGGTGACCGCAAACCGCTGCACCAGATTCTGGCCAGACATCACCACCATGAAATGTGATACCCGTACGGCCTTGGGGTCGCCGCTGGTCCCCGACGTGAAGATCAGCATGAAGGTGTCCATCGGTGCGACTTCGCGATATGGCGCCAACTCGCCGGCCGTCTCGACAAGGCGCGCCCACGCAGCGCTGGAAGAGTCGATCACCCGGATGCCACTCAGATCAAGGCCGTTCAGGAGGTGCCGATGTTCGGCATCGGTGACGACAATCTGGCAGTCGGCTCTTCGGATGTCTTCGGCCAGGGCCTCACCCCGGCGCGTGGTGTTGATGCCGCAGAGCACGTACCCGCCGAGACCGGCGGCGGCCATCTGATTCAAGAACTCCGGGGTGTTTCCCAACAGAACGCCCACATGCAGCGGCCGCTGCCGGTCGGCGAGCGCGAGCAGGGCGGCGGCACGCGCCGACGCGTCGCGAATGTGCTCGCGCCACGTCCAGCGCTTGTCGCCGTACTTCACCGCGACGGTGTCCGCGGACGCGCGTTCCCGCAGGAGCTGCTGGATGGTTTCGCTCACGCTCGCCGGCCCGCCCCTCCTTTGCGAATCCAGGCGCACCGGATACTAACATCGTTAAAATTAGTAGATAGCGACTGCTGCGCGGCGGATGGAGTCGAGTCGAGGTGCCCATGCCGGGTGTTCACCACACCGCGATCTGCACGACCGACGTCGAACGCTCAATGCGGTTCTGGCGCGACGGAATCGGGCTCACCGAACTCTTCGATCACACATTCGCGGGCGACTGGCCAACGTTGTTCAATGCCGCGACCACCACACTGCGATCGATATTCCTCGGTGATCCCGAGCGGGTCGACGCGGGCATCGTGGAACTGGTGGTGTTCGACGGAGCCGAGGAGGCCCCGCCACGGCCCAGCGGTCCGCGCAACGGCTTTTTCCTGCTGTCCCTTCAGCGCGACGTCGATCCGACATTGGCGACGCTGGCCGGTCTGGGGTTCACCGACGGCGTCCGCCGCATCACGGTTCCCGCCCCCGGCGGAAAGCATGTCCCGATGGCGGTGGTGACCGCCCCCGACGGCGTCCTGGTCGAGCTGATCGGCGCGCCGCGGTGAGCGCCGTCGTCACGGGCGGGGCGTCGGGGATCGGGCTAGCCGTCGCGGAGCTGTTGCGAGGTGCGGGCCACGACGTCGTCGTGTGGGACGTGACGGACGGGGACGTCAACTGTGACATCAGTGATCCGGAGGCGGTTTCCGCGGCGATGGCGCAGACCGTGGCGGAGCACGGCGTTCCCCTCCGCCTCGTCGCCTGCGCGGGGGTAGGCGCGTCGGGAATGCTGCTGTCGCAGGGCTTCGAGGACTGGCAGCGGGTGATCGCGGTCAATCTGACAGGCACCTGGTTGACACTGCGGGCAGGCGCGCAGGCGATGGTCGACGCGGGCGTCGCCGGATCGATGGTCGCGGTGTCGAGCATCAGTGGCACGGTCGCGGACCGCGATATGGGCGCCTACTGCGTATCGAAGGCCGGCATCGACATGCTGGTGAGGGTGGCGGCCGTGGAATGGGGCCGCCACGGGATCCGGGTCAACGCCGTAGGGCCCGGCGTGACCCGCACGCCGATGCTGTCCGCGGCCGAGAAGCTGCCCGGCTGGGTGGACGCTCTGGCCGAGCGCACCGCGCTGGGCCGGCTCGGCGAGGCGACCGACGTCGCCTCGGTGATCGTCGGCGTCCTGGAGTTGGATTGGGTCACCGGCCAGGTTGTCCACGCCGACGGCGGGTTGGCACTGCACAGCCCGATCGACGCCTACGGACAGGTCCAACGCCTCAGTCAACCGCGACGCAACGACTGATGGCGCAATGGAACCTCCGATGTGGCCGTTGTAGTGGGGTGTGGGAGCTGAATTCTGGAGGGACACATGCGAATCATTGATGCCGACGGCCACGTGGCAGAGGGGGCTTCGCTCGCGGTTGAAGCGATGCAGCGCTGGCCCCAACACGTCACCGCGCACCCCGAGGGGCGGGCCTTGGTGATCGAGGGCCGAAACTATCCGGAAGCCGATGGTCCGGGCGCCGGCTGCCCGCGGGAACACGGGCTCAGCACGGCATCCGGCATCAACTGCTCGTCCGCGCAAGGCGTCCTCGCCGACGCCGATCGCGACCACATGGACACGATGGTGCTGTACCCGAGTCTCGGACTCTGCACGCCCACCCTCGAAGACCCTGAGTTCGCCGCGGGGTTCGCGCGGCTCTACAACCAGTGGATTGCCGCCTACTGCAGGCCGACGGGCGGCCGGCTATGTGGCGTCGCAGTGACCCCGATCGAACACGGCGAGGTGGCAATCGACATCATGCGCGAGGCCAAGGACCTCGGGCTGGTCGCGACCCACATCCCGCCCGCCCTAGCGACCCGAAACCTCGATCACCCCGACCTTGACCCCTTCTACGCCGCCGCCGTCGAGCTCGAGATGCCGCTCGGCATCCACGGCGCGCCGGGCATCCATCTGCCCAAGATCGGCGTCGACCGGTTCACCAACTACATCCAGGTGCACTGCATCAGCTTTCCGTTCGACCAGATGACCGCGATGACCGCGCTGGTCTCCGGCGGCGTCTTCGACCGGCACCCGGGCCTGCGCGTCGCATTCCTCGAGGCGGGCGCGGGCTGGGTCCCCTTCTTCATCGACCGGCTGCATGAGCATTTCGAGAAGCGCGGCGACTGGATCGAGAGCGGCTGGCGGCGCGACCCCAACGAGTACCTACAGGCGGGAAACATCTGGGTCACCTGCGAGCCCGAGGAGCCGATTCTGCCCGGGGTCATCGATGTGCTCGGCGACAACTTCATCATGTTCGCCAGCGACTATCCGCACTGGGACGGCGAGTGGCCTGAGAGCACAAAGCATCTGCGTACGCGCCCTGACATCAGCGAGGAGACCCGGGCAAAGATTGGCGGGTTGAACGCGCAGCGCTTCTACGGGCTCAATTGAGGAGGTTCAGTCGCGCCCGAAATCGATGACGCCGCGGATGATTTCGCCGTTGAGGAGATCACGATAGGCGTCGTTGACGTCGTCGAGCCGATAGCGCTTGGTGATCATCTCGTCGAGCCGCAGCTGCCCGGCGTCATACATGCGGGCGAAACGCGGGATGTCGGCCCTGGGGTTGCATGACCCGAACACGGTGCCGACCAGGTTCTTGTTCCACAGGATGAAGTCCTGCAGGGCGATCTTGACGGATCGTGTGGTCTGCGGGGTCATCCCGGTGAGCACGCAGGTCCCGCCTTTGCGGGTCAGCTTGATCGCCGCGTGGACGTCATCACCGGAAATCAGAGACGGGGAGACCACGACACTGTCGGCCATCACGCCGTAGGTCAGATCGCGGACCAGCTCTGCGGCTTCCGTCGCGGTGGCCACGCTGTGGGTAGCGCCGAATCGCAGCGCCGCCTTCTGCTTGAACTCAACCGGATCCACCGCGATGATCTGGGCGGCGCCGTTGATGCGCGCCCCCTGGATCGCCCCGGTGCCGATTCCGCCGGCGCCGATGATGACCACCGTGTCGCCGCCGCGCACCCCGGCCCGGTTGACCGCCGAGCCGTAACCCGTGGGAATCGCACACGACAGCAGGGCGCTGGGAACCAGCGGCAGGTGGGGCTCGATCTTGACGAGCGAATTGCTGGCAACAACAGTGTGTTCCGCGAAGGCGCCGATCTTCGATATGTGACCGAGTGGTTTGCCGTCGGCAGTGTGATGGCGGAACGTCCCGTCGGTCGGCATGCCCGGTGTGAGGACCTGTCCGCCGTTGTCACAGAGGTATTCCATGCCGGACGCACACCAGCGGCACTGCCCGCACACCGCGATGAACGACATCACGACGTGGTCGCCCGGCGTGAAATCGGTCACGCCGTCGCCGACCTCCACCACGACGCCCGAACCTTCGTGGCCGCCGATCAGCGGGAACATGGTGGGCAGGCCCAGGGAGCGCAGCACCTCGTTGGGCGCGGACATGTCGCCCTTGAGCACGTGGTCGTCGGAGTGGCACAGGCCCGCGGCGGCCATCTCGACGAGGACCTCACCGGCACGTGGCGGATCCAGCTCGAAGTCCTCGACCGACCACGGACCGCCGACATCGTGCAGGATGGCCGCGCGGCTCCTCATGACACCGGGCGGAAAGTCACGGGAAGTTCGGTCGGCGAGCGAAACGGCAAACCCGTGATCTTCGTGTCGTCGTCGGGCTCGAACTGCAGATCGGTCACCCGATCGAAAAGGCTGTTGAGCATCGCGCGGGTCTCGACCCGAGCCAGGTGCATGCCCAGGCACATGTGGATGCCGCCGGCGAACGCGATGTGCGCGTGCCGTGGCCGGTGGATGTCGAACCTGTTCGAATCGGACCACCGCGTCTCGTCCCGGTTGGCCGAGCCGGTGCACAAGTTCACCGCGGCACCCTCCGGGATTGTCACACCCCGCATTTCGACGTCCCGCGTGGTCGTGCGCGGCACGCTGAGCAGCGGGGTCTCGTAGCGCAACGCCTCCTCGATCGCGGCGGGAATCAGCGAACGGTCGTGCTGAACCGCGTGCAACTGCTCGGGATGAGTGAGCAGCAGGTACAGCAGATTGCCCGACGACCGGTACGTGGTTTCCAGGCCGGCCGGAAGCAGCAACCGCAGGAACGAGATGATCGCGTCGTCGGTGAGTTTGTCGCCGTCGATCTCGGCACCGACCAGATCCCCGATGACGTCGCTGGTCATCTTCTGCCGGCGCCGCTCGACCTGGTCGAGAAAGTAGTCGTGCAACTCGACCGATGCCCTCAAGCCGGCTTCGATGTCCACAGAGATCGAGATCAAGTCGAACGACACCCGCCGGAACAGATCAAGGTCCTCGCGCGGCAGGCCCAGCAACGCCGCGGTGACCCGGGTCGGGAATTCAAACGTCACGGCCTTGACCAGGTCCGCTGCTCCGTCGTTCTTGATCTCGTCGACCAGTTCGTCGCAGATCGGGTCGATCACCTCGGGCTCCCACCGCTCGAGGGCACTGGCCCGAAATGCCTTGGCGACGAGGCTGCGGTGGTCGTGGTGCTGCTTGCCGTGCATGGCCAGGATCGTGGGACCGAACACCAACCCGATGGTCTGGTCGTAGCCGTGCGAGCCGAACACTTCGTCGTTGCGGAACGCCTGAAACACGCTGTTGTAGTCGAAAAGCGTCCACTCCTCGTCGGGTATCAGCTCCGGCGGGGCCTTGGAGTGGTCCATCACCGTGCCGCGCCAAACGGGCTCAGTCCTGCGTTTGTACTCGAAGAACGGATAGGGATCTCCCGACACGTCCAGAGTGATCGGCTGGTCGTGCGGATCGGTGCTGATCGTCACCCGTGCCTCCAGAGCAGCAGAACCGGCTGACCTGCGGGACGCAGCCGCCGACCACCCAACTCTTTCGAAGTCGCTGTGGTCTTATCTTTACTATTTTAGGTATTCTAGGTCAAGGAATCGCAGGAGCGGCAGCAAAGAGCCTGTTCGCGGGCGGGTCTGAAACTACAAGGTTGCGGTGAGGCGGGTGAGTCCCACGTGATGCAGCGACGGTCGGTGTGCGCGATAGAGGATCTGCCGCCGGGGAGCATGAAGTTGGTCTCGGTCGGTAAGTACGGGGTCGGCGTCTACAACATCGACGGCTCCCTTTATGCGATCGCGAACTACTGCGCGCACGAGGGCGCACCGCTGTGCACGGGGTTTGTCGGAGGCACCAACGAGTTTGCTCCCGACGTGCCCGGCCAGCTTCGCCACGTGCGCGCCGGGCGTATCGTGCGGTGCCCCTGGCATCAGTGGGAGTTCGACATCACGACGGGGCGGACCGTTGCCGACCCGCGCAAGCGCGTCCGCACCTACGAGGTCGACGTCACCGACGGGGAGGTGTACCTCACCGCATGAACACTCCGCAGCCCGTCATCGACGCCAACGTCCAGCCGCACTTCCGCTACAACGCCGAAATCCGCCGCTACCTTCCGCCTTCGTACAAGCTGCGCGCGATCCCCGACGTCGAGCAGCAGTGGTACCAGGCCCCCGGCGGGGATTACCGGCACGATCTCTACGGCGACCACTACCCGGGTTCTGACCGGGAAACGTTGTGCCGGAACCTGTTCGAAGAGGGCGGCGCGGCTCATGCGATCCTCAACCCGTTGACGCGCGGCAACATCGCCGACTACCTGCTCAACAGCAGAATCTGCGCAGCGGTGAACGACTGGCTCCTGGATCACTGGTTGGACGCCGACACGAGCGGGCGCCTGCGGGGAACGATCCGAGTCAACCCCGAGGACCCCAAGGGCGCTGTGGCCGAGATCGAAAGGCTCGCTGCCCATCCCAAGATGGTGCAGGTCGGTGTGCCCGTGCAGTCGCGCGAGCCGTACGGCAAGCCGGTGTTCGAGCCGATCTGGGAGGCGGCCGCGGCGCATGGGCTGCCGGTGGCAGTGCACATAAATGGCGGCAACGGCGTCGACCATCCGCCGACGTTCGCAGGCCACGCCCACACCTATCCCGGCTATGCGGCGTTCATGCCGCTGAACTCCTTCGTGCACCTGGCGACACTGATCATCGAGGGAGTCTTCGGGCGCCATCCGGATCTGCGGTTCGTGTTCGCTGACGGCGGCTATGACATCCTGACCCCGCTGATGTGGCGGCTGGACACTTTCTGGGTATCCATGCGTGACCAAACACCGTGGGTCGACCGCTATCCGAGCGAGTACCTGCGCGGCCACGTGCGGTTCTGTTCGTCGGCGTTCGACGGGCCTACCGAAGAGAATCACGCCGAACGGTGGCTGGACTTCACCGACAAGGCCGACCTGCTGATGTACGGATCGAGTTACCCGCACTGGTCCACGGCGGCGCCGGAGTCCGTCGTGGCGGGGCTCAGCGGCGAGCAGCGCGAAAAAGTACTGTGGCGTAACGCAAGTGACCTGTACGGGGTCGCAATGGAAGTTGAAGGAAGTGCCCCATGACCACCGTGGAACGCGAGAAGGACGATGTCGCATTGCAAGACATCGAGGTCACGATCGTCGACACCGACGTGCATCCGCTGCCGGTGTCGGCCGAGGTACTCAAGTCCTACGCGCCCGCCGCGTGGAGAGACAAGGTGTGGCCGACACGCAATGCGGTCGCGCCGATCCCGCACTTCTACGACACACCGGACTCCTACAAGACGATGTCGCTGCGCGTCGACGCAACCCCGCCCGGAGGGGGTATGGCCGGCAGCGATCCGGACTTCGCCGCGAAGCAATTACTGCTCGATGCCGGGGTCAGCATCGCGACGCTGGGCCCGATGTGCGACGCGCAGCTGCCGCAGGCCGAAAACGTGCTGAAGTGCGCCTACAACGACTGGCTCGCCGATGTGTGGCTGGACAAGAACAACTGGCACGGACGTTGGCGGGGATCGATCAGCGTCAGCGCGCAGGTGCCCGAAGACGCCGCACGTGAAATCGAGGAGTGGGCCGGGCACCCCTACATGGCGCAGGTGCTGATGACGCCGCAGACGCGTGGCATCCCGTTCGGCAGCCCGCATTTCGATCCGCTCTACGAAGCCGCGGCGCGCAACGGATTTCCGGTCGCCACCCATCTGATGGGCCAGACACCGTTCGAACTCATTCCGCTCTACCCGGTGGGAAACCCAGCGCACTGGCATGACTTCTTCGCGTCCTGGCCGCTGCTGTACGTGTCGCACTTGATGAGTCTGGTGTTCGACGGCGCGTTCGACCGGCATCCCGATCTGCGGATCGTTTTCGTCGAAGGTGGCTTCACGTGGGCGATGCCGGTGATGTGGCGCATGGACCGGATCTGGGAGCACCGAAAGAGCGACCTGCCGCATGTCCGCCGCCGGCCATCGGAGTACGTGCGCGAACACGTGCGGTTCACCACCCAGCCGCTCGAGGACGTCAAGCTCGGCGATTTCCGCGACTACATGCAGATGATGGATCTCGGCGACAACATCATGTTCTCGACCGACTACCCGCATTGGAGCTACGACTCGCCTGCCTGGGCGGTCAACCGGTTCCCTCCGGACCAGCGCGAGCGCATCATGCGCGGCAACGCCACCGCCCTCTACGGATTGCCGTCGACGGTCAAGGCGCTCCCCGGAGAACAGCCGGGCGTCGGTGTCCCTGCCGTCTGACCGTAACGCCGTCGCGGCGGCCCTGACAGATCTGGTGGCCGAATACGACAAGCGGTGGACCGGCCTGGATTTTGTTGCGGTGGCTGCGCTTTGGGAGCACGACACACCTCAGCCGATCTATCTCGGCGACGAATACGCGGCGCCGCTCGTCGGTGCCGACGAGCTCGACAGGCACTGGGCCCGGGTCAGCAGCAGGCTCAAGACCGCGTCGATCTCGTCGAGCCTGCACGCGTGCGACGTGGTGGACGACTCGATCGTGCGTGCTGTGCTGCTCAGTCGGTGGCGCCTGACGGGCAGGGAGTCAGACCTCGCGCGCACCGGCGCCAGCTGGATCACCTGGCTGCTGGTCCGCCGCGGCGGTCAGTATCGGATCTTCCACCAGATGGAGTCGCAGGTCTACCTGAGCGGGGAAGACGTCAGCCACCCGGAATGACGGCCCGGCTCAGTCAGCCGCCGCGATCCTTGATCATCGCCGACCGGTTCACCTTTGTGGCCGCGGTGCGGGGCACTTCCTCGACGAATTCGACGGATTTGGGGACCTTGTACGCGGCGAGCCGGCTCTTCGCGTATCGGATGACCTGCTGCTCGGTGGGGGGATTGGACGGATCGGCCGGCTGGACGACCGCGTGGACGCGGCGGCCCCACTCCGGGTCCGACAACCCCAGGACGACGACGTCTGCGATGTCACCATGCTCGGCGAGCGCCGATTCCACCTCCGCGGGATACACATTCGCCCCGCCGGTGACGATCATGTCGGTGCGCCGGTCGGCGATGTGGAGGTAGCCGTCCGCGTCGAGGCGGCCGATGTCGCCGGCAGAATGGAACCCGTCCTCAGTCGAGGACAACGGGCGCGCGCCGCCGAGGTAGCGGTATCCCGCGCTCATCGGCGCGCGGAGGTAGATCTCGCCGAGTTCACCCGTTGGCACCGGCTCGCCGTCCTCGCCGAGGATGCGGACCTCGGTGTCGCGGAAGCCGCGACCCACACTTCCGGGGTGCTGCAGCCACTCGTCGCCGCGCAACGCGGTAAGGCCCAGGTTCTCGGTCATGCCGTATGCCATCAGGACGCGCTCCGGGCTCAGCAGCTCGAACCATTTGTGCAGCAAGGCGGGTGGCATCACCGCGGCCCCCTGCAGAATCCACTCCACACTCGAGAGGTCGCGGGTTTCCACGTCGGCTACTGCCGCCATGCGTTTGAGCATCGTCGGCGTCGCGGTGAAGTTCGTGACGCGGTGACGGTCGATGGCGTCGAGAACTGTTTCGGCGCCGAACTTTTCCATCACGATCAGCCGGTCGCCGCCGAGCAGGTAGTTCAGGGTGTTGAAGCCGTTGGTGTGATACATCGGCCCGGGCACGAGGATGACCTGCGGCTGGGACACCTCGGCCCAGTGCGCGAGAAACGGTTCGCCGTGCTGGGGTGTCCAGATCGCGGGCGCCATGTTGAGGATCACCTTGGGCAGACCGGTCGATCCGCTGCTGCAGATTCCGTTGACAGTCGGTGACACCACCTCGGGCAGGGGGTCGGCCGGCAGGCGGGTCGCGGCGGCTGCAACTGCGGGCCGGTTCTGTTGGTCGATGACGACAGTGGCCTTGATGACGTCGAGGAGCCTCGTTCGTTCCCACTCGGGGATGTCCCACCGCATCGGTACCGGCACCGCTCCGATCTTCCAGCAGCCCAGGGTGCTCAGCACCAGGTCCTGCGAATTCGGAATGGCCAGCGCGACCAGCGAACCGAGCCGCGCGCCAGCCCCGGTCAACGCCCGCGCCCACTGGTTGGCGCGACGATCCAGCTCCTCCCAGGTGAGTCCCTGCTCCGAGCCGTCGGGTGCGACGGTGACCAGCCCGATGCCGCCGGGGTCGGCGAGAGCACGCCGGTGCAGCTGTGACCCGTAGGGCACTGCGTCGGCGGGCAGGGATGCGGCCCCGGCCAATTCGCCTTCAGACACTCGCACCGAAAACCTGGTGCGGGGCTGCATCGAGCAACATGGGCAGTTCGGATATCCCTCGAGGTCGGCTCTTCGGTGAAAATAATAAAGTAGCCATGGATGCGGTTCTATCCGTGGTTCGCGGACTTCGTCGCGCGCCGCTGAACTTCGAGCGGGACCACCGGTTCGCGCGCCGCGGGCCCGCGGGTGATCGCGTTGAGCCTGATCTCCGGCAGGTCGACCGAGGGGTCGACGGTGTCCAACCACGCCACCGCTTCGGCGACATCTGTCGCACGTATCGCATACATCTCGAACGGAACGTCTTGCAGCAGGTCGGTCTCGACCGGCCCCGGCGTGACGATGTGGACATTGATGCCATCGCGGTCGACTTCGAGCGCCAGTGCACGGGCGAACGCGTTCATTCCGGCCTTCGATGCCGAGTAGGCGGTCCTCGCGCGCATCGGTTCGTGGGCCGCAGACGACGAGATGAAAACGACGCGCGAACCCGCTTTCATCCGGGGCAGCGCCGCGGAGGTGACGACAAAACAAGAGTCCAGATTGGCTGAAATCGTCGCGCGCCACTGCTGGAAACTCTGCTTGCGGACATAGGTTCCGCCGAGTATCCCGGCGGCGTGCACGAGGAGGTCTATTGCACCGGCCGCACGCACCGCCGGCTCGAAGGCCTCGGGCTCCGTTGCGTCGGCGACGACGTATCGCGCGCCGATCTCCGCTGCGGCCGCACGCAGCGGCGCCTCGCGCCGCGCTGTCAGCACCACGTCATAGCCAAGCTCAACCAGCTTGCGCCCACACGCCTTTCCAATGCCGCCGCTGCCCCCGGTGATCAACGCCGTTCGCACGCGATGCACCTGTCAACGGCGGCGTCGCGCCAACGCCTGGGGCGACAAGGCGACGATCCGCTGCTCGGGATCGCCGGCCAGGAAGTAGGTTCTGGTGTCGGACAGATGCCGCGCGGCCAGCCGGCGAGCGCGCTCGGCATCGCCGGCTTCGATCGCGTCGGTCATCTTGTTGTGTGTGTTCAGCGCGATGCGACGCTTGCTCATCGACGGATACTCGCCGCGCGCCGCGGTCTCCTCAGCCCACTGCTGCAAGTGGCTCGTCCACAGCGTCTCCAGGCTGCCGACCACCGCGATCATCGTGTGGTTGCCGCAATTGCGCACCACTTCGTCATGGAACTGTCCCCCGATCTCGGTGAAGCGTGCCCCGTCATCGATGTGCGCGGCCATCGACTCGTTGATCTCTTTGAGCTTGGGGATCAGGGTATCCGCACGGTCGGGACGCCGAGCCGCCATGGCCGCGCAGATCGGCTCGAGTTCCTGCAGCGCCGTGCCGAGATCGCCCAGCGGCACATAGTCGCTTTGCAGCAACAGCCCGAGCATGTAAGCAGCGCTCGCCTTCGCCGGCGCGTGGACGATCGCGCCACCGCGGTTGCCGCGCCGCACCGACACCAGGCCCTCGGTCTCGAGGATCCGCAGCGCCTCCCGCAACGACACCAGGCTGACGTTGAACTGCTCGACGAGCACCTCCTGGCGCGGCAGCAGGTCGCCGTCGGCCAGCTCACCGTCGATAATCTGCCTGCGCAACTCATCGGCGACGATCTCGGCGATCCTGCGCGCGGACAACCTGCGTCGAGCCTCCGGGCCGATTCCGAGCGTTGTCATCGCGTCCAGCATCAAAGGTGGATGGGTGTGGCGGCGCTGCGGCCACGACACCCAGTTGTCTTAACAATCTTAACAGTGGGTGATCGCCGTGTCGGGGTTTACCGGAACGCTATCCGTCAAAAGTAACTAAGATCATAAAGAAACCGGGGAGGTTGTGCGTGAGCGACGTGGCACGCACTCCGCTGGAGGATCTGTGCGTCCTCGAGATCAGCGATCGGATCGCGGGCGAGTACTGCGGCAAGCTGCTGGTCGACGCGGGTGCCGACGTCCTGAAGGTGGAGCCGGCCGAGGGAGACCCGTTGCGCCGCTTCACCGTTACCGGTGCGGAGCCGAAGGACGGGACCGACGCGCCGCTGTTCAGCTATCTGAACGCGGGCAAACGCAGCGTGACGACCCGATGGCAGGAGCTGCTCACCCCGGCCGACGTCGTGATCGTGACCGCCACCCGATCGGCAGCCCTCGCGCGCGGCATCGACCCGCAGCGGCTGCTGGAGATCGCACCCAACTGTGTCGTCGTGACGATCTCCGACTTCGGATGGACCGGTCCCTGGTCGGAGCGCACCGCGACGGAGTTCACGTTGCAGGCCTGGTCGGGCTGTACGGGCTTCCGAGGCGACCCGGCCGGGCCGCCGATCTCGATCGGCGGCGAGCTGGGGGAGTACATGGCGGGCGCGTTCGCCGCATACGGGGTGCTGGCGGTTCGTCGCGGCGTACGCCGGGGCGGCCGTGGCGAGCACCTCGACTTGTCAATGCTGGAAGCGATGACACTGATGCAGAGCTGCGAATGGCTGCATGCGCAGCTGATGCGGGTGCCCCCGATCAGGCGTTCCGTCGAGGTCCCGTCGATCGAGCCGGCCAAGGACGGCTACGTCGGCATCACGATGGTCACCGGACAGCAGTGGGTTGACTTCGCGGCCATGGTGGAGTGCCCCGAACTCACCGAGCTTCCCGAGCTCCGGTTCCAACTGGGCCGCTGGGAGCATCGCGACCGGATACGGGAGCTGATCGGTCCGTGGCTGCGCGAGCGCACCGTCGCCGAGATCGTCGAGCTGGGCCAGCTGTACCGGCTGCCGATCGCCCCGCTCGGCAACGGCTCGACGATTCCTGACATGGAGTACATGCGCGAGCGGGGAGTGTTCGTGTCAAATCCCGCCGGCTTCCACCAGCCGCGCACCCCGTGGCTGATGTCGGCCGCACAACCGGCCGCGATCCGGCATGCCCCAACCGTGGGCGACGCCGACCACGACATCGATTGGCAGCCAAGGCAATCAGCAGGCCCCGCATCGTCTGCCGGGCTGCCGCTCGATGGTGTGAGGGTGGTCGATCTGACCGCGTTCTGGGCGGGTCCGTCGGCGACGCACGCCCTGGCGGCGTTCGGAGCCGACGTCATCAAGGTCGAGTCGATACAGCGCCCCGACGGCATCCGGTACTCGGGCGGAATGCGCACCGACGTCGATGATTGGTGGGAGTACGGCTGGCTGTTCCAGGGCGTGAACACCAACAAGCGCTCGGTGACGCTGGATCTGCAATCCGAGGACGGGGTCCGCCTGCTGATGGAGCTGATCCGCCAGGCCGACGCGGTGATCGAGAACTTTTCGCCACGGGTGATGGAGCAGTTCGGGCTCGGCGCCGACACCCTGCTCGCGCGCAATCCCCGCCTCGTTGTGGTCCGGATGCCTGCGTTCGGGCTCGACGGCCCCTGGCGCGACCGCGTCGGCTTTGCGCCCACCATGGAGCAGATCGCCGGCCTGGCGTGGGTGACGGGATCACCCGACGGGCCGCCCGTCGCACCGCGCGGCGCCTGCGACCCGTTGGCGGGAGTCCACGCCGCGTTCGCGCTTGTCGCGGCGGTGGAGTTCACCGAGCGCACCGGCCGCGGCCAGCTCGTCGAGCTGCCGATGATCGAGACCGTGCTCAACGTGACCGCCGCGCAGCCAATCGAATCCGAGGTCTTCGGGGTGACGCTGGAACGGCGGGGCAACCGCGGCCACACGAGCGCGACGCAGAACATCTACCAATGCGCCGGCGAGGACGACTGGATCGCCCTGACGGTCGCCACCGACACCGAGTGGCGAGCGCTGGTGCGGGTGATGGGTAGCCCGTCGTGGGCCGACGACGCCCGGGTGGCGACGATTGCGCACCGCCGCGAACGCGCGGAGGAGATCGACCGCCGCCTGGGCGAGTGGTTCGCCGCGCAAGAACTGAACGATGTCGTCGAGCGTCTTGCCGCTGTCGGCGTGCCTGTCGCGGCCGTGGTGTCGCCGTCGTCGGTCACCGACAACCCGCAGCTGCGTGACCGTGGATTCTTCGAGCGGCTCGACCATCCGCGCACCGGTCCCGGCTGGTACCCGTGCCCGCCGTTCGCCCGGCTCAACGGCGCGGCGAAGTGGCTGTTTCGTCCCGCTCCCACGCTCGGTGAGCACAACAGGGAAGTGCTGACCACGCTGTGCGGACTGGCCGACGAGGATCTCGACCGGCTAGCCGCCCAAGCGGTGATCGGCGCCCGTCCGAAAGGTCTCTAGAAGAGATGCCGCCAACAGCACTGTTATTCGAAGAGATGCCGCCAACAGCACTGTTATTCGATGTGCAGGGGACCGCCACGGATTTCCATTCGACCGTGCGCGACGAGGCGCAGCGAATAGACGCCGGTCGCCACCCGCGGGTCGACTGGGCGGGATTCGTGCGGCGCTGGCGGCAAGGGTATGTTGCGGCGCTGGACGCGGCGGCAAGCGCCAGCACCACATGGGTCTCGGTGGGTGCGGTGTACCGACAGGCACTGGACGCTTTGCTGGGCCAATACGGAATCACCGACTGGCCCGACACCGACCGCGACGAGCTCACCTCGGCCTGGCAGCGCCTCGAGCCGTGGCCCGACGTGGTCCCGGGCCTGACTCGGCTGAAAAGAAGGTTCACGTTGGCCACCCTGTCGAACGCGGATGTATCTGCGGTAGTGAACATCTCCAAGCGGGCCGGCCTGCCCTGGGACGCGATATTCGCCGCGGAGATGGCCGGCGCGTTCAAGCCCGATCCGGCCACCTACCGGATGGCCGCCACTTATCTTGGTCTGCAGCCCGCCGAGATCATGATGGTGGCCTGTCACAAGTACGACATCCGTGCCGCCGGCAGCCTCGGATTTCAGACCGCCTTCGTTGCCCGGCCGCTGGAATTGGGCGCCGGGGGCCCGGTCGACGTGAGCTACGGGGACGAGTTCGACGTCAACGCCCGTGACTTGCTCGATCTGGCGGGCCAGCTCGGCTGCTGACGCGCCTAGCGGGGCGTCAGCGAGACCGCCATCGCATCGAAGATGTACATGTTGGTCACCAGGCTCGGGTAGGCCACCTTGGGCGGTCCGAGGCTGATGTCCTCGGCGCGAACGAGCAGCTCATCGAACACCGCGCGGATCTCGGCACGCGCGAGCATCGCGCCGAGGCAATGGTGAGGACCGCCGCCGCCGAACGCCACGTGCGGGTTGGGCGTGCGGCCGATGTCGAAGACGAACGGCTCGGCGAAGACGTCCTCGTCGCGATTGGCCGACCGCAGCATCGACACCACCCGATCACCCCTGGGAATCGTGAGGCCGTCCATCTCGACGTCGACCTTTGCGCTGCGCGTCCAGTAGGTGACCGGCGTCGACCAGCGCAGCACCTCTTCCACGGCGCTGGACCGCACCTGCTCGTCGGCGCGATACCGCTCGATCTGCCCGGGGTTGGCGACAAATGCCTGGAGGCCGGCGGCCAGAGCGTTCTTCGTGGTGTCGCTGCCGGCGAAGGCCAGCACGAAAAAGAAGATCTCCAGCTCGTTGGCGGGTAGCGACAGCTGCTCGCCGTTCTCGCCGGTGATCACCGCCGAGGTGAGCGTGCTCCAGATGTCATCGGCCGGGTTGCGCCGTTTCTCCGCGGTGAGCTCGAGCGCATACGAGAAGATCCTGCCGAAGAGCTCGAGGTGCTGCTGCTCGGTCAACCGCGCCTCCGGCGAGTTGGCCTTCAGGATGCGATCCAGCGTGTCGAAGATGTGCGGCCGATCCTCGTCGGGAATCCCGATGATGTCGCCGATGACCGTCATCGGGAGCACGTCGGCCACATCAGCGATCCAATCGCCGCCGCCGACGGCGAGTAGCCGGTCGATCATCGACGCGGCCCGTGCCCGAATGCCTTCCTCCAGCCTGCTGATGGCGCGCGGGGTGAAGGCGTGGGACATCACCCTGCGCCGCTTCGTCAGGTCGGGCGGATCCATGTTGATGATGGTCGGAAACGAGGCGACGGGCCCCACGCCCTGGATGAGCGGACCGTCGACGGCGGTGAACGAATCTGTGTCGCGGTGGATGCGCACCGCGTGGTGATGCTTGGTCGTCATCCAGAAATCGCGCTGCACGGTCCGGGCCACGCCGTCGGTGAGTTCGTGGTGAAAGATCGGGCGATCGCGGCGCAGTTCGGCGAACAGTTCGTCGGGAAAACCGTTCCGCCACAGCGCGAAATCCGAGAGGTCGACTGGAGCGGTCGTGGTCATGTGCGCCATCCTTGCGTCCGCGCTGGGTCCCGCCCGGCGGGGCGGGGAACCACCTTGGCCTAGACTGCCTAAAATAATAAAGATACGCAACGCGTGAGTCGTTGAACTGCCGGATTGTGCGCGCGTATCGGGCGTACGCTTCGGTTGCATCAGCGCTGAGGAGCCAATTTTCCGCGTCGGGGAATGGAGGAGACAGTGACGGACACAGTCTCGGACTCGACCATCGATCCGTCGGAACGCGAGTTCGGTCCGAGCGGGATCGGTTTGTCGCACTACCGGTTCCCGACGGGGTGGTTCATCGTCGGGTTCGCCTCGGAGTTAGCCCCCGGGCAGGTGAAGCGGGCCCACTATTTCGGTGAGGAGTTGGTGATCTTCCGCACCGAATCCGGGCGCATCAACGTGCTGGACGCGTATTGCCAGCACCTCGGTGCCAATCTGGCGGTCGGAGGGACGGTCGAGGGTGAACAGATCGTCTGCCCGTGGCACGGGTGGCACTGGAACGGGGACGGCACCAATGCGCTGATCCCGTACAGCAAGATCGGCTGCAAGCAGAACGTGCGGATCCGCACGTACCCGACCACGGAGTGGTACGGCTTCGTCCTGGTGTGGCATGAGCGCCACGGCCGGGCGCCCTACTGGCAGCCACCGGTGCTGCCTGAGCTCGAAACCGGTGAGTACTACCCGCTGCACCCGCATACCCGGATGCTCAACCGGGTCAAGGTGCATGTCCAGATGATCATCGAAAACGCCGCCGATCCCTACCACGTGCAGTATGTGCACAAGGCCGACAGCCCCGCGAACACGGCGTCGTTCGAGGTCAGCGGGTATCACCTGCACGCGACCGTGAATGCGAATTTCGGTGGCGGACGGGCCAAGACATGGCTGACGCCCGACGGGCCCGTGGACGCGAAGATCGTCTACGACAACTATTCGCTGGGGCTGGGGATCGTCCGCTTCCCCTCGGAGCTCGTCGCCACGGTCCAGGTCACCGGCCAGACCCCGGTGGACGAGGACTACACCGACTACTTCTACACCCAGGCTTCGGTGCGCGAACCCGGCGACTCGGGCGACAAACCGGCCGGCCGCGCGGCGAGGTTCTTTGCGCTGCAGCAGGAAGTCATCAAGCAAGACTTCTTCACCTGGGAGAACATGAAATACCTCGACAAGCCGAACCTGGCCCCCGAGGAGGCGCGGGACTACGCCGCGCTTCGCCGGTGGGCGCACCGCTTCTACCCGGGCACAGAGCCGTCGCCGGAGGATTTCGGCTACACCGCCGACGGCGCGCCCGACCCGGCGGCCGCGCGCGCGTGATGCACGCCGGACGCGACGAGGCATCAGGTCCTGCGGCGTTCGGTCTCGAACAATTCGCCGTCGCGGCCGTG
>Ga0209656_10000365_pt1 | contig 29899 bp, 23 predicted proteins | sample BogFormECP12_OM2_FD_188239 | JGI IMG/M metagenome (GOLD analysis project Ga0209656, IMG submission 188239) | Bog forest soil microbial communities from Calvert Island, British Columbia, Canada - ECP12_OM2 (SPAdes) (version 2) | ecosystem: Environmental > Aquatic > Freshwater > Wetlands > Bog ...
ACCTCGAGCGTTTTGGGTGCCACAAAACGCCCAGTCCCCATGATCAATTCGGCGCCGGTCGTCTTGTATTGCTGCAAATGGAAATCAATTTCGCGGTTAACCATGTCGCGCTTGCGCTGGCGAACCTTTGCCATGTCGGTCGCGACGGGGCCGGTCGTGGTACCGAAGTGCGCGGCGTGATGCGCCAGATGTGCGACTTCCGCGCTCCAAATCTCATTCTTGCTGGGCAGGCAGGCGATGTTGGGACAGGAGCCCCCGATCCACCGGCGCTCCACGACGGCAGTCCGTCGCCCCGATCGCGCCATATGCCAAGCTAGTAACTTTCCACCCTGTCCACTGCCAAGGATCAGGACTTCAAACTGTTCTGGTTGAGACATAAATTTCCTCCGTGTGCGACTCTCGGATTTATTCAGAAATTTGCCGGTGCCTGCGCCAGAGTCAAAGCGCTTTTCGACTTCCGAACGGCGAGACGTGTTGTGCATTTCGACCCCTCGACGTTCGCCCCGAATCAAACCTATGGAAGGAGTTTGACGCCCGCATCATGTGCAGTTCATATCTCCACTACCAAACCAAAAAGAACGATAACACATGAGCAAACTCACAGGTAAAGTCGCAGTCGTCACAGGCGCATCCAAGGGCATCGGAGCAGCCATCGCCAAGTCACTCGCTGCAGAAGGCGCATCTGTAATCGTGAACTACGCTTCCAGCAAGGCCGGCGCGGACACAGTTGTCGCCGCCATCACCGCAGCCGGTGGCAAGGCCGTCACCGTGTATGGCGACGTCTCCAAGGCTACTGAGGCGCAGGGCATCATCGACGCCGCCATCAAAAACTACGGCCGCCTCGACATCCTCGTTAACAACTCCGGCGTATACGAGTTCACTCCCATCGAGGCCATCACCGAAGACCAATTCCACAAGGCATTTCACGTTAACGTGCTCGGCCTTCTGCTCACCACGCGGGCAGCCGTCAAGCACCTCAGCGAAGGCGCCAGCATCACCAACATCGGCTCCGTTGCCAGTCGCATCACACCTCCAAACAGCGCGTTTTACACCGGCACCAAGGCCGCGGTTGACGCCATCACCGGCGTGCTCGCCCGCGAGCTCGGCCCGAAGAAGATCCGGGTTAACACCATCAATCCCGGCGTGGTCGAGACTGAAGGCACCCACAGCGGCGGCGTCATCGGATCTGCTTTTGAGAAGGCCGCCGTCGCGCAGACTCCGCTCGGCCGCATCGGCCAACCTGGCGACATCGCCGCCATCGCCGTCTTTCTGGCGTCGGAAGACTCCGCCTGGCTCACCGGCGAGCAAATTCTCGCTACCGGTGGTCTTCGCTAATCCGTAAACAACTGTTTGGTAGGAGGCTGCAACTTCCACCGGCCGCGTACCAGAACATTGCGAATTACACGAGATATTTTGGAGTATAATTCCTAATAAAATTCAAAGCAGGAGATTGGGTGCGTAATACGGATATTGGGGGGACGGTTGGAGTGTTTATCCGATATGTTAAACCTCACGGTGGGCTACCTATGTGCGAAGTGCGTATTGGCAATGTTATTCACATTTGCCGAGAATATCTCTTACGAGAAGTCGGAGCCACGGTGCTCAGTTAGCTAAGCTAGTTGCGTGACATCCCCTACGGGGATCAAAGAAGCTTGATTGATTGCGGCGGCCATCACATCGTCATAGGAATCGAAGCCCAGTCGCCGGTAAAGGGCTAAACTTTGCGGTCGGCAGCCAATACTCCTCGCCACACGGGCAGCCACGCCAGGAGTTCACTCATGACTCGGGGTAGGTCCATTGAGTCGGGATCGTCGGCCAATTATGCCAAATAACGCGCAAAAAGTTCGGCCAAATAATTCGCAAAGCGACATGCAATATTGACAGGATCGGCGTCCGGTGTGAAGACGTGTCTGATTCTTCAGGACGACTCAACGGTCTCCCTGTTCTACATGCTCCATCTCGACAGGCAGACGCCGGAAATCGTTCGCTAGCAGTATCCGAAATTTGGTGGAAGTTTGACCATGCGGCGGATTGCGGTTGAAAATGGGTTTAGACACTAGCTGGACACCCCATGGAGGATCTTTCTCTCGGCATTTCGTTCTAAGATTGCAACTACAGTTTTTACATGATTCATTGCCCATAGGCTCATCGAACCGCTCTGACTGCTGCACGCGGCGAGGTTCACCAGAGCGGCGGCGAAAACTGGGAGAAGAGCGCGCCATAGCCTTTGGCGGTTCTGCGCCGGTCTCGGACGGACGGCAGGCTGCTGCGGGCGATCGATGATCCGCGTCGCCTCGGAAGACGGCTGGAGTGTTTCTCGATACGCTCGGTACCTTGGCCTACAAAGAGATCAAAAAGAACGGCGAATTCGTCCTGCCCGGATTTGGGAAATTGGTAAAACAGAAGAGAAAGGCGCGGACGGGTTTCAACCCCAAGACGCAGGAGAAGATCAGGATCCCAGCCAAGACCGTCGTCAAATTCCAGTTGCCAAAGCGGCAAAGGACGCTGTTCTTGGGGTAAAGAAGTAGTTTCGAAGCGTGGCCGCAGACATCATTTCTTTTATCCAACCTATGATGGCCCTCCCGGTCCGGGATCTTCCGACCGGAAACTGGATCTACGAAATGAAGTTTGACGGGTATAGGGCCCTTGCAATCAAAGCTGATAAAGAGGTCCGTCTGATTTCACGCAACCGGAAGAGCTTCAACGACGATTATCCAGTCCTCGTCGATTCGCTCAAATCGCTAAAGACTAAAAGCTTCACCATGGACGGCGAGATTACTGCGCTAGACGAGAACGGGAGATCTTCTTCCCAGCTCTTACAAGGGTATGGGAAAGCCAGCAGACCCCGCTCGACTATTATGAAAGTGAGCACGCTCGCGCTGAGGTGTTCGACAATCCGAATCGGTCTACCGAGCCTGTGCGGACATGAAGCTTTTGATTCAGGAGGTCCTGTTCAGTGGGAACGGTTTAAAGAAGCTCGGCTGGTGAAAGTTAGGCTTTTGCTGCCGGGGAAGGTAGGCACTGTAGAAGCGACGCACGCCCTTAGCTCCCAAAATAGCAAAAGCATTACCGGTAATGGTAGCGGGATTGCCCTTCCAGCCTAACTCTTTGAGTGGAATCTCCATCACGGCATCCCAGCCCGGACGGCCCGCCTGGATCGTGGCCGAGTGCTTAAATTTTCCGGTATTCCATTTCTCATTGAATTTTCCATTTTTATCGATCAGGACCTGAAGCGCCTGATTGTAGGGGCTGACCTCAAATTCGTAATAAGGGCGGGGCGTCTGCGCAGGTCTGGCAGTGGTGCAGATGAATAACTCAACGACGTTACCGTTGTAGATCTCGGTGTCACTCATTTTCTCGGGATTGATGTCACGGGTGGTGACTTCATAGGTCACGATCAGGGTATCATCTGTAAGGCTGTAGCGCACCCGTGTCGCTTCACCTTCTTCTCCATCGGCGGGGAAGACCAGACCCAGGGTCTGAGGCGTAGCCTCCGAACTCGCCGATTGCGCCTGCGCTAATGGTGACGGGGGTGTATTTGGATCCATATTGTCGTTTTAAACCATGCTTTGCGTCCCGGTAGGCAATGGTATGCTCTGAGCGAATTGGAAAAAGTTGTCCGGGTCATATTGCTGTTTGACCGCCTGCAAGCGGACCAGATTGCCCCTATAATAGGACCGCGCATAGTCCTGCAAATCGGCATCAATGTAGTTCACATAGGAATAGCCTGGAAGATAAGGTCGCATGGCGTCGTACAGGGCGCGGACCGCTGCCACATTTCGGTTGGTCGCAGAGTTGGACGACCATTGTAGATAGTACTGTAGGCAGAAAAGGGTGCTGCCGCGATGCGGAAACGCTGTTTCGGTCTCTCCAATCCTATTGATGGATCCGCCATAGGCTTCAAAAATGGTGGCGATCGGCGACGATGCGCCGCGTAACGCATTGATGAACGTGTGGATGGCTGCATCGGACCAGGCTTCCACGGAATAGTCAGATTTCCCTTTAAAGTAAACGCGATTTGGGTCGCCATCACCGGCCAGGATCTTAACGGCATCAAGATAGTTAACCTCTTTCGGCCTAAAACTAGGATTTCCAATGGAGAGCAGCGGACCCAACACCGTCCTAAAGTCGTCGACACTCGGCGTTTCGGATGCATTCCGCGGAAAATACAGGCCGTTGCAGCCGAGGTGGCTGATGTGTCCCAGACCACCATTCACGTGCAGCAGGAACGACAACTCGTCAGGTGCCGATTGGGTTAGACTTTGCCACGTCCTGATGATGGTCGTCCGGAAGGCATCGTCCGGCCAAGAGATGCTAAATAGGATCACGCGGTCGACGGGGTGAACCTTAAACGTAAACTCGGTCACGATACCAAAATTTCCCCCGCCCCCGCCGCGTAGCGCCCAAAAGAGGTCGGGATTTTCGTTCATGTTGGTGTCTAGTTCGTCGCCATTCGCGGCCACTATATGGGCTGAAATCAGGTTATCGCAGGTGAGCCCAAATTTTCGTGAGGAAAGCCCGTGTCCACCTCCCAGCGCGAGACCGGCGACGCCGACGGGTCGGCACGAGCCTGCAGGTAGAGCGAGTTTATGCTTGAAAAGCGCGACCGCGATATCACCAAGGAGGCAACCGGCCCCGATTCGCGCGGTCTCGTTCGCCGCGTCGATCTCAATCCCATTCATCTTTCTTACGTCTATCATTAGACCTGAGCAGGATGAAAAGCCCTCGTAGCTATGTCCGCCTGCGTGCGTGCAATGCGCAATCTCGTGGCGTCGTGCCCATTTCACCGCTAAGCTTGCGCCGTTCGCCGTGAGGCATTGAACAATAGCCAACGGACGACTCGTCGTGCGCAGATTGAATGGCAGCAGGTCATTGAATCCAGAATCGCTTGGACGTAGGACATTTCCATCCCCGGCAGGAATGACGAGTTCCGTAAGCGGTTCGTTGATACCCTCGACGGCCACCGGAGTCTGAGGCGGGGCGTCGACTTGGAGGCTGGGCAGAACGGAGGCGGTGGCCGACAAGGCGGATAAGAGAGGCATCGCAGGAGTTGGTTAAGATGAACCTCCTTCAGGTTCGACAATTAGAGTTGAACGCATTCCGAAAAGCACTGCAAATCCTGAAATGATCGCAATCACATTGATCGCCACGTGAAGTAGGTCAAAGGAGCTCGTTTTCGCAACGGACGTCTTCTAATGCCCAGCTAGATTGAAACGAAGGCTAAAAAATCCTCATTCATCTTATGACCTGCCAATGAAATTGCAATGCCTTGATTAGAAAATCCTCCGGCCAACTGCCAGCGCAGCCTGAAAGTTGTAAATGGCATAACTCGGGACTTGCGACCTTTACAGTTCCTTCGAGTCAAAAATGACACAGTAGCGAGCTTCGTCTCGATAAATTGTTTGAAAATGTTGATACAGATCCTTTCCCAAAAGATCGGCTTGTTCATATCGATCATAGAACAATCACCTCGTTCTTGTTCAGAATAGCAGCGACTTCATTTACGAACTCACGATCATCAAACGAAAGCGCCACCTCATATCGAAACTGTCGACGGTGCCAAAGCTCGCATCTTTCAACAACGGATCTAACCTCGTCTGGTGACGATTCCGGCAATAAGTAAAGGTAGTGATCAAATCGCCTTGGAAAATGAGCCAGAAACGCGGTTCTGTATTTATCAGACTTAAACTTGGCAAGAAGCGCAAGTAACGGCCGTTGTTTCACTTGGCCGGCGGAGATGCGGGAATTCAGCCGATCTAACCTTCGATAAGAACGGTTCGTCTCCGCCGGCGTGAGCAGGAGAAAAGAGGCTTTATGAGTGCAGAATCAGAGGCATCCAAGAACTTTGCCTTCCTTGTCGCCATTGCTCGCAGCCATTTTGAGGTGCTGGAGCGCTTGATTCTAAAAGACCTAATTAGCGAGGCAAGCGCACCGGACACCTCAACCGCCGTTATTTCCTTTAGGAAGTGACCCGAGTCTTTGTGAGCCAAGGCCCTGGGCTACGCGATCGGCCGCGACCCGAGAATGAGAATGTCCACCAGTCTTTTTGCACTTTGCGCCCAGTCTGGCCCGGACGCCACGTTTGAAACCCCGATCACAGCCCGGAGCAGATCGACTGGATCGAGGTCAGGACGGATGTCGCCGCTAGCGTTCGGGCCTAAAAAGGACAGACCGCATGTTGCTATCAATCATCAGCGCGCTTTCCTGCGAGTTTCAGAAGGGAGGGCTAACGGAGAATGGAGCCGATCACATCGGATCAGGGGAATCGCAATAAGACCTTATTCTCCTGGGCGAAGCAGCCGAAAACCTTCGATTCGATCGTGACAGCGGTCATTGCCCAATCTGACGCAGGCTTTCAGTGGATTTGATAAGCAAGATATTCGCCTTCTCGACCCCGTTCATGAGATCGTATGCGTCGTCCTGGTTTAGACCCGTAGCGTGAAACTCGGAGCCGAGCTTATCGATCAACTGCCCGTACTTCTCCCCTCCAGCGTTCACGCCGCGACGGGCGAAGATCTCGTTGCGCGCGGTCCAGAGCTCGTCGTCACTCAGTCTCCGGAGGTCGGCGGCGGTCAGCGGGCGGGTGTTTGAATCGTGGAAGACCCATTTGCTGCACTGTGGATCGCGTCCGAAGGGAGCGGAAGATACGTCATCGTCTGATGGGGTATCGGTCAGCAACTGGGCATTCGGCCCTGGTGGCTCGCTTAGCCTTCCGGATTCCCACCAATCCAGAAGTTTCCGCCAGGTTGGGTCAATAGGCTTCTTCCAAGTGTGCATCGCTTTTCGAAGTTCGAACCGCTCCATAGGAGGGTCCGTTTTGCGATAGACCAAAAGTTGGACAAGCTCGTGAATCGGCTCCTCGATCTCCTTCGGCGGATCCCATTCGAGTTCGATGTATCCTCGGACTTTACTGTAAATGCCCAGACGCCGACTATCCTCGCTCCAGCGCACCGCCGAAGGCTGCTCATCCAGACTGATCATGACCACCGAACGCGAGTCATCATAGGATGGCGCAACTTGGACCCGTTGGTCCACCTTAATGTCGGCTATCCACTTTCTGTCGGGGCTCCATACTGGCGCTACCGGCGGAGGTTGCGGCGGATCAGCATGCCAGCGGCGCTGCTCGGGCCGAAGATCCCAAAACGCCAAATTGGATATGTTCTCAACACTGGCAATAAATCCCGGACGGAGTGAAAGGCGTGCGGTAATCTGTCGAGATGACCACCAACCGAAGGGGGGGGTGACTGGATAACCAGTCTCTAAATTTAGCACCTGATAGTTCCTCTCCGATTGGATGAACAGAACCTCGGGACCGTCTGCGGAGAATCGCGGCAGGCTTAAGTCGTCGATGGGCAAGTCACGTCCATTTTTAAACGATGCATTCAAAATCACCGCCGGCCCATCACCGACGGGTCCTTCGACAAGGAGAGAGCGATTGGGGAGCCATGCTCGGAACTCGGCTTGCGACCAATCCTTGCGTTCGGGCGTGGGAGAATTTACGTCCCAGATTTCAAAAATGGGTTTGGCGCCATTATTATCCCTCACGAGCAGGAGATCGCCAGCAGCGTTGAATGAAAGCTCATTGACCTGGATCCTAATGCTTCTAGCAGCACGGAGGGGAGCAATATCCGCGAAGGCCTCGAATGCCTTCGGCGGCACGGGGGTGTCATCAGGCTTGGAGATCGAATAGACTGTGATCATGAGTTTATCGTCAGCCAATGCAATACGGTCACCTTTCGGGCTCCACGCGACGACGCGTCCGTCCGACAGAGTGGCAGCGACTAGGCTGGGATTACTTGGGCTTGTCGTGGGGATCACGCGGGGCGGTCCGCCATTGCGGCTCACCACTTGCGTCCCATCTGGGCTGAACGCATCGCCTGCCAAGGGATTCTCTTCGGCCGGGGAGGAATAAATCACTTCCTTTTTCTCAACGGAGATCGCCTCCCATCCTTTTTCCCTGACCGCGAGAAGGAGCTTCCCATCCTTGGAAAACCGCAAATCTGTGACGTCGCCCTCCGAGGATTTTTCGTATTCGATCGTGCTGCAAGGTGGATCAGCAAAGCTGACCGATTCCTTGTCCGGCACGCTCCAGAGACGGACAGCGGCTCCGCTGGCGGTGGCAAGCAGCGCTTCGGTGGGGCTCCATGCCATTCGTTGGATTTTGTATTTAATATGAGCATTGTCGGGGGTAAAGACAGCGCGGATCAGTGGGGCCCGGGAAGCCGCGCCATAGCGCAATTCCGCCCAAAGAGCGGCAGCCGCTTCGGCATGAAGTTCCAGGCAGCGCTGGGAGGGTTTTCCCAGCGTGAGCGCTCTGTCGAGATGGACAAGGCGTTGAGCCCAGTCCTCTTCCTGCTTGAGGTCATCAGCCGCGTTAAGTTCAGCCTGTGTTGCTTGATAGGTCACTTGCTCTTCAGCAGCCTCCGCCTTTCTCTGCTGGACTAATCCGAAGCTCGCCCCCGCAATCGCGGCAAGCAACAACGCAACCCCCGTCACCAGAAGCCGGCGCCGTGCTTTCCGCTCTTCAGCGAGGGCCGCGCGGGTGCTTGCGGAGAGATACTGGTCGGCGGCCGAGAATTCCTCCTCCCGGACATAACGCAAAGCCCACGCCGGTGATGGTACGCGCTCCCGCCAGCGAGCATACAGGCCGAGTTCCGGTTGCCGCAGGAAGCCCCGGTTTCCCTCGCCCCAAATCTGAGCGTCGCGGACGAGACGCTGCAATTCCGCCGCAGCGTTCGCTTCGGCGGTAACCGACTCTGCCATCCGCTTCCATTGCCGCAATAGGCTTTCGTGGCTGATGTCGAGCGTCGTCTCGCCGGTGAGCTGCTCAGCCGGAGTGGCGACCAGGAAGTTGCAGCCGGGTTGCCGGAAGTGTTCCACCACCTCCGCGACGATCTGTTCCGGTGCGGCCGCGACCAAAGCCACTTCACCCAAGGTGCTCAGGCGACGGACCAGCGTTCCCTGGGAAGTGCGGACGGCGAGGGAGCGGAAAAGCCGCTCAGCAACGCGCTGCTTTTCCGACGGCTGCCCGGCGTCGGATTCAGGGCCTAGGTCGTGGTAGAGTTGCTCCCCGTGCAAGTCCAGCGCGGTTTCAAAACAACCAACCGCGCGATAGTCGTCCAACGTAAGCACAAGTGGCTGCTTCGGCTCGGGCTGTTCTTCGCGGATTTTGCAAGCGCGATCCCACATCCGCAGCAAGGCGTGCTCGACCCGCGGCAACTGGTCCTGGGCCGGGCCCAGCGAGTTCAACAGCGCCGTGACGACCTGTGGCTCTATCCGTCCGCCGGCCGCCGCGATGGGCCGCTCAATGATGTCCTGGATTTGCTCGCGGGTCATGCGGGGGGTGAGGAACTGGAACTTGGAAATGGCGGACGAAAGGCCCAGGAATGCCTCGCATTCGCCGAGGTATTCTGAACGCATGGTCAACACGACATACACGTGCGGGTCACATTCGGCGGCGGTGGCGAGCAGCATGTCCACGAACGCGAGGGCGGTGTTGCGCCGATCGGCGACCGAACCGCTGTCATCGGCCTGGATGGGGCTGCCCCGTTCCAGGAAGCGGAAAATCTCCTCGAATTGATCGACCAGCACGACAATTCGCGCGGACTCCGGGAGGAGGGAATCGGCAACCGATTCCACCAGACCGCGCGGCCCGTCGCGGAGCGTCCGGCGGCGGAACTCGACAATGTCCGGATCCAGCGACTGGCAAGGCGCAAGTTTCGGCAGCAATTCACGCAGCAGATTGTCATAAGGATCGTTACCGGGACGCATAAGGACGAACCGCCAATCGAGGTCGTCCTCGCCACCGTTCATGAATCCGGCGGCAATGGCCGGCAGCAACCCGGCCCGGACGAGCGACGATTTTCCCGACCCGCTGGAACCGATAACAGCGAGGAAATGCCCTTTGCACAGCGTGCGGACCATCTCGGCGATGTGCTCGCCACGGCCATAGAACAACGCGGCCTCGTGAAATTCAAACGGGCGGAGGCCTACGTAGGGAGGAGGCGCCGTCATCGCTTGCCTCCCCGCTGTTGAATCGCCGCCATCAACAGTTTCCAACCCTCCTCGTCACGGCGGTTGACCTGGAGCACGCCCTTGCTGCGGTACGGCAACTGGGGGTCCGCAGTGCTGATGTAATAGGCGCGCACCGGCGCCAGATCCTTCAGGTTCAAGTCGACGGCCATCAGCTCGTCGCCGCGCTGCTCCAGCCAATCCTCCGAACAGGAGCCGTAAACGATGAGCACCGCGTCGTAAGGCACTTCCCGCAGAGTATCCACCAACGACTTTCCGGCGCGCGTCACGCGGGAATTCACATTGCCCGCGATCAGTGCCTGGCTCACCTCTTCGGCGACGACGCAGTCAGCCTTATCCGCCTTGATCAGCGCCAGCCACTGCGGGCCGTCCACGCCAGGCGGACGCCCGACTTCATAAACGCGTTGCGCCCGATCGGCGACCAGCTTGGCGAATTCGGTAAGGTCGTTGCACACGACGTCGGTCCCGCCGACCAGTTCACGGTGAGACGGGTCATCGATTGCGGCCACGTCCACGGTCTTGTCCCGCCACTGCAGGATCACCTTGCCGCTCTTCTGAGCCCGTTGAAATTGGGCGATCTCCTCGCCTTCGGGAAGTTCGTCGGTGCGGTCCGCGTAAGTCGCTCCGAGAATTTGGACGAAGACGTCGGCCTGATTTAAGTACGCCTCGAGTGCCGGCAGGAATTTGGCCGGATCGGCCGGATAGGATTTGGCGGGAAGGACGTTGAGCCGAGCACTGATAAGATAGCTGGCCACGATATCGCGTGCTTTCCGCAAATCGGGTGTGACCTTCGCGAGGCAAACCGTCGGGGTGTTCTCACGCGGCTTTTCGCCGGTGATTCCCCAACGCAGGCGCTCCAAGCCGTCCGCGGTTAGCCCGAGCCGCAGGTCAACCCACGTGAAGGCCTCGAGGAACAGCGGCAGCTTCACGTCCGGCGGAGCTCCTGGGAGCAGGACGGGAATAATTGGCACGATATTGCGGGCCTTTTTCTCGTTCACAAACCGGCGGAGCAGGGCCTGCATTTCCGGCTCCTCCCAAGGTCCGACTCCCGAGGCACCAAAGCAGACCGTCGCTGACTTGCAGCCCACGACGATCTCTTCGAGCGCGTCCTGCCAAGTGAGTCCCGGCCGCAGTTCCCATTCGTCGAGCCATACAACGAGGCCCCGCTGCTTAAGGGCCGTGCCCAGCGTTTTCACCGCCGGTTTGTCTTTGCTGTTGTGGCTAAGGAAAACGTCGAAGCTCATAATGGTCGCTAGCAGCTTATGAATATGCGAGCCATACCTTCTTGGTCTTCGCCATTTGCGCGTGACGATGCGTCTTGACCATTATTTAGGTCATCTCAAGTGATTAGCGTAGGATCATTATATTTCTTCGCAGGAATTTCGTCAACTTAGGCGCAACCGTGGCGCATCGCTATACGCCAGCCAAGTATCAGACCATAAACCCGCTGGACTTCGGCGAGCTCAGTCGAGCCGCTCACCAGCACTTGGACACTGTGCTCGATATAGCGCGGGTCGCGGTAGTCGACGAAACACCCGGCGAAATACCGCAATAAACCACTGTGGTGCTCAAATTCGCGCAAAATGAGCCCTCCCCCATCACTGGAGAGGTATCCACCCCCGAAATCGACCTCTACATTTCGCGTTCCTAACTCTTGAAATAACCAACTCTGCTCGATACACTCTGTCATTGAAGCGGCGTCTTTGTTAGTAACCTTAAGCTACTAATGCTTCTGAAGGATTTCGCACTGGAGCCACGTTAAAGCCTTCCGAGCCTCTTCAAATCACGACTCGATATCCACCAAATCCGCCGGTGTCAACGGGTTGCTGGCACCTTTGCCGGTGACAATGCGCTTTAACTGAACCACTTTGGAATTGAGGTCATTGGATTCTGGCACGTGAAGCATTTCTTTCGCAAGCGCCTGTATCTCGGTTACGCCGCTACTGACGCTTTTGAATCTTCGAACGACCTGATTGAAGCTCTGCAGAGCCAGTTCTTCCGCATCTGTTCTGATCTCGTTGAGCGTCCGACGCACCTCTTTGGTAAGATCAATCAAGAGTTGTTTCCCGGATTCGTGCGCGAACTGCTGGCCCCGCCAGCGGATATAAACGACAAAGGCCAACACGATCGTGACTGCGGGTGTTAAAAGGTCGCCCGCCCGAATGTGGGGATCGAAACAAACTATCCTGAGCGACGTTACCGCGAGTCCCGCGATTAGGCCTGCCAAAAAGCAGAGGATGTAAAGAACGATTTTCAGGTGGGAATACCGTCGGTCGCCACCGAACCGCGAGCCTCGCGGATGTACTGCTGAATCTCTTTGATCAAATAAGGCTCTTCGTCGCTCTTGAAATTGATCGTTTCTACGACCTCTTCGATTGGGAATTCACGTGCAAGGCCACCGAAGGCCGCTTCGAGAAAACTGGTGGCGTAGCCGGCTACCCCGTCCAAATCGACGTACAGATTCGCGTGATGCTCGCGAGCGAAAATATACTTGGGCCGTAATATTTTTTCTAAAAACTCTTCGCCCGAATGCGGGCCGTCCGCCTCACTGCGATGGCCAGGTGTCCGCGTAAAATCATCTTTAATTGAAATGCTATTTCGGTCATTTTACCTGCCAAAAGAACAGTGTACCACGGAAGTCTTCCGGCAGTTCAATAAAGGTATCCGCACAGCGTCACGTAAACTCCTTTTCGATTTACCGGCGCGTCACATAACCGCGGCGGCAGCTTCTTGCGTAAGACGATCCGCGAGCTGAGGATCGACTATAAATCCCTTTTCATGTTCGATCGGTGTCTTCTCCAACGGGTCGTACGGTGTCGATTCATGCCTTAAGCAGCACCTCCGCCTAACTTTCAGGCGAATAGGCAGAATGACCCTTATAATCGCGGAAACCAGCGGACTTTGATGGACATGTTACCAGCATCCCTAGCAAGCTGTTACCAGCACCATCCTTCCCCCAATCAACTTATCCATTCGTAAGACACTGGGAACCAGCCGCTTATGGCATTCTATATGGAGGTAAGGGGATTCGAACCCCTGGCCTTCTCATTGCGAACGAGACGCTCTACCAACTGAGCTATACCCCCACAATCGAGGAGCGATAAATATTCCAGCTATTTCGGCTGAGCAAGCGGTTTTCGCTTTCTCGCGTCCTTCACGTCCCGGCGGCATTCAGGAGATTGTGTGCTTCTCGAGATTCAGGGTAAAACTATCAAATAATACCGGAGACCCGGCGCCCGGTTTCGATTGAACCGGAACTGTAAAGAATTCGCCTGTCACTATTTTCCGGTTCCTGTCGACGGTCAGACGGAGGAAACCGAAATCGGTGTCGTTGTATTTGACGACCTTGATAGAGTCCCCTTTTGGAATGGCAAGACCGGGCGGTTCGACGATGTCGAACGGAGTGGCCGGCATATTTATCGTATCGCCCGAACACGCGATTGAAAGTTTCTCGACCGGTCCGTGCCCGCCGCTGCCGGCGATCAGGTACGGAATTTGCCACCCGCTCACATAGGAATAAGTGATCCGCTGGTAAAGGTGCGCGTGCGCCGACAGAACGACATCCGGGTATTGACCACTGTCATTAAACGCGTGCTGGAGGATGTTACCCAGCGGGTGCAGGACTCCGCCAGGCGGCGGGTTCCTCGGTGTCGGACCAAGATTCGGATCCCCCCTTTCGGCAAAATTCGCCGCCCCGGAATAGGGTGGGTAATGTAACGCAAGGAAGACGATTTTCCCGTCCTCGGCGGCTTTGATGGCTTTCAGAGTCGAGACGAGCCACTTATACTGCGGCCTGCTTGCAGCCGTCGGATCGTCCAGTTGCCCGCCGTTAATGTCATTTGTATAGAGGCCGACGAAGTAACAGAGCGCGGTTTCGAAGAGCCAATAAAGGTAGGGCTGATTCATCGTCAGCCGTTTGCTGCTGACCGCCTTATTATCGGGACTCTTCCGCCGTTTCGAGTCGCAGAAATTCTCCAGGAAATGGTCGATCGGAGATTTCTCTGGGTGTGCTGAAGATTTCCCGTCGTGATTTCCAGCAATAGCGAAAATCTCGCGTCCGTAATTCTGAAACTGACCGTAGAACTGCGTGGTGTACATCGTCGCCTGGTCTTTCCCAAGGGCGTCGGTCGGATCTTCGTCCTTGTAGACGACATCGCCGAGATGAAAAAGAAAGGAGGCACCGACTGGTGTCGCGCTCCCTCGGCCGGTTCCCGGCTTTGAAATCTGGGCGGCCATTGCGTCCGCGACTGCCAAACCGGGCTCATGCTCTTTGAAATCACCTGAACAGCCCACCGCGTGAAAGGTCATCACGCCCCGCTCCTTGACCGCGTGCGCTTCGTCCGGATCGACATCCTTGAATTTCATCTCCAACGCGTTGTCAGGCGGCTTGACAGGGATGGGAGTCCAGACGCCATGTTCGACGCATGGGGGGTAGGATTGCACTGTGTTGCCGGTCGGGGTTGGAGGATTCGTTGGCATAAGGTATTAAACTATCGCGCCTTGACGTAGCTTTGTGGCAATGGAGGCTACTGCCAAAGCCTAGTTTGTGCTTTATAAATAGAACGACGATGAAACTCAAAGGCAAATCCGCGCTTATCACCGGCGCGGGCAGCGGTATAGGGCGATCAATCGCTCAGGGATTTGCACGCGAAGGGGCGCATGTCGCAATCGCGGATCTGAACCTGGACGCAGCGAAGGCCGTTGCGGAAGAAATCCTTTCTTCTGGCGGGAAAGCCTGCGCAATTTCAATGGATGTGGCGAAAGAAGATCAAGTCAATGCGGGAGCTGACCGGGTGGTTCGCGAGTTCGGCGCGTTGGACATCCTGGTCAGCAATGCCGGGATCCAGATCATCAATCCGATTATCGACTTTTCGTTCGACGACTGGCGGAAAGTCATCGCAATCCACCTGGATGGCGCGTTCCTGACGACCAGGGCAGCAATGCGGTCGATGGCGAAACTGGGCAAAGGGGGCACGATCCTCTACACCGGATCAGTCCATTCGCACGCTGCGTCTTCAAACAAATCGGCTTACGTCGCCGCCAAACATGGCATCGTGGGCCTGGCGAGAGCCGTTGCGAAAGAAGGCGCGCAACACGGGATCCGGTCCAACGTCATCTGTCCGGGGTTTGTCCGAACTCCGTTAGTCGAGAAGCAGATCCCGCAACAGGCTCACCAGTTTGGTATTACCGAAGAAGCGGTCATCAAAAACATCATGCTGCGAGAGACTGTCGACGGCGAATTCACCACTCTTGAGGATGTTACGGAGACAGCCATTTTTCTCGCCGCCTTCCCAAGTAATGCCCTGACCGGGCAATCCATCGTCGTGAGCCATGGTTTCTTCATGCAGTAGGCCCTGCGGGTGATCGACCTTCGCCTTCGCCGGATGGCCCGGGCTGGATCAGGGGCAACCGTGGCCGGGCCGTCATTCGGTTGACTGGCGTACCTTCTCCTTTTTCGCCTCGCATTCTTCGTTTAACCGCCGCAGTTCCGAAGAGAGCTGCTGCTGCAATTTTTCCACCTCAGAGAATTTTCCAGCCGCTTGCTCCCGGCGGATCTCTTCCGCCAGTAGCAGTTCCTTTTCCGCCGATTTCGATTTGTACAGCGAATCAATCTCCGCGAGCTGAGCGCGCTGACTGTCTGTCAGTTTCACAGAGGGAGATTGTTTCTCCAAACGTTCCATTGCGAGCTCGTAGGCAGATTTCATGAGAGAAAAAGAATCGCATTTTGTTTCGCCTGCAAGGGGTTCCGAGTTTAAAGTTCCGGGTTCAACGCAGTGTCCTCGGAACTCAGATCATTGAACTTCGAACTTCGAACCCGCGCCGCCCTAGCGGCGCGGTCTATTTTTCGAACTTTTCGAGGCGACGAAGGAAGTCGTCGTAGTTCGATGCTTCGCGGATGACGGTGTTCAACAGGTCGATTCGATCGTCGTCTGAGGCGTGGTTAAACGACACCCTGCGCTGGCCGGAGTCCTGGTCGAACACCACCTCGTCCCAGTGAATCGAGTGGATTTGTGAGTTGAATCGGGCAACGGATCGTCCGCGAAAATAGGCGCGTGTTGTTTCCGGCGGCATGAATATCGCCGTCTTGATATCGTCTTCCTTCAGGACGCGCCGGATCTGATTCTCCCGAACCAGCTCGTAATACAACCCCTGTTCCCGGGCAATATTGTGGTACTCGAGATCGATGGATTGAAGCCACGGATCGGTCCAGTCGAGCTTCTCGCTCTCCTGAAACGTATTGAGAAGATATTTCTTTGCGACCCAATCGATCCGATCAACGCACCGGACAAACTCGACTTCGAGATCGTTCAAGACGTTCTCCCACTCCTGGAGAAGCCAAGTGACTTCGTCGTTCGACCGATCGCAATATTTTTGCGCCTTTTCCAGATACATCCGTTGGATATCGATCGCGGAAATTTTGCGGCCATCCTTCAACTCGATAATCCAGTTGTAGGTCTGATCGCGGCTGATCGATTTCGTGGCGTCGACAGGCTGCGCAACTTCCAACTGCGGGGCCTCGCGCCGCTCGACTAGCTCCAGCACCAGAGACATTGTCCCGATCTTCAACGCCGTAGCAAACTCGCTCATGTTTGCGTCCCCGAGAATCACGTGAAACCGGCGATATTTCCCAGGATCGGCGTGCGGTTCATCGCGCGTATTAATGATCGGCCGGCGATTCATCGTGTCGATGCTCACCAGCACGCTGAAGAAATCGGATCTTTGGGAAATCTGGTAAACGCCGGGCTGACCCGATGACCCTTCTCCTTCGATCCCCATTTTTCCGGCGCCGGCGAAGATCTGCCGAGTCACCAGGAACGGAATCACATCGCTGACCAGCCGGTCCCATGGCACCGACCGGCTCATGATATAGTTATCGTGGCACCCATAGCTGTGCCCGATAAAGTCGGTATTATTCTTGTAGAGCCGAACTTCGCGATCCGGACCGATTTTCTTGTTCCGGCGACGGACACACTCGCTCAGGATTCGTTCCCCGGCTTTGTCCTGCGCAACGACTTCTCGCAGCCGGGTGCATTCGGGTGTCGAATATTCCGGATGTGCGTGGTCGTTGTAAAAGCGAGCTCCGTTGCTGAGAACGAGATCGCTTTTTATCTCTTCAAAACTAAGAGGACGGTTTTTATCGAGCTCGTAATAGGCCGACTCGTCGGTGTCCTGCATCAACGACTGTGCGCGAAAGCCCCGCGCGTCCATATGCGGATCTTCCAGTTCATAGTCCCATTTCATCAACGCGCCGTGGTCGGTATAACAGCGAACAAGCTCGATCGACTCAGTGACTACATCGACGCTTTCAACCCCGTTTACAGTAATCCCGTATTCCGTTTCGATACCAAAAACCCGCTTCATGCAATTCAAAGGTGCGCTGAGCTCAGGACCAGATTAAATCACGTTCGATTCGCCCGCTGGTCTCGCGCTACCTCTGACGGGAGTAACCTTAACCACATTCTCCGACTCGTAGTCGATGAGCTTCAGCCAATCCTCAACGATGTCGGTCGGTGGGAAGATGTCGTTCTCTGAGTATTCCGCGCTGAACGAAACAAGCAGATCCGATTCACTGATTCCTTCTTCCTGTGTGGAGTCGATCGCGCGCTTAATCGCCAGTTCCTTCGTTCGTTCGACGATTGATGCGATAATCGCGCCGCTGACCAGGTCGCCCCGATAAAGCGTGTCGCGTTTCCCGCTTCGCAGAATAACGTCGAGAAACCGGTTCTCGTCCTTTCGCGAAAATTGCGCTTCCGTCACCTTGTCGATCAAATGCGTAATCGCTTTTGTCACACCACCGGAACGTTTGATGAGGTCCGGATCGTACGGCAGATCGTCGCCGAGGTAGATTCTGTAAATCTCACGAGCCGCTTCGCGATCCGGACGAGCGACCTTGATTTTCCGGTCAATGCGCCCCGGACGCAAGATGGCTGGATCAATCAGGTCGGCACGGTTCGACGCCAGGATGATGACAACTTCGTTCAATGACTCGATCCCATCCATCTCGGTGCAGAACATTGGAACGAGCGTTGACAAAACATTGGAATATCGGCCTGCACGGCGGGTGCCGAGAATGCTTTCCGCTTCGTCAATAAAGACGAATGGCAGGAACCCTTCCTTCCGCTTTTCCCGGGCAGTCGCAAAAATCTCGCGAACCATGCGTTCCGATTCACCGACCCACATGTTCAGGATTTCTGGCCCTTTGATATGCATGAAGAACTGCTGCATATCTTGGCCGGTCTTATCCTTCAGCTGACGGGTCAAATTGTAGGCGGTCGCCTTCCCGATTAAAGTCTTGCCGCAACCCGGTGGCCCATACAGGAGAAACCCTTTCGGCGTCTGATGCTGGAACTTGGCAAATAGATCACCGTGCAACAGTGGCAACTCGATGGCGTCCTTGATCGCGGTAAGCGCTTCCTCCTGTCCACCGACTTTTTCCCATGGCAATTCCGGAACTGTTTCGAGGTAATACTCGTCCGATTTCGACCGGTTGAGTACTTCGATCGCGACGCGGTAATTCGAATCGACGCGAATTTCGTCGCCGACTTTAAGAACCTCCTTCAGCAGGTCCTGACACCGCTGCAGTACGACCGATTGCATGCCATGTTCCATACCGACTCGGAGACGGTCGGTGCCGATCAACTCCGTGACCTTGGTTACCGGGCCCGATAGGTCATAGCCCAGATCGCCAACGATCACGTACGCTTCGTTGACAAGGACGCGCGTTCCCTTTTTCAGGCGTGAAATATTAATTCTCGGATCGACGTTGCAGTAATAATCGGAACCTCCAACCACTATCTGCGCAGTCTCCTTGTTCGGACTGCCGAGATAAGTCCCTATCCGGTTGGCCGGTGAAGTCACCTTTTTTATGACTTCGTCCAGTTTTTCGATCGTGTGCCGAGCCTCTGTGATCATCTCTTCCTGCTCGGCAAAGTTGGATCGCAAATCGATCAACTCGCTTCTCGTGGGATCGCCAGGAGGAAGACTGGCAATGATTCTCTCCAGGTATTCGAGAGGAGTTGAAGGCTCAGAACCAAAACCACCATATTCGGGAGCTCTCTCTTCGTTCATCGGTACTTCTTAATCGCTACGACACTCAACTATAGACGGAATCCGAATCGGTCGCAAACCAGGACTTGTGACCGGTCTCTGAATTTCTTCGGCTGAAACCTTCTCGAGGCTGATCCAACCGGACCAAAACTTGTTATGCTGCACTCGCCGAAGAGCGCCTTTTGCGAAATCCCACTCTTTCGGATGATCAATTAGCGATCAGAATGACTACGGTTAAGAAAGCGTTGCATGAATTTCGGGATTACTGATATTGGTCGCTTATGTTAGACACGCTCAACCGGCCAAGGAGGGAGCCTGTTACTTCGGTTTCCCGGGAGCAATTTACAAACGCGTTTCAGTGGATGTTGCTCTCGCGCGCGGTCGAAGAAAAATTGGCGAGCCTGTGGCGAACTGGGAAAATTTTTGGCGGCGTATATCTTGGCAAGGGACAGGAGGCGGTCAGCGCGGCGCTCGGTGTCATGCTGAAACCGGGCGACATTTTCGGGCCACTAATCCGGGACCAGGCCGGCCGGCTCGCCTTCGGCGAATTGCCGATCGACGTCTTTCGAGTACACTTCGGTTCGCAGACCGGGTTCAGCCGCGGCCGCGATGGAAATGTCCACCGAGGCAGACCGGCGGAGGGATATCACGCGATGATCAGCCATCTGGGATCGCTCATTTCGGTCGTGGCGGGCGCACTACTGGCGCGGCGTTTCAAGGGGGATACCGCCGCAATCGGCGCGACCACAATCGGCGACGGGGGAACGTCGACCGGAGCTTTTCACGAGGCGGTCAACATGGCCGCGGTTGAAAAATTGCCCCTAGTCATCGTTGTTGTGAACAACCAGTATGCTTTTTCGACGCCTAACACCCGGCAGTTTGCCTGTCAGGACCTTGCGGACAGGGCCGCCGGATATGGTGTTGAGGGTCAGTCGGTTGACGGGACCGATCTCGCCGACTGTCTGGAAACCCTCGGTCGCGCGACGGAACGAGCCCGAGCGGGATACGGGCCACAAATGGTCGTTGCCAACTGCCTCCGATTGACCGGCCACGCCGAGCATGACGATGCGTTTTACGTGGATAAAGGATTGCATCAGACGCCGCTTGGCCGCGATTGTTTGAAAGTAGCGCAGGAGTATTTGCTCGAGAGCCAGTGGGCCAATCAGAAGACGCTCGCTGCCTGGCGCAAGGCAGCCAAGACACAGGTCGAAGAGGCCGTCGCCGACGCGCAGCGCGAACCGCTCGCTGATCCGGGAACTGAAACGTGGTGCCCGTACGCAACAGCAAAAATCGCGGACGCACTTTTGGTTCGATGAGTATTACTTACCTCGACGCGATTCGGGAAGCGCAGGAAAAGGCTCTTAGGGAGAATCCGCGTGTTTATATCTACGGCCAGGATATCGCCACATTCGGCGGAGCGTTTAAAGCGACGAGAAATCTCGCAAAAGAATTTCCCGGCCGCGTGCTAGATGCTCCGATCAGCGAAGATGCAATGGTGGGAAGTGCGATCGGTGCTGCAATCGAAGGGATGCGCCCGATTGTCGAGATGCAGTTTGCGGACTTTTCGGCAGTCGCATTTAATCAGATCGTCAATCAGGCGGCTACCTTGTACTGGCGGACGCAGGTAGCCTGCCCGATTACCATTCGATTACCATCGGGCGCCAACCCTGGGAGCGGCCCGTTTCATAGCCAGACGCTCGAATCCATTTACAGCCATTTCCCCGGTCTCGTGGTCATGACCCCGGCAACGGTAGAAGACGCTTACACGATGTTGCTGGAAGCGGTCGAAGTGGATGACCCGGTGATCTTCTGCGAACACAAATTCCTTTATAACCGATTGAAAAGCGACGCGCTCCCGCAGAGCAATCTGCCGTTCAACACAGCCCGAATCGCACGGGCCGGACGAGACATTTCGATAGTCACATATAGTTCGATGGTGCACGAAGCACTGAGTGCTGCGGACCTCCTGCACAAAGAAAATATCGAGGCCGAAGTAGTCGATCTGCGCTGCATCAAACCGTTAGACATCAAAACGGTGCTCGAATCTGTCGCGCGAACGGCGAGGCTTCTGTGCGTTGGCGAGTCGTGGCCCTGGGGCGGCGTCAATTCGGAAGTGATCACTTCAGTTGTCACTCGAGGGTTCCAATTGCTGGACGCTCCGCCCCAACGCATCAATAGCAAAGACACACCGATTCCGTTCCACCCCAACCTCTGGGGTGCTCACAAACCTTCCAGCCAGGCAATCGCGGCAGCAGCGCGCCGGCAGTGCGCCTGGTAGGCAATTCAATCTTCCTTTCACTGTCTCTATTTATGTCGAAAGTTCCGATCATTATGCCACAGCTTGGTGAGTCGATCGCCGACGCTACGGTTGTCCGGCTCACAGCCAATGTTGGTGACGAGATCGAGAACGACCAGGAAGTCATCGAAGTTGAAACAAACAAAGCTGTCATGAGCGTGACCACGCCATGCAAAGGCATTCTTTCCAGCATCACGGCGGAAGTGAATGAGACGTACGAGGTCGGCACTATTCTTGGATATATCGAAGCTACCGCTGAAGATGCGGCGCGTTTGAATTCGACCGAGTCACCGGTGCCAACGCAATCCCTGATAAACAGCGATCACTCGGCAAAGGGAGACGCGTCCGATTCTCAAGTTCAACCTTCAAATAATCTCGAGGTTCCGGCGGGCGAGAACGGGGCCGGTTTCCTATCACCTCGCGTCCGATCCCGGCTGCTTGAACTCGGTATTAACCCGGCGAATGCCGGGGTTATTCCTGGGAGCGGGACCGCCAACCGGGTGACGATTCATGATCTTGAAGCCTACTTGGACGAACTGAACGAGCACCCCTCACGGAAAGCGACTCCGATGCGACTGGCGGTCGCCGATTCGATGCGCAGAAGCTGGACACGCCCACTCGCGACCCTCGGCGTTTCAATCTCGCTTGAGGCGATTCTGGTCCATCGCAAGACTCTCTCCCCTGCTCCGGGCCCCGCCCTCTATCTGGCGAAAGCGCTGGCAATCGCCTTGTCCGAGTATCCGCAATCAGCGGCTCGGTTGGCCGGCGACAAAATCATTCTGCCCAACACAATCGACATCGGCGTTGCGGTCGAAGTCGAGGACGGAGTGATCGTGCCGGTATTTGCAAATCTCGATAAGCAACCACTCGCCGCCCTGCCCGCACAGTATAAGAAGTTCTTGCAAGCCGCCAAAGAGAAGCGTTTACCGGACGAAGCAAAGCGACCTGCCATCGCTTCTGTGACAAACTTTGGGACACTCGGTGTCCACTGGGCCACGCCGATCCCGCTGCCGAACGAGACATTGATCGTTGGCCTCGGGTACGGAGAAAAGCGCCCGTTCTGGGACGAACAAGCTGGGCAATTTGTTCCACGCCTGGAGGCGGAGCTGACAATCAGCTTCGATCACAGCGTCATCGACGGAGGACAGTCGGGACGGCTTGTGCGCCGAATCACAGAGCTACTCGAAAATCCAGGCTTACTATAACGCCGACAATGCATTTGGAACACGGGCGCGGTTGCACCGGCGGGTTTCGCCAAAATGCATCGTTGGCCGGGGCCACTTTTGAGCAACTCTTCGGCGTCAGTGTGCACCGTTTGTCGCTGCTGGTTTCGCTGCTTCTAATGATTTGCGGCTGGCAACTCCGCGCTCAAACCCAGTCACCCGACTCCTCCTCCAGCGATCGTCCTTATGATTTTTACGCGAGAGGCCCATACCGATCGGGACTTCCTCGTCCGACCGATTATTTCGGTTATAACACGGGCGAATTTCTAACGACCTACGCGCCGTACGAATCGCTTCTGCGCGAATACGAAACGCACTCGGACCGGTTGCGAGTTTTCACGATCGGGAAGACGCCGGAACACCGCACCCAATACCTCCTTGCGATCAGTTCCCCGCGCAACATCGCCCATCTCGGCGAGATCAAACGGCAGCTCGGCAATCTTGCCGATCCAAGAAAGCTAAACGCCGGTCCCGAGCTCGATCAACTCGTTCAAAACCTGCCGATCGTCATCTGGCTCTCTTACAGTATTCACGGAAGTGAATCGGCAGCGTTTGAGGCTGGCATTCAGGTTTTGTATCAGCTTATCGCGTCGGATGACCGGGCAATTACGGAAGCGCTGGATCATTCCGTTGTCTTGATCAATCCGTGCCAGAACCCGGATGGCCACGAGCGGTTCGCGACCTGGTACAACGCGCACGGGGCAGGCCGGAGCGAACCATACGCGTTTGAACACTGGGAACCATGGTCGATCTCCGGACGGCTAAACCACAATTTCTTTGACCTGAACCGGGACCTGGTCTCACTCTCTCAGCCCGAATCCCAAGCGGCCACCGAAGCGTTTCTGGAATGGCATCCGCAAGTCCTCGCTGATCACCATGGTCAAACCAAGGAGTATTTCTTTCCTCCGCCAGCGCTGCCGATTAACCCGAATCTTCCCGAGAAAACCGCGCTCAAATGGTTGGAAATATTCGGGAAATCGAATGCCGAGGCATTTGACAAGCAGGAGTGGCCCTATTTCGTCCGCGAAAGATTCGACCTGTTTTACCCGGGATATTGGGATAGCTGGTCGTCCCTTCATGGCGCCACCGGCATGACCTATGAGACAGATGGCGGGGGTCCGCTCGGATACCGCTGGAGTCGTAACGACGGAACGATTCTGACTCTGCGCGGCGGAATCGCCAAGCACGTCACTGCAGATTTCGCGACCGTCATCACCGCTGCAGCCAACCGAGAAGCCAGACTGCGCGATTACAGGGACTTTTTTGAATCGACGCTGAATGAACTGAAACGAAAATATTATCTGGTCCCGGGCCAAGATCCGCAAGGTGCCTCCGAGCTTGTTGCCCTCCTGCAAAGACAGGGTATCGAAGTTTCGAGGTCCAACAGGGAGATCAAGCTTCTTAAGGCAGCCGACTATTTTGGCAATCCTCCCGGAGAACGCACAATTCCGGCAGGTTCATTCATTGTCGACACGGCGCAGCCATACGGGAGAATTGCCAATGCACTGCTCGAAACCGAGACTCCTGAAGATTCCGCGTTCGTCCAGCGACAGGAGTCCTTGCGAAAAGCCAACGAAGCAAAAGGTAGCCAGGAGATTAAGAAGGACTACGAATTCTACGACGTTACCGCCTGGTCTCTCCCACTCGCAAGGGGAGTTGAAGCCTACTATTCGGATGAGCCTGTCCCGACAGATACAAAGCACTTCACCGCTTTATCTTCGGACCCGACTGGCGCCTCCGGACCGCAGAAGGCTCCGGCGGACGCCGATCTCCACCTGATTGAGCTTGGAGTCGCCTACACTTTCCAACCGGCGTCATCGCAAGCTATGCGAATGGCGATCCAGCTTTTGCGTCAGGGCTATCGGATCGACACGTGCAACGATTCATTTCGCGCAGCAGACGCCGACCTGCCGCGTGGCACGTTCATTCTTTGGGACGAGCGGAATCCAGCGAACCTGCGTGAATCGCTGACGAGGCTTGCGCACGAAGATGGAGTGCCTGTCCAAACGATCCATTCCTCATTTCCAGGTGACGGCATGCGAGGCATCGGCTCGGAGTCCGACTTCCCGCTCAAATGCCCAAAAGTCGCGCTTCTTGCGGACGATCCGGTCGGACAGACCAGTTACGGTCTGCTGCGATTCATTTTGGACGAAAAGTACGGGCTCGACGTCATCCCCGTGCCGCTCGCGAGTCTCGACCGGGATGCCTACGATCAGATCAATGTGCTCATTCTCCCCGATGGCGAGGCGTCGCGGTACAAAAAGGCGTTCGAAGAGAGCCAGCTCAACGACCTCCGGGACTGGATCAATCATGGCGGAGTCTTGATTTGCATCGGCGGCGCGAGCGAATTTGCGGCGGATCCGGACACAAAACTTGCCCCTGTCCGAATCGTCGGCGGCGACACAAAATCCGACGCATCGGACACCGGTAAAAAATCAGATCGTTCCAGTTCTCCCAAAAAAGAAGGCGCAGACCGCAGACCGATCGAGATCCCGGGAGCAATCGTAAATGCTCGCGTCAGCCGGAACAATTTTCTGACGATCGGGTACGAATCCGATACGCTCCCGGTCTTCATCGAAGGGGACATCTTATTCAAGCCAAGCGAGACAGGCGCGAATGTCCTAACGTTTCAAGGCGACAAGCTCAAGATCAGCGGATTCTTCTGGGAAGGCGACACCGAACAGGTTCTTCGCGGTTCTTGCGCTCTCATTGACGAACCGACGCAAGCCGGGAACCTGATTTTGTTTGCATTCGAGCCCGGGTTTCGGATGATTTGGAGCTCAACGGTCAGACTTCTACTGAACGCGATCGTCTACGGACCTTCGCAATCGCAGAACAGAGATAACTAGATCCGGCCGGTCATTAACCGCCCGATTAATTGGCAGAGTTAGTCCCAGTTCCGAAACGAGTTGTGCGCTCGGGGCGCCGGATCGCCTCCTCAGATTTGGAACAGGAAAGCCCAGCTATTCCGAGCGGTGTTGACGATGAGTCTTCCGCGGGAAGAGATCCGCTACGATCGACAAATGGGATGGCCCCGAGGCGAGCTTTCGAATTTCTGATCTCTCGAATTCGGAAATCGTTTGCCCTATACCCGGGTCCAATTCGCGCATACGGGTGCAGATCGTGTGATAGTAGGCCCGCATGAACTCCCGCTTTGCCTCGTCCGTCAGCGCGCCATTTGCCTCCTTGAGCAGATCAACTGCTCGAGAATTGAGTATCGCGATCGCTCGGATCTCGGCCAACCTCGCCTGATTCCTGGCTCGTTCCTCCGGCGAGAGCTGTTTTATCGCCTGCGGGTTCGTGTTCGAATTTGCTCCCGGAAGACTCGGAGCCGGCGGCTGGAGCGGCCCCAGGATGGGGGGTGCAGCCGGTAACTGATCCGAACCCGGCAACAAAAGCGGGGTGGCCTGCGGCTGCGGTGTTCCGGAAGGCGTTGGAATTTCGTCTGCCGCCGAACCAACCGGAAGCGGGGTCGGTGCGGGTCCTCCGCTCTGGCCAGCGTTTCCGTCAGCCATAAGAAGAATCAATCCCACCGAAGCAATCATGAACTTCATACGACACGCTCTCCATTGTCGACCTGCCCCATCAACGGCCCACAAACCAGAAACTGGCAGCGCGTACGGGACTCCAACCCGTGCACCGGACTTGAGAGCGTGACCTTCCCCCCGAGGGAGAAATCGATTGGCTAAGCCAGTCCTACGCCAAATTCTAATTTCTTGATCACGCCCGGCACCGGCTCGAGGACACCCCGTCCACTGCTTTGTCGCCTGAATCTTATCACAACCAGCCGCTGCTTCCATCCTTTTGCGGACCGCCACCACCGGACCATGACCTACGCAGAGGAGCCCATATCACCAGAACCCCGTTATCCGTGTATCGCGCGACAAGTGCGGCGGGATCACCGTTGTTAAACGCATCGTCAACTTTTTTAGCGAGCGCGACAAGCGGCTGAGGTAGCTGTGGCTAGGCGTGTTCGATTGTTGGGCAAAGGCCGGCGAAGCAAAGCTTATTGCCAATCCTACAAGGGCAATAACTAATCGAATTTTCATTGTCTCCTCCCGGGGGCTTTAGGATGGTTTGTCGTCAAAGGAGTCCGAGCGGGTTTGTCGCATCACCGGGGCAAAAGTATGATGCCTTCGGTAGAAGGAACCCTAGGCGACAGCGTTATTGAATGTGTCTCCGTTTCCGGTGTCAATTAAATTTGCATTGATGCAGTCTATACGACCCGCGTAACGGCTACAGTCCAAGACTGCGCCGTCTATCTAACGTTTATTTTGGACAGCAGTGCGCGCGTCAAGGCTGAGGGTCAGAGCTTTTACCACTGCGTTTCCAGGGTCGTGGAACGTCGATTTATTTTCCAGACCTTCGCGCCGGTCTTTGTGCCGATCGCAAAGACCCGGAGATTGCGTGACGGCTCGGCCGTCATGCAAATGCATTATTCATGTGATTTATTCGCTTGATTCATTCATTTGATTGAAATACCCTTAGTTATGGCCAATCCTCTCCCCGTTGCTCCCGATGTCAGCGCCCGTGCCCGGCTCATCGAAGCTGCTGCCGAGATCTTTGGTACCTATAACCTCGAAGGCGCTACCACCCGGCAATTAGCCCAGCACGCTGGCGTCAATCAGGCCGCTATCCCTTATTATTTCGGCGGCAAAGAAGGTCTCTATCTCGCTACCATCGAGCACTTCTTTGCTGTCCATACGCCGAAAATTCAGGCTCTGGTTGCCGGCATCGAGGCCAGATTAGGTTCTCAACGAATCGATCGAACCGAGGCGCTCGGTCTATTGAAAACGTTGCTGGAACACCTGCTGGAAATCCTGCTCCGGCAACAAACCAATCGATCCTTTGGCCGGATCATCATCCGGGAACAAATGCAGCCAACTAAGGCTTTCGACCTCATTTATGAACGGGTGATTCGCCGTGTTCATGAGACGATTTCCGTTCTGCTGGGCGTCGTTCTGGACCGAAAGCCGACCGATCGCGCTGTAATCTTGCGGGCCCAGATGATCGTCGGTCAGGTTCTGGTCTTTCTCTCGGCTCGCGAAACCATTTGCCGCAGACTCGGGCTGACAGGCTACACGGAAGAGGAGTTTGCCGAAATCAAAGCAGCGCTTCATGAACAGTTAGAACTTCTCCAACCTGAACGCGGAGGCAGAACATGAGGAAGCGACTACCGATCATCCTGGTTGTGGTTACCGCGCTGGCGGTTTGTGGCTGGTTTCTCTACCAGCACTTCACCGCTGCGCCATCCAACATTCTGACCCTCCAAGGCAACATTGATATCCGACAAGTGAATGTCGGATTTCGCGTCACGGGGCGAGTTCAGAAAATCAAGCTCGAGGAAGGTGACGTTGTGCACGCAGGAGATTTGATCGCGGAACTGGACAAGGCGCCATACCGAGATCAAGTGCAGTTAGCGGAGGCGCAGGTGGCGCAAGCTCAAGCCAGCTACGCTAAAATGCTGAACGGGTATCGCGCGGAGGAAATCGAGCAGGTGCGGGCGCAACTTGCTCAAGCAAAAGCAAATTACCAGAACGCCTTAAGGTATTTCGAGCGGCAGAATGCGCTGCAGCAGAATCATGTCATTTCCAAGTCGGATTACGATAATGCTCAGGCCTCACGGGACTCCTTGGAAGCACAGGTCGAAGTGGCTCAAGCGAATTTCAATCTGGAACTGGCTGGCAACCGCAGCGAAGATATCGATAATGCGAAAGCGCAACTGGATAGCGCACGAGCTAACCTGGCAACCGCACAACAGAATCTGGCCGACTGTGAGCTTTTTGCGCCTGTCGACGGTGTGATCATCACTCGAGCGGTGGAACCGGGTACGATCGTCTCCACTAGCTCGATTATCTATTCGATCTGTCAGAACGAACCGGTCTGGGTCCGAACCTATGTAGGGGAACGCGATCTCGGCCGGATTTACCCTGGTATGAAGGCGCTAGTTTACAACGACACCTATCCGGACCACCCCGATGTCGGACAAATCGGGTTTATTTCGCCGGTCGCTGAGTTTACCCCGAAAACCGTCGAGACGCGGGACCTCCGAACCGATTTGGTTTATCGGCTTCGAGTAATCATAGCTAAACCCGACCGGTACCTTCGCCAGGGGATGCCGGTAACCCTCCGAATGATCGATGAACACCGAGAACCAGAGCAACCACGGGGCTAAGTGGCTAGTTGAGGTAACCGGGTTAGTGAAAACCTTTCGGCCGAATGGCCCACCGGCGTTAGATCATCTGGACGCTCGGGTGCCAGCGAGTGCGATTACCGGCCTGGTGGGACCCGACGGCGCAGGAAAAACCACACTCATGCGGATGTTAGCGGGCTTGTTGTTGCCGACGTCAGGGAATATCCGGGTCTTCGGTTTTGATCCCACAACGCAACCGGAAGAAATCAGATCCCGGATCGGTTATATGCCGCAACGGTTCGGTCTCTATGAAGACTTGAGTGTTATCCAGAACCTTCGTCTGTATGCCGAGCTCCGCGGCGTAATTGGTAATGAGAGAGACGCGAGTTTTGAGCGGTTGCTCACATTTACGGACCTGAAGCGCTTTCAAGGACGCAAGGCAGGCGCGCTATCAGGGGGGATGAAGCAAAAGCTTGGTTTAGCCTGTGCGCTCGTGAGCAGACCCGAACTGCTGTTACTCGATGAACCTAGCGTCGGTGTCGATCCGATTTCCCGGCGTGATCTCTGGAAGATAGTACAAGAGTTAGTTGCAGTTGGTATCGGCGTGATCTGGAGCACGGCCTACCTGGATGAGGCGGAGCTTTGTGATGCTGTGATTCTTCTGCATGAAGGCAAGACGATCTTCGACGGACCACCAAAAGAGCTGACCGATCGGGTGCGTTCCCGAACTTTCCAGCTGCGCGTGGCCAACAATCGACGGAAGATCCTAGCGGAGGCGTTACGGTCACCGGAGGTGGTTGATGGCGTAGTCCAAGGCGATTATGTCCGGCTCGTGCTCAAGGATGGCGGTGCTCGGGGCGGGATTGAACGATTCGCTGATGATAGGCGTTTACGACCTGTGGCCCCGCGTTTCGAGGACGCTTTTGTTGATGCTCTGGGTGGTTTGCCGAAGGAAGAATCCTTGGTGGCCGGCACAATGCCGCATCGCCAGCGTGAAGGGGGCGCTGTCATTGAAGCGAAAGGGCTCACGAAACGCTTCGGTAACTTCGTTGCTACCGACCAAGTTAGCTTTTCCGTAAAGCGAGGCGAGATCTTTGGCCTTCTCGGGCCAAACGGAGCGGGAAAATCGACCACTTTCAAAATGTTATGCGGATTGCTTGAGCCGTC
>Ga0209656_10000366_pt1 | contig 29865 bp, 36 predicted proteins | sample BogFormECP12_OM2_FD_188239 | JGI IMG/M metagenome (GOLD analysis project Ga0209656, IMG submission 188239) | Bog forest soil microbial communities from Calvert Island, British Columbia, Canada - ECP12_OM2 (SPAdes) (version 2) | ecosystem: Environmental > Aquatic > Freshwater > Wetlands > Bog ...
CCCCCGGCGATTGACGCTCAATCGGACCGCGGGCCTCCGGCCCGGATGCGGCCAATCACGGGACCCGGCGAGTGGTTTTTGCTTCCCTGGACCTTCTCTGTTACGCCGATTTAAATCCCTGTTCGGCCGGCTTTATTCCCTGTTCGACCGGTTAGGGAATTTGGCCGCTCCATTGCTGAGATTACAATGACTTGCGGATCGGGATTGCGGTCCGGAACGCTGCGAAAACGGGTTTTTCCCGTTATTTTCCCGTTGACCAGGGAGTACGGGGACCAGGGAGTACGGGCCAAAGTCATCGTAGATCGACGATCTCGATCCAGTTCGGCTGCTGGCCCATCGGGTATTGCTTGAGGCTGGTCAGGGCACCCGATTGCGGGTCGATCCGGTAGACCGTCATCGCGTTCGAATCGAGCCCGACCGACAGCAGGAAGCGGCCGCGCGGGTCGATATTGAATCCGCGCGGCGTCGTCTCGGTCGGAAAGTGACCGATCGGCGACAGAGTTCCTTTGTCTGGGTCGATGCGGTAGCCGGCGAGCGTGCTGGTCTTGCGCTCGCTGCCATAGAGAAACCGGCCGTCGGGGGTCACGTGCAGATCGGCGGCGGCGGGCTGCTCCTTGAAATCGGCCGGCCGCGCGTCGACGAATTGCAGCTCCGTCAGTGTCCCGGATGCGGGGTCGATGCCATAGGCGCCGATCGTGTCGGTCGTCTCGGTGATCAGGTACAGGAAGCGCCGATTGGGATGGAGCGCCATATGTCGCGGACCCGCACCGGGCTTGGTGTGAACTTCGCCAGGCCCGTTCGGGGACAGGGTCCCGATGGCGGGGTCGAACTTCCACTCCATGACAATGTCGGCACCGAGGCTCGTCGCGTAGCAATATTTGTTGGTAGCATCGACGAGAATGCAGTGCGATTTCGGTCTGTCCGGGACGATCTGGGTTGTCTTTTCGGCGACGTGGCCGTTGGCCTCGATCGGGTTGATGGTCAACTTATTGCCCGGATAGGAGGCGCTCAGCAGGTAGCGGCCGGTCCGATCGGTCACGATATAGGCCATGCTATCCTGCAGCGGCGTGGTCGCGAGGTGGGTCAGCCGCCCACTCGCTTGGTCGATTGCAAAGCTCGATACCGGAAAGGTGTCGCTGCGCAATGCCGCGTAGAGAAACCGATGGTCGGGTGTCACCGCCATCGGCATGCTCGAAGGCGACGGCTTGTCGGTGCCGGGCACGGGGACTTTATCGAGGACGGTCAGATCCCCACTCTCGCGGTTCATGGCGAGGACATAGACCTCCTTGCTTGCGGCGTTCGACACATAGACGACCGTATCCGGGGTGTTGTCCGCCATGGCTTTGCCTCCTCCGCTGAAGGGGATCGGCAGCGCGATGCCGCCGAACCCGAGCGCCAGCATTTGCCGTCGCGTCGGTCGCATCTTGGCCATCGTTTCCCCCTGACTCATTCCCGCAGGAGTTGGCGGGTGGCGCGCGCCGCCGGCCGCTCGGCGCAGATCCTGAGCCACTCGGCGACCTTCGGGAAGGCGGACATGTCGATCTGCGCCGGCCGCGCCCAGACGAGAATGCTGGCGACGTTGAGGTCGGCGACCGTGAAATGTTCGCCGAGCAGGTAGGGGCTGCGGCCGAGAACGCCCTCGAGCACCCCGAGCGGCTGCGCCAGCGTCTTCTCGGCGGCGTCTGCCGCCGCGGCATCGCGCTGGTTCTCCGGAAAGATGGCGCGGTTCATCATCGCGGTCAGCAGCGGACGCTCGACTTCGGTCATGCCCCAGAGGCTCCATTGCCAAGCCCGCGCCTCGTCTTCGAGACGGCTCGGATAGAGCCCCCCCGCTCCGTATTTCTTGGCGAGATAGAGGTTGATCGCCATCGACTCCCATAGGATGAAGCCGTCGTCGTCGATGACCGGAACATGGCCGTTGGGATTGAGCGCGAGATGCGCGGGACGGCGCGTCTCGCCAGCCGCGAAGTCGACCTTCATGTGCTCGTAGTCGAGCCCGAGCTCCTTGGCCATCCACAAGACGCGGGCCGCGCGCGAGCGGGCGACGCCGTAGATCTTCAGTGCCATCACCCCTCCCCTTACCTCAGATCCCGCCCGGCTGCGTCGCCGGCGAGGAAGATGTTCGGCTTTAGGAACATCGACAGCACCAGCGCGCCGCCGGGAGAGCGCGCGATGTGCCGATTGCCCTTGGGGCGCCACACGTAGTTGCCGGCGCGCACTTCGCCTTCGTCGTCGACGAGACTGCCTTCGAGCACAAAGGTCTGCTCGATTTCGACATGCTCGTGCAAGGCCAGCTCGCTCCCCGGCTGCCAGCGGAACAGCGCCGTCAGGAGCCCGGTTTCCGGGTCTTCGAGCAGCACTTTCATGTCGATTCCCGGGCATGGGGTAGGTTTCCACGGCAGGCTCTCGACCTCGACATAGCGCGAGGCCAGCGGGCCGAGCTTTTCGCCCTGTTGCAAAAACGGAGTGGTGGCAGTCATCGGCTTCCTCCAAGCATTTGTTGCCGATCATAACGGAAAATCCGGATCGCGAGGCGCCTGTGGCGCTTTGCTAACACTATCTTGACGTTTTTTGGATTCATCCGCTTCGGGCGCGTGTGGCGCACTATTAAGGAATGGTAGTCGGTATTGCTGCGTTCTGCCATACGATCGGCCGGTACGGATAATCACCGATGACGGGTGCACCCAAGCTATTCATCGTCGCGGCAGCCATTCTGGCGATCGCGGTCGCACGTCCGGTCGAAGCGGGCCACGATCACGGGGGAGGCGGGCAAGGCGAAGGCGGGCACGGGGGTGGCGGTGGTTTCGGCGGCTGGCACGGCAGTGGGGGCTGGCACGGCAGTGGGGGCTGGCACGGCGGTGGAGGCTGGCACGGCGGCGGAGGCCGGCACGAAGTCGCAGGCTGGCACGACAACGGGCGGCATCTTGGCTGGTACAAGCACGGGTGGGGTGGTGCCGGCTCGCGAGGAACCTTTGCCTCGGCGGAATTCGGGCATGGCTGGAGCGGGCCCGGGTTCGGCGGTCGAGGCATAGGCTGGTGGGATTGGCGCCACGCCTGGGCTTGGAACGATTTCGGTTGGGGGTGGGGCGCAGGCGCCTGGGCGTGGGGCGGTCTGCTGGTTGGTGCGTCGTTCGGTGTGATCCTTGCTCCGCCGCTGATCGTCCTGCCACCGCCGATCTACGTCGCGCCACCGCCGATCGTGCTCGGGCTTCCGGCGATCGCCCCGCCACCGATCGCCGCAGGCCCCCCGCCACCAGCAGCTCCTCTTCCCGCCGCCGCGCCCCTGCCGCCTACCGGCGCCTTGCTCGGCGCAGCATTGCCACCACCGATCGTGGTCCTACCGCCGCCCCCAGTCGTCGTTGCGGCGGCTCCACCCCTCGTCATCTTCGCGCCGCCGGCTTTCGCGCTCTTTATCGGCCCTCCGGTCCTGACCTTCGCGACCATCGGACCCGGCTGGTGGCATGGCGGATTCATTACCGGCGGCTTTGGCGCCGTAGGAACAACGGCGGCGATAGCGCATTTCGGCCACCGGGGTTTTGCCGAGGGGCCTGTCGGCTTCCATGGCCGACCGTGGGGCCAGTCCCGCTGGGCCTGGGGCGGCGGTTGGCATGGCGGATGGGGCGGCCGCGGCATTGGCGGCCGGCGTGGCGGTGGTGGCTGGCACGAGGCTCGGATGGGCGGCGGCGGCTTCGGCGGCGGCCACGGCCACTCGCGCTGAGGAGGGTAGATATGTTCACCTCATCACTTGTACGCGGTGTCGCTCTGGCGGTCTTGCTGGCGCCCTCCATCGGGCTCGCGCAGTCGGCAGCTCCGCTCCCCCCGACGGCCGCGCCCGCGGCTTCGGCAGCCCCTGCGGCTGCGCCTCCATCGAGCGCGCCCGGGCCTTCGACCGCGACTCAAGGTGCCGTTGATCAGCGGATTAAGATGTTGCAGTCACAGCTCGGCATCACCGAGGCGCAGATGCCTCTCTGGTCCGCCTTTACCCAGGCGATGCGCGACAACGCGGCAGCCACGGACGCACTCTTCACGCAGCGCGCCGGCGCGGTGGCGACGATGAACGCGCCCGACAACATGCACTCCTACGCCCAGATCGCACGCGCCTACGCCGACAACACCGAGCACCTTGCGACCGCTTTCGATTCTCTCTATGCGAGCCTCTCGGACACCCAGAAGCAGGCCGCCGACACGATGTTCCGTCAGCAGGCGACAGCCGCCGCCCAGCCACGCGCCCGGCGCTGACGCGCGCCACACCATCGATCGCCGATCGTTTCGCTGGAAACCCGGGCGGGTCTCGGCGATGATGTCCCAAACCCTTGGGAGGGACAGATGGCAAAGGGCATCCTGCTTGCGGCAATGGATTTCTCGGCCGCCCCGGAAGACGAGTTTCACGACTGGTACGACCTCGAGCACGTCCCCGAGCGGCTCGGGGTCCCCGGTTTTTTGAACGGTGATCGCTGGATCGGCGCGACAAACCCGAAGATCTCGGTCGCGACCTACGATCTCGACAATTTGAGCGTGTTGAAGAGCGCGCCCTATCTAGCCGTCGGAGGGGAGAATTCCTCGCCATGGACAAAGCGCACCGCCCGCTTCCGCAAGAGCCTGATGCGCTATGAGGGCGAGCAGCTGTTCCCCGGTGACCGCATGGCGCCCCCGGAGGCCACCGCACTATTGGTCATCGCGATGAATATCGCCCCCGAGCACGCGAGCGATTTCAACGAGTGGTACAACACCGAGCACATCCCCGCTCTCGGCGCGGTGCCCGGCACCCTGTGCGCCCGCCGCTACCGCGGCACTGGTGCCACCCAGCGTTACGTCGCACTCTACCATTTTGCTTCGCCCGAAGTGCCGAGCTCGGCCGAATGGCGCAAGGCGGCGGATACGCCCTGGACGCAGCGTCTGCGGCCGTATTTCCGCGACATGGTGAGGTTCGACTGCCGCCGGTACAGCCGCGCCCCGTAGATGGACATCGGTTTTACCGAAGAGCAGGAGCTGCTGCGCGCGAGCGCCCGAAGGTTTCTCGAAAACGAATGTCCCTCTGCCTTTGTCCGCCAGCGCATGGCGGAGCCGGCGGCGATGACGGACGCCTTCTGGCAAAAGCTCGCCGAACAGGGTTGGTTCGGCATTCTCTACCCCGAGGAAGCGGGCGGCAGCGGGCTCGGGCTCGTCGACATGACGGTGCTGATGGAGGAAATGGGCCGGGCTGTAATGCCGGGGCCGTTCTTCTCGACCGTGTTGCTGGGCGGTTCGGCGATCCTCGAGGCGGGCTCACAAGCCCGGCGGCAGGAATGGCTGCCGCGCATCGCTGCGGGTTCGGCCAAGGTGAGCGTCGCCTGGACCGAGCCCAATGCGCGCTGGGATGCGGCCGGCATCGTGGCGACCGGCCGCGAAACCGCCGGCGGGTTTGTCCTGTCGGGCACCAAGCTCTTCGTGCCGGACGCGCATTTGAGTGACGCGCTGGTCGTCGCCGTGCGAACGCGGGACGGCAGCACGATGGAGGACGGCGTCAGCCTGTTCCTGGTGCCGAAGGACGCCGCGGGTCTCGCCGTCACGCTGTTGCCGACGATCGACGAGACCCGCAAGCTGTGCGAGGTAAGGCTCGGCAATGTCGCGGTGCCGGCCGCAGCACTCCTCGGCGAGAAGCACGGCGGTTGGCCGGCATTGGCGCGCGTGCTCGACCGGGCGACGGTGGCGCTTTGCGCCGAAATGTGCGGCGGCGCCCAGCAGGTCCTCGACATGACCACCGCCTACGCCAAGATCCGCATCGCTTTCGGTAAGCCGATTGGCAGCTATCAGGGCGTCAAGCACAAGGCCGCCGACATGCTGGTCGATGTCGAGAACGCCAAGTCGCTGACCTACTATGCCGCCTGGGCGATCGACGAGGGGCTCGCCGAGGCGCCGCTCGCGGTGTCGATGGCCAAGGCCTTCGCGTCCGACGCCTACCGCAAGGTCGCCGGCGCCGGCATCCAATTACACGGCGGCATCGGCTTCACCTGGGAGCACGACCTGCAGCTCTACTTCAAGCGCGCCAAGGCCTCTGAGGTCGCCTTCGGCGACGCCACCTGGCACCGCGAGCGCGTCGCGCGTCTACTTACCGCTTAACCGGGCGGGCGGATGGGAGGGGGCAGGCAAAATAATTTCGATGCGCTGCGGCTGGTCGCCGCCGCCTCGGTCGTCTTTTCGCATTCGTTCCTGATCTCAGAGGGCACGCAGGACCACGAGTGGCTGATCTGGCTGACCGGCAACCAGTCGATCCTCGGTCTCGTCGGCGTCTTCGTATTTTTTGCGATTAGCGGCTTTCTGGTGACGCAGAGCTTCGAAGCGACTGGCAACGCTTGGGGCTTCCTGGCCAAGCGGGCATTACGCATCTTCCCCGGGCTGTTCGTTGCCACCTTGCTGTCGGCTTTCGTGCTGGCGCCGGTCGTCACCACTCTCTGGCCAAGCGCCTTTCTGGGCCGCCCGGAGCCCTATGAGTACGTCATCGGCAACACCCTCCTCGATCAAACCGTGCACGAGCTGCCCGGGGTGATGTTCGTCAACAATCCGGTCGGGTTGGAGATCAACGGCTCGCTGTGGACCTTGCGCCTCGAGTTCACGATGTACCTGATGGTCCTGGCGCTCGGCGTGCTGCGGCTGTTGACGGTGCGGGCGGCCCTTCTGCTGCTGGCGTTCGGCATGGCTTGCCTGCACTTCAACATGCTCGACGAACTCGAAAAATGGGGTTGGTTTTTCCAGCTGCTGAGCGGGTGGGGCTGGCTCGTCGGCTTCTTCGCCGCCGGGATGGTTCTTTACAAGCTGCGCCACACCCGCATTTTCGACGGCCGCATCGCGCTGTTGGCGCTCGCCGGCCTCGTCCTCAGCGTGCCGTTGCGCCAGTTCATCCTGCTGTTCCCGCTGTTCGGCTGCTATCTGGCGCTGTGGCTCGCCCTGACGCCGCGCTTGCCGGTCATTCCGGCGGCGCGCTTCGGCGATCTGTCCTACGGCATCTACATCTATGGCTGGCCGGTCGAGCAGGGCGTGGTTTGGCTGCTTGGCGGGCGGGCGGCGTGGTGGCAGGTGTTCCTGCTCGCATTGCCGGCGGCGGCGGGGCTCGCTTTCCTGTCGTGGCACCTCGTCGAGCGCCCGGCGCTGCGCCTGAAGCCGGGGGCCAGGCGTTCGCCGGCGGCCCTGCGTCGAGATGCTGGCGTCGAGGTCAGCCCCGCCGTTAGTATGGCGACGTTCAGGTAATTTTGCGGGGGGGGCGGCGATGCGGATACACAACCTCTACACCGACGCGAGCGGGCAGTCGCACTTCCGGGACATCGAGGTCGAGTGGGTCGAAGAGACGCGCGGAGGCAAGCTCTCCAAGCGCCTGCCGGCGACCGGCATCATCTTCCGCGAGGTCCCGCCGACCTACGACCTCGACTGGCATCCCGCACCCCGGCGCCAATACATCATCAATCTCGACGCGGGCGTGCTGATCACCGCGAGCGACGGCGAAAGCCGCAAGATCGGCGCCGGCGAGGTGGTGCTGGTCGAGGACACGACCGGCAAAGGACACCTCTCAAAGGCGATCGACAACAAGATCCGCAATTGTATCTTCGTACCCATCGACTGAGGGAGCACTCACCATCGTCATTCCCGCGAAGGCGAGAATCCATCGGCGGCACATGGATTCCGGCTCTTCGCTTCGCTGCGGCCGGAATGACGATTTTTCCGATCGTAAACCGCCGCCTACTTAGGGAGCACTCGACATGAAGTTGCTGTTCTTCGACGATTATAAGCTGGGTGTGCTGAAGGGCGACCGAGTCGTCGACGTGTCGTCGGTCGTGCGGGACATCCCGCATACCGGCCCCGGCGACTTGATCAACGGGCTGATCGCACGCTTTGACCAATATCGCGCGCGGCTCAATGACGGCGCTGCGAGCGGCCAGGGTGTCGCGCTGTCATCCGTCAAAGTGCGCCCGCCGTTACCCAAGCCGACCAATATCGACGCGATGGCGGTCAACTACATGGAAGACGGCACGCGCAGCGCGCCAGCGCCGATCAACGCGTTCCAAAAAACAGCAAACGCGATCTGTGGACCCGGCGATACGATGGCATTGCCCGATGCGCCGGCCACGATCTTCGAGGGCGAGGCTGAACTCGCGGTCGTGATCGGCAAGAAGGCGAGCAACGTCAAAGCCGCCGACGCGATGGATTACGTCTTTGGCTACACGAACTTTATCGACGGCTCGGCGCGCGGCCTCCCGGCCCCCGGCTTTTTTGCCATGAAGTCGCGCGACACCTTCGCGCCGATTGGCCCCTATCTCGTGACCAAGGACGAGATCCCGGACCCGCAAAAATTGCAGATCCGGTTGTGGAACAACGGCACCTTGATGCAGAACTTCAACACCAGCGACATGGCACACAAGATCCCGCGCTGCATCGAGTGGCTGTCCTCGGTCCACACCCTGGAGCCGGGCGACATCATCGCCACCGGCACCAACCACCGCGGCCTCAACTCCTTCCAGGACGGCGACAAGATCGAGCTCGAGATCGACGGTCTCGGCCGGCTTGCTTTCAACGTCAAGGACGAGCTGAAGCGTACCTGGGGACGCGAGACCCGTCTGCAGATGCACGAGAAGGCGGCGCAGAAGACGGCTGGCGCCTATCCGGACATCACGCCGCAATTGACCGGCAAATACGCACCGGCCGCGCGCTAATACTCCCCAGCGTCTCACCCCTCCCCCGCTCGCGGCCCGCTCGCGGGGAGGGGACGCGAGGGAATTGCCATAAGGAGAAACGATCATGCCCGACGGCAGTTTCGCCTACAGCCACCTCTTCGCCAAGGACCTGCCGCCGCCGGCGCCGCGCTGGACCGGGTTTCCGAAATACAACTTCATCGGCGGCCATAACGATCCGGCGCGCATCCCGGCCGCCGCGCTCGCCGAGGCCGCCACTGCTGTCTTGCGCCGCCGCGGCGCCGATCTGGCTCTCTACAATTTCGACGGCCCGCAGGGGTATCGCGGGCTGCGCCAGCTCGTCGTCGACAAGGTTGCACAAAGACCTGCGATCAAATGCACGGTCGACGACGTACTGATTACCTCGGGCTCCGGACAAGCCATCGACCTCGTCAATGGTCTCCTGCTCGAACGCGGCGACACCGTCATCCTCGAGGAGTTCACCTATGGCGGTGCGCTGACCAAATTGAAGCGCCTCGGGGTTAACATCATCGGCGCGCCGCTCGACGACGAGGGCCTAACGATCGACGGCCTCGCGCATATCCTCGAGGATCTCGGTCGCAAGGGTATCGTCCCGAAATACGTCTATACGATCCCCACGGTCCAGAACCCGACCGGCTCGATCCTGCCGCGTCAGCGTCGTGAAGCGCTCCTTGCCCTGACCCGCACGCACGGCGTGCCGGTATTCGAAGACGAGTGCTACGCCGACCTGACCTGGGAGGGTGCCGGCCCGCCTTCCCTCTACGCGATGGACCCGCAGCAGGTCATCCACATCGGCTCGTTTTCGAAGACCTTGGCCCCGTCCTTGCGTCTCGGTTACGCGATTGCCCACCCGCAGGTCATGAGCCGACTCGTCGCTTGCAAGCGGGAGGCCGACAGCGGCACCGGCGCGCTCGACCAGATGGTCGTCGCCGAATATTTCTCGCAGAACTTCGGCGAGCACGTCGGCGGCTTGACCCAGACCTTGCACGACAAGCTCGACGCGATGGTCGAGGCGGTCGAGCGCGAGTTCGGCACCGCGGTCGAAAAAATGTGGTACCCGAAAGGCGGCATCTTTTTGTGGCTGAAGCTCCCCGACCGGGTTGACGTGACCAAGCTCGTCGCACCCGCCGCCCAGGCCGGCATCGCCTTCAACCCGGGCCCGGAATGGTCGTGCAACCCGGGCGAGAGCAAATCGCATCTGCGGCTCTGCTTCGCCCTGCCGTCGAAGGACGACATTCGCGCCGGTGTGGCGGCCTTCGCCCGGGTCTGCTACGAGGAAGCCGGCGTCCCCGAACAGAGCGCCAACATCCGCCGCGCCGCCGTGCCCAGGTAGGCCGGCGGCGAAAACTCAAGTTAGGGAGAGATCAATGGCTCTGACACTGGAAGAAGCCAATCGCATCATTCGCGGTGCCTTGGCGAAGGCGCAAGAGCTCAACATCAGGATCAGCGTCACGGTCTGCGACAGTGGCGGCCGATTGATCGCACTGCAGCGCATGGATAACGCAATTTGGGCGAGCGCCTATGGCAGCCAGGGCAAGGCCGTCGCGTCGGCCGCGTTCGGCCGGCCGAGCGGCGAGCTGACCGAGCGTGCCGACCAGCCGACCCCGCGCGGCATCGCCGCCGCCTCCGGCGGTCACATGATCATGGGTCAGGGGGCCGTTCCGATCGTCCGCAACGGCATCGTAGAGGGTGCTTGCGGTGTCGGCGGCGGAACATCGCAGCAAGACGAAGACTGCGCCCGCGCTGGCGTGGCGCAATTGTAGGAGCCCTCGGCGCGCCTTAGCCGCTGTTGCGCAGGCCGGCCGCGAGGCCGTTGATCTTCAGATGGATTCCGGTGACGACATCCTCGTTCGTGTCGCCTGCGCCCGATAGCGTCTTAACAGCTCGATCTGCATGTGATTGAGCGGATCGAGATACGGAAAACGGTTGCGGATCGAGCGCGCCAATAGCGGATTGCTTTCGAGCGGGCTCTCCTGCTCCATGATCCTCAGCACCCGTTTAGGGGCGGTCAGCGGAGACCTCGGCGTCCGGAATGAATGCGCCAGCCTGGTCACGCGCTGTCAGGCGATCGAATATGGGATCAGCGTCTCGCTCGATCGGCGCGTCACCGATCTGCTCGGCATCTTGTCGATGGTTTCGGGCGCCTTTGGCGCGTTTCGCCGCAGCGCGATCGAAGGCGTCGGCGGTCACGACGTCGGGTCGGCGAAGATGCCGATCTCACCATGAATTACCGAGCAAGGCGAGGTCATCGTCAGCAAATACTCGAACCCCGAGCTCGGCCGGCGCAACATCGAGATCCTTGCGGCGGCCACACTGGAAGCGACACTGTTGCAATCAGCAACAGCCGCGCCGCGGCCCGAACACCTCGACGCGATGATGTTTCTCTCCGCCGAGGCCTATCGCGCCTATCGCAACCTCGTCTACGAGACCCCGGGCTTCGATCGCTTCTTCGCGAGTTCACGATGATCGGCGAGATCGCCAAACTTAACATCGGCAGGATCGGCGGCAAAATAGCCGAGCATCACCGCCAATGCGTCTCGGTCGAATGTGGTATCGATATCTGCGATGGCGATGACGTCGCCGGAGCAGACAGCCGCGCTCTTGCCGCCGCCATGCCTCAACCGGATCACCTCGTCGACCAGTCCCTCGCCCCGCAGGTCAGTGTGCGCATCCGCCATTCCGTCAGTAGAGCCATCATCGACGACGACGACTTGCAGACGGCTGCGGTCGGTGAGGGTCTGCTCGGCCAAACCGCTATACAGGCGCGCAGAGATTGGGCTTCGTCGTATCCAGCCAGGATCACGCTTACGGTCAAATTGGTATCGGGGGGCTGTCTTGGGCGTTCCGAGAGGGCTGCGATAGGGGCGGCGATAGCCCCGATCACATAGCGCGGAACTTCGAGCAGCGTCGTGTACCAAAACAAAACCATCACGCTGACGAAATCGAGAGCAGAAACGCCACGGCATCCATTGGGCTCATTCGCGGCCCAGCAGCGCGGAGGCATGTTCGCCCTCGGCAGTGGTCACCGCGATCTCCAACGGAGCCGCCACGACAACCGCGACCTCCTTTTTGACCCGGTCCAATACTTTTGCAGCAAGGGCCGCGGAGGTCTCGGGGAAACCGATGAGCATGGATGCGGGACCGTCAGGCGCCATGAAATCGCTGTCGCGAAGCAGACCGACGGAGGCGTCGATGGCCAGCCGAAACGCACTATCGACGGCCACCGGTCCGAGTTCTCGCCGCAATTCGTCGATATTGGCGACAGTCAGCCTCGCCAGCGCGAATGGCCGGTCGTACCGGCGTGCCACACCTAACGCTTCCGCGGCCAGCAGGTTGAATTCGCGCGGCGAAAAGGCTCGTCAGTAGCGTTGGAGGACCGGGGCGATATTGAGGCGCGGCAACCGACCGACCGTCGTGCAGCGATCTCAACCCCTCCTCGGTAAGCTCGTAGTGGTGCCAGTCGGTAGGACTACTGTCGGTGCTCGGGGTCACGGCAGCGCAGTCGAGGCAGGCGAAGTTGGCCACCGGCTCGTCCTCCACCGCGCCGCAGCCGCGACAGACGACGACGATTCCCGGTTTTCCGTAATCCACGCCAAAGTGTCGCAGCTCGCGCCGACATTTCGGACACACCAGAAGACGGCTGCCCGCGAAGCGCGATTGGGGCGCCTGCCAACCGCATCGGTAATGGTGCACGATCGGCTGATCGACCAAGTTGCCGCCACCGCAGGCAGGGCAAGCCTCATAGGCATGTAAACGAGCGGATTGGCACCGCCCACAAGCGTGCGTGCGAGTGAAGAAATTACGACGCAGCAGGTCCAGATCCGCCAATGCCTCCAATCGCTGCCGTGCCGCCGATATTCTTCAGAGCAGACGGTAATCGACCAATAGGATCGAGTCGGGGGCGAAACTCGCCTCGATGGGCGCATCGTGCGAGTAGGCAATGCGGAACAACGTCAGTTCGGCCCGATCCTCGTGAGCCGCCCCGAACGAAAGCTCGGCCAAACGGCGCCGGATCGGGGTGCTGAAGTCGCGAAATGCCGCGATTGCCGGCGGATCGAGCCGTTCACTGGCGAAGTCGCAGCGCAGACCTTGGTTGCCGGCGAAATCGGCGATCGGAACGGCGGGAAAGGTACCTCGATCAACGCCTCGGCCGACTGCGCAGGTGTGACGGGTCCCAGCATCACGATACCGGTACGAGAGGAGCCAGGGGTCCTACGACAGCTGATACCCGCTAGTGCCGGCAAGGTGCCGCCCCATTGGAGGAACGGCCATAACCGCGCATGTCCGGGACGACGCAGGAAGCTGAGAGCGGCGAAGCAGCGAAGCTGGTGGCGCCAGCTATGCGAGAGCTCGGGCCAGCCATGGATGAAGATGATCAGCGGGCCGGTTTCACAGCCACTGGCGAGATTAAAGCTGGCATGGCGGGCGGTTTTCGTGAAGTGCTCGGTCACCGAGAAGAGCATAACTGAGGTCTCCCATTCTGGCGCCGCCGAGCGAGGTGATCTGTCGGTGGAGCTATTTGGCCGATGCCGCCCGTGGCCGGCAAGCGCTCCGAGAGGACGACATGGCAGACAAGATTCGGAGCTTGACTGCAGCCGCCAACCAGCTACTCGCGAGTCTCGCCTCGCGCTGATCGAGCCTCTTGCCGGGGCGAAGAGGTCAGAAGAGCGGGCGACAATCGGGGTTTGTTTAGTGAATCGCAGCTCTCTGGCACGGTGGGATCGCGGCACGCCCCAGCGTCGATTATTAATGTCGAACGTCCGCGGGACCTCGGAGTTCAGAAGATACGACCGACTTGGCTGCCTCAGTCAGGCCCCGAATCATGCCTCGGGCGGATCAGCCCGGCTGCGAGCGCCGCGAAGGACGACCTTTGCAGGCGCCGGCCGCCGGCTTAGGCCTGCATCGTTACCGGATGCTCAGCCCTTTATTCTGCGAAAAAACCCAACTTGAGTTGGAGGCGCACGCCGCACAGGACGTTGCCAGAGCCGTCGCAGACCGAGATCGCGTGATGCGTGCCGTCGTCGAGTAGCCGGAAGGCTCTTTTGAGCGCATCGTGTTCGGTCAGGAAGGTTTCTATCCGGGTCAAACCTTCTTCGCGGCTCTCCTTGGTCGCGCTCGGCCACCCGTTGTCATAGGAGATCGAATAGGTCATCTGTTTCCTCCAACTCTGGCTAGACACGGTTTCTAGGCAATCATCACTCTGGGAATTGATCTCCCGGGCACAAACTCTCAGCTCCAGCTCTTATGAGCTCGAGCAAATCGCCCTATAATTTCGATCTGCCGATCTGTGTTAGGCTGAACCCGTCGGGACTTACAGCGCCAACTGCGAGACTTCGCCGGCAACAAGGAGGCTACCTACTCGGCAGCCACGCGCTCCACTGGTTGGCTGTCGCCCACTTCGGGTCTTCCGCTGCGCCTCTGCAGTAGATCGTCATCAGGACCGACGAGCTTCTCAAACCCGGCGGTCATCTTCCTTGTCAAAATCGCGGTCTCGTCAGCCAGCGAGCGTATGTCGAGACCGGCCAGCCGGATGGCGTTGCATAGCCAATCTTGTTGGGTCTGAATGAAATCGACGGGGCCCCTGCACTCACACATCTTTTGGACAGACCGCGACCAGGTGTCGAACGCCTCGTGCCGGCGTCTCGTCCAATCTGCCATCGAGACTTCCATGGCCGAGAGAACTTCGACTTGGGCGTTCATCCAGATCTCCGCCCCCTTGAGGAACGCCGACGTTAGGACGTCCCCGGGCATAATCTCGCTCCTCTCGCTCTCCGCCTGATTGACCTTGGTCATCTCCACACCCTCCCACGGCAAATTGACCCGTTACAGATGAGACGGTTTGCTCGTCGTGCCACGCCGCGCGTTAAATCACGCTAATTTGTTGTAAAGCATCCGAATGCACGATGGGATGGAACGTTGCGTATCCTTTATGGCGTCAGTATGACGTTTGCGAATCGATGCGTAACGTTCGGCATGATGGTTATTCTATGATAGATTTTCTTCTATCGGTTGAAACGAATATTGGATCCGTGTGAAGGGTCCATACCCGTTCCTGTAAGTTTGGATTCGCACCGCCTGCGTTGAAGGAGCTGCGCTTGTCGCCCCACGAGGTCACGCGGATCGCAGTAGCGCACCTCGACTTTTCGATCCTGTGTACGCAAGAGGATTTCGGGCGCAGTCATGATTTGCCCGATAGGCTGACGGAAGCGCGCGAGGCGCGATCGGGTCGGCCCTGTACCTCTTCTCTGCCGCAGGATGGTCGCCTCTTCAGTGGCCGCCGGAGTGTTGGTGCTCCCGGCCGCCGCTCGCCATTTCCGGCGGAGGTCCGAACGGCAGCACCTCTGGTGCCACCCGGACGCTTGTCGTGAATTTGAACGGTCTGAGGCCGCCGCTCGGAAAGGTCAGCTCGATGAAATAGGCGACCCAGCCTTGAGCCGGCTTGGGCGATCTGGCGACGTAGACGCCGTCGCCCTGTCCTTCCAGAGCTGAGCGGCGGTAAGCGGGGCCGATCGCCTCCAGCCGGAAATCGCGTGCGACAGGGTTTGCCGCCTGCCACAGCGCCGCCGCGATGGGCTGCGTTTCAGCCTTGACCTGAATCGACCCGTCGGGCTCGAAGCTCCACGAGAATTTCGGCCGTGGTCGGCCCCCGACGATCGCTTCGTAGAAGGCGAGCGCGCTCTCCGGCGCGTCGGAGCCTTTCAAGGAATGATCGGTGTTCGGCACGTAGCGCAGGTACTTCTCGCCGACCAGCGCGTTGAAATAGAATTGCGAAGAGTCCGGCAGGAAGTATTGGTCGCCGGCGGAATTGATCATGAATTTCGGCATGGTTAGGCGATCACGATAGGCATACGGGTCTTCGATCTTCAACAGAGAGGCGAGCTCGGTCGTCCCTGCCCAGCGCATGATGCCGGATGCCTGATAGGCTGCGATCGCCGGCGCCCAGAAGCCATAGGCACGGTAATGGTGCTCGAATGACTCCTCGACGTTCAGCAGGTCGATCACGACCGGAGCCACGGCGACGACGCGCTTATCGACAACCGCCGTGGTCCACGCCGTCCAGCCCCGCTTCGAGGCGCCTGCGACCACGAACCTGTCGACATCTACCCCCCGCGGCGCTGTGGCAGAAGGCCGTGACCGTATCCATGGCCCGCACTACGCTCTTGGTCATCGGAAGCCGCAGCGGCCAGGCTTCGTCTCCGGTCCGCAGGTACATGTCCCAGCTGTAAGCAATGATCGCGTCCTCGGAGCGCTTTTGTGTCTCCCCCACGAAGGTCAGAGGTTGGTTCGGCACCATGCGCAGTTCCGCGATAACCGACCAGGTTGCCACCGCCGCCATTGCCAGCAGACGATTTGCCCGCGCCGGCGGCTTCTTCTCGTTCGAGCCGCCGCCGACGATCAGGAGCGCGATATCGGTGGCGATCTGCTCGGGCTCGATGATGGTCAACCAATGCTTCCACAGCGGGCGGTCCACCCCGCCTCGTTGCGCCAGCGCTGCGAGGTCATTTCCAGCACGTGAGCGGCATAGCCATCGCCCGGGATGGTCTCGATCAGCTCGTAGCGATAGCTCGGGTCGGGTGCAGCAACATAGCGATCGAGTGCCGTTACCTCGCCGAGGGCTGGAAGTGCCGAAAGCATGCTTCAGGCTAGCACGTCTAAATGAAGCAAGCTCATTGCGTGTTTCGCATTTGTCGGCGTTCCAACGCGTTGAGCTCACATGCCGCGGGGGCCGGCAATACGGCCATGGACAAGCTCGGGATGCGGTGATCCTCTGCGGAGCCCGTAAGTGCGCGTTCCGCCGGAAGGCGTTCCCCCCTCACAGGCGGCCGCGACTAGGGGCGCGTCGTAGCGATTGGCGCAGTCGCGCGACCCATTACCGCAGGCTTTCACCCGGACCGAGGCTAATCGACGTGTTGCGCTGCGCCGAGGGTGGCGAGCCCGGATAGTTCAAGGGCGGAGATGTGCACAATACCGGGATCGGAGACGCCTTTAACCTCGGCTGCAAACTGGTCTGCGTTATCCAGGGCCGATCGGCTCCTCGACACTCGCGCCCAGGGGCTTGGTTCTCTGCCTGGTCCACGCCGTTGATAAACAAGACGCGCCCCATCCGGTGCAAGACGCAGGGCGCAGACGCCAAACGGCCGCGACCACTTGATTCGACACGCGCGCGGCGACTATCGCTACATGGCGCCGTGGCTGCATCACAACCTCGCCGAACGCGACCCCGCGGCCTGGCCGACCTTGGCATTGGCCCACGCCGTCTACGGCGTCAGACCATGACTGCCGCGATCGGCCTCGGCGAGGCGGGCAGGATGGACGGGTTGGCGCTCGGCTGGGTGGTCATCGCGGCGGACCACCAAACGCCTCTGATCATGCAGAAGTTGGATTGCGACGGCGGTTTTATGAGCTACATCGCCTTTGTCCGGGGCCGCGAGGTCGGCGTCTTTCTCGCCGTCGACCGCGTCGACTTTGCGATGTTTTAGTTTAGGGCTCGACCGCGGAGGCCAACGAGCTGCTCGCGAGCCTCGCGCCGCGCTTTCACCGGCTGATCGGAGGGCACCATCACCAGCGGCCACAAGGGCGGCTGCTTTGCCGAGAGCGTCGAAGGGCTTGCCTGTGATCGGCGGGCGCGGTCCGCTTCCGGCTCGGTCCAGCGCTCAGGCGAGGTCCGATCGCTCGCTGTTCGCTACATGCCACCGCCGCCTCCACCACCGTCACCGCCGTTGCGCATGTCCGATCCGCTGTCGCGCGAATAAGGAGCGTATGGCGCCTGCCCCTGCTCCGGCGCCACTTGGCCGCAGCCGACGAGCGCCAATACGACGAATACTGCCGCGAACTGCCTCGGCTTGATCTCGCTGACATCGCAGGAGGGACGGGGGCGCCCACACATGAGGCGAGCATAGCTTGGCTGAGGGGCATGCCCAAGTAGCTGGATCATCGCGCACGATGCGTGACCCTGCATGGGACGCCGTGAGGGCGGGCCTGACGGAAATATGGGCAATCAGTTCACCCTCCCGGCCGAGCATGTGCGAGCTAGGTTTACCCCTACTACAGCAAGCGCGGAACCAGTGAGGAAACCGCCAACCAGATGGCCCACCAAAGCCCGAGGGACAATAGCACGATAATAATCAGTGCGGCCCCTAGGGGAAGGATGGTCTCGCGCTGGAATTGGTCGCGTAGCTCATCGTGATCCCTCCGGTACTCGGCGGGATTGCGGTAATTCGACCCGGAGTTGCTGTTCACCGCTTCCTCCCGGCTCTCCTCTCCTGTGCTTCCCGCTTCCCCGTTAGGGAAACGCGCAGCGGTCTTGTTTGGTTCAACGAACCGGAGCGCGGGCGAGAACAGCCTTTCGGCGCGATGGCCGATGTTGAGCGTTGTGGTGATCTTGAGAGAGGTGCCTGGCGGCGGCTCTCGGTGGCGGCATGGTCGTGCGGCGCCCAAAAGGGGACCCCGGCGAGTTTGGGGGAAGCCGGGGTCCCGAGCGGGCGATCGAGGATTGGGGGGTATCCGATCGCCGACGTCATTAGAACAGCAAGCGACGACTGATAGTTCCAGCTTGCACGATCTCCGCGCCGAGGGCGCTTCTACGTTCCTGTGCAGCAGCAGCACCTACCCCGCGCCCAATCTCGGCGCAAATCTCTCCCGGCGCCGCGGGCACCACGCTGCTGGTGAATAAGGATCGAGCAGCGCGCGAAGTTAAGGGTACCGCGCAAGGCCCCACAGGCTAGGGTTTGGCCCTCGCAAATGCCACCCGGGAACCCCGGAGCTTTGGGCTGTGTTCCCACAAGCATGATAACCTCATGAACGGAGGCTCTAAGATGAACACCGACCAAATGAAGGGAAACTAGAAGCAGCTCCTTGGCAAGGCCAAAGAGAAGTGGGGTAAGTTGACTGAGAACAATTGGCGGATTGTCGAAGGAAGCGCGATCAGCTCGTCGGCAGGATTCAGGAGCGCTACGGAATTGCTCGCGAAGAAGCAGAGCGTCATATAGCCGACTTCGAGAAGAGCCACGAGAGGCTCTAACGAGTCACGATCCTACTGCCGACGGCCCGCAGGTCCCGCCGCCACTGGTGGAACCGGAGGGGCTGTTGGCAGTGGGGCTGCTGCTAGCGAATTGTTGGCAGACAGACATGCCGGACTGTGGGCCGCCGCTGGGTGAAGCGTCACGATGACCCTTTACTGGCTCCTTGTCTCGGGCTGCGCTCTATCTGCCTGGCTGATCGGCTACGGCATGGGATACCTCAGGGGCATACGGGACGCCATGACCGCTAATCCTCGCAACGGCGACCTTAGCTTCAGTGGGGATGGGAGCGACGGGGAAAAATGAGCGTCGACCCCGCGACGCATGCGATTCGAGGATCTTGAGGATCTCGGCGTGGCGCTCATTCGACGGCTCAACTCCGCTCGCCTTCGCTAGGCCGCCATTCTTTGCCGCGCGGCGCCCGTGATCATCGCCGCGCCCTTCTCGGCGATCATGATCGTCGGCGCGTTCGTGTTGGTCGAGGTAACCGCCGGCATCACCGAGGCGTCGATGACGCGCAGCCCGTCGAGCCCGTGCACCCGCAGCTCGTCGTCGACTACGGCCATCGCGTGCTGGCCCATCATGCAGGTGCAGCTGGCGTGATAAAACGTGCTGCCGTTGCGCCGCGCGTAATCAAGCAACTCGTCGTCCGTCTGGATATGGCTACCGGGCAGGCTCTCGTCCCGGACGAACTGCTTCAGCGCGGGCGCGGCGAACATCCGCCGCGCAAACCGCAAGCCGCAGATGATGGCGCGCCGGTCGGCCTCCTCCGACAGGTAGCGCGGGTTGATCGCCGGCATGTCGCCGGGCCGGTTCGACCTGGCCTCGACATAGCCGCGCGACAACGGCCGCATCTGCCAGGCGCCGGCGCTGAGGCCGGGTGTCTCCTCGAGCTCGCCGATCTGGCCGCCCTTGAAGCTGCCCGGCGCAAACGTGCACTGCATATCGGGTGTCGCCGACTCCTCCAGCACCTTGACCGAAGCGGCGACGATCGACGGGCTATACGTCAGGATGCCTTTGCCGGTGATCAGCCAGCGCATGAACTCGCCGGCGAGCGGCAGGCCGCGCGAGCGTTCGTTGGCGGTCTGAGCGCCGACGATCGGATAGGAGATGCGCGCGGCATAGTGGTCCTGCATGTTCTTGCCGACGCCGCGCGACTCATGCGCGACGGGGACGCCGATCTTCGCGAGATGCTCGGGGTCGCCGACACCCGACAATTGCAGGATGTGCGGCGAGCCGACGGCACCCGCCGACAGGATCACCTCATGCCCGGCCTCGGCCCGCTCGACCGTGCCGCTGGGACCGCCGCGCGAGAATTCGACGCCGGTCGCGCGCTTGCCGTCGAACACGACGCGGTGGACCAGCGCGTTGGTGACGAGCTGGAGGTTGGGCCGTTTTAGCGCCGGATGCAGATAGGTGCGCGCAGCGCTGGCGCGGCGACGGCCGCCGCGGGTCTGCTGGCACCAGCCGATGCTGTCGCCGGCGCCCGGCGGCAGATCGTTGACGTCCTCGCGGTATTCGAGCCCGATTTGCCTGCCGGCCTCGAGCACCGTCGCGCAGATCGCCGGCCGATCCATCTTCGAGGTGAACAACGGCCCGTCCTTGCCGCGCACCGCGCTTCCGTCGCCTTCCCAGCGTTCGGCCTTGCGGAAATAGGGCAGGCAATCATCCCACGACCAGCCGCGATTGCCGAGCTGCGCCCAGTGGTCGTAGTCCTCGGGCTGGCCGCGGATGTATATGAGGCCATTGATCGACGATGACCCGCCGATCACCCGGCCGCGCGTGTAGACGATGGCGCGGCCGTTGGTGCCGGGGTCCGGCTCGGACCGAAACTTCCATGTCAGGGTATCGTGGTCGAGCATCTTGAAGAACCCGGCCGGGATGTGGATCAGCGGGTTCCAGTCGCGCCCGCCCGCCTCGATCAACAACACCCGCGTGCCGGGGTCCTCGGTCAGCCGGTTGGCCAGCACGCACCCGGCCGAGCCGGCCCCGAATGATGATGTAATCCGCCTGCATATTCCGCGCTCCCTCCGGGCCCATGGTTCGGCCCGCTGCCAGATTTGCTTTTTCGCGCGCAGTTTAGTCAGGTGACTGGCAGCGGAGCAACGGGCCGGCGTTGCTCAAGGGCGCATGCGCGAGATGTCGCGTAGAACGCTCGCTTCCAGCTCCTTCTCGTCGAGACGGTGCTTCACTAGGTCACCGATACTGACAATGCCCTTCAGCTCGCTGTCCTCGAGAACCGGGAAGTGACGGATCCGCGCTGTCGTCATAGTCGCAAGCACGGCATCGATGCGATCGGAGGGGCGACAGGTGAGGATGGGCGTAGACATCAGTTGTTGGACCTCGAAGCCGAGTACGGCGGCGCCGTCTCGGGCCACGGCGTTAATGAAGTCCCGCTCCGAGAAGATGCCGACCGGCTTCATCCACCGATCCTCCACCACCAAGGCGCCGATGCGATGCTCAGCCAGCTTGCGGACCGCAAGTTCGACGCTCTCCGTGGGGTGTATCCTCACAACGTTGTGGCCCTTGATCCGTAGAATGTCGGAAATGAACATGGCTGCCTCCTGCCATCTGCAGCACGGCCAGGAGCTGTCTTGGACGGCCACTGCCCGCGAGCGGTCCTCAGCCATCTAAATGGGATTCCGCAATGCGGCAGCCAAGCATGCCGTCATCATCGAAGTCCCAGCCGTACGAGGGCCGCCCACTAACGGGGTGTCCATATGACGGGGTGGCAGGAGCCAGCTCTGCCGCTCCGCGTCACAAAGCTGGCGCGGCATTGCATCTTCAGAGCCGATAGAGGCATGCTGTGCCGGGTGTAGGAAAGGGCAGCATGAACAATCCCGTGGATGTGCTGATCATCGGCGCCGGTGCGTCCGGCGCGGCCGTGGCGTGGAGTCTCGCCGACACGAGGATGCACATCCTCTGCCTCGAACAGGGCGGCTGGATGAACCCCGCGACGTATCCCAGCACGGGCCGCGACTGGGAGGCACGCGCCTTTGGCGACTATTCCCCCAGTCCCAATATCCGTGCCCGGCCGGAGGACTACCCGATCAACGACGACAACTCGCCGATCAAGGTCGTAAACTTCAACGGCGTGGGCGGCGGCACTGTGATGTACACGGCGCATTTTCCACGCCTGCATCCGTCCGATTTCCGCGTGAAGAGCCTCGACGGCGTGGCCGACGACTGGCCCATCGATTACGACACCTTGGTGCCGTTCTTCGAGGAGAACGACCGGATGATGGGGGTTCCCGGCCTCGCTGGCGATCCCGGCGTTCCGCCGAGAAGCCCGCCGATGCCGCCGCTTCCGCTCGGTCGCTCCGGCGCAATGCTGGCCAAGGCGATGAATCGGCTCGGCTGGCACTGGTGGCCGTCCGATACTACGGTCGCCACCGTGGATTACGAGGGCCGCGCGCGCTGCATCAATCTGGGCCATTGCACACCGGCTTGCGCGCAGGGGGCGAAGGCGAGCACCGACATCACCTATTGGCCAGCGGCGCGGCGGGCCGGCGTCGAATTGCGCACGCATTGCCGGGTGCGCGAGATCACGACAAACGAGCACGGCATGGCCGCGGGGGTCGTGTATTACGACGCGGACGGGATCGAGCAATTTCAGGCCGCCGAGGTGGTCGTGCTCGCCTGCAATGGCGTGGGGACGCCGCGGCTGCTGCTGAATTCGGACGCCGGGCATTTCCCGAACGGGCTCGCCAATTCCAGCGGGCTGGTCGGCAAGAATCTGATGTTCCATCCCTACGCCCAGGTCTACGGCTATGTGGCCGAGGAGACCGACAGCAATCGCGCGCCGCCGACCTGCCTGTGGAGCAAAGAGTTCTACGAAACCGACCGGTCGCGTGGCTTCGTGCGCGGTTACACGTTTCAGTTCGGCCGCGGCGTCGGGCCGGTAGCAGAGGCCGTCGCCAGCGAAGCGAAGGGCTTATTGCCCTGGGGTGCCGGCCATCACGCCGCCTTCCGTCGCCTCAATGGTCATCGCCTGGGCCTGTCCGCGATCTGCGAGGACCTGCCGGAGGAGCACAACCGCGTCACGCTCGACCCGGTGCTGAGGGACAGCCACGGCATCCCGGCACCGCGGATCGACTACCGGATCGGCGAGAACACGGCGCGGATGATGGAGCACGGCATCGCCCACGCGAAGGAGATCCTAGCCACGGCGAAGGCAACCGACATCTGCGTCAACAGCCCCATTCTGTACGGCGGCTGGCACCTTCTGGGTACCGCACGCATGGGCGCCGACCCGGCCCGCTCGGTCGTGAACGAGTGGGGGCGGTCGCACGACGTGAAAAACTTGTTCATCGTCGACGGCAGCCTATTCGTCACCTCCGGCGGCGTGAACCCGACATCCACCATCCAGGCCTTGGCGCTCTACATCGCCGATCAGATGAAGCACCGCCTGGCCAACTTGTTCGACTGAGAGCATGTGAAGGAATCGGCAAACGGTGGCTGCACGAACATGTTGCGTCCTTCGCGACGCGCCCTCCCGGCGCTCCTCAGGATGAGGTACTTCATTGATAGCATTAAGAAAAACCTTATCCTGAGGAAGCCGCGAAGCGGCTGTCTCGAAGGACGCACGGTGCTGATCCCGGCTGCCCAGCGAAACGTTCACAAGCTCTGAGGCGAGTTATGTCCGCCGACGACCCCCTCACCCCAGCTCAGCGCGACGATTTGCGCGCCATAGCGGCCGTGATCATCCCCGCCAGCGCGGAATTCGATGTGCCCGGCGCGGATGATCCCTCGATCCAGGCCGACATCGTCGCGACGCTGGGCCGCGACGCGGGTCTTACGCGGGAGGCGCTGGACGAGCTTGCGCGTCTTGCCGGGCGGCGGCCGCTGGCCAGTCTCGACCCGGCACGGCGTGAGGCGGTGGCGCTGGAACTGCGCGCTAAGGACGGAGCTGCAGTGGCAACGCTGACCCGCGTTGTTCTGCAATGTTATTATCGCGACGATCGCGTCGTCCGCTCTCTTGGACTGGAGCCGCGGCCGCCCTATCCGAAGGGCCATATTCTGGAGGATGGCGACTGGTCGCTACTCGACCCCGTCCGGGCGCGGTCACCCATGTGGCGCCGTGCTTAGCTTCAGAAAACATTAAGAGGAAAAGCCGCATGCGGGTAAGCACGATGATCCGGATCAGGCCCCCTTCGGAGCAAAATGGGGCGAACCGCGACAGCGGGCTGATGGATCGCATCACCGATTTCGCCCGCCAGGTCGAAGCCAGAGCGTTTCCCGGCATCTGGGTCGGGGATTCGGTGGGCCGCGGCCGGCCTACCTTGGACTCGCTCCAGGTGCTATCGGCAATCGCCGCGGTGACGCAGCGGGTCGATCTCGGGATCGCCGTGCTGCAACTCCCGTTGCGCAACCCGATCGAGCTCGCCCATCGGGTGCAATCGCTGCAAGCAATATCGAACGACCGCCTGATCCTCGGCGTCGGCAGCGGCTCAACGCGCGACGATTTCGAGCTGCTCGGCTACGATTACGATCACCGATTCCGCACCTTCAAAAACGACCTCGACATCATGAACCGCGCGTGGAACGGCGAGCCGGTCAACGGCGGCACCCTATCGACTTGGCCGGGATGCAAGGGCGGGCCGCCGATCCTGATCGGCGCCTGGCGCAGCCCCCGTTGGATCACCTATGCCGCCAAGGAAGCCCAGGGCTGGACCCCGTCCGGCCGGTTCAGCAGCTGGGACGATCTCGAATATGGAATGAAGATCTATCGCGAGGCCGGCGGCATCAATGCCGTCCTCGCCAATTGCTCGATCGACCTCGCCGAGCGTCCCCAATCCGCCGAGCTGGCGAAGGTGGCGTCGGTCAATTTCATCTGCCCGCCGGAGGAGGCGCGCCGGCGCATCAAACGTGTCGAGCAATTGGGCTTCGAGGAGATCCTGATCGGCTCGCAATTCGGCGCGATCGAGGAGATCGAGCGCGTTCGCGACTTCCTCAACTCGTAACCACACTGCGCAAGGAGGACCTGCCATGCCGTTCTACGAAAAAGGCAACGTTCGCATCCATTACCAAGAAGTCGGCTCCGGCTTTCCGTTGCTGGTCATTCCCGGCGGCGGGCTGAACTCCACGGTCGCGGGTCTCGCGAACCACCCCTTCAACCCGATGGAGGAGTTCAAGGGCGAGTACCGCGTTATCGCCGCGGATCTGCGCAACGCCAACCCCGGCCAGTCCACGGGGCCGCTTGAGATGGAGCGGCCGTGGGACGCGTATACCGACGACCATATCGGCCTGATGGACCACCTCGGCATCCGCGAGTTCATGGTATTGGGCTTCTGCATCGGCGGCCCGTTCATCTGGAACCTGCTGAAGCGGGCCCCCGACCGTATCGTTGCTGCCGTGCCGGCGCAGCCCAGCGGCTTCCGCCCGGAGATGCCCACCCTCGGTTACGACAACAACATGAAGGGCTGGGGCCCGGCATTGTGCGAACGCCGGCCCGACATCACGATGGCGATGGTCGACACGTTCCTGACCAAGATGTACCGGAACAACGCCGATTTCGTCTACACCGTGACGCGCGATTTCGTGCGCAACTGTCAGACGCCGATACTGGTCCTGCCGGACGACGTCCCGGCGCACCCCTACGCCGTCGCGATGGAGAGCGTGCATCTCGCGCCGAACGCCCAAGTGAGCCTCTATCCGTGGAAGGACACTCCGGACAAGATTCCCTTGGCCGTGCGCCACATCCGCACCTTCCTGCGGGCCCATCGACCTGTGATTGCTGCGCATCAACCTCTAGCGGCCGCGGCCCAGTAAGACGGGTCGAAATAACAGGGCGGCAGAGACCAGCTCTGCCGCTTTAGGGCCCTCTCGGTGGGCACGCGGTCGAGCCCCAATTTCCGGCGCGAGCAGATCGAGCGCTCCGTGGCACCTCGCTCCTGAAAAGGCCCATCGACAAGGACGACTGCGCTGACACGGTGGTCACCATGTGCCGCACCGAAACGATGACTGGCCAGACGACGGTGAATCGACTCGGGGCGGTACTTTCATTGACGCCCCGACAGCGGCCGCTGACGGCATCGGGATCCGACCTATTGACCGAAACTATGGACGGCGGCGAAGATGAGGTCTCTATTACGAGAGCTGCCGGTGATCTCCCCCCAACGGCTTACATCGCTATTGGTTCGGCTGCGGCGCGCAACTGCGCTCGAACTTTCCGACACGCTTCGAGAGCTGCTGGCACACCCAGATGTACTCGATCAGGTGGTGCCGATCGTTGAGAGCCGAATAGATGCTGGTGCCTACGTTCTTGATGAACCTCTCGCATCTTTGATCGTACAAACGCGATCATCCGGTCTGTACGAGAAAGTTCGCGAAAGGCTTTTCAAGAATGACTGGACGTTGGTAACGCTTTTCAAGGGCCGATACCCCGATCCCGAAATTGAAAAGAAGCTCTGTGCGAGGCTGTATGAAACTGCCTCGGACGACGGAAAGCCCGTGCGTAGCCACATTGTTGACGCAATGCGGGAGGTCGGGTCGGAGGAGTCCTTACCCACACTTGAGGCAATACTCTTTGATTTTGAACCAAGCGCCAAAATTCGACAGGAATTTTCGAGTGCATTGGGGCTCGTCGGTGGCCTAGAAGCAAAGAGCCGCGCAAGATTTGTGAAGCGCGTCGCGCTCGCAATCGAGGATATCAAGGCTCGGGCAGCAGCAACGACCGAGAGCCTGGTGTCGAAGATTAACGCGGTTCAAGAGAAGAAAGAAATAACTGAACGGGTGGATGAAAGAAGTAATGCCAATCGCAACAGGAAACAAGCACAACGGTATCTCGATGAGGACCCTGAGGTAGCGATCGTTTTTCTTCGGCGTGGCGCTGAGGCGCTTGCGAAGGACTTATATCGTCGTCTTGGCCACGAGCGGAACGGAAAACCGGCGAGAAAGATGATGCTTGAGGAGCTCCTGAAACCCCTGCGGGACAGCGATGCACCTGAGCTATTCAAGTTGCTCGTTCAAACGTTTCAGCTATTCGGGAACTTTGCTGCGCACGATCAAGATGATCAATCAACCTACGTGACGAAGGAATTAGCCTCGGCGCTGCTCTCACTATTTGATGAGGCGATCGTGATCTACGAGGCGTGGTTGGCTGAGAAACCATCGTAACTGTCTGCACTGGGACCGACGACCCACAAGCTACTACTGCGCGAGCGTCGCCGAGTACCAATCGGCTTCGCGCAGCCGGCCGCGGCGCTCATTGACGATCAGCGCGTTGCGTATCTCGAACCACCACGGGCTGCGAACGCAGCCTTCATCATTGCGCATCAGCGTCAAAGCCGCGTCGGCCACAGGATGATCCTCGTCGGCAAAGGCCCAGGCAACGGCGATCGAAGCGTCGAGCGCAAACCCCATCAGCGGCTGTGGCCCTTATGACGAGCTGCCAGCAGCTCTGTAACCGTGATCCTGCCGACCCGCCGACGCAATTCGGCGAAGCCCGCGATCGCCCCGCATAGCCTACGTCGCGCCCGATTTTCCTCAAGGAGTGACGCCTCGGGGCCGCCGCTGGCCGCCCAGCAGCCTTAGTATAGATCGCGCACGAGAATGAACGTCGTGCCGGTTGCGGTCGGGGCGTCGACGACCGACGCGTCGGCGCTTAACCCGGATTTCTCATACGGGGGTGCTTTCTCGATCCCGTGGCCGGACTTGATCCGGCCACCCATGTCTTCCTCACCAGTGATCGAACAAAGGAGCCGAAGACGTGGTCCCGCGGGTCACGCCCGCGGGAGGGGAAATTGGTCGCCGATCGAACCTGGCCGGATTCCGCTTAGCCTGTTCGCGCGAACTTGTCGACGCTGCGCTCCTGGGTCAGTCCGGCGTAGATATCGCCGCGCGAGTCGACGCCCACGCCATGGACATGGCGGCTCTCCATGCGGGCCAACACATTTCCTTGTCCATCCCGCACGCAGACATAGGCCGGCTTGCCGTCGTCTTCTTGCTCGGCGATGTAGAAGTTGCCGTCCTTGCCGCGGGTGACGTCGTTGGGACCCCCCATGCCGGTCCACTGACCGAGGAAGTCACCGTCGGCCGAGAAGATCTGGATGCGCTTGTTCGACCGGTCGGCCACATAAAGCTTGCCGTCATCGTCGAAGGCGATGCTGTGCGGCAGGTGGAACTGGCCCTCCGCCTTGCCCGGCGCGCCCCACGATTTGACCAGCCTACCGTCGCGGGTGAAGCGGTGCACGCGGGCGTTGCGGTAGCCGTCGGTCACGTAGATGTCGCCGTTGGGGTGAGCCATCATCTCGGTCGGGTGGTTGAACGGCCCTGCAGCGCGGTCAGCCAGCCAGTTGGTGACGTGGCCAGTGTCGGAGTGGACGCCGCGCTGGCCGAGCTCCAACAGGGGCTTGCCGTCCAAGGTAAACGACTTCGCCACCGAGTCGGAGCGATCGGTAGTGTAGACCGTGTCGCCGACGATTTTCAGGCCATGGGGGTCGGTGACCTCGCCGCTCCCCCAGGCACCCAGGTACTTCCCCTCGCGGTCGAAGACGACGACCGGAGGATCCCGGCGCTGAAACACGTAGATGCGGTCCTGCGCATCCGCCGCCACCCGGCTGACCAACCCGAACGGTTCTCCGTCGGGCGATTTGAGAAAATCGCGGACTAGCTCGTAGGTATATTTGCCTGTACCGACTTGTGCCATTGCTGTCTTCCTCCCGGAAAATGAGGACGAAAGTCCCCTCCACCGCTTACCGCGGCACAACTCTCTTCCCGTACCATTGCGCGTGCTGGCCGTCGGGCTGTTCCCCCCACCAGCCACGGGCCTGCTCTCCGCCGTCAAGCGGCGGGCATGGGGCCTGCGGCGGCGTGGATTTCCCGGATCTGCCGAGCGGCGCTGGCCAGGTCGGCGTCATTCAGCTGCGAGGCCACATGGTCTTCTTCGGCTTGTGCGAGAAGTCCGCGGAACCGCAACGGCTTTTCGAAGAACGCCAGGGCGACGTCGAGCGGCTTCTGCCCCCCCTCGACCCAAAGCGGAAGCTGCCTGCCACGCTGGCTCGGACGGATGTGATAGTGACTGCCCACGCTGAAGGGATCGAAGCGGAGCGCCTGCTCCCGCTTGCCCGCGACGGCGACCACGATCGAGGGCCGTACGATGTCGTCCGACTCCCGGCCGAGCAATTTCCGGTTGGGGTGGAACATTATATGCAGATGCGGCCCGGCATTGACGTGGTGCCATCCACCAGCGTCCTCGGGCATGGTCTGCTGCATCCGCTGTGGCTGTGGTTGTGGCTGTTCCGACATTATTCGCGTCTCCTCTCACCAGATAGGCATGTCCGACACCTCGTGTGTGCGGATGCACCGAGCCCGAACACCCACGGCCCCACGCCAGCATGACGATCACCAGGGGGTTCTTGCCTTCGCGAGCGTATCATAGCCGGCTCGCGCCCGCCATGCAGCCAAGCTGCGCGGCAGTTTAAGCGGTCGCGGTGAGCGTTCGATTGGCGGGCCTCAGTAAGGCTCACGCACGAAAATGAAGGTCGTGCCGGTCGTGATCGGGGCGCCGGCGCGGACGAACGACACGTTGGCGTCTTTGACCTGGCGCGATCCGGCGCTTCCCGATGCCTGCACCCGACAGCCCCGTACAGAAATCGGGAAAACTCCGCCTGAGTGAATTTCGATGCGCGCACTCGCGTGATAGAATTCGGCTTCATCGCAATGCGTCTGGTCGAGACGCACAGGAACGCCGGACATCACACGAAGGAGAGCCTGCCATGCCGTTCTACGAAAAAGGCAACGTCCGCACCCGCTATGAGGAGGCCGGCTCCGGCTTCCCACTGCTGGTCACCCCCGGCGGGGGCTTGAACTCCCGCGTCAGCAATTGGCCCACCGCCGTGTTCAACGCCATGGAGGCCTTCAAAAACGACTTCCGCTGCATCACGATGGACCAGCGCAACGCGAACGGCGGCCAATCTAGCGGCCCGATCCCGGTAGACGACCCCTGGGGCGCCTTTGCCGACGACCAACTGGGGCTGATGGACCACCTCGGCATCCACGAGTTCTTCTTCATGGGCTACTGCATCGGCGGCTGTTTTGCCCTCAAGCTGATCGAGCGGGCCCCAGAGCGCGTCGTGGCTGCCGTGCTGTGCCAGACGGTTGGGCACCGGCCGGAAAACCCGGACTACATGTACAATTCCGGCCGCGATGTCTGGGCCCCCGAA